>Ga0210051_1000005_pt1 | contig 189672 bp, 181 predicted proteins | sample CryGey092014_all_FD_185464 | JGI IMG/M metagenome (GOLD analysis project Ga0210051, IMG submission 185464) | Groundwater microbial communities from aquifer - Crystal Geyser CG23_combo_of_CG06-09_8/20/14_all (SPAdes) (version 2) | ecosystem: Environmental > Aquatic > Deep subsurface >...
CAACACCAGCATCCTTGAAGGCATGAACAACCGAATCAAGGTCATCAAACGCATGGCCTATGGGTTCCGCGATAACGAATACTTCTTCCTCAAAATCAAAGCCGCCTTTCCCGGACTTCCGCGATGACCCTTTTTTTATCCTCCCGACAGTGTTACTGGACTTGCCTGCAAGCCTGCCCGAAGATTTCCACCCATGAACAATGCCTTGATGCGCCCAGCATTCACCCGCGAACTGGCGGAACGTCTGATACGTGGAGAAAGCCTCAATCTCACCGCGCCGCACGGCCTGGGCCGCAGGCAGACGGTGCAGGATCTGCGCAGCATCCTGCCGCCGGAGATGCGGGTGCTTTATGCCGATATGAAATTCAGCCTGCATGATTTCCCGGCGACATTGCGTGAACTCTGCGCTCAGGCGGGTGTGTACGATGCCGAAGTTCCAAACGTGGGTAAGCTCATCATGGCGCTGGCAAAAAAATCTCAACCAACCCTGCTGATCCTGCACAACCTCGATCTGTTGAGGGACAGTCCGCACGACCCGTTGTTCGACACTGAGCTTCTGCCGCATCTGGTCGCTTTCGCTGGACATGCACATTTAAGCCTGCTCACCGTCAGCGAGGATATTTATCCCGACTGGGCACTGCCATGCAAGCACATTGCGATACCGCTATTGGAAAAAAACGGGGATACCTGAGCCGGGCTGAATACTTTCCTTAGCCTTTACCCCTTGCCCAACATGCCGCGGATGGCGGCAGGAAGGTCGGCCGGGATAATGATGGTCTTGGCGTTGTCCGAGGATGATACGGCGCTGATCGCCTCGATGTATTTCTGACCCAGCAGATACATGGCGGGTAGCTCCTGATCCTTGATCGCGCTGCTCACATTCTCGATCGCGGTTTTCGATGCGTTGGAGAGGATGATCTGTGCCTCGGCATCAAGCTTGGATGCCTCCATCCGGCCCTGAGCCTCAAGGATCGCTGCGGATTTCTCGCCATCGGCCTTGGTCACGGTTGCTCTGCGCAGGCGTTCGGCTGCGGCCTGTGCCTCCATCGCCTGCTGCATGGTGGTGGAGGGTTTGATGTCCTGGATCTCGACGTTCTTCAGGGTGATGCCCCAATCGGTGATATTGTCGGCGATGCCCTCTTTCAGCTTCACACGAATCTCCTCGCGAGAGGACAAGGCATCATCCAGCGCCGTACCGCCGATGATGCTGCGCAACGTGGTCTGGATGATGTTCACAATCGCCTGTTCGTAATTCTCCACGCCATAGATCGCCTGATCCGGTTTGGTCACCTGAATGAAGGCCACGGCATTGGCGATGATCACGGCGTTGTCCTTGGTGATCACCTCCTGCCCCGGAATATCCAGCACGATTTCCTTGGTGGTTACCCGTGCTGCCACATCATCCACAAACGGGATGATCAGATTCAGCCCCGGCGACAGGGTCTTCAGATACTTGCCCAGACGCTGCACGACATAATTGCTGCCCTGCGGCACGATGCGCACACCGAGCGCAACCGCCATCACCAGAATGGCGCCGATAAACAGCATCAGCATAGTTCCCACAGACAAGTCTTCCACGATCATTCTCCTGATTTCCTGTTGATTTTGATGCCTTCTTTCTTATTGATCTTAATAATATTGCCGCGCACATCGACGATTCTGATGGCATCGCCTGCCTGCATCGGCTGAACCGATTCGAACTTCCATTCACGCTCGCCCAGAAAAGCGGCCTCCAGCGCCACACGCCCTGTATGCCCCCCGGTCTCCACACTTATCACCACACCGCGCGGTGCATCGATGATCGATGCCGCCACATCTCCGGTGGTACGCACCGTTGCCGTGCGCTTCTGTACCATGCGTATCGGAAAGAACAGTGCCACACCGGCCACCGCAAACAACAGGATCTGCCCCGCCACCGATTCCGGCACCCCGGCATACAGCAGACTGAGAAACACCACCGCAGCCGCAATCGAGAACACCAGCGCCACGGAGGTGAAGGTGGCAGCCTCGGCCAGCAGCAAAAGCACCGCCAGCCCGCCCCAGAAGTAGTAACTGTTTGAAAAGATGAATTCCATACGTCTTCCTTGTGTTTGTTCCCTGGATTAGGACATCCGAATGTGAACTGCGAATGAAAAGACTGTTCATAATCCCCGGAATGTATAGTGGAAGGTCATGCACGTTTGACCAGCTTAGTCCCACCCTCGCCCTTCCCCGCCGGAATCATCTAGTCTGCGGCATGCGCCCGCAACCTCCAACGAATTACCTCGCCAGTTATCCCGCCGATCTGACCGAAAAGATCCGCCGGATGATCGAGCAGGGAAGCCTGGCCGGCTGGCTTCTGAGCAAGTATCCGGACTCCCATAAAGTGCGCACCGACAAGGCACTTTATGATTACGTGGTGCAGCTCAAAGATATGTATCTGCGCAATGCCGGGCCGCTCAACAAGGTGGCCTTCGACAGCCGCCTGCATGTCACCAGCAATGCGCTGGGCATGCACACCAGCAAATCGCAGGTGCACGGATCTAAACTCAAGGCCAAGCGAGAGATCCACGTGGCCGCGATATTCAGGGATATGCCCCCTGAATTCCTGCGCATGATCGTAGTGCACGAACTCGCCCACATCAAAGAGTCCGAGCACAACAAATCATTCTACAAACTCTGCTGCAACATGGAGCCAAACTACTACCAACTGGAATTCGACCTCCGCGCCTACCTCACCTGGCTGGAATCCGGCGGAAAGCCCCTCTGGTCTCCGAATCAGCCCACGCACCATGCCTGTAATCCGCCATTCAAGGCCTGAACCCGGCCTCCCCGGCCTTTTCTGAAGCCCTCAAGCTGAATTCGGCTCAACCAAATTTCGGAGCCTCAAAATTTCGGCATGGTCTGCTGAATGGCCTCTTTATTCTGTTGGGTTTGATCCAAAAAATTTTTGTAATCAATCACCTTTTGTTCCTCAAGCTTTTTTGCATCAATCTCAAATGCCTTGTTGGGGTTGAAAACACCCTCCAGTGCGCTTTTAGGTGCATCAGCGATTTCTAACCCGGCAAGCGAATCGTTGAGGTGGGCAATCTGATCCTGAAGCTTGCTGATCTCAACCTTTAACTTGGAAATTTCGCCGGAGGCTGTTTGTTGTGCTGCTTTAAGGTCAACTTGTGTCTCGATGATAGATGCGGTTGCAGTCTCTACCTTGGTATCAATACTTGTAGCAGCATTCCAGACTATCACTGCCGCACCGACAAACACCGTTGCCACAAGAGCAGACAATGCATTGGTAACAACAGCGTTCCAGTTAATATTTTTTTCTTCAGCCATCTCCTCCCCCCCTTATGCCATTTTTCATGCAGCTTTGATTCTCCGGATGATCACATCAAATAAGCATACGGCAACGCCTTCTTCCCGCAGATTAGCAGAATCTTCCTCTCGAACAGTTCAACGGGCGCAATAGCCATCACTCCCGCTTACCTTTATTCGTGCCATGCACAAAACCGATGGGGCGCTTTTTGGACTCCGGTGGCTGCATCAAGCCCCGAATCGCATCAAACACCACGGCAAACTGTTTGTCGTATTTCTGTTCTAGTTGATGAAGCCTGCGCGCCAGCGCCTTGTGGTCGGCGGTCATCTTCCGCAACTCCACAAAGGTGCGCATGATCTCGATATTCACCCGCACGGCCTGACTGCTTCTCAACACACTGGAAAGCATGGCGATACCCTGTTCAGTAAATGCATAAGGTGGATAACGCCTTCCTCTCCACTGACTTGAGGTGCCAAAATGGCACCTCAAGTGTTCGAACTCATCCTGATTCAACTGAAACATAAAATCGTCGGGGAACCTTTCCACATTCCGCTTGACCGCACGTGTGAGAAACTTGGTTTCAACCCCATAGAGTTCGGCAAGGTCGGCATCCAGCATCACCCTCTCTCTGCGCAGCAGCAGGATGGAGCGCTGAATCCTCTCCATGGGGATCAAGGCATTCCCGCTACAACCGGCGAGAAAAAGACATACACTGCGGATATGGCAGCACATAACCCCTATCCTGTTCGCAGCGGTAACACCTTCCGCTTGCTCAGCGGTGCCGATGCGCTCATGCCGGCCATGTTGGATGCCATCCGGGGGGCCAGACGTTATGTGCTGCTCGAACAGTATCTGGTCAGTTCCGGAGAGCTCACGGGTCGCCTCATCGAAGCCTTGATCGACTGCGCGCAGCGCAGGATTCCGGTGTATATGCTGCTCGATCATTTCGGCTGTCGCGGACTTGGCCTTGGCGACCGGCAACGACTGCGCGATGCCGGTGTGCATCTGGCCTTCTACAACCCGGCCTATCTGAGCCATTTCCTGCGCGCTCTGCCGCGCAATCACGGCAAGATGCTGATCATCGACGGGCAAATGGCCTTTACCGGCGGTGCCGGCATCACCGACGATTACCGCACGGATACTGCGATCCTCGCCTGGCATGACGTCATCGTCGAGATGCGTGGCCCGATCGTGGGCGACTGGCAGGCGATGTTCACCCTCAACTGGGAGCGCTGGGGCGGCAGGATCGATGTGCTGCCGGCAGAAACATGGCAGCCCGGCGCGCAACGCGGCAGGCTGGCTGTAAGCCTGCGCGGACTGAAGAAATTCGTGCGCCGCGCCCTGATCCTGAACATCGGACATGCCTCCGGAAGCGTCTGGCTGGCCACCGCTTACTGGTTGCCCGGGCGCGCGATGCTGCGTGCCCTGCGCGCCGCATCGCGGCGCGGTGCGGATGTGCGTCTGCTGCTGCCCGGCCCGACCAACGACCATCCCGCCGTGTACCACGCAGGGCATCGCTACTATCACTACCTGCTGCGCAACGGCGTGCGCATCTTCGAATACCAGCCTGCCTTCATGCACGCCAAGCTGTATCTATGTGACGACTGGGTGTCGGTGGGTTCAAGCAATATGGACCGCTGGGGGCTGCGCTGGAACCTAGAGGCCAATCTGGAAAGCAAGGATACCGCACTGTCTGCCGAAACCAGGGCATTCTTCAGCGAGGCCTTCGCGCAATCGCAGGAGATCACGTTTGAGGCATGGCGCCAACGTCCGGTCATCAACCGGCTGCGAGAATGGCTGTTCGGGTATCTGGACCTGATCATCGAACGCTTCGGCTCGACCCGCGAGATGCAAAGAAACGTCGCAACCGGCGCTGCCGAACGGCAACCCGGAAACACCGCCGACAGGGGAGTACCCAATGAGTGAACAGGCACCGGCACAACGCATCGGCTTTATCGGACTCGGCATCATGGGGCAGGCCATGGCTGCAAACGTCCTGAAAAAAGGCTATGCACTGAGCATCTACAACCGCACAGCGGGCAAGCCAGAAGCACCGCGTATATGCGGTGCTGCCGAGTGCGCATCGCCCGCCGGAGTGGCCGATGCCTCGGACATCATCATCCTGATGCTCACCGGACCCGAGGCCGTGGAGGCCGTGCTGCATGGTGACAGGGGACTACTTGCTGGTGATTGAACGGCAAGACGGTGATCAACATGAGTACCGTGCCGGCGGACTGCCCGGAGCGCCGGGCGAAGGAACTGGCTGGGCACGGCATCACACTGATCGATGCACCGGTGTCCGGCTCGAAGAGCCCCGCCGAGCAGGGCACGCTGGTGATGCCCCGAACAGGCCATCCGTGACCTTGAACCGCTGTTGCTCAGCATGGGAAAGAAGGTGATCTACTCCGGGGAGGCGGGAAGCGGCAGCAGCATGAAGCTATGCATCAATCTGCTGCTCGGCATCATGATGCAGGGCCTGGCAGAAGCCGTGCATCTGGTCGAAAAATCGGGACTGGATAGCGCCACCCTGCTCGATGCGGTGTCCGCTGGCCTGCACACTGTTCAAACTCAAGGAAGAGATGTTCAAAACCGGCACCTATCCGGCGCAATTCCCGTTCAGGCATATGGCCAAGGATATGCGGTTCGTGGTGGATGCCGCCATCGAGCACGGCGCATGGCTGCCGCTGGGCAACGAGATCGCCGGGCTGGATGCCTCGTCCCGACAGGATTTGCAGGATATGGACTTCGCCGCAGTGAAACTCATCCTGGACCGGGCGTAGAATGAACCCGCGCCCTCAGCGGCGCTTGCAGAACCAGCCGGTCAGACTCAGGCGTTTACGCCTGGATGGCATGACCATGTGCTCGAAATCGCCGCTCATGAAGAATACGGCCTTGCCGCCCGTCGGCTGGATATCCACATAGCTTTCCTTGCCGGCTTCACCCGGCAGATACATGCGCAGTTCCCCGCCGTCTTCCGGCTTCCAGTCATCGTTCAGATACAGGATGCAGGTGACGGTGCGATACGACACATCGGAGAATCGATCCAGATGCCGGCGATAGAAACAGCCCGGCGGATACAGCGCAAAATGCCCTTCATAATCGAAAAGCCCGGCCATCAGGCCGGCGTTGATCGCCAGGCGCAACGCCTCGATACGTTCCAGCCAGGCCTGCTGCAACAGCGAAGGTTCTAGCGGATCGATCCAGCGCACGCGGTCGCTGCGGATCTCGGGCCGGATGCGCATACCCGTGCCATGCCCCACACCCGCCATGCGGAAACCGCCGTTGGCATACATCAGATTCGCCTCCACAGCCATCGGCTGCCACTCTGCGCGTGACAGAAAATCCGGGATTTCGCACCAGCCGCGCGTACTCAGCGACTCGACAACCTCGGCGAAATGAGCCTGCCCGGATGAAGCGGCTTCAAGCAAGGCGGTGGCCTGCAACATAACAATGTACCTCGTGGGAAAAAGCCCGGATGGGACGACAACAGTATCGCACACATCCCGTCTTCTGGGAACAGCCGCCCTGATTCACCAAGATGCTGACAGGGACACACCTTCGTCGATGTTGGCTCAGCCTGACTGTTTGCTATGCTTCGCCGCCTGATAAACCCATCCCTGCATGACAAGGAACCCAACATGTTCAAAACCAACGAATATTTCGACGGCAAGGTGAAGTCCATCGCCTTCGAAACGGCTGAAGGTCCGGCCACCATCGGCGTGATGGCCGAGGGCGAATACGAATTCGGCACATCGAGCAAAGAAATCATGTCGGTTGTTTCCGGCAATCTTGATGTGAAGCTGCCCGGATCGCAGGAATGGATGTCCTTTGCCGCAGGCGGCATGTTCACCGTCGAGGCCGGCGAGCGCTTCGGCGTGAAGAGCATCGGCCAGACATCCTATCTCTGCCTGTACCGCTAGACGTTGAACCGCAGGACGATTGCTGCATAGTTCTCCTGCCTGCTGCACATTCGACACCACACAAAGGTAGCCGCTCATGAAACGCACCCCCGCCAGATCCCCCGGCGCAGCCCGCGCACTCGCACTGGTCAGCGCCCTGCAGCAACGCTTTGTGAACGGCCTGGAGAAGCTGGCCCGCGAACAGGGCAGAGCTCAGCGTTTCAGCGAGGTGGAATGGCTGCGCGATGGCGGAGCCCATGGCGGTGGCATGCGCTTCGAGACAGCCGATGGCGATCTGTTCGGGCGCGGGTCGGTTAATGTGTCGCAGGTGCACTACGACGATATGCCGGAAAAGAAGCTGTCCTCGGCCAATGCCATCTCCACCATCATCCATCCGCTGCACCCGCTGGCACCCTCGGCACACATCCATATCAGCTGGACGGAGATGCGCGACGGCTCCGGTTACTGGCGCATGATGGCCGACTTGAATCCGTCCAATGAGCTCGAGACGGACAAACTCGCCTTCTTCAATGCGCTGAAGAAAGCCGCACCGCACCAATTTGACGAAGCAAAAGCGCAGGGTGAACGCTATTTCTTCATCCCCGTACTGGGCCGGCATCGCGGTGTGGCCCATTTCTATCTGGAAAACTTCAACAGCGGCCATGCAGCCGAGGATCTGGCGCTGGCGACAGCGGTCGGCGAGGCGGCCATCGACAGCTATCTGGCCATCCTGAGTCATGCCCTGAACACCGCGCCTGACGCAAGCGAGGAGCAGCGCGCCCTGCAACTTGCCTATCACACGCTTTATTTCTTTCAGGTGCTGACGCTGGATCGCGGCACGACCACGGGACTGCTGGTGCACGACCAGAACGATGTCGGCATCATGGGTTCGTTGCCGGCGCGCGTGGACCGCGAACTGCTGGCCTCATGGATCGGGAAAATGCCGGCCCCGCAGGACAAGCTGCTTGCGAAGCTGATTGCAGCCCTGCCGGACAGACCTGTCTGTGTGGTGGATGAAGCGGTCAAAGCACAGTTGGCTGCCGTAGTGCGCGCGCACTACCGCGAGCATCCCGAAGCCATTGCCATGCAGGCCTCCGGTGAAGTGATCCCTCCGACGGTGCAGAACCACAGCTGAAACCCCGGACAGTTCGCGCCGCAACAGCGCGACGCTTCAGGCCACTATGGCTTCAGCGGGTATCCTCACCCCAATCGCCCCATTCGTCGTCCTCTTTGCGCTTACTGGGATAGCGCGCATCCTTCTTCTTTTTGTGGCCATGGCCCTTTGATTTCTGCTGCTGCGATTCATCGCTCTGTACTTCTTCGTCGGGAGAATATCCCATGTTCCTGCTCCATTGAGTCATCTAGAAGGACGCGAATCCCCTCAACTGAATACAAAGGGCAGACGGGGTGATATGTAAAACGGATTCTTTTGCACAGCGTGGCAGAAAAAACCGGCCACCTGCGCGGGCTACATACCATGCCCCCCCTTATCATCTGGCACTGCATCCGGCTTCGGCAGACTGCGGTAAAGTTCGTGAGCTCCTCGACGCATCGCCTTGAAGGTCCGTTCCAGCCACTCGGTCACCACCAGAATGATCACCGTGGTGACGGCCAGTCCGATGCCGACATGATTCTTACCCAGCCCGATACATGCGCCGATGGCAGCCAGCATCCAGATCACCGCGGCCGTGGTTACGCCGAGAACAGCACCTTCCCGCATGATCATCACGCCAGCCCCCAGAAACCCCACACCCGTAACGACCTGACCGAGTACCCGGGCATGATCCACATTCGGCCCGCCCAGCTGCTCGCCGAGGTGCACAAACACCGCTGTTCCGAGACAGACAAGGATACTGGTGCGCACGCCGGCGGGCTTGCCGCGAATCTGCCGCTCCAGACCGATCAGAATGCCGCATAAAAGACACGCCCCGACTATCGGAATAAATGCCTCGTCACCCACGAATTCAATGATCATGCCGCCTCCCTGCACTGCCGGATTACCCGCATCATCATGGACCTTCCATTGAGAGCCTGTCCAGCGACACATCCGGCATCACCGCCGGTCCTGCGCAACATACCCGACCCTCTACAGACCGCTGGACAAAGGCCTGCGCCGGACATAGCAATGGCCTCATCGATCACTTCCGCAAGGCTCAGGAGAACATCATGTCCAATCAGTTCGGGAACTTCGTCATCGGCGATACGGCGACGGCCAACAGCCTCCCCATCCTCAAGGGCAGCATCGGCCCGGATGCCGTGGATGTGCGCAGCCTGCTCGATAAACAGGGCCTGCTGACCTACGACCCGGGCTTCCGCTCCACCGCCTCCTGCCAGAGTGCCATCACCTACATCGACGGTGACAAGGGCACCCTGTTGTACCGTGGTTACCCCATCGAGCAGCTGGCGGAACACTGCAGCTTCGACGAGGTGGCCCATCTCCTGATGCACGGCGAACTGCCATCTGCCGAGGAACTCGCCGGATTCAGGAAAGACATCCGTGATCACAATCTGCTGCACGACCAGGTGCTGTCCTTCTATCGCGGTTTCCGCCGCGATGCCCACCCGATGGCGGTGATGGTCGGCGTGGTCGGCGCGCTTTCCGCCTTCTATCAGGATGCACAGGATTACAGTAAGGATGCCGACCAGCAGAAGGCGGCCATCCGTCTGGTGGCCAAGATGCCGGCGATTGCCGCCGCCAGTTTCACCTACAGCATCGGCCGCCCGATCCGTCACCCGGACAACAGTTTCGACTATTCATCCAACTTCCTGCAGATGATGTTCGGCAAGCCCAGCGAGCCGTATATCGTTGATCCGGTGCTCACCCGGGCCATCGAACTGATCCTCATCCTGCATGCCGACCACGAGCAGAACGCCTCCACCTCGACAGTGCGCATGGCGGCTTCTTCCGGTGCCAATCCGTTCGCCTGCCTGTCCGCCGGCATCGCCACGTTGTGGGGCCCGGCACACGGCGGTGCCAACGAGGCTGTGCTGACCATGCTGGAAGAGATCGGTTCGCCGGAAAACATCCCGAACATCATCAAGCGCGCCAAGGACAAGAACGACCCCTTCCGCCTGATGGGCTTCGGTCACCGCGTGTACAAGAACTACGACCCGCGCGCCGCCATCATCCGCGACATCACGCGCAAGACACTGGCGCACCTGGGCATGGAAAACAGTCCGCTGATGGCCACCGCGCTGGAACTGGAGCGCATCGCGCTGTCCGATGAGTACTTCATCAACAAGAAGCTGTACCCGAACGTGGACTTCTATTCCGGCATCCTGCTGCGCGCCATGGGCTTCCCAAGTCGCATGTTCACCGCCGTGTTCGCCGTGGCGCGCACCGTCGGCTGGGTATCGCACTGGCTGGAACTCAAGCAGGAAGGCCACGGCATCGATCGTCCGCGCCAGCTGTATACCGGCCCTGCACAGAGACAGTTTGAACGCAAATAACCGTTCCACCCGTCAGCTGCCATGTTGAGCTATCAACACGGCTACCATGCCGGCAACCATGCCGATGTTCTCAAGCACGTGGTGCTGGGCGATGTGCTGGCCGGCATGCAGCTGAAGGATGCGCCGCTATTCGCGCTCGATGCCTTCGCCAGCAAGGGGATCTACGATCTGGACACCGATGAAGCCCTGAAGAACCGCGAATTCGACAGCGGCATCGGCCGCATCTGGCCACACCGCAAGGATGCGATGCCGGCAGGTGTCCGCCGCTGGCTGGATGCCATCCAGCCGCTGAACAATGATGACCGCTGCATGCAGCTACCCGGCTCGACCGCCCTGCTGCGCCACTGGCAAAGACCGCAGGACAGGGTGGCTGCCTGCGAGATGCATCCGCAGGAGTTCCAGGCCCTGCGCACCACTTTCAGCAGTTCGCGCGGCTTTGCGCTGCACAAGCGCGATGCCTACGAGGCGCTCGGCGCGCTGCTTCCCCCGAAGGAGAAGCGCGGTCTGGTGCTGCTCGACCCGTCCTACGAAGAGAAAGACGAATACCGCCGCATCGCCAAAGCGGTGAGCGCGGCATACCCGCATTTCCGTGCCGGTGCCTATCTGATCTGGTATCCGCTGCTGCCTGCGGGACGCCACAAGGAATTGTTCCGCGAGATGCATAAATCCGGCATCCGCAAGATCATGCGCGTCGAACTCGACGGCATGGGGGCCTTCGGTAAGGCGGAATCACCGATGCAGATGCAGGGCTCGGGCATGCTGATCATCAATCCGCCCTGGCACGCCATGCAAGCCATCCGCGAATCGCTGGGCTGGATCAAACAGACACTCTGCCCTGCCGGGCAATCACGCTGCGACTGGCTGGTGCCTGAATAACCCCTTTTTAGCGAACTAGTCCCTGATCGGGTCCATCGGGGCATGCTCTTCCAGATAGGTGTAACCCTTCAGCCCTTCGCGGTAGTAGTTGAGGAAGGCCGTGGACTCCTTTGCCGTGATGCGCCTATCCTTGCGTGCATCCGCCAGCTGACGGCGCATGCGATCCAGCAGCACGGTTTCGTGGAACTGCACATAGTCCAGCACCTCGGAAACCGTTTCACCCTCCACCACCTGTTCAAGCTCATAATGGTCGCCATCCATGCGCACATGCACCGCATGCGTATCGCCGAACAGATTGTGCAGGTCGCCCAGGATCTCCTGATAGGCACCGGTCAGAAAGATACCGATCAGATAATCCTCCCCGGGCCGGACCGGGTGCAGCGGCAGGGTTGCTGAAACATGTCCTTCCAGCGGGAACTGCTGGATCTTGCCATCCGAATCACAGGTGATATCAACCAGGACAGCCTGCCGTGATGGCTTTTCATCGAGGCGGTGGATCGGTACCACAGGAAACACCTGATCGATCGCCCATGAATCCGGCAGTGACTGGAACAGCGAAAAATTGCAGAAATAGCGATCCGCCATCTGTGTTCTGATACCGGGGATCTGCTGTTCGAGCTCATCCTCATCCATCTGGTCGGCCAGCAGCCCGAGAAGATGCCAGTACAAGCGGTCCGTCCGGGCCCGGTCCGCCAGAGAGCAATGCCCGAGCGCAAACAGCTTGTTCACATCGTCACGCAGCGACACGACATCATGCAGCGCCTCGCGCGGGTTGATTTCGTTCAGATAATGCAGGGTCTCCCAGAGCTGGCGCAGCTGCAGAGGCGCATCTTCGTCCGGCTCGCTGAAGGGCGCCCCGTTGCTGCGCTGCGATACACCCAGCACATCGATCAGCAACACGGCGTGATGTGCCACCAGCGCCCGTCCGGACTCGGAGATGATGTTCGGATGCGGCATGTCCTCGTCATCGCAAACACTCTTCATCGTCCAGATGATTTCGTTGGCATACTCCTGCAGCGAATAATCCACCGAAGAGATGTTCGATGAGATGGAGCCGTCGTAATTCACCCCGAGACCACCGCCCACATCCATGAACTCGACCGGTGCGCCCAGCCTCCGCATCTCCACATAGAAGCGCGCCGCCTCCTGCATGGCCTGCTTGATGCGGCGGATCTGCGGCACCTGCGAACCGATGTGAAAATGCAGCAGGCGCAGGCAGTCCAGCATGCCGGCATCCTTGAGTTTACCGATCACTTCCATCAGATCCGCGGAGGAAAGCCCGAACTTCGAGTTGTCGCCGCCCGAATCCTCCCACAGACCCTTGCTGGTCGCGGCCAGACGGCAGCGCAAACCGATCAGCGGCTCGACCTTGAAGCGCGCCGCAGCCTCCAGAATCAGATCAAGCTCATTGGGCTTCTCGACAACGATAAACACCCGCTTGCCCATCTTGCGACCGATCATGGCCAGTTCGATGAACTCGCGATCCTTGTAACCGTTGCATACGATAAGGCCTTCGACATCCTCCAGCATGGCGAGCGTGGCATGCAGTTCGGGCTTGGAGCCTGCCTCCAGTCCCCAATTCAGACTGCTGCCGAACTCGACGATCTCTTCGACCACCTGACGCTGCTGATTCACCTTGATCGGATAGACACCGAAATAATGTCCCTGATACTCGGCCTCATTGCGGGCAAGCATGAAACGCGAATGAATCTGCCCCATGCGCACCCTGAGAATATCGGAAAAGCGCAACAACAGCGGCGCATACATATCGCGCGCGGTCAGTTCATCGTAGAGCTTCTTCAGATCGACCGGATTCTCCCCGTCAGGGATAGCCACCATATGGCCCAACTCGTTCACGCCGAAGAAGCCGTTTCCCCAACCCTGCACCTGATAGAGCGTTGCGGAATCCTCCGCCGTCCATGCTGCTGCGCCCTCGCTATCCTTGGTCATGTCTGCTCCTGGGATGGTTCATCCACGCCATGCAGGCGTCGGGCTCGCATGCTGCAGGTGAGAACAAGCTGCGGCAATGCCGTTCATGCCTCGGTATCAGCCATGGAGGCCCGCAACACACGCACCATCTCCTCCGCCTCGATATGTTCGAGGTTGAAGGCCGCATGAACATCCAGACTCAGCCTGCCGGCAGAGGGGATCACTTGCAGCCGGCCATCCTCGATGTGCCTGTGTACCAGATAACGCGGCAACCATGCCGTACCACCGCTGCGCAACAGCCAATCCAGCGCCAGCCATGCGACATTGATCTGCACCGTGGCAACCGGTTGCTCAACACCCGCTTCGGCAAGCTTGTTGTGGAAGGCATCGCCCCAGTCCACATCCACATAGTGCGCAAAGCCGGCTGCATCCGCGACGGACATATCAGGCGAGGCAACCGGAAGTAATTGCAGCGTGGCGATCCTGCAGCTTTCAAAACCGGGATGCGCCAGCGGTTCGGAAAGCACCACGCAATCCAGCGCATCGCTGATCAGCATGGCTGCCAGCTCACGCCGGCCGCCGGTTTTAAGGACAACATGCGTATTTGCATGGCTCTGCCGGAAATCAACGGTAGCGGCCAGCAACCTTGCCTGCCACAGGGCATCCGGGGCCCCCAACCTGAGCAATACGGCATCCCGGCCACCGGAACCCACCTCCTGCCGGATATCCTGCCACTCGCGGATCAGGGTCCGGGAACGGCTGGCCAGCTTCTGGCCGGCCTGTGTCAACTGCACCCCCGCCTTGCTGCGCTCGAACAGACTGGTATTCAATGAACGCTCCAGCTGACGGATTCTCGCCGAGACCGCAGACGGGGTCAGATGCATGAAATCAGCCGCCCGCCGCAGACTTTCATGCTCGGCCACAGCAAGAAACGTACGCAGAATATCGATATTCATGTGTTCTCCATATTCGAACAGTCTGAAAGATTTATTTTGCTTTACGGACTCCCACCCTGTCCACACATTGGCGCGATGAGCATCACGCAAGGGCATGAAACGAACAGCTGATCGAGCAGCTGAAGCCTGCATGCCTAACATCATCCAAGGAGACTATATGGGCAAGCCTCACAAACAGGATAGCACCCTCGAGCACGACATCGACGAAGACGAAGACGATTCCTCATCCATAGCAAACCATCGCAACCTGGATGCTGATGATGACTTCACCGACGACTGGATCAGCCATGTTGACGATTTCGACAACTCCGACGATGTAAACGACTGGTAAAAGGAAAAACATGTCACGCAATATCAATGCGATGGTGTTCGCTGCCTGTCTGGGCATGGTGGCGGCACCGGCCCTGCTGATGGCTGCCGGTGATAGCGCAACCGACCCGTGTGCCGGCGGACAGCTGGATGAGGCCAACCCCTGCCCTGATCAAACGGATGTCCCGGAGTATCAGGGCAGCGGGGATGACGGCGCGGTGAATCAGGACGATCAGGGTGCCGACGATGCCAGCGGCGACACCATGGATAGCATGCCGGCAGACGAAGCGCCTGCAGAGCCCCCGACTGATATGCCTGTGGCGCAATAGGCTGACTGCATAGCGGAAACACCAACGGGGCCCTGGGCCCCGTTTTTTAAATCAACCATGCTGCATGCAGCCCTGCGATGCAGATATCAGAGGCTCGAAATCCACTTGAGGCCCAGATAACGATGACAACAGGCTCTGCGGCTGGTAAAAATGCACCTATGGTCAAGAAATCCGGAGCGATGCTCGCCGCCGCCTGCCTCTGCCTGTTGTCCGGCTCTGCAACCGCGACAGCAGGTGAATCCGACTACAGCACCGACGAGATATTCCAGAGTGTGGAGGACTTCGCCCGCAGCATGCTGGGGATGGATGAAAACCCGACGGATAATGCAGTGCAGGAAGATGAGGCTGCAACAACGGATATGGCGCCAATGGATGCCAACGCCGACGCCGACCCAAATGCCGATGCCAGTGGAGAAGCGGCAGTAGAAGACAGCATGATGGACGACACCAAACTGAAAGGCCCGCCGGTCGTGGCCAAAGCCGGCGGAGGCTGACAGCCCCGTAGAAAGCCACACGAGCCGATACTACAAACGAAAACGGAGCCATGGTCTCCGTTTTGTCATTTGTGGATCAGCTTCGCTTCGCCGAGCGACGCAGGGACTCTTCCTTTCGCCACTTCTCGATCTCCGCATGATTACCGGAAAGCAGCACATCAGGTACACGCTTGCCTTCGAACTCCTCCGGACGCGTGTAGTGCGGCCAGTCCAGAATCCCTTCCTCGCTGAATGAATCAAGCACCGCCGAATCCGCCGAGCCCAGCACGCCGGGCAGCAGGCGGATCACCGCATCGAGCACCGAAAGCGCAGCAGGCTCGCCACCGGAGAGCACATAATCACCAAGCGAGAGCTGCTCATCCACATAGTCGCAGATGCGCTCGTCGAAACCCTCGTAGCGACCGCAAAGCAGCGTGATATCGGAGGCCGCTGCATATTCCAGCGCCTTTTCCTGGGTGAAGCTCACGCCGGACGGGGTGAGCATCACCACGCGTGATTCCGGTCGCCGGCTGCGTGCTTCGCGAATGGCCGCCACTACTGGCTCCGGCTTCATCAACATGCCGGGGCCGCCGCCATAAGGACTGTCGTCGACACTGCGATGTTTATCGGTTGCGAAATCGCGGATCTGGATGCAATCCACTACCGCGAGCCCCGCACCGATAGCCCGCTTGGGAATCGAGCACGCCAGAGGCGAGGCAAAGAACTCGGGAAAAAGGGTCAGGATCTGGGCGTGAAACATGCATCCATTCCTTCGGGCAGGTGGACAGTGATGCGCCCGGCATCGAGGTTTACATCGAGGATGACCTCCTCGATAAAGGGCAGCATCCATTCGCCCTGCTGCGCCGCATGCTTATCGGTTTGCACAGTGAGAATATCCTGCGCACCGTATTCCTCCAGCGCACTCACTTCACCAAGCAGTGTGCCGTCATCCACAACCACCTCGCAGCCGATCAGGTCCTGCCAGAGGAATTCATCCTCAGCGACCTCGACCTCGCTGAGCGGCACCCAGATTGTCAGGCCCTCGAGCTTTTCGGCAGCATTGATATCGGGGATATCCTGCAACTCGGCAAGGATGCGGCGGCCATGCTGCCAGCAGCGCTTGACCCGGTAGCGCACGACAGAGGCAGGAGAGGCGCCCAGACACCAAAAAGAATACCCGGCGATGCCGATGGCAGGCCGGGCATGTGAATATACCGTCAAAGCACCCTTCAGGCCGTGGGCTTTTTGTATGACCCCGACCTCAAGCATGGACTCAGGCGTCTTTGCTTTCCTCGGCAGCAGCTTCCGCCACGGCCTCTTCAGCGGCTGCCTCAGCAGCAGCGGCTTCAGCAGCCTCGGCAGCAGCAGCGGCCTTGGCGGCAGCTTCGGCTTCAGCCTTGGCCTTGGCTGCGGCTTCAGCCTCAGCCTTGGCCTTTGCCTCGGCGGCAGCGACCTTGGCAGCAGCAGCGGCTTCAGCCTTGGCAGCATTCTTGGCGGCCAGATCGGGGTTCTCAGCCAGACGGATCAGGCTGGCCACGCGACCGGACACTTCCGCACCCTCGGACTTCCAGGCGTTCACACGCTCCAGATTCAGCTCGAGGATTTCGGGCTGCTTGCAAGGATCGTAGTAGCCGAGCTTCTCGATGAATGCGCCGTCACGGCGATCACGCTTGTCCATCACGACGATGGCGTAAAACGGACGCTTCTTGCGACCACCACGCTGCAGGCGAATCATTGTTGCCATAAAATCAATACCTCCGGAAAATCAGGTCGCGCACTATATCGCGTCTGTATAAAATGTCACCCCGAAAATGTGCTTTTGTTTTAACGCACAATCCCGCTTGCAGCAATGCCACGCGGGGTCTTGTCCGGCGCTGCCTGCTGCAGAAAAGCAGGCTTCAATCGCGGGAGGCTCCCTACATCTTCGGCATGCCGCCACCCATACCGCCGAAACCGCCGAACTTGGCGGCCATCTGCGCCATCATGCGCTGCCCTTTGCCACCCTTCATCTTCTTCATCATCTTCTGCATCTGGGTGAACTGCTTGAGCATCTGGTTCAGTTCGGGGATCGTGGTGCCGGAACCGGCAGCGATGCGCTTTTTGCGGCTGCCGTTGATCAGCTTCGGATACTGCCGCTCCTTCGGGGTCATGGAATACACCATGGCCTGCATGCGCCTGACCGGCTTATCGTCCATATTGGCCAGGGCTTCGGACGGCAGCTTCACACCGGGCAGCATCTTCAGCATGCCAGACATACCACCCATCTTCTGCATCTGACCCAGCTGATCGGCGAAATCCATCAGATCGAAAGTGCCCTTCTTGACCTTGCCGGCCAGCTTCTCGGCCTGCTCCTGATCGACATGCGCCTGCACCTTCTCGACCAGACCGACGATATCACCCTGACCGAGGATGCGGCCTGCAAAACGCTGCGGATCAAAGGCCTCGAAGGCATCGGTCTTTTCACCGGTACCGACGAAGCGCACCGGCACACCAGTGACATGCGCCACCGAAAGGGCCGCACCACCGCGCACATCGGCATCGGTCTTGGTGAGGATGCAGCCGGACATATTCACCGCAGCATGGAACTGCTCGGCGATGGTCAGGGCTGTCTGGCCGGTCATCGAATCCAGCACCAGCAGGCGCTCGGATGCCTGGATCTTCTCCGCCACATCGCGGATCTCGTCCATCAGCGCATCGTCCACCACCTGCCGACCGGCGGTATCGAGGATCAGTACATGATGCCCGTCGCTGCGCGCCCTGTTTAGCGCGGAAAGCGCCATGGCAGAGGCTGTGGCGCCATCGCCCTGCACATAAGGCACGTCCACCTGCCCGGCCAGCACCTGCAACTGTTCGCGTGCCGCAGGACGCGTCGCATCCACACTGGTCAGCGCAACCTTGCGGCCCTGTGACGCCAGCATGCGGGCCAGCTTACCGGCCGTGGTGGTCTTACCCGCGCCCTGCAGACCGCACAACAGAATCACCGACGGAATACGCGAGATATCCAGATCGCGGCGTTGCCCGCCGAGCACATCGGCCAGCACATCGTGCAGGATCTTCACGATCACCTGACCCGGATTCAGGCTCTTCGCCACCTCCGCGCCCATGGCACGTTCACGCGCCTCGACCATCAGATGCCGCGCTACCGGAAGGGCGACATCCGCCTCCAGCAGGGCCAGCCGCATATCGCGCAGTGTGGCATCCAGATCGGCCTCGGAGACGCGTGCAGCACCCCTGAGCCGCTCGGCGATACCGCCGAGCTTTTCAGTCAGCTTCTGAAACATTACTGCGCAGCGTCGCCTGCATTCTCGATGTCCAGCAGCTCGACATCGAACACCAGCACGGCGTTAGGGCCGATGACGTTACCGGCACCGCGCTCCCCGTAGGCCATCTCGGCCGGAATGAACAGACGATACTTACTGCCTACCGGCATCAGCTGCAGTCCTTCCTGCCAACCCTGGATGACACTGTTCAGCGGGAAGGTGACCGGCTGGCCGCGCTTGTAGGAGGAATCGAACACGGTGTCGTCGAGCAGCTTGCCCTCGTAGTTCACCTTCACGGTGTCCTCAAGTGTCGGCTTCTTGCCCTTGCCTTCGCTCAGCACCTTGTACTGCAGACCGCTCTTGGTGACCTTCACGCCCTCGGCGCTGGCATTCTCCTGCAGGAACTTGCCGCCGGTGGCCTTGTTCTCCACAGCCAGCTTCTGCTGCTTCTCGGCCATGGCCTCCTGCTGGCGCTTGAACACCGCCTGCTTCACCTCAACCACCTCCTGCTCGCTCAGCTTGGATTCCTTGCCGTTCACTGCGGTCATCAGACCTTCATTGAAGGCATCCATGTTCAGCTTCTCGTCGATACGCGACAGGGATTTCCCAACATCCAGACCGATGGCATAGCTGAACTTGGCGTTCTCGCTATCCAAACCGCCTGCCTTGGCGGCGGGGGCCTGCGCCTTGTTGTCGTCGGCGGCATTACAGCCGGCCAGCAGCAGCACGGCTGCGATGGTAACAATCTTCTTCATGTGTACTCCCTGGATATCGGGCAACCGCCCGTTTTTCTTGTTAAAACCGAACCCTATTCCCACTCGATGGTGGCCGGTGGCTTGCCGGACACATCATAGACCACGCGATTGATGCCGCGCACCTCGTTGATGATGCGATTGGACACGCGCGCCAGCAGCGCATGCGGCAGCTCCGCCCAGTGTGCGGTCATGAAGTCCTGCGTCACCACGGCGCGCAGGGCCACCACCCATTCGTAGGTGCGTCCGTCGCCCATCACGCCGACACTCTTCACCGGCAGGAACACCACGAAGGCCTGCGAGGTCTTGTCGTACCAGCCGGAAGCCCTGAGCTCTTCGATGAAGATGGCATCGGCCCGGCGCAGCAGATCGGCGTATTCTTTCTTCACCTCGCCGAGGATGCGCACACCCAGACCCGGACCCGGGAAGGGATGGCGATACACCATCTCGCGCGGCAGGCCGAGCGCCACGCCGAGTTCACGTACCTCGTCCTTGAACAGTTCGCGCAGGGGTTCGAGCAGCTTCAGGTGCAGGGTGTCCGGCAGGCCGCCGACATTGTGATGGCTCTTGATGGTATGCGCCTTCTTGGTCTTGGAGCCGGCGGATTCGATGACATCGGGATAGATGGTGCCCTGCGCCAGCCACTTGGCCTTCGGCAACTTCGCGGACTCTTCCTGAAACACATGCACGAACTCGCGTCCGATGATCTTGCGCTTGGCCTCGGGATCGCTCTCACCGGCCAGTTCACTGAGAAAACGTCCGGATGCATCCACATGAATGACATGCACCCCCAGATGATCGGCAAAGGTCGCCATCACCTGTTCGGCCTCGTTCAGACGCAACAGGCCGTTATCCACAAACACGCAGGTCAGCTGTGCCCCGATGGCGCGATGCAGCAGGGCTGCCGCCACCGAGGAATCCACCCCGCCGGACAACCCCAGGATCACCTCTTCATCGCCCACCTGCTCGCGGATATGTGCCACGGCCGTGTCGATGTAGTGCGGCATCGTCCAGTCGCGGCCGCAGCCGCAGATGTCGTGCACAAAGCGCGACAGCATGGCCTTGCCCTGAGCGGTGTGGGTCACTTCCGGATGGAACTGCAGGGCATAGAAACGCCGCGCCTCGTCGGCCATGCCGGCGATCGGCGTGGAATCGTTCGAACAGATCACATGGAAGCCGTCGGGCAGCTGCGCCACCTTGTCGCCATGGCTCATCCACACATCGAGCACGCCGTCAGGCTTGTCCTCGATGCCGCGCAACAGCGCTGAATTGTCGCTGGAATATACCTCGGCATAACCGAACTCGCGTACATGGCCGGTCTCCACGATCCCACCCAACTGGGCCGCCATGGTCTGCATACCGTAGCAGATGCCGAGCACGGGAACCCCCATCTCGAACACCACCTGCGGAGCCTTCGGGGTCTCGTCCTCGTACACCGAGTTCGGGCCGCCTGAGAGGATGATGCCGGAGGGCTCGAAGGCACGGATCTCGGCTTCCGTCATATCCCATGGATGCAGTTCGCTGAACACCCCGGCCTCGCGAACGCGACGGGCGATCAACTGCGTGTACTGCGAACCGAAGTCCAGAATCAGAATCTTTTCCATATTCAGTTCGTTCCCATAATCAATCGGCTTTGTTCCTGCTTAAGAATCGAGGCGGTAATTGGGGGCTTCCTTGGTGATGGTCACATCGTGCACATGCGACTCGCGCAGACCCGCACCGGTGATACGCACGAACTTCGCACGTTCGTGCATGGCGGCGATATCGGCTGCACCGATGTAGCCCATCGAGGCACGCAGACCACCGACCAGCTGATGCAGGATCTCGGCCAGCGCACCCTTGTAGCCCACGCGGCCTTCGATGCCTTCCGGAACCAGCTTCATGGCTTCATCCACATCGCCCTGGAAATAGCGGTCCTTGCTGCCCAGTTCCATCGCCCCCAGCGAACCCATACCACGATAGGTCTTGTAGGCACGACCCTGATACAGGATCTTCTCGCCCGGAGCTTCGTCGGTTCCGGCGAACATCGAGCCGAACATGCAGCTGGAGGCACCGGCAGCCATGGCCTTGGCGAAATCGCCGGAGAATTTGATGCCGCCGTCGGCAATGATCGGCACACCGACCTCGCGCCCGACCGCAGCACAATCCATCACCGCAGTCAGCTGTGGCACACCCACACCGGCCACCATGCGCGTCGTGCAGATCGAGCCCGGGCCGATACCCACCTTGACCGCATCCGCCCCTGCCTCGGCCAGATGACGCACAGCATCACCGGTGGCGATATTGCCGCCGATCACCTGCACGGCATCGCCGTATCTGTTTTTGATCTCACGCACCTGAGCGATCACGCCCGCCGAATGGCCGTGCGCGGTATCCACGATCACGGCATCCACACCGGCTGCATGCAGCAACTCGAAACGTGCCAGTTCCTTCTCGCCCACACCGATGGCGGCAGCCACCAGCAGGCGGCCGAGGCTGTCGCGTACGGCATTCGGAAAGGCCGTGGCCTGCTCGATATCGCGTACCGTCACCATGCCGCGCAAAAAGCCGCTGGCATCCACCACCGGCAGCTTTTCGATACGATGTTCGCGGAACAGATCCTTGCAGGCAGCAGGCTTGGTGCCGGGCTTGACGGTGACCAGCCTGTCCTTCGGGGTCATCATCTCGGACACACTCTTGCCGGCATCGCTTTCAAAACGGATGTCGCGATTGGTCACGATGCCGCAGAGCTTGCCATCGGAATCCAGCACCGGGAAGCCCGAGAAACCGTTTTCGCGGGCCATCTTCACCACATCGGCCAGACGCATATCGAGGGTGGCGGTCAGCGGTTCCTGCACCACACCGGCCTCGTAACGCTTCACGCGACGCACCTCGTGCGCCTGCTGCTCGGGAGTCATATTCTTGTGGATCACCCCGATGCCGCCTTCCTGGGAAAGGCAGATCGCGGTAGCTGATTCGGTGACTGTGTCCATGGCTGCGGACATAACAGGAATGTTCAGACTGATCTTCTTGGTGAGTTTCGAGGTTGTACTTACCTCGCGCGGCACCACCCGACTGGCCTGAGGGACCAGCAGCACATCATCAAACGTCAAACCTTCGGCCATTTCCGGCATCTTCATGCGCATCATACCCCCTGAACGGTAGAGTCGCGCATCATAGCGGCAAGCCGCACACACATAAAGGAACAAATCAGTGACAATACTTCTGCGGACAGCAACAACAGATTGATGCCGCAGCAGCAAATCAGGCTGGCGGCTGAAGCATCGCTCCCGGGATATGGATCAGGACCGGTTCCGGGCCAGAAGACTTCCCACCACCGCAGCACCGACCGCATCGCCGAACACATTGATCGTGGTGCGGCAACGGTCGAGGAACCAGTCGATGGCCAGCAGCAGACCGATGCCCTCCAGCGGCAGGCCGACGGCCTCCAGCACGATCACCATGGTCACCAGTCCGGCCTCGGGTACACCGGCGGCACCGATGGCCGCCAGCGTGGCGGTGAGCAGCACCACCATCTGCTGGGCAAAGGACAGATCGATGCCGTATGCCTGGGCGATAAACAGCACCGCCACCGCTTCATACAACGCCGTTCCGTCCATGTTGATGGTGGCACCGAGCGGCAATACGAAACGCCGCGCCTTCTCATCGACGCCTGCCAGTTGCACGCCCTCCATGGTCAGCGGCAGGGTGGCACTGGAGGATGCGGTGGAAAAGGCGGTCATCAGGGCGGTCGCCATATGCCCGAGATATTCGCCGATACGCCTCCGGGCCAGCATGGCCAGCAACAGGCACAGCACGGCTGCATGGGCCAGCAGACCTGAGATCACGGCAGCGGCATATTTACCCAGCCCTGCAAGCTGCCCGATAAAGGCCTCTCCGCCGCCGGCAGCCCCCAGCCTTGATGCGATCAGCGCGAACACACCGAGCGGGGCCAGCCACATGATCCACTCGACCAGCTTCATCATGCCGTCGTTCAGACTCTCGAAAAATGCGATCACCGGCCTGCCGCGCTCACCGAGCGTGGACAGGGCTGCGGCAAAGGCGATGCAGAACACGATGATGGGCAACAGCTTCATATCCGCCGCCGCCGCGACGATATTCGGATGAACCAGCGACAGGATCAGATCGGTGATGCCGACATCCCCCGCCTTCGGAGATGGTGCGCCAAGACCAGAACCCAGCGAAACACCCACCCCCGGCTGCCAGAGATTCGCCATGAGCAGACCGATACTGACGGCGATCAGCGTGGTGCAGGCATAATAGGACACCGCATAACCGCCCATACGACCCAGCCTGCGCACATCTCCCAGCCCAGCCACACCGCTGATCACACTGGCTGCCACCAGCGGCACGATCAGCATCTTCAGCGCCGTGATAAACAGATCGCCCAGCCACTGCACGGCCAGCATGGACTCGCCCCACAGGTAGCCGGAAATACCACCGGCCACGATACCGGCGAGCATGGCCAGCAACAGCTTCTGTTCGCTCAATATTTTCAATGAAACCCCCTGCCCGGGAATATGGGCAAGCTCAGTTCAGGATGATTTTCTTTCCCGCCCTCAGCGACTGCCCTGAGCTCAGCGGCACTGGCAGGAACGCTCGGCCTGCACAATATAGACATCCTTACCCAGCTTCGGAAGGTGCCCTGAGCCATAGGTGATGCGTACATCCTTGGCACAGGACTTCTTTGCCTCGCAGGAACCGACACAGACGAACGACTGCCATGCACGCTGATAAACCACATCCTCGATGGCCTTGCGATCCTTTGCGGCAAGCCCGTTGTAGTAACGGGCAGCATCGTTTCCGGGGGTATTGTCGCCGGCGACGATCACATGCGGATCGGATCCGCCGATACCGTTGGCGAACACGATATTACAACCCGCTTTATCCATCGCAGTCCGGACAGACTCGGCATTCAGCAGAATATTTTCCTTCCCGGCACCCGCTACAACCTTGGCCACCTCGGCCTGACTCACAACCTTCTTCTCAGCCACCTTGTCGCAGCCAGCCAGCGGACCTGCAAGCAGCAAGACCATGATGGCAATCGAAACAAATCTCATACTTCCTCCTCAAACCCGGACCTCAGGGCAGTGTCGCAGCCGCAGGAAACGAAGTCCATCCTGCCGGGCTCTTTGCAGCCTTATGCCCTGTCGAGCATCTCCGGCGGAAGATGCGCGATCAGCCGCTGTATCACGGCAAGCTGCGCGTCATCAACGTAGTGGATGGCCGGAAACTTTCCCCACACCGGAGCCGGCCATGCAGGATCGTCGCGAAAGCGCGCGATGTGATGCACATGCAGCTGCGGCACAACATTACCAAGGGCCGCGATATTGATCTTGTCGGCGGAAAAACCGACGGCCAGAGCCTCGGACACGGCAGCGGATTCGCTCATCAACTGTTGCCTGAGCGCACCACTCAGCTGATGGATCTCGCTGACATCCGCCCGCTGCGGCACAAGGATGAACCACGGATAGCGCGCATCGTTCATCAGCAGCAACAGGGATAATTCGAAATGCCCGGCGACAAAACAGTCGGCGGCCAACCTTGGATGCAACTCGAATCGTTTCACCTCTCCCTCCAGGCGCGCGAGGCGCGCATCAGATCGACCGGCCTGCCGATATCGAACCAGTCCCCGCGATACAGCACACCGGCACACTGCCCTGCCCGGATCAGCCGGCGCATCGGCTCGACCAGCGAGAACTTCCCGCCGACCGCATAACTGTCAAAGGCTGCCGGCTGCCACAGTGACACACCGGAGAAGGTGAAGCGAGTTGCGCCGCTCGCCGCAACCATCCCGTCCGATAAAGCAAAATCCCCGGCAGTATGATGCGCCGGATTCGGCACCAGACCGATCGCGCATCCGCCCTGCGGACAGATCGCAGCCAGTTGCCGCACATCCATGGCACACAGCACATCGGCATTGCGTACGGCAACCGGCCCGTCGCCGGGCAGCTTCTGCATGGCCGTGAACACCCCGCCGCCGGAATCCAGAAGCTCCTTCTCCGGGCTGTAATACAGGCGCACACCGAAACGTTTGCCATCGCCAAGGCTATCCATCAGCACATGTGCGTGGTGATGCACATTCACCGCGATATCGCGAACACCCTGGGCTGCCAAGCTACGGATCACATGCACGATGGCAGGCTGACCTGCCACCGGCATCAGCGCCTTGGGACGGTTCTGCGTCAGCCATTTCAAACGCGTGCCGAGACCTGCCGCCAGAACCACCGCCCGCTCGACACTCATGCCGCTTGCCTGCGCATCAGTGGCCGAGCCGTTTGAGTAGCTCGGGCATCTTTTCCATTGCGGCCTCATAGCCGCGTCCCACCTCGTCGGCGGAATTGGAGAAATCGTGCCATTGGGTCTGCCCGACCAGCGGTTCGATGACGATATCGGCATGCGCCTTCTGGTAGCGGCGCAGATACAGCGATTTCACCTGTGCCGCCCAGTCGAGCATGCCGAGCACATTGGACGGTTCATGTCTGGGGTCGGGGCTGGCGCCTGTATTGACGGCAACCACCAGTTGCGAAGCCAGCGCGATACTTCTCGCCTCCTTCGCAGGCACCTCACTTGTCAGGCCTCCGTCCAGATAGCGCTCGCCGTCGATCACCACCGGATCGAACACTCCGGGGACCGCCATGCTGGCGGCAAGCGCACTACACAGGTGCCCTGTTGAAAAAAGTCTCGCCTCACCGCTCGGATAACGCACAGCAGTGACATGCATCGGAATCACCGCTGCCTCAAAGGTGCCACCACCGCAAAACAGATTGGTCACATGTGTCAGGGCATGGCTATCGGCAATGGCGATATCACTCATGGCCCGGGTGTACAGCACGGTCTGTCTGGCCACCGTGGACAGACGTGCGAACCATGATTCACCCGCACCCTCGGCATCCGCATCATGCGCGTTGGGCAATCGGATATGACGGAACACATCCGACTCCAGAAAGGTGAACACACGATTGCGCACATCCTCAGCATTCGGATTAAGCGCATACATCGACCCGAACAGGGCGCCGATGCTGGTGCCGACAATGGCATCAGGCCTGAGTCCGTTGTCCTCCAGCGCCTTGAGTGCACCGAGATGGGCCAGTCCGCGCCCGCCGCCACCGGCCAGCGCCAGCACGAAGCCACGCGGCTTTCTGGAGAACAGCTTCATTTGACTACCGGCAATTCAGCGGCACGGCTCAAGCGCTCGCACACCGTCTCGACTTCCCCTTCAGCCAGGGTAGAGCCATCGGCATGGGTCAGAAAGAACACGTCGATGACGCGCTCGCCGAAGGTGCTGATATTGGCGCCGCGCACGCTGAAGCCCGCATCATCGATCTCGGTGGCCAGTGCTGCCAGCAGACCGGTGCGGTCCGCAGCCACCACCTCGATGGCTGTCTGGCGGCTGGAAGCCAGCGGCAGAGGCCGGGCCGACACCGAGACCTGCTGCATCAGCACATGCTGCCTGCCCGGCTGGATCCTGCTCACATCACCACCTGCCACCACCTTCTGCATGCGCTGCTGCAGGCGTTGCAAATCGCTCATCTCGCACAGCGCCTTACCGTCTGCTCCCTGCACATGGAACACATCCAGCACCCGATGATCGTCGATCTGGTAGGCCTGCGCGGCGACGATATTGACGTAGCCGGAGGACAGGGCCGCCGTCAGATCCACCAGCAGACGCTTGCGGTCCGCAGCCAGCACGATCACCAGACTTTCGCCACGGGCCTCGTCCACCAGCATCTCGACACCGCCGGAGGGTTGCGCCTGCATCAGCCGGGCTATATGCAGCAACTGGCGGGGCGGAAAGCCCATCACGGCACGCCACGGAAGCTGTTGCAGCACCTCTTTCAGTCTGGCCCGCTGGGCATGTTCGGCCTTTTCCAGCGTGCTTTCGATGCGCACCTCGACACGCTTCTGCGTGCCGGCACTGGCATCCTCCTCACCCATCAAATGGCGCTCGGTGGCCAGATACAGTTCGCGCAGCAGGGTCCCCTTCCATTCGTTCCACACACCCGGGCCCACTGCCGCGATATCGGCCACACTCAGGCACAGCAGGTAACGCAAGCGCTCCACATCGCTGACCTTCTCGGCGAAACTGGCAATGGCATGCGCATCGGTCAGGTCGGAACGCTGCGAGGTGATCGCCATCAACAGATGATGCCGCACCAGCCAGGACACCAGCTCCTGCGCATCACGGCTCACCCCGAGGCGACGGGTCACTTCCAGAGCGATCTCCGCACCCAGTTCGGAATGATCTCCCGGCAGACCCTTGGCGATATCGTGGCAGAGCAGCGCGATATACAGCAACTCCGGCCGCTCCAGCCGGGCGAACATATCGCAGGCCAGCGGCAGGCGCTCGCCGCGCAGGCGGTGCATCATATTGCGCGCCTCGCTGACCGCCCGGATGGTATGTTCGTCCACCGTATAGGCATGGTAATTATTGAACTGCCCGAGGCCAACGGCATGCCTGAACTCGGGAATGAAACGTCCGAGCACCCCGGTGTCGTTCATCTCCTTCAGTGCCGAGGCGACATTGCGCGAATCACCGAGGATATCGAGGAACAGTTGCTGCGCCTCGGGGTTGGCACGGAAGGCATCGTCGATCAGCAGCACATGCTCGCGCGCCTGACGCAAAGCGCCGCCGGAAAGTCTGCGCTTGCCCTCCTGCGCCACATGGAAGATACGCAGCAGACGCAACGGATCGCGCTTGAATACAGTATCGTCGCGCACACCCAGTCGCTGGCCCTCCAGCACAAAACCGTCGCCGATATCACGCCGCCGCTTCAGCCACTGCGGATGCAGTTCCTCCTCGAAATGCATGCACAACAGGCCGGACACACGCTGAATACGCCCTGCATGGCGGAAATAATCCTTCATGAAGGCTTCCACGGCAGGCCGGTATGGTTCGCTCTGATAGCCCATGCGCCCGGCCAGCTCCATCTGCAAAGCGAAATTCAGACGATCATTGGGGCGGCCCGTCTCAAGATGCAGTCCGACACGGCAGCGATACAGGAAATCCTGTGCCTGCATCAGATGCATATGCTCGGTGGCGGTGATGAACCCCAGTTCGACCAGTTGCTTGATATGGCTGCTGCCATGCCAGGCACGGGCCAGCCAGAACACGGTCTGCACATCGCGCAGGCCGCCACGTCCCTCTTTGAGGTCAGGCTCCATCAGAAAGGCCGTATCGCCGGCCTTGTGATGCCGTTGCCGCATCTCCTCCATCTTGGCCTCGACGAATGCCTTGCGGCGTCGCGCAAAGAACGCATCCACCTTGCCGGAAAGCGCTGCATAGCAGGTGCCGCCACCGCACAGCAGGCGCATCTCGAGCGCCGCAGTGGCCGTGTTCCAGTCGCTGCCCATAGCCTCGATGGTCTCATCCACCGTGCGCACGGCATGACCGAGCTTCACATTCATATCCCACAGCACATAGATAAAACGTTCGACGCACGCTTTGACCTGTGCATCGTTCGCGTCCTGCATCACGAACCACAGATCCCAATCCGAATGCGGGCACAATTCACCACGCCCGAAACCTCCGACGGCGAGCAGATCCACGCTGTCGGAAACATCCACCGCCAGTTCCTGCCACATCGCACGCAGCAGCCTGTCCACCCCGGCGCACAGGCGATGCACCAGCACACTCCCCGCTTCGCCGTCTGCGAACATCCGCTCGGTTTCTGCGAGCAGACCCTTCAGTTCGGCGGAATATTGCGCTGCTGGCGCATTGGCCACCTTGCCTGTCTTGTCACTGCCAGTCATGTTCATCGCCACTCCCGTTCACCATGCGAACCAGTTCATCCAGCGTATTCAGCGCATCCAGCGGCCGCATGCCGGACACATCCAGCTCTGCGATGCGGGCGGCAAGCTCCGCATGTAAACGCTCGCGCTCCTGCTTTTCACGCCGCTCGGCCTCGGCGAACAGGCCAAGCTGCGGCTTGCCGCTTTCTGCCGCCAGCTCGGCATCGTGTTCCAGACGGTACAGGTGTTCGCGCGCCCGACCGACCACATCGCGCGGCAGGCCGGCCAGCTTGGCTACGGCGATGCCGTAGGAGCGGTCGGCTGCATGATCCTCGATACGGTGCAGGAAGATCACATCACCGCGATGCTCGCGCACCATCACCGAGGCATTGAAACTCTGGGTATATTCGTCGGGCAGGCCGGTCAGTTCGTGGTAATGCGTGGCAAACAGCGTGAATACGTCGCGCGCCCCCATCAACTGCTCGGCCACCGACCAGGCGATGGCCAGCCCGTCCCAGGTGCTGGTGCCGCGGCCGATCTCATCAATGATCACCAGCGAGCGCGGCCCGAGCTGATTGAGGATATGCGCGGTCTCCATCATCTCGACCATGAAGGTCGAGCGTCCGGCAGCCAGTTCATCGCCCGCACCGATGCGCGTGAAGATGCGGTTGAGCAGGGGAACCCGCGCCGAGTCCGCCGGCACGAAGCAACCGGTGTGCGCCAGCCAGACGATCCATGCCACCTGCCTCATATAGGTGGACTTGCCCCCCATATTCGGCCCGGTGAGTAGCATGAAGCAGCGCCGCTGCATATGCATATCGGTATCGTTGGCTACAAAGCTTCCCGGTTCCAGACACTGCTCGACCTGCGCATGCCGTCCGCCCCTGATAGCCAGCGCATGCCCGCCGTGCACCTCGGGACGCACATAACGGTAGTCGATAGCCAGCTGCGCAAAACAGGCCAGCACATCCAGCCGCGCCACAGCACCCGCGGCGGCCTGAATCGCCGCGGCACGACCGACGATGGCGCGACGCAGTTGCTCGACGATTTCAAGCTCGCGGGTCAGTGCCGATTCCTTCGCGCTGAGCACCTCTTCCTCATGGCGATGCAGCTCGTCGGTGATGAAACGCTCCGCCCCGACCAGCGTCTGCTTGCGCACATAATGCACAGGAGCCTGATCGGCCAGCGTGCGCGGAATCTCGATGAAATAGCCGAACACCTTGTTGTATTTCACGCGCAGCTTGGCAATGCCCGTCTCTGCACGCTGGCGGGCCTCGAACTCGCTCAGCCAGTCGTCGGCACCACGAGCCAGATTGCGCAACCGATCAAGCTCGGCATCGCAACCTGCAGCGATCACCCCGCCGTCGCGGCCGTGCGCCGGCGGCGGTTCAACGATGCCCGCATCAAGCCGGCCTGCCAGATCCTCCAGCCCGCCGAGAGCTGCGATGATGCCGGTGAACAGGCCACTGCGCCCGTCCAGTGCCGCTACCAGCCCCGGCAGGGCAAGCAGCGAATTGGCCAGCCCGCGGTAATCGCGCGGTGCAGCCCGCTCCAATGCCAGCCTGGTGAGCATGCGCTCGATATCACGAATCTCTTTCAGGCCTTCGCCGATGGCATACAGGGCATCGGCATCGTCGATCAGGCTCTGTACCGCATCCTGCCGCGCGGCGATGGCCGAAGATTCATTCAGCGGCCGGTCCAGCCAGTCGCGCAGCATGCGCGCGCCCATCGGGGTGGCGGTGCGATCGAGCACGCCGATCATGCCGCCGCGCGCATCGCCGGACAGGCTTTCGTATAACTCCAGATTGCGCCGCGAACGCGCATCAATACCCAGACAGCCCTGCGCCTCGCGCAGCACCGGCAGTTGCAGATGCTCCAGCGCACGCTTCTGGGTCTGCTCCAGATAGACCAGCACCGCGCCGACGGCCGCAGCCGCAAGCGGCGCTTTGTCGAGATTCAGTGAGGCCATCTCGCCGACCCCGAAGCAGCGGGCAATGCGTTCTTCAGCCACCTCGGCGGTGAAGCACCAGTCGCCGGGATGGTGCACCGGAGCAATGCAGTTCAGGGCCGTAAAGGCCTGCGAATCGGCGAGCAGCAGTTCGGAGGGGGCCAGCACGGCCAGTTCTTCATCCAGTGCCGCGGCACTTCTGCCCTGCAACAGCCGGAATCCGCCGCTGGCCAGATCCACTGCGGCCAGCGCCCATTGCGCGGGGCTGCCGCACAGCGCGACCAGCGGACGCACCCGAGATTCATCCAGCAGCTCCGCCTCGGTGATCGTGCCCGGCGTGACCACGCGCACCACCTCGCGCCTGACCGGTCCCTTACCTCCCGGGGCTTCCATCTGCTCGCAGATGGCCACACGCACACCCGCCGCCACAAGCCTGGGCAGATACTGCTCCGACTGATGCCAGGGCACGCCCGCCATCGGGATATCCGCACCGTTGGCCTTGCCGCGCCTGGTTAACGTGATATCGAGAATCTTAGAGGCGCGCACCGCATCGTCAAAAAACATCTCGTAGAAATCGCCCATGCGGTAAAACAGCAGGCAGTCCGGATAACCCGCCTTGATGCGCAGATACTGTTGCATCATCGGCGTTTGACCCGACAGATCGGGCATATCGATTTCGTTCTCGGTGGAAACAGCGGACATAGCGACAAACTAACAGCAACCATGCCCCGCGATAACCATGCGCATAAGGTTAAAAAATTATCTCACCACGAAGACATGAAGGGCACGAAGAAAGGAAGGAAAGTACGCCATGTGCGTACTTTTGTTCCAGAGCAAGGCACCAGGAAGGAGTTTGGTGAAACCAAATGACTGACGAGTAACACCGCTATGGAGCAAAAGGACGGTCATGGAAAAAACCAGACGGCCTGGGGTCATACGGGGCGGGGTAGGGGGGAGGGGGAGGAAGGAGCCCGTATGTTTAATACCCCAGGCCGTGGTTAACTGACGAAGGTGCGTAAACGCCCCCGTTATTTATTTGTCGGCACAACAGGGGAAAACTTTACATGCGGGTTTAAATCTCTGTGCCGCGACCTTGAACTGTATTGAGCATACAGCGTGCCACAGGCGCAAAAGAGCTGCGGTGCCAGATGCACGGGCCGTGCTCGCGGAGCGCCTGCAGATGCCCGGCGGTACCGTAGCCCTTGTGTCCGGCGAAGCCGTAAACAGGGAATTTTGCGTGTATTTTCTGCATCAACCTGTCGCGCACCACCTTGGCCATGATGGATGCCGCGGCGATCTCCTGCACCGAGGCATCACCACCGACGACCGCCTCGGCGGGAATGGCGAGCAGCGGAACCCGATTACCGTCCACCAGAACACGGGTTGGTTTGACGCCGAGAGCGTCAACACTCCGGCGCATGGCAAGCATGGTGGCATGCAGGATGTTCAGGCGATCGATCTCCTCCACGCTGGCCATGCTCACGGCATAGGCCACGGCATGCCGGCGCAGATGGTGATAGAGCTTGAGGCGCTTCTTCTCCGCCACCTTCTTGGAATCGCGGTACCGGCCGAGAAACGGATCGTCCGGCGACAGGATCACCGCCGCCGTGACCACGGGACCGGCCAGCGGCCCGCGCCCGACCTCGTCCACGCCCGCCAGAATCACGCCATGCCCGGAGCCCGCGTCATTCATGCGCGCAGCGTTGCTGCAAACCTCTTCTCAACGGCAGCCACGATGGCCTTGCTGGCGGTATCGGAATCATCCTGCGTGAGGGTGCGGGTGCCGTCCTGCAATGCAAAGCGGATTCCCAGACTGACCTTGCCCTGCGGCACGCCCTTGCCCGCATAGCGGTCGAAGATGCGCGCATCGCTGAGCAACCTGCCGCCGGATTTGCTCACCGTCTGGATGATCTCCTCTGCCACCACATCGCGGTCGAACAGGAACACCAGATCGCGTTCCACGCTAGGGAATTCAGGCAGCGGCACGAACTTCGCGCGCTTACCCGAAGGCAGTGCGGCAAGCTCGATCGAGGCGACAAACACCGGCCGGTCGATATCGAAGTCTTCGGCGATCGCTGCATCCACCCGGCCGATCTGTCCGACCTCGCTGCGACCGACAAGGATCTTCGCGCTCTGTCCCCGTTGCAGACCGGGAATGGCTTCGGCGATAAAACGCCCCGTCAGACCACGGGCCGACAACCACCCCTCGACCGCACCCTTCAGGTCGAAGAAATCTGCCTCGCGCGCCGCACCATGCCATGCATCCTGCTGCATCTCGCCGGTGAGCAGCCAGGCGATCGTATCGGTTTCGCTGTGCCCTCCCTCGACCTTGTTGTATATCCGCCCCTGCTCGACCAGCGCCACACCGGGCTGCTGACGATTCAGGTTATGTCGGGCGATCTTCAGCAGGCCCGGCCACAGGCTGCGCCGCATCACGGCCATATCCTCGGAGATCGGGTTGGCCAGCGCGATGTCGCTGGTCGCATCGGCAATGAACCTGCGCTGCTCGGCAGGCGCGATGAACGCATAGCCGACCACCTGCACGAAACCCGCCTGCACGGCGCTGTGCACGGCACGTTCGGATTTTGCAGGACTGGAAACCACCAGCGGCGGCAGGATGGCGGGAATCGCATCGAATCCGATGACCCGCGCATACTCCTCCGACAGGTCTTCCGGAATCGTCACATCGTGACGGAAGGACGGGATGCCGACATGCAGCGCATCGCCCTCGCGCGTCAAGCCGAAGCCCATGCGAACAAGCACCTCGTCCACGCTCGCGGGAATCGCCACACCCAGACGTGACTCGATCCTGCCGATACTGCATTCAAGCTTGCGCCCCGCCTGTCCATAAAACGCATCGCCGCAGACAACGACCTCACCCGGACGGCCACCGAACAGCTCGACGATCATGCGCGTGGCGCGCTGCATGGCCTCTGCGACCATGGCCGGATCGATGCCGCGCTCGAAACGCATCGAGGCCTCGGACACCATCGCCAGACGACGACGCGTCAAGCTGACGCGCGCAGGCCTGAAAAAGGCTGCCTCCAGCATGATACTGGTGGTGGCATCCGTCACGCCGGAGGGTTCGGAACCCATGATACCGGCCAGCGCGATCACGCCGGCCTCATCAGTCACCACCAGATCACCGTCGGCCAGTTTGACCTCGCGCCCGTCCAGCGCCTTGAAGGATTCACCATCGTTAGCGGAACGGATATTCACTCCGCCGCTTAATGTATCGGCATCAAAGGCATGCATGGGCTGGCCCATGTCCAGCATGATGTAGTTGAGCACATCGACGATGCCGTTCACCGGGCGCTGGCCTGCAGCGATCAGGCGCGATGCGATCCATGCCGGAGCATCGGCCACTTTCACGCCCTCGATGCGGCGACCCAGATACAGCGGGCAATCACCAATGGCATCGATACCGACCACAGGCTTGCCCACGCCGGATTCAGCGGCGACCGGCTCACCGGCATGCGGGGCAAGCGACAGCCCGGCATCGGCCGCCAGATCGCGCGCCACACCGCGCACATTCATACAATCGCCGCGATTCGGGGTGATGGAAAGATCGAATACCGCTTCTTCCAGAGCGAGAAATTCCCCGACTTCGGCGCCCACCGGCGCATCCTTAGGAAGGATCAGCAGGCCGGCGGATTCCGCCGCCAGACCCAGCTCGGTTTCAGAGCAGCACATGCCGCAACTGGTCTCGCCGCGGATCTTGCCCTTCTTGATGGTCAGCCCGTTCGGCAGCGATGTGCCGATGGTGGCCACAGGGACCTTGTCGCCCTCTGTCATGTTCGATGCACCGCAAACGATATCCAGCGGCTCGGCCTCGCCGATATCCACCTTCAGAAGGCTGAGCTTATCGGCATCGGGATGGGGGCCCTTGGAACGGATCAGGCCGACACGCACGCCCTGCACCGCCGCTCTCGGCAGCTCCACGCCCTCGATCTCGTGTCCGAGGCGCACCAGATCTCCGGCAACCGCCTCAGCTGCGGCAGTCAGCGCGACATAATCCTTCAACCATGAATATGGAATCTTCATGCGCCCATCCTCCGCAGGAATCGAACATCGTTTTCAAAGAACAGCCTCAGATCCGGGATGCCGTGTTTGAGCATCACCAGACGCTCCACACCGAGCCCGAAGGCAAAACCGGAGTAAATAGATGTATCGATATTCACAGACTTGAGCACATTCGGATGGATCATGCCGCTGCCCAGCACCTCGATCCAGCCGCTGCCTTTGCAGATACGGCAACCCTTGCCGGCGCAGAACACGCAGCCGATATCCACCTCGGCGGACGGCTCGGTGAACGGGAAATAATGCGGACGCAGGCGGATCGGCACTTCCTGCTCGAAATAGGCGGACAGGAAGTATTGCAGCACACCCTTGAGATGCGCCATGGACACATCACGGTCCACCTTGAACACCTCGACCTGATGGAACATCGGCGAATGGGTCACATCGGAATCGCAGCGATACACGCGTCCGGGTGCGACCACGGCCAGCGGCGGCTCATGGCCATCTCCGACAAAGCGCTGCATGGCACGGATCTGCACCGGTGAGGTATGCGTGCGCAGCAGCATCGGTTCGCCGTTCTCGGTATCGCGCAGGAAAAAGGTGTCGTGCATGGCACGCGCCGGATGCTCCGGCGGGATATTCAGCGCATCGAAGTTGTGGAACTCGGTCTCGATTTCCGGACCTTCGGCGATCATGAATCCCATGCGGTCGAAGATGGCGGTCATCTCATCCAGCCCCTGCTGCACCGGATGCAGCGCACCGCGCGGCATGACCCGGCCCGGCAGTGACACATCGATGCGCTCGGCATGGATACGCGCCGCATCGGCCTGCGCGCCAAGTTCAGCGGCGCGCGCCTCGATCACCTGCTCCAGCTCAGCCTTGATGGTATTCACCACCTGGCCGATGCGCGGCCGGTCTTCCACTGAAAGTCCGCCCACGCCCTTGAGCACGCCGGTCAGCTCACCCTTCTTCCCGAGGTATTTCACCTTCAGGGCCGTCAACACCTCTGAATCCGCAGCTGCTGCGAAATCCTGCTGTGCCTGCTGCCGGATACTCTCCAGCTGGGCGATCATCGCATCAATATCACTCATAACCCCTCACCTTTTACGCCGTAAAAACAAGAAAGCAGGACTGCGAACAGCCCTGCCTTCGATTGCATTACACCTTAGCCGGCCCAGCCGGTTGACGTGTGGTTTACTGAATCTGTGCGCGAGCTGCTTCGACCAGCTTGCTAAATGCAGCCGCATCGTTCACGGCGATATCGGCCAGGACCTTGCGGTCCAGCTCGATGCCGGCCTTGCTCAGGCCGTGCATGAACACGGAGTAGCTCATGTCGCTCAGACGGGTAGCCGCATTGATACGAGCGATCCACAGCGCACGGAACTCGCGCTTCTTGACGCGGCGGTCGCGGTAGGCGTACTGACGTGCCTTGTCCACGGCCTGCGTGGCAACGCGGAAGCAGCTCTTGCGACGACCACGGTAGCCCTTGGCGGCCTTGATGACTTTCTTGTGGCGCGCGTGCGCCTGAACGGTGGAATTAACGCGTGGCATGGTTTATCTCCTGCTTACTTGTACGGAACGAGACGGTTGATGTTGCGCACATCGGATGCGGCAACCAGTTCGTAACCGCGGATATTGCGCTTACGCTTCGGCGACTTCTTGGTCAGGATATGACGACCATTCGCATTATTGCGCTTCCACTTGCCGCTACCGGTCTTGGAAAAACGCTTGGCGGCGCCGCTATGTGACTTCATCTTTGGCATAACAAACCTTCTCTCGTCTCGTACTTATGGTTCAACTAATTCGGTTCTACTATTACTTCTTGATCGGTCCGAGGACCATGATCATCTGGCGGCCTTCCATGTTGGGCATGTTTTCCACCTTACCCACATCCTGCAGCATCTCGGCGATCTTCTTCAGCTGATCGGCGCCGCGCGAGGCATACACCATCTCCCTGCCGCGGAAGCGCATGGTCATTTTGACCTTGTTGCCATCCGACAGGAACTTGCGCGCGTGAGACAGTTTCACGTCAAGGTCGTGCTGGTCGGTACTGGCGCGCACCTTCACTTCCTTGATCTGCATCACGTGCTGGTTCTTCTTGGCAAGATTCGCCTTCTTGCTCTGTTCATACTTGAACTTGCCGTAATCCATGATCTTGCACACCGGAGGCTCGGCATTCGGTGACATCATCACCAGATCAAAACCACCCGCTTCCGCCTGCGCAATCGCATCCTTCAGCGACAATACGCCAACCTGCTCCCCATCACTGCCAATTACGCGAACCTTCGGGGCCTGGATTTCGTAATTGACCGGCAATTCCTTCTTAGCGATAAGAATCTCCTGTCAGCGCTTCATTCAATTTATTCATACTCCTGCTGCATTCTCCGCATTTCTGCGATCCATGCATCCAGCGGCATCGTTCCGAGGTTTTCACCCTTCAGATTGCGCACCGCTACTGTTTTTTCCTCACGTTCGCGGTCACCGACCACCAGCATGAACGGGACCCTCTCTAGCGTGAGGCCGCGCACTTTATAGCCGACCTTCTCATTACGCAAGTCCGCATCGACACGGAAACCTGCCTGATGCATCGCATCACGCACCTCTCGGGCATAATCAGCCTGAGCATCGGTAATATTGCACACTACCGCCTGTTTCGGCGCAAGCCAGAACGGGAAGCGTCCTTCATGGTGCTCGATCAGGATGCCGATAAAGCGCTCCATCGAGCCTAAAATGGCGCGATGTAGCATCACAGGGGTCTGCCGAGAGGAATCCTCGGCGACATACACCGCACCCAGCCTGCCCGGCATGGAGAAATCCACCTGGATGGTGCCGCACTGCCAGACACGGCCCAGACAGTCTTTCAGGGAGAACTCGATCTTCGGGCCGTAGAAGGCACCCTCACCCTTGTTCTCGCCGTATTCGATACCCTTGGACCCGAGCGCCTGATGCAGCGCCGCCTCGGCCTTGTCCCACTGTTCATCGGTGCCCACACGGTTTTCAGGCCGGTCGGACAGGAAGATGATGACCTCTTCGAAACCGAAACGCTTGTACACCTCGTAGGTCAGGTCGATGAAGTTGCACACCTCGTCCTGGATCTGCGCCTCGGTGCAGAAGATGTGCGCATCGTCCTGCACGAAGTTACGCAGACGCATCAGGCCGTGCAGCGTGCCGGACGGCTCTTTGCGATGGCAGGAACCGAACTCGGCCAGACGCAGTGGCAGGTCGCGATGGGAATACAGGTTCTGGTTGAATATCTGGATATGGCACGGGCAGTTCATCGGCTTGATGGCGTAGTCGCGGTTCTCCGTGTTGGTGGTGAACATCTCATCGCGGAACTTGTCCCAGTGGCCGGATTTCTCCCACAGCTTGCGGTCCACGATCTGCGGGGTTTTCACCTCTTTGTAGCCGTGATCCTGCATCACCGAGCGGATCTCGTTCTCCACGCTCTGCCAGATGCTCCAGCCGTTCGGATGCCAGAACACCATGCCCGGCGCCTCTTCCTGCAGATGGAACAGGTCCAGCGACCTGGCCAGCTTGCGATGGTCACGCTTCTCGGCCTCTTCCAGACGGGTAAGATAATCCTTCAGATCGGACTTGGAGGCCCATGCGGTACCGTAGATACGCTGCAACTGCTCGTTGTCGGAGTTGCCCTCCCAGTAGGCGCCGGCCACCTTCATCAGCTTGAAGTGCTTGAGGAATGCCGTGTTCGGCACATGCGGGCCGCGGCACAGGTCCGCCCACTCGCCCTGACGGTACAGACTGACGGTTTCGCCCTGCGGAATGCGTGCGATCAGTTTTGCTTTGTACTGTTCGCCGATGCCCTCGAAATGCGCGATCGCCGCATCGCGATCCCATTCCTCGCGGCTGACATCCAGCTTGCGGTTGGAAATCTCGCGCATCTTCTCTTCGATCTTTGTCAGATCCTCCGGGGTGAAAGCACGCTCATAAGCGAAATCATAGTAGAAGCCGTCCTCGATCACCGGACCGATGGTCACCTGTGCGCCGGGGAACACCTCCTGCACGGCCATGGCCATCAGATGCGAGGTGGAATGGCGGATGATCTCCAGGCCTTCTTCCGATTTTTCAGTGATCAGGGAAACCTTATCGCCATCGTGCAGGATGTGGGACACATCCACCTGCCGGTCGTTCACAAGGGCGGCGATGGTGGCCTTGGCCAGCCCCGGCCCGATGTCGGCTGCCAGATCATAAGCGGTAGCGCCATCGGCAAGGGTACGGCTGGAGCCGTCGGGCAGTTGAATATTCATGGCGATGCTCATCCTCCGGATATCAAGCGCTGCATCCTACCGCCAAAGCCCGTCAGGCCAAGTGGCGAAACAATCGATACTGAATAAAAAAGGGCCGGACTTTATGGGTCCGGCCCCGGTCATATCGAAGATGGTAGGCTCGGGCGGTTTCGAACCGCCGACCCCCACCATGTCAAGGTGGTGCTCTACCCCTGAGCTACGAGCCTGTACCTGGGTATCCCTCTTGCGAGGGGTGCGAAGAGTATTGCCGCCCCCCGCCCCGGTCAAGCCGGTCCTTGCGCAACCGGGAGAACATACGGACATTCATGTCTCAGCGGCTCCAAACCGATGTATCCCGCCCCGGCCGGTTTAATCGGTTGAATGCGGGTCACACCTTTGTGCGCTCACTGGAAATAATGGGTGCAGCCATCGCTCCGCCTTACGGTTGATTGACTTTCTGTTGGATACGCACAATGACGAATTCGGCCGGTTTGAGCGGCGCGAAGCCGACGACGACAATCACCTGACCGGCATCGAGATCCGCCTGCGTCATGGTGTCGCCAAGGCCGCAACGCACAAAATAGGCATCCGAGGCCTTCTCCCCCTGGAAGGCGCCTGCCCTGAACAGACCGTTCATAAATCCACCGATATCGGCGCGCAGAGCGGACCACAAAGTATGTTCGTTCGGCTCAAACACCGCCCAACGGATACCATTGTAAATACTCTGCTCGATCATGATGGCCGTGCGACGAACCGGTACATAACGCCATTCCGGGTCAGCCCTGGTCGAAAGGGTGCGCGCTCCCCAGATGACCGGGCCGATAGCGGGCATATTGCGAAGGCAGTTCACCCCGAGCGGATTCAGCTGATCCTGCAGATTGTCTTCAACCGCATATTGCAGTCCGGAAACGCCATGCAAGCCGGCTTGCAGTCCGGCCGGCGTCTTCCAGACCCCGCGATCAGCATCAACCTTCGACCACAGGCCGGCAGCAAAAGACGACGGGGGAACACTGATCGTCCTGTCAGCCTTCAATGGGCTGGAAATCTTCACCCATGGATAGTAACAAACCGAAAAAGACGATGCCGGCAGGGATAACGCACTCACATCGGAAACGCTACTCAATTCTATATCGGGAAGATCAATGATGACCATCCGGTTGCCCATGGCCTCGCAATGTGCAACCGCATCCGCCAAAACCAACTTTCCGGAAGCCCGCCAACAAACACCGGGGAGAATAATGATGTTGATATCCGCAATCCTGCTGAGCGGCCCTGAGAATAACCTCCGATACCCTGAAGCCCGGGCTCTGTCAGGCAATCGGCACACATAAGCACGCGATCCGCCGTTTCTGAAAAAACAGTCCACAGCAATTCCCATGGTATCTTTTTCCGAAGATACGGGGCCGAATATATGCTCGTACTCAAGCCAGCTCCGGATAAGCGCCGGCTCTCCAACAGGCCCCTGAACAAGCTTCCCCGCAAAAGCAGCCGTGGAGGTTCCCGCAGCTTCAAGAGGTTGGGATCTCCCCCGAATCTCCTCTACAAAAACACCCGGCTTCAAATACGTCGGCATGGCTCCCGCCTCTCCTGACTGACATTCAGGGACTGAGCATACATCTGCAATCGACCGACTGCATCACACAACGCTTTGCACGATCACGGCATTGCCAGCCAAGGTGCGTTGCCGCTACAGTAGCAAGCAGACGAATACCATCCGGGGAGGGCAACCCTGAACAAGCACCCAAGGCAAGCGCATGCTGATGCGACCGAAAGCGGCCTGAAAAAGCAGCTGCGCGAACTGCTGCACATGGACATAGCCGATCTGGCCAGCATGGCCGGCTACCAGCGCCTGCTCGTGCAACTGCTGCGCTTTTCCTATCGTCTGATGCGCCGTTTCGTGGCCGATCAGTGTATCCAGCGCGCCTCGGCTCTGGCCTATGCCTCGCTACTGGCCATCGTGCCCCTGGTGGCCCTCGGCATGTCGGTATTCACCAGCTTCCATGCCTTCGATGCCGCCGCAGGCAAGATCCGCGACATGCTGCTCACCAATCTGCTGCCCACCAGCCACGATGTGGTGCAGACCTATCTGAGCAGCGTGGCCGACAAGGCCACGGCTCTTTCCATCTTCGGCGTCATCGGCCTGCTGGTCACATCAACAGCCCTGCTCAACACCGTCGAAGAGGCCTTCAACCATGTCTGGCGCATCACCCGCGCCCGTCCCCTGATGTCCAAGTTCATGGCCTTCTGGGCCACACTGACACTCGCCCCCATCATGATCGGCGCCTCGATCACCATCACCTCGTATTTCGCGGCCCTGCCCGTCGTCAGCACGGTAAGCGAGGGGGCCGCCATCATCAGCGACATGCCGTTCCTGGTGCCATGGATCATGTCGTCACTGGCCCTGGCCACGCTGTACACCGTACTTCCCAACACCCGGGTACCGTTCCGCTACGCCCTGATCGGAGGGCTCGCCGCCGGAGCACTGTTCGAGGTCAGCAAGATCGGCTTCGCTTTTTATGTCACCAACCTGGCCAACTACGAAGGCCTGTATGGCGCGCTCGGCACGCTTCCCGTGTTCCTGATCTGGCTGTATCTGGCCTGGGTGGTGGTACTGATCGGTTCGGAGATCGTTTTCTGTCTGCAGCATCCGGAACAATCCTCGCGGCAGAGCAATGCAAATTCCGACCCCGGTGCACGAAAATTCTTCTCACACCTGATCCTGCTGCGTGCTGCACAAAGACAGCAACACGGCGATACGCTCGGCATGGCTGAACTGACCCTCGAAACAGGCGTACCCGAGAACATCCTGCAGGAATGGCTGGATCAGCTGTGCGAACGCGGCCTGCTGCACCGCCTGCAGACCGGCAACATCGAACGCTGGGCTCCGGCACGCGATGCAGACAGCCTGCTGCTGGCCGACATTCAGAAGGCACTGGCCGAACAACCCATGCGGGTACCCGAAGAATGGACCGACACACCCATCGGCAAAACACTCGCCGGGCTGTATTTCCGGCTGGAGCGCGAGCGCCATGCCGTGCTCGGCGAAGTGACCCTGCGCCGTCTGATGCAGAGCGAAAAGGAAAACTGAACCCATGACTGAAACCGCCCGCCTGCTGATCGCAGGCTCCGAACAGGATGCCGATATGCTCTACGTCTCCGGTCTGTTCGTACCCGACCCCTTCGTGGTGATCGGCATCGGTAACGAATGGCACGGCCTGCTTTCCCCGCTGGAAGTGGACCGGGCACGCAAGACCTCCCGCCTGCAGCGGGTGCATCTGGACAGTGCATGGCGTGAAAAAGCCATCGAGCTGGGATTCACCCCTTCACTTGCCGGCATCGCGGCGGCCTTTTTGCGTGAGCACGGCATCAGCTCGGTTCAGGTGCCCGGCTCCTTCCCGCTGCAATACGCCGATCAGTTACGCACCTGGGGCATCGCTGTACAGGCAGCCGAGGGCACCCTGTTTCCCAAGCGCGCCATCAAAAGCGAACTGGAGATCGTGCAACTCGCCAAGGCCGAGAGACTGACCCGTCAGGCCATGGCCGCAGCCGAAGGCTTTCTTGCAGCGGCCTGTATCGGCGATGACGGCATCCTGCGTCATCCGGATGTGGCAGGCCGGGTGAAATCGGCGCATCTGCGCGCGGTCATCGAAACCTTTCTGATCTCCCGAGGAGCCGTGCCCTCGCACACCATCGTGGCCTGCGGCAAAGAAGCCGCCGACCCGCATCAGATCGGCACCGGTTTCCTCAAGGCCCATCAGGCCATCATCGTGGATATCTTCCCGCGCCTTGTATGCACCGGCTACTGGGGAGACATGACACGTACCTTCGTGAAGGGAAAGGCATCAGCTGAACTGCGCAAGATGTATCGCACGGTGCGCGAAGGGCAGGACATCGGCCTTTCCAAGGTGATGGACGGCGCCAGCGGACTGGCTATCCATCAATCCATTCAACAGCACTTCTCCAAACAGGGATTCTTCACCGGTACGAGGCGCGGCAAACAGGTCGGCTTTTTCCACGGCACGGGTCACGGAGTGGGGCTGGATGTGCACGAATCCCCGCGCATCTCGGTGCGCGACGATATCCTGAAGGCCGGTCAGGCCGTCACCGTCGAACCGGGTCTTTACTACCCGGATATCGGTGGTGTCCGTCTTGAGGATCTGGTGGTGGTGAGAAAAGGCGGTTGCGACAACCTCACCCGCTTCCGCCGCCGGCTGGAAATCGCCTGACTGCGTCAGGCTTCCGGAGGAGCCTCGCGACGCAGCGCGGCGGTGCCGCCGATCCGCCATAGAACCCAGGCACCGGGGGCCGCCACCACGGCCAGCACGATCACCCAGAGTGCGGCCATCGCGGCAGCAGCCTCGGGATTTCCACCGAAGTAGCTGGCAAAACCGACGTAGCCGGCCTCGCGCACACCGAAACCGTTGAACGAAACAGGCAGAATCGTGGCCATCGAAACCAGCCCGACCATCACACCATATGCCGCCCATGAGATCTCAAGACCCGCAGCATGTCCCAGAATCATGGTTGTTGCGATCATCACAACCTGAAAGCACAGCGACAACAGCATCGCTCTCCACCAGGCCCGGAAAAACTCCGGGGTATCAATCGCCACTCCCTGCCAGCGATGCAGAAAACCGGGCAGACGCCGGTGCCAGAACGGATAGCTGAGCATACCGAGCCACAACACGGCCACGCCGAGCAGCCAGAGATTGCGCCAATGGGAGGGTAAATCGATGGAAAACATGCACACCGTGGTCACCACCGTCAGCGCCAGCAGACCGTTGACGCGCTCCAGAAGGACACTGGCAGCTGCCGTCCAGCCGGCACCCTCCCGGCCGCGCGCCAGCAGGAAACCGCGCGCGAAATCGCCACCGATAGTCGATGGCAGAAACAGGCTCAGGAACATGCCGAGAAAATAGATTTTGATCTTGCGCGAGGCACGCACCGTCAGACCCAGGCCGCGTGCCAGCCAGGCCCAACGGACAGATGCCAGCACATATCCGGCCATTAACAGGGCGCAAGCCAACGCCACCCATGCATAATTGACCTGCTGCAGCCGGGCGAGAACCGAGCTGACATCCACAAAATTGAACAACAGCAAGAGCAGCGCGATGCTGACCAGAATCTTCAGAGCGGATTTAAGCATCGCGCAGCAAAGCCTCGACCCGTCCGGCAATCTGCGTGGCATCGCCACGCACAAACAGGCGCTTTCGACGCGACGTCTGCCCCGAGGTCACCTCGAACTGCTGCCGACCGAGACCCAGTGCATCGGCCAGAAAATCCACAATGGCTGCATTGGCCTTGCCCGCCTCGGGGGCCTGACGAACGGCGATCTTCAAAGCATCGCCATGCATGCCGCAAAGCGCTTCGCGGCGCGCACCGGGCTGGGCATGGATATTGATATACAGACCGCCGTTACCGGGTGTGAGTGCCGCTGAAACATCAGAGTCGCTCATACCAGCCTTTATGCCAGCAGGTTGTAAGCGATGCGCTGCAGGCTGGGCACCAGAAAGTCGTCGAGGAAATAGGCCGCCAGAATCACCAGCATCGGCGAGAGATCCATACCGCCCAGCGCGGGCAGGCATCGGCGAACCGGATACAGCAGCGGCTCGGAAAGCTGGATGATGATACGCACAATGGGGTTGTACGGATCGGGTGAAACCCAGGACAGCACGGCGCGCGCGATCACCACGATGATGACGGCTGAGAGCAGCACATGTAGCAGACCAGCCGTGGCCTGCAGAAAATAACCCAATAGAAACATCAGCTCCCCCTCACGCCAGTTCGCGCGAGCGCTTCGCAGCAGCGCTCAACGCGTTGCGCACGGTTTCCGGCAATTGTCCTTCGAACATCGCTTCCAATGCCGCCTGTGTGGTGCCGCCCGGACTGGTCACCTGCTGGCGCAAAAGCTCGGCGGACTTGCCGCTTTCCAGCAGCATGCGCGCGGAGCCCAGAGCTGTCTGCCCGACCAGTTGCTCGCACAACTCGCGCGGCAGTCCCAGTGCCTGACCGGTTGCCTGCATCAGTTCGGCAAGCAGGAAAAAGTAGGCCGGCCCACTGCCGGAAACGGCCGTAACCGCATGCATCTGCTGTTCTTCGTCGATCCACGCCGTCTGTCCGGAGGCAGCCAGTACATACTCGGCGCGCTGGCGATGGATTTTGTCGGCCTTGCTGAACAGCACGGACATACCGGCACCCAGCAGGCAGGGGGTGTTCGGCATGACGCGCACCACGGCGGCTTTTTCGCCCAGTTTTCCGGCAATGCGCGCGGTGGAAATGCCTGCGGCGATGCTGATCACGGTCTGTCCGCCGTCGATCGCCCCCAGCTTTCCCAGCACCTCGTCAATCTGCTGCGGCTTGACCGCCAGAACCAGCACATCGCTCGACAAGGCCAGCCTGGCGATATCGCCATAGCAGGTGACGCCGTACTGTTGATGCAGCGTATCCAGACGGGCCTGACTGATGTCGGTGACATGCACATGCGCCGCGCCATGCCCGGCAGCGGTGAGCCCTGCGATCAGTGCCTCGGCCATGTTACCGCCGCCGATAAACCCGATATTGAGTTTGTTCATGTTTTCATCCTGATTCATGTCGCTTCGAACAATCCTGAACCGATGCGGACGATATCCGCACCCTCGTCGATCGCCATGCGATAATCGCCGCTCATACCCATGCACAGGCTGAGCTTTGTCCAGGCAAGACTCCCATTGCCGAGCCCGTCCCGCAAGCCGCGCAATGCCGCAAAGCAGGCTCTTGCTTCGTCGTCGCGCGGCGCCATGCACATCAGTCCGGCGATCTGTAAATTCGGCAGCTGCGCCATCCTGGTCAGCAATTCCGGCAGGTCGGCAGGGGCAACACCATGCTGGTGCGCAATGCCTGCCACATTGACCTGCACCAGCACCGGCAGACGACGACCCTCGACCAGCACATCCACGGCGCGCGCGGTTTCCAGATCCTCCACGCTGTGCCACATGGCGGCATGACGGGCGATGTATTTGGCTTTGTTTTTCTGCAGCGGCCCGATCATGTGCCAACGGGCCGACGGATAGCGCAAAGCGCGGTCGCGCAACTGTTGCGGACGGGACTCGGCAAAGTCCTGCTGACCGGCCGCGACAAGCGCAGCTACCGCATCTTCCGGGGCATACTTGGATACGGCCAGCAGTCTTGCCCCCAGCCCTTCAACCTCATCACGCAACCCTCGCCAGCGCTCAAGCAAGCCCGGCGCGCCCTGCTGCACGGCTTCAGCCACTGCGCTCCACCCGCTTGGCGGCGAAGATCATGATAAAGCTGAACACGGCATACACCACCACGACCTGCATCAGCAGGAACCAGGTGCTGAGCACCGAGGCATCGACGATCACCAGCGCGGCCAGTCCGCTGATCAGGGTGATGGCGACGATGGCCAGCACGGTCTTGGCCTGGGAAAGCCCCAGATACATCAGGCGATGATGCAGATGATCCCGCCCGACATAGGCGATCCATTCACCCATATTGCGCACATCGCCGCGCGCGATGCGCGCCACGGTGGTATAGATCATATCGAAGATCGGCACCGAGAAGATCAGCAAAGGCGCGGCATAGGCCTGCAGCGCACTATGATCCGACCAGTCGCCGAGCACCGCGATACAGGCCATCATCCAGCCGAGATAGGTGCTGCCGCTGTCACCGAGAAAACTGCGGGCAGGACGTTCATAACGAGCATTGTCCGGAAGAAACCCGAGCGCTGCTCCAGCAACAGCCACACACAACAGTAGCATGAACAACTGCCCGGTGGCTGCGGCAAGCATGCCCATCAGCAGGCAGATGGTGGCAGCCAGAGCCGCCGCCAGCCCGTTGATACCATCGAGAAAATTGAACGCATTGGTGATACCGATAATCCAGAACGCTGTCAGCAGATACTCAAAAACAATATCCACCGAGATGCCCCACTCGTCTCCCAGACGGGCAATCATCCAGTCGTGATTATCAAACTCGAGCAACAACCCGCCCCACAGAAGAATGGCCACGGCAACAATCTGCACCAGCAGCTTGAACGATGCCGGCAGACTCTTCACGTCATCCCACAGGGAAACCAGCGCCACCAGTGCGCCGGAGATACAGACGGCCTTCAGCTCTACCGAATAGTTGAAGTTCAACAGCAGCGTGATATTTACAGAGAGAAACACAGCCAACCCGCCAATGCGTGGAGTCGGCTGTTGGTGCACTCTCCGTTCATCGGGCATATCCACCGCCCCCATGATCCTGGCCATCCGAATAACCGCCGGCATAAAGGCATAGGTCAACAAAATGGAGGCCAGCAAGAGCTTCGCCCCCAGCAACATTAACCCGATCCCCGGCCAGGGCAGCGACATCAGACCACCCACCAGTAAAGCCAGAATACGCATCCAGCGTAAATCAAAGTTTACAGACATGTGGTCAACGCTCGGTACATGATTCTCTCTTCCTCATCGCTCATGGCGGCCAACAGCGGCAGTGAAACACATTCTTGCCGCGCTGTCTCGGCCCCCTTGCAGGGCAAACCCATCAGCCTGGAAAGTGGAACATTGACCGGATGAGCAGCCCCCACGCCCGCGTCCCGCAGCAAGCCTATACTCCTATCCGCATCCGCTACACGAATGACATAACGAAAGTAGTTGGCTGTGCCGCCACAATTCAAAGGATGTGCCGGGGAATCAGCAATCCATGCGTCGTATTTTTCCGCCATGGCCCTCCGGGAAGCCAGCTCAGCCCCGGCCGTATCCAATCGCCCCATAGCAAGCGCAGCATGCACATCGGATAGCTGATGATTGCCGGCATAAGGCAGGGAAATGCCTGCCGAATCCGCATACCGCATGGCACGAACATCTTCAGCAATGCGTGCATCATTGCTCAACAACATGCCGCCATACGCCCCGCCCCATGGTTTGGTGGCATAAAATGATGCGATGCTGATGTCACCGAAGCACCCCAGCGGCTTTCCGTCAAAAGCTCCACCCGCCGCCTGAGCGATATCCTCGATCACAGGACAGGGCCACGCCTCGGCAACCAGTGGCTCAATCATACCGAACGGATGAACCAGAATTACCGTATCCAGCGTTGCGGCGATCGCTTGCGCAGCCGCCTTATCCAGACGCAGATCCCCGGCGCAATCCATAAACACAGGTGTGGCACCACAGGCCCTTACTGCATGCAACAGCGCGCGACATGCATAGGCCGGAATACCGACTCGTTTAACCGGACCACGCTGAATCAGGGAGAAAAGTGCGAGCATCAGGGCACTGCTTCCGCTATCAACCGCGACGGCATGCTGCATACCGACCAACGATGCGACTCTGTCCTGCAAAGATTCACACAGCGGACCGCGCGCCGTATGGCCGCTTTGCACAACGTCACCTACCGCACGAACACATGCCTCATTGAAGCGCGATCTTGAATGGGGAATCATTGGTTGAGCAACGGCAGAATCAGAGGCGCACCCGGATCGGCACAAAGGCCTCCGCGGAGGACAGCTTGGCCTGCACGCCACGGAAATGCACCGTGGCCAGCGCGATCTCCACAATATTCACGCCCTGGATATTGGTGCGCTCGATCTGCGAGGCATGCGCATTCAGAGCCTTGAGCTTATGCGATAGCGTGGCATGTATATCCATGAACACATGGGGATCGAAGTTGAGCGTCGTCGGTGTTTCGTAGGCCAACACATTGGGCACATAACGCGTCGCAGAATAAGCGGCGCGGGCCAGCGCGCGGTGATCCTGATGCGTGTCCTCATGGAAATTCACCAGCACCGTGTATGGCTCAACTGCTTTCACCTGCGTTTCGATCGCATGGATCAGCTCTGTGCCGGCTGTTAGCTCCGTATCCTCGAACCCTCCCCAATGCACTTCCTTCACACCCAGAATACGGGCGGCAGTTTCCTGCTCACGCCGCCGCACGGCAGCATCGCCGCCATAGGCACCATCGGTGGCAACAAACAGGTGTACTTCAGAGCCGCGGTGCACATATTCGGCGAGCGCGCCACCACAACCGATCTCGATATCGTCCGGGTGCGGGGCCAGAGCCAGAACTTTGTTCATACGGTTTTTTCTCCCATATTTCCTACCTGTGCCGCAGCCGCAGGACCGAGATTGAGCAATAGATCCAGGATCGACAAATGCGAGGCAAACTCCCCGTGCAGCTGGGTGTATACCGGCGCTTCCACGCGCTGAAAATACAATGATATGCCTTGCGAGGCAAATACATCCCTGTCCAGATACACCCGCCCCTCCTGCCCGGAGAGATAGGCATCGGCCGAAAGTGCGGTGCACAACTCAAGCAGGCGACCGGTCGGATCGGTATTCGTCACCCCCATATCCGAGGCCATATAAAGCGGCGATTTGCACCCCAGATAAGCGCCCATCAGGCGGATCAAATCAGCATTCAGATCGCGCAGCAGATCGTACGGCTCGTTCAGAACCCGGCGGATCTCCGGCCAGTAGTCAGCCATATAGGGCGACCTGGCGTAGGCCTGCTCGACGCTGATGCACAGCTTGCGCGGCCAGCGCTTATCGGCGATGCCGACCTCGCGGATGGTCTGCGGAAAGCGGTAGTTCACCGGCACCGTGATCCATTGCGCGCCCTGTGCGGTCTTGATGCGATTGCGGTTCTGCCACTCGTTTTTTTCATACTGCACGGTATCGAGCAGCAGCATCGCATCGGAGATCATCCATTTATGGAAGAACCCTGGCCATGGTAGAAAATTCGGCTGATGGATGGTCAGAAGCATCGTTACCTCACACGCAACAGGAAGGGATTGGCGATCATGCCGCCCAGCCACTGCCCGGGAATATCCACGCGCAGCACATGCGCGCCGGATGCCAGATGCAGACCCTGCTTGAGCGGCTGATCAAGCCGCATGACGGCCACGTTCGCCACCTGCCCGTCGACGATGACACGCACCCGTACAGGCTTGTCCGGAAGCGCCCCGGCAGGCGGAACAGGAAACATCCGCAAAGCCAGATTGAGTTCGACATCCGGTGAAACCAGGGCTTCATCTCCGGGCAGCAGTCGCTGTCCTGAGGCATCCTCAAGATACAGGCTGCTCACCCGGAAGTTCTGATTCCTTGTCTGCCGCCATGCCACAGCATGCCCGGCACGCAACGCCTTCAAAACAGCTTCCGATGTACGCGCATCGGCCCATACATCCATCGGGAAGTTACCCAGATATTCACCCGACTGGCCCTCTTCATGGTAATCGCCACTGGATACGGCCCAGATAGGGGCTGCACGCAGGCCCATCATGTAATCGGACAGATAGCGGTCCCACAACCCGCCGGGAACGGTATTGCTATCGGTATCCCCATAGATGGCGGCAAAGGCATCGGCGGTCGGCTCGATAAACACACGGCTGCTGTACGGCGGGGTTTCCAGCATCACACCCATCGGACCGGGACGGGTGCCGGAGAGTGTGCCCGGATGCGCCCATATGGTGAACAGACCCTGCTGTTTCGCTGTCGCAATAAAATCCGCATCGGCATCCACCGGCGGACGCCCCAGCCAGGTAGCCAGAAAGGCGATATACGAGGCAAACAACAACAGGGCGACGGCACGCTTGCGCCGCCTGAGCAGCCAGACCAGCACAACACCGACCAACAGGAACCAGAAGGCCATGGAAAACGTGTACGGACCATGAATATTGCGCAGATCGAAACTGGGCAATGCCTCGACCTGTTCAGGGCGTTGCACGCCGAGGGCGATGATATGACGCTCGGCATCGTGCAGCGTCAGATCACGCAGCGGAACACCGCTCCATGCATAGCCGGGGGTGGATTCGGTGCCGGCCATCAGCACTATCTGCGGAAAGCGCCGCTGCAGAGCGGCAATATCGTCGAAAAAGCGCTGTACGCCGGTGAGGTACAGCGAAGGATGCTGCATCGAATAGCCGAGTACCTGCGGCACCGGCTCGATGCCGAAGCGGATGCTGTAGCGATCATGTTCGGTAAAGGCCAGCACATCGATGCCGCGCTTTTGCGCCATGCCGATCAGGGTGGAAAAATCGTGCTCGCCATCGGAATGATCGCTGCGCACATCGATCAGCACGCGTAAAGGCGGCTGCGCCCCGACAGTTTCCGCCAGCACAGCTGAACCGCCGGAGAGCAGGCCGCAACCAAGCAGCACAGCAATGATAATGTTACGCACTGCGCGCCAGCTTCTTCTGATGCAGGCTGATATACAGCTGCAGCAGATCATCGAGCATCTTCTGCAGGGAATATCCTTGTGCACGCTGTCTGCAGGCGGCAGGCATCGTTTCCGGCCATGGCGTCGCCAGACCTCTGGCAACCTCCAGCACGTCTCCGGCATCCAGTACCACACCGCAATCCTTGTTGACCAGTTCGCGCAGGCCGCACACATCCGCCACCACGCAGGGCAGGCCCGCGGCAAAAGCCTCGACGACTGCCCGCCCCATACCCTCGTTGTGCGATAACAGGACAAACGAACGCGCTGCCGCCAGATAGGGCACCGGATCGCTCCAGCCGGCAAAAAACACATTCGATGCAATGCCCAGTTCACTGCTCATCGCCTCCAGATTCGCCCGTTCCTCGCCATCACCAACGATGGCCAGCCGCGCATCGGGTTTTGTGCGGCACAACTCGGCCCAGCCGCGAATCAAACGGTCCATGCCCTTGATCGATGTCAGCCTGCCCACGCTCACCGCATCCCAGTTGCGCTCATCGCCATGCGCAGCACGCCAGGCATCCACACTATCCGCCAAGGCCGTCACATCCACGCCGCTGGGTATCACCCGCCACAGCGAAGAGCGTCCGATGCCGAGGGCCAGATGATCGTCACGCTCTGCGGCCGTCAGGGCGACAAGTGCGGCACAGCGACCGGCCAGCCGGCGTTCGATGGTGATAAAGGCCGCAGTCATCAACCAGCCGAAATAGCCGTGGAAGATATGCCCGTGCGGGGTGTGTATGACAACCGCCGAACTACTGCGCGAGGCCGCCATCCTGCCTATGGCCCCGGCCTTGGAGGTATGGGTATGAATGATGTCGAAACCTCGTCCGATCAGCGCCCTGATTTGTTTGTATGCTGTGATATCCGACCAACCGGGGCTGCGCAGCATGGCCGGAATGACCACATATTCCCCACCGGCCTCGGAAAACTGGCGTTTACGTGCATCCAGTTGCTCCCGCTCGCTGCCAGTCATCTGCGATTCCTCGCTCTGACCGCAGGCCAGCGTGACCCGATGCCCGGCGTGCTGCTGGCCGATGGCACACAGGATGGTGTTCACCGCAGAGCCGCCGCCATCCATGCGAGTGATCAGATGCAGGATGCGCAGGCTCAAGATGCCTCCGCTTCCATGGGTTCTGCCAGACCATCCACTACGGCCTCAACGGCTTCAAGAAAAGTATTGTCGTGTCCCGGCCAGGAGAAATGCTCGCCGATATGCGCACGCAAACGTTTGACTCGCGCGGCATGCGACACCTTTTTTGCCAGCAGATCACCCATGGCTTCGGCCAGCGCCTCGGGTGAGACCGCCGCGGCCACACGGTTGTCCGGGCTCGACGACGCCACCTCGATATTGCCGCCCACGGGTGTAGCCACCACGGGCAGGCCGCAGGCATTGGCCTCGATGGTGACCAGACCGAAGCCCTCCAGCGAACGGGTCGGCAGCATGAATGCATCGGCTGCCTGCATGCGCCGCACAACATCTTCTTCCGGCAGGTAACCTGTGAATTCCACGATGTCATCCACGCCCAGCTGCCTGGCCAGCCAGCCGAGCGGCTCGGCAAGCGCACCACCACCGATCACGCACCAGCGCACATCGGGCCACTCATGCCGCAGCATGGCGGCCGCCTGCACCAGCATATCCACGCCGGTACGCGGTACGAGATTGCGCAAGGTAACCACCACCGGCCCCTGCCAGCCGAGCTCGCGACGCAGCGCTGTGCGTTTCTGCGCACTCAGCGCAGGCGGCAGATCGACCCCGCCCGGCGCCAATGCAACGCGGGCTTCGCGGATATCGAAACAGACTTCCAGCTCGCGGCGCATGTGCCGGGAGAGCACCAGCAAGCGCTGAGCGCTGCGGTAAATACCACCTTCAAGATGCCGCATCGCGGCGGTGACCAGGCGATGCTTAAGGTCCCAGTCCAGCCCGTGCCGCGTGGCATATTCCTGATAGGCGAAGGAATGCACCACCTGCAGGCGTGGCAGGCGGCAACCGGCACGCAGCAGTGCCCACATCACGAACGGCTGTTCACCGACCACGACATCGAATTCCCTGCCATATTGCCGCCACCAGATACCGGCTTCGTGCTTGAGTTGCAGCAATCCGCGCGGTCCTTTATCACCGCCGAACGGAAGGCGGTATTCGGTGACCCCGTGGCCCAGGTCAATCGTCAGCGGCGCATCCGGCTGTGGCTGGCGGGTCAGGACCGCCAGATGATGCCTGCTGTGCATCAGGGCGCGCACGTGATGCACCAGCATGCGCTCGGCCCCGCCCAGCACCTTCTCGGCCGATACGTCGGCGACCAGCAGGATCCTCATACTGCTACCTTCATTCCAGCGACCAGCCGCGCTGCGCCATCCACACATCCAGCAGCAGCAGGGCCCACATCACATCCGAGCGATCCCGCCCGGCTGCATGCTGCTTCTGCATGCGCTGCACATATTCCGGTCGTACCAGTCCGCCGACCGGACGGCCGTCACACAGGCGCTGCACCTCGTCGTCCAGCGGCCCTCGCAACCAGTGTTTCACCGGCGCCATGAAGCCCTGTTTCGGACGATCCACCACATCCGCCGGCAGACGGCTGCGGGCGATATCCTTGAGCAGCAGCTTCAGGCCTTCCTTCCATGGCATCCCCGTCACCTTGGCAGAAGCCGGCAGTGCCATGGCTGCATTCAGCAAACGGATATCAAGAAACGGAGCGCGCAACTCAAGGGCATGCGCCATACTCATGCGATCACCCACCGCCAGCAGATCGTCGGGCAGATAGGTCAGGACATCGTAGGCCATCGCGCCCTGCTCCGGGCCGTAGGTGGCAAGCAGGCCTTCAAGCCCGTGATACGGACCGGTGGCATGCGCCCATGGCTTGTCCTCAAACGTTTCAGGCAGGGTGAACATCTCGGCCCACGGCTCGGCAGCCGAACTGGTCCAGCTTTGATAGGCGATATCGGCAGGCAGATCCAGCCCCTCGAGCAGGCGACGCAGACGGCCGCGCAGATTGCGGCTTCCCTTCGCATCATCCATGCCGCGCAAGGCAGAAAGCAGCATCCAGCGACCGGGTACGCGACGCAGACGCTCGTGCCAGGCCATGCCGAGATAGCGTGGATAACCTCCGAACATCTCATCCCCACCCACGCCGGAGAGTGCTACATCGACAAAGGCTTTGCATTCACGCGAGATCAGCCATGTGGGTAGCGCCGCTGTATTGGCGACCGGCTGATCGAAGGCTGCGGCCAGCTGATACAGGGTTTCATGTGCCTCGGCATGCACCTCCAGCACCTTGTGGTCGCTGGCGATATGGTGGGCCACCTTGCGCGCATACATGCTCTCGTCGTAATCCGGCGCGCCGTCGGCAAAGCGTACCGAGAAGGTATGCAGGGTACCGGGCAACTGCCGGGCCAGTGACTCGGCGATCAGAGATGAATCGATTCCGCCGGAAAGGAACACACCCATCGGCTTGTCGGACACCGAACGCGACAGGAACACCTCGTCGAGCAATCCCCCCATCGCCTTGATATCGGATTCGGGTTCGGCAAAGGTTTCCAACGGTGGCAGGAAGAAATAACGGGCTACCTGCAAGGCCCCGCCCGGCATCATGCGCGCATAACATCCGGCAGGCAGCTGGCTAACCTCTTGATACATGGTGCGCGGCGCTTCCACCCGCATACGGGTCAGCACATCACGGATCGCCTGCACATCCGGGGTGAGATTCCAGTCGCCCTTCTCAAAAGCGGACAGCGAGGATGCGAAGCCGGCCCTGCCGCCCTGCTCGCAGATGAACAGCGGCTTTTCTCCGAAGGCATCGCGCGCCGCCAGCAACAGCTTCTGGCGGGCATCCCAGATGACGATCGCGAACATGCCGTTGAGCAGCGAGAACATGCCGACGCCGAAACGGCGGTACAGATGCGGCAGGATCTCGGTATCGCTGTCGCTCAGGAAAACGATGCCGTCGGTTTCAAGCTGCGCCCTGAGCTCGCGGTAGTTGTAGATGCAGCCGTTGAACACCACGGTCACATCCTCGCGGGTCATCGGCTGGCGGCCGCGCTCGTCCGGTCCGATGATCGACAGTCGGTGATGGATGGCGGCAAAGCTGCTGTCCTCGAAAGCCCCCTGATCGTCCGGCCCGCGTCGTTCCACTGCTGCAGCCATGCGCTTCAGTTCATGCTCGCGTTGCGCCCCGCATATCGCTACAAATCCGCACATAGATACTTATCTCAGGGATCGCAAAGGTTCGTAATCCGGCAACTTGATCAAGTCGGATCACCCCCGGATTTGCGGCAAAGCATGCCAAGATTGGTCGTGGTCAGAAAGCGCCCGGGCAATAGATCCAGCAACGGATCAAGCACAATCAACAAACCGCAGAGAAAACGCTGCCTGTCGAAGAACGGGCTGCCGAAGATCATCGGACCGCGCACCTTTTTCACTACAGGAATGCCGGCCTGCTCGAACCACGGCTTCCAGACCTTGAACGGATGCACCGAGACATGACCGAAGCCAACGGCAGCAGCCAGAGGCGGAGCCGATACCTCATCCTGCCCTTTCCAGTAGAACTTCTTGAAATTGCCTCCGCTGATCGTATCCAGACCGTATCCGACCAACTCAGGAAGGTTGTGCGGATTGGGCGTGGTGACCATCGCATAACCGCCGGGCTTGAGCACACGCGCCATCTCCCAGAGAGCAGGTGTCGGATCGGGCAGATGCTCGACGACTTCGGAGGAAATGATGATGTCCACGCTCGCATCGGCCAGTGGAAGATTGAAGATATCGCCGCTGAGAAAGCGCAGGGGATCGAGCTTGCGCTCACTGACCCGCCAGGCGCTTCTGTCCGCACCCATGGCTGCCTCCTGCTGATTCAGATCCAGTCCGAACCACTCGACTCCCCTGAAACGCGCACAGCGATCCGCCACCTCGAAAAGGTTTGTGCCGGGACCGCAGCCCAGATCCAGCACTCGCACGCCCTGTGTATCGCGACGAGCGGAAAGCAGTCGCTCGACCGTCCGACCGAGCATGATCTGGCGCAACTTCCAGAAATAGAAAATATGGGTCCATGAACGTGCAAAGAACTTCTCCTCGCCCGCCCACGATTTTTTCACTTTTCGCACCTTCTTCTCCCTGCCACTCATTCGTTCACCCCTTTTGCTTTGACTTCCCGGTCAACCAACCGACAAGGAAACCCCATGCATAGCAGGCTTCGCAGATCACCCACAGCCATTTGCCTTCGAAAAGACTACCCAGCATACGCAGCGGAAAACGCAGCACGCGCCTCCACAACGGCACCTTTTCAACGAACTCACCATGCTCGGCCGGTGTCTCGATCACCCACTCTGGAGAATGGATATTGGCAAAGGCCGCCTGCCGGCCATTACGGTAGAACTGGGTCAGCAGCTTCTTCCATGTTTCCGGTGGCAAGTGGTGGTAGATGATGCCCGGCAGAATGACCACACGACTGCCGGTCTCGCGGAACACCTTGCGCAGGTAGGGGTCGAGGCCGCGCGGAATCAGCTCGTTCTCACCGCCCACCTGCCGGAACAGGGCAGCGCGCATGATCAGGCAGGGATGTTCGGCCAGATCGGAATCCACGATCTCGCTCACCGGCTCCCAGCTACGCCTCGGCACCTGACGCATCACACGCTGCACAAACGGCGTGGCCCAATCCGGCACGGTATTATTGCCGCCGGCCATGCCGATATCCGGATGTTCCTGCATCGCGTCGTACAACTTCTGCAGGGTATCGTTATCCGGCAGCGAGGAATCGTCATCCACGGTCAGCAGATATTCGCCCTGCGCCAGCTCCGCTGCAATATTGATACCGCGCCCCTGCCGCTTGTCACCCTTGACGACAATCAGCTCGAAATCCTGAAACGTCTGAGCACTCAGCTGGCGCATCAACTGACGGAAATACCCGCCGCGATCGGCATCTGCCGTCGGGATGATCATCGAAATCACCGGAAGCGACGCCCCTTCAGCGGGCACGTGCCAGATCACACCGCCGGACGTACCCTCATTCAGAAAGCGTACCCAGGGCCGTTGCACGCCTGCTGCGGATTTCCATTCGGCGGCGTTGAACAGCGCTTCAAAATCTCTCATGTCAGTACAACTCCTGAAAACCTGTGTTCAACCATTCACCTCCCGGACCAGAGGGCGGTTCGGCCAATCATCAACTAAGCCCGGTAGATAAACGTGGCCGTGCCGGAATTGCGCAATTCGTGAATCAGGTCGAAATGCGACCCCTTGCTGTCGGTGAAGATCTTGGTGTTCTCCCAGAACTGCTCGGGAACGTTTTTGAAGTTCTGCCAGTCCTGCATGACGATGATGGTCTTGTCGGGGATGAAATACGGCTGCAATGCCTCATACCATGTCTCGTTCATCTTCAGGGCGCGGCCGCAATCGATAAAGCACAGCTCCACCGGCCCCTTGTCCCACTTGAACCATGGAACATCGCTGTTATCGCCGGCATCCATCAGCTTCATCGCCGTCGCCTGAATATGCGCCGAAAACTTGTCGGTCATCCTGCGAAACAGCGGCATGAAGGAGGTGTGATTCTCAAGTACAGGAATATCCGTGCCGACCAGCCACTTATCCATCCACGAGGATCGCCACACGAAATCATCGTACACATGCAGGCGCTTTTCAGCGGTAAAAAAAGGATTGTTGAGCAACCCGCCGACGATGTTGTAGGTGGAGGAACCGATCCACGGCCCGATTTCCACCACTTCGCCCTGCCCTGAATAGAAGCCGGTGATATAGTGGTAATAGCGCATCTCATCCATGGTCAGCATGCTCGGCACAGGGCATGGGGGGATGTCGAGGCCGGACCACGATGATGTGCCTTCGCGCACCTCGCGCTGCAAGCGGACACCATCCTTGCCGCACGCGATCATCGGCGGGCTAATCTCACGATGCGCCCGCGCATGCCGGCGGCGCACCACATCGTTCAGTCGATGCCTGAAGCGCAGGGCCTCATCGGCCAGCGAGGTCAGCGCGCAGGACGGCAGCAGCATGGCAAGCCCGTTGTATAGCAAACGCAGTGTTTCCTGCGCCTTACGGATAATCCGTTTCAACATAAACCCCTCATTTCAACAAAGACTCATAGACGGATTCGAAGCGCCCCACCTGCAAACCCCATTCGAACTGCATCGCATGCTGCCGGTTCCGCTCGGATGACGCAAAGCCCCCGGAAAACACCTGCGACATTGCCTGCGCCAGCCCTGCGGCATCGTCCGGCGGCAGCAATTGCACATCCCCCTGTTCAGGCACCACTTCCGGAATACCGCCAACCCTGCTGGCGATCACCGGCAAACCATGCGCCATGGCCTCCAGCAACACGATCCCGAACGGCTCGGAGCGGCTCGGCAGCACGAACAAATCGGCCGCCTCCATCCATTGATGGATCATGGATTCCGACAGGTGACCGGCAAACTGTACCGAGCTTTCCATGCCCAGCCTGCCCACCTGCTGTTGCAGATCTGCAAGCAAACTGCCACTGCCGGCAATGCAGAGCCTGGCATCGGGATACTTTGCGGAAAAACCCTGCCATGCATCGAGCAGCACATCATGGCCTTTGAAACGTTCAAGTCGCCCGACACAGAACACCAGGCGCTCCTTCTCCTGGATGCCGCACAGGACGCGGGCCTGATCGCGACTCACTTGTTGCGCCGGCATGGCAAAGGCATGCGGCATCAGCTGCACTTCCTGTGCCCCGGACATCCGCCGGATCTCCTCCGCCAGATGTCCGGTCACGGCAAGCAGTCTGTCAGGCCACAGGCAACCCCAGCGAATCTCAGTGCGCTGCTGCCAGGGCGTGGCTTGATATACATCGTAACCCTGCGCATAGCAGATGCCCGGCACATGCATCAACCGCCCCACCATGGCCGCCAGCAGTCCACAGGACACCGCCTGCCCCTGAATGATCTGCGGCCTGAAGCGTCGCGCCAGCCGCCATGCCTGAAAGACGCGCCATAACAGCCCGGTGCCTCGCAGCGGGCGAGGCCGCATCCATGCCAGTTCATAGTCACCCGCAGCGATCAAATGCCGCTTTGCCTCCGGGCAGGCGGTCGTCACCACGACCAGAACCCGATGCCCGCTTGCTGCCAGGCGTTCGGCAAGGGCTTTTGTCGCCATCGCTGTTCCGGCGATCTTTTCCGGCGGAAACTCGTTGACCAGCAACATGATGCGCATGGATTTACCCGGCATGCAGGAACACCCCCATGGCCTGTTCAAACACCGCATCCACCGTGATTGCCCCGGGGGCGACACCGGTCAACACGGCAACGTCCTTGCGGTTATAGTTCAGATATTCCGGCTCGGCATCCGGCCTGCCGCAGATGGCCACGCACGGCGTGCCGACAGCAGCCGCGATATGAAACGGGCCGGAATCGTGCCCGATGAAGCCATCGCACAGGGAAATCAGCGCGGCCATCTCGCCGATGCCGGTGCAGCCGGCCACATTGCGGCAGGCATGCACGCTGCTGCACAGCGCCTCGGCCATCTCCCGCTCGCTGTCCACGCCGGTGACAAGCGGGATGAATCCCTGCTCGACCAGCCGCATGGCCAGTTCGGCAAACCTCTCCAGCGGCCACATCTTTCCTTCCATCTGCAAGCGCCGCGCCCCGATATGCATGCATACCGGCCGCTGTCCGGCTTGCAGGTCCTGCCTGGCCAGCAATGCCGCAGCGCTGGTCTTCTCCTGCCCGGTAAAAGGAAAGATGGTTTGCACATCGGCTTCGACCCCTGCCTTCTGCAGCAGTTGCCGATACAGCACGGGATAATGGGTGCCGTCACGCGCCGTCGCGTTCAGCGACACATCGTACACCGAGGCATCGCGCATCATACGTGGATCAAAACCCAGTGTCCGGCAAGACGGCAATCGGGCTGCAAGCCACCATTCAACAGCCCACCAGTCGAGCATGGCCGGCACATGCAGATTGACCAACAGATCAGGACTCCAGCCCCTCATTTCGGCAAGCAAGGCGCGCAATTCACATCGTTTGCCGGAATCCAGCAGGGTGCGGCTATCGAACCCGTAAACCGGAAAGGCATGGATCTTCTTCACACAGGGAAACCGCAGCAGAAAACCGGCAAACGCCGGCGTGGAACACCAGACATGGATCTGGGCTTCCGGATAGGCTTTCTGCAAAGCCAGAATGACTGGCGTGGCCAGCAACATATCACCGACCCCGCCGAACTGCCAAAGCGCAATACTCCGCACATCAGCAGCCAAACAGGCCTTCATCTTCCTACCGACAGCCATGCGTCGCATAAGCAATGGTAAAAGCCATTGTTTTATCGAGGTCAACACGCACTAACTCCGCAAAGCATCTTCATCAAGCTCTCTCCACCAAGCTACGCAAGATGCCTCCATATCATTCCAATCCGGATGCCTGCGCGCGAAGGCAAGTCCGTTTTCGGCGAGCCTGTCGTGAAGCTTATTATCCCGCATAAGTTTGAGGATGGACTCGCGCAATGCAACCGCATCGCCAGGGGCAACCAGCAGCCCGGTCTCGCCATCGGCCACAACCTCGGGAATCGCGCCGGCGGTTGTCGATACCACGGCAAGTCGATGCGACATCGCCTCCAGCAGCACAATGCCATACCCCTCCCAATAGGAGGGCAACACAAAAACATCAGAGGACAGATAAAGCTCCAACAGGGCTTTGTCTTCAAGCCGACCATGCAGAGTAACCCTTTCTGCAACGCCTGCATTTCTGCAAATGGATGAAATCTGCTCTGTTGTTTCAGGCTCAACCGTGTTGCGACCCACGATATCCAGCCGCCAGTTCCCACCCCCGGGCAGCCCTGCAACAGCCCCGGCAAGGTCGATCACACCCTTGGCGCGCGTGACATGCCCGACAAACAGGATACGAAATACATCGCCACCGCCACGACTGATTCCTTCAACGGGTTCGAACGCTGTGTTGATAACATCAATGGAGGTGACACCCTGCGTCCTTTCCTCGACCTGCCGTCGACTGCTCTGACTGACGGTCAGGATTCTGGTGGCACCACGCAATAAGACAGTCTCGCAGAAAGCTTGCCACTTCCTCTGCCATCCGGAGAAAAGCCCGGAGCATAAATGATGCACCATCACCAGATACCGTCCCCTCACCAACAAAATGCCCGGCCATGACAGCGGCGCGAACCAGGCATCGAGCAACAGCGTCTCCCTCCGGTAACGCAGCAGCTGCCGAAACAACCAGAATGCGATGAACGCCCGGCACAAACGCCATAAAAAGCGTGTATCACTTAACCATTGATAGATAGCGCTGTCGGTAAGAACTTTCCTCACCACCTCAACGCCTGCCTTTTCGGCCGCGCGGATCAAATGCAGGTTGTACTGCTCACCGCCGGTATGAACCGGCTCGATATGCGCAGCGATGTAGACGATGCGTTTAAGCATCCTCAATCGGAACGCCAAAGCGAACGCGGCATAAGCAGACGGTACAACAGATGCAATCCAGCAGCGGAAAAGATGATTCCCGGGGATTTCAGCAACTCCTTAAACGCACTTCCCCGACTGAAAAATGGTTCGTAACCGCTATGTGCACACAGGTGCAGACCGACCAGACGCAGCTGGTAGGTTGTGAGCAGACTGCGTGCCGTCGCCTGATCGGTCAGATGAAGATGACGCCGATTGACCCGGAAGATTTCGCGCATGGTTTTGTCCAGATCAGCCTGTGTTTTGGCTCCCGCATGGACCCTGAAACGGGCCAGTGATCGATTCATGTATTCAACAGGGGCGGCCTGCAACATCCGGAACATCCAGTCCTTATCGAAGGCATAATGCAGACTTTCATCCAGCGGCCCGGCTGCATCCAGCACAGTCTTCGGCACGAAAGTGCCAGGCTGATGCCACATCCAGCTTCCGTCCATCGGCCTGAGCATATGTTCCACATCAACATGGTGCATGCGCTGGACACCCAACTCAGCTTCATCAGAAAATTCTTCAACATCGCCCAGTAGAATCGCTGATGGGTTTTCAGCATGGGCAATCGCTACTTCTCTCAGGGTATCCGGGAAATAATAATCGTCGCTGTTGATCCATGCCACGATATCGCCATCGGCCATGGCAAAGCCCTTGTTGATGGCATGTGTCTGCCCGCGATCCCTTTCGCTGACCCAGTACGACAACCACGGCTCGTACCGCCGAATCACATCAACGGTCTGATCCGAACTTCCGCCATCCATGATGATGAATTGCAGGTTCGGATACCCCTGCAGAAGCACCGAACGGATGGCCTCCTCGATATATTGGCCCTGATTATAAGACGGGGTCACCACGGTGATGCGCGGCCATGGGCTGCCGTCCGGCATACTCCCGGGAAACAAGGCCTCAGCCCCCTCCCACGGCCATCCTCGCCCTTTCGAGACAGGCCCGGGCCATTGCAGTCCACCTACTTCCATACCCTACTCACCGATCGCATCAGAAAAACATCCCCCGGAACGCTGCTCGTTCAGCGGGGCTGCACATTCATCCTCCTGAGAAAAGGGTACGATTTTACTGAAAGCTTCTCGTACAACCGTGTCAGGCCTGTAACCCTGACATCCTTGGTTTTCTCATAGACCTGCGCATATTTCACCGAATCCGTTTGCTTCAACCCCATCTGGCCGAGGATGGCCGGAAAGCTGTAGCGGAAATGAAAAACGCTTGGCAGATGACATTTGATAACGGGAAAGAAACAGTTCGCCATGTAATATACGCCCCCCTGCTTAAGATGGGACGAAGTCCTCTCCACCTCAACAAGAGGGTCCGGCAGATGTTCAAAAACATCCACTGCGATCATGGCATCGTATTCGCCATCGAAATCCGACCTGTATGTCAAGTTCGGGATGGATTTTGATAACTCCAGGGCAACGGTTGTAGGATGAGGCTCGATAACATCGACCTGCGTGTCCGGACACCGGCTGGCCACCATGCGGGCAAGACCGCCATAGCCACCTCCGAAATCGGCAAGGCGCCGCGGGGCGTGTTTGGCAATCGCATCGACAAAGGCCTCACGGTTCTGCATGGACTCTTCATGCTGTTCGATGAACAGTCCGATCAGGAGCCAGACCGGATGATTATAAAATGCCCCGATGCGCTCCCAATCAAGCTTGTGGTTGTTGCAACCCAGCGAGTCCCATACAAAATCCAGTATCGCCCAGCTCTGCTCCAGATTGGGCGGATTTCCGGTGATTTGGATGAGCGACTTGATGATCTTGCGTTGCTCGGATGTCGCGCACTCAGGAATTTTAATCAATGCAAACTCTCCTTCGACAAGACCAAATAGACCCTGCACCCATACTGCTTCGTGAGTATCCATGAATCAATTTCCCGGCGCAACCGGCGCCCGCAGAAACGCATAAGGACCGGCGAATCACCCGGATAACATGCTTTTATACAAGTCCAGATAGCGTTCCGCCTGAAGCCGCAATCCGAATTCATTTTCGACGACCTGCCTGCACTGCATCGCCATGAACCGCCGCTCTCCAGGTTCGCGCAGCACCCGTTCGATACATTCACGCAGGGCAACAACATCACCTGCAGGGGCCAGCAACCCCGTAACACCCGGACGCACCATGTCGGGAATGCCCCCTGCATCGAACCCGACTACCGGCGTACCGCATGCCATAGCCTCCAGCGCCGTCTGCCCGAATGCTTCCTGCAGAGAGGGAATCACGAATATATCTGCGGCACTATAGATTGCTGACATGATCCGGTCGTTTTTCAGATGCCCGACATGCAGATGCCTGATGCCCCCATCCAACACCGGCGTTCCCCCACCGATTGTCAGCAGAAAAACCTTGTCTTTCCCGTTCAGGCTATTGAGCGCCTGCACCAACTCGTCAAATCCCTTGCGTCGGTTTGTCACAGAATCGGCTGCAAACAGAATCACCTGAACATTATCCGGTATACCGAGGGCTGATCTCATACCCTGTCCATCCCGGGGGCTGAAAGACTCTGTATCCAGACCAAGCGGAATCAAACTGACAGGGACATCCGCAAACAGCGAGCTTTCCTCAACCTGTCGTCGCATCCACTGACTGGTCGCCACGACATGCAGCATTCCCGGCGCTGCTGATGACAAGGCATCTCTTTTCCTTTTCCAAACACCATGAGACAAATCATCAGCCTGTGAAGAACCGAGTTGCGGACAAGCTCCACAGGCTTCCCTGAAGCGCTCGCATTGCAGATTATAGTGACAACCGCCTGTGAAGGCGTGCATATCGTGCATCGTCCATACCACCGGCTTGCGTACCGCCGAAAAAAAGGTCGTATAATCGATGAAGCCTGATATCCAGTGAAGATTCACAACATCACAGGGCGGCATCTGCTGCACAACGTCATGACAGTAAACGGAGCGGTCATCACTGAACAGCTCAAGCCCCTCGGGACGCCCGCCACGATAAGCCGCAAAAGCGCGTTCAATCTCGTTGCCTCGCATTCTTCCTTTAATTCTGGACAGCAGGCTGCGCGAGGCCCGGAAACGGAAAACATTCCCATATTCAGCACGGCCCTCGGCAAGCGTATACACCAAGGAGGTGCAACCCAGCTGTAAAAGCCCGTCATGCAACCGCTCAACGGCCCGGGCTGCTCCGCCATCCAGCAGGGTATTAACATGCGTGACTTTCAAGGATGTGAATCTCCATGCAGGCTATGGTTGGACAGGCATGTTTCAGTCATCGGACACCGCAAGAAGACTGCAGAAGATGCAACCGGAACCTGCATCTCAGTCAAGCCAGGCAGACAGGTCCTTGCCTGTCATCCGTTGGGTGGCCTGGATATCGGAGCGATAAGCTTCTGCAAGGCGGGCACGCACCGCGTCGTCTATTTTCGGCCACTTCAACTTGAATAGCGAGATATTCAGATCGAACAGAATCTCGGCCAGATGGCCCCTCCGGGTGTGTCTGTAACGATGCTTCAGGCGCGACAGAAGGAAATGCAACCTGATGGATGCAGGACGGTATTCTGCCTTGTTATGCACCTTTATTTCAGGTTCAAAGCTATCATCAACGCCAAGAAATGCATAAACCTCGCGCGTTGTCTCGAGAGGCTTCCTGTAAAGGTCATCCAGAAGAATCACTTTGATCTGACTGGCAGGAAAAACTCCGAAATATCTGGCCAGCTGCTCTGAATACAGGCCGGACTCAAAATACAAATAGTCATAGAAGGTATGCGGATTGCCAGAAAAAAACTCTGCATCGGTCCTTCTGTCAGGCTCTTTTTCCAGCGCAGCCTCGAAACTGGTCAGCCATTCGTGACCATGATTCACCATCCACCGGTAAAGCGAATAGGCACGCCCCACCGGATTGCGAAGAATAACTATTACCTTGGCATCCGGAACCACTCTTTGAATCCACGCGGCAGATTCCGGGTAGGTCAAATAGGTGGTTGACGCCTCCCCCACAGCCTTGCAATCGCCAGCATCGCTGAACAAATCAAGATACCGGTCTTCCTGCCCTTCATGGTGGTGAACACCATTGATTTTGCAGAAGAAAGCAGGCTCTTTCATGCGTATATCTTCGGGCATGAAAATATCCGGATGCTGTTTAAGATACATCCATAAGGAAGTCGAACCGGACTTGGCTGCTCCTACGATGAAAAAATTCGGATAGGCAGGGGTACCACCCTTATCCACATCATTCACTTCCAACGGAATACCCCATTTTTTTCATCACATCGGCATCTTCTCGCCGCTTGAATGCATCCCACTCGGCCTCTCCAAAGCACGCCATCCACTCTCCGGACTGTCCTTTGCGAACGAAGGCTTCAACCTTGTTTTCAGATGCGAACTTCCTGCCTTTTTCCTTCTCGATTCGTTTCATGCTATCAAATGCCGAAGCCCCAACGGCTTTTTTAATCATTTCATCCGAAACCCTTAAGCCAATAAAATCGCTCATGCGCCGCAATTCGGCCTCTGGCGCTGCCAGCAGATCCTCATACCGGATCAAAAGAAAGTCAGGTCCGGCAGCCAGCTTCGAATTCATCCAGGACGACACATGCACACTCCAGCGATCGAATTTTGATTCGAATCGATCGATGAATTCCGCAAGACTCCACTTCTCCTCCAGCGTAGGCAGGGAAAATTTATGATAAGAGATGTACATATCCCGTGGATCACGGACAATATAGATTACACGCCGGAAATCCGGGTTGAAAACCTGATGGCTCTTGAAAACAATGGGCCCGGAGAATGGTTGCCGGTTCCCGTCCCAGCGTTCCCATTCCGGGCACAGGTCATGAACCGAGTGAAAATCCACAGGGGCCTCGCCCTGCTCGCGCAACAGGTTTCCGATCAGAAAACGCACCCAGGTATTGCCCGACTTCGGATAAGAGACAAGAAAAACATCATCTTTTTTCGGCTTGCGGCACCCCTTCAGCCTGGCCGCCACGGCACTCAAAAACCTTCGCAATGAACACCACCCTTCTTTTTCATGCTCCAGACAAGCTTCGGTGCCACAACACCGGCCCACTTTTCTTTATAAAAGGATCCGCCGGCACCAGAGCCGACAACTTGAGCACGCAGATATTCCCGACCTTCAATCAATACCCGAACCCCGGGAATGCCTGCATGAACCCTTATCATATAGCCGCCCTGATTCAACAGATTCTCCGGTATTCTACACTTCGCCACATACCGGCCGGGAAGCAGTGTGGTCTCTCCCGTCTGATGGTGATCGGTTGTTGTAAACGCCACGACCCCGTCCTGAGTGACGAACTGGAGGTTCAATCGCATGCCCCTCAACGGCTCGAATACCTCATAGGCAATTTCCACATCCATCACTGCGGCTGCATCGAATATGGACTGGGCGTTCCCATGGGCATCCAGCAGGCGAATCCCTCTGAGGCAAATCTCTTTACCGCCGGGAGCCTGATCCCCTTCCCACTGCACCTCTCCCTCTTCAGTTTCAATGCCGGATGAGAAATATGCTTCGACAACCTCGCCAACGTCTCCGTCCAACTCCACCGAGCCTGATGACAGCAGGATACAACGACTGCACAGAGATCGAATCATGCCCATATTGTGACTAACAAAAAGAACGGTCCGCCCCTCCCTTCCGACGTCCTGCATCTTGCCCAGACATTTTTTCTGAAAGGCTGCATCACCAACTGCCAGCACCTCGTCCACAACCAGAATTTCCGGTTCAAGATGTGCCGCCACAGCAAAAGCAAGGCGGACATACATGCCGCTGGAGTATCGCTTTACGGGTGTATCGAGAAATTTCTCCACCTCGGCAAATTCAACAATCGCATCAAACTTGTCCAGAATCTCCCGGCGCGACATCCCCAGAATAGCGCCGTTCAAGAAAATGTTTTCCCGGCCTGTCAGCTCCGGATGAAATCCGGTCCCGACTTCCAGCAAGCTCGACACCCTGCCACGCATCTCGATCCGCCCCTCTGTAGGATCGGTGATGCGGCTCAGGATTTTCAACAGGGTGCTCTTTCCCGCACCATTGCGGCCAATAATACCGACGACCTCACCCGGCTTGATCTGGAAATTCACTTCCTTGAGCGCCCAGAACGAATCCCCGTCAGCACCTTCGCCCTGCAGCCTCTTCAGCCGCCTGAATGGTGCGCTCAATGCGCCGGTCAGCATCTCCCGAAAGCTTTCATTACCGCTCTCTGCGCCGCCGAGCACATATTGCTTACCGAGACCGGACACCCGTATCGCAGAACAATCAGACACTTCTCACCCCTTGATTCACAACTGCGCTCACTCTAGATGATATCTGCAAAGCGTCTCTCCACGCGCTCAAAATAAGCTACGGCCCAGACAAAAAGAATGATTCCCACCAACAGTGAAATACCGATTGAAGGCAGATCAAATGGCCGCCCCAGAAATGCTGATCTGAACGCTTCGATCACACCGGCCATAGGATTGAGATAAACCAGCCATTGCCATTTTTCAGGGACAAGACTTGCCGGATAAACAACCGGCGTAGCGTACATCCAAATCTGAATCAAAAACGGAACTACAAATCGAAAGTCCCGATAGGCGACCGTCAAGGCTGAAAGCAAGACTCCCACCCCAAGCGCAATAAATACAACGGCAAGCAACAGAGCAGGAGCCAACAGAAGATGGGCCGACCAGCCGACCCCATACCACAGCATCAGGGCAAACAGCACGACGGTAGAAATCATCAAATCGATCAATCCGCCCCCTATTGCGGCAAGGGGAATAATCACTCGCGGGAAATATACCTTGCTAACCATATTGGCTGAGTTCACCAGAGAAATAGAAGATGCACTCACCGCATTGGCAAAGAAAGTCCAGGGAAGCAAGGCGGCAAACACAAAAATAGCATAGGGATAACCATCCGATGGTATCTTCGCCAGACCGCCGAAAATCACTGTAAAAATCAGCATCGTCAGAACAGGTTGTAAAACAGCCCAGACGACGCCCAAAACCGTCTGTTTGTATCGCACCTTGATATCCCGCTGTACCAGAACAAGGAACAGCTCCCGGTATGCCCAGAGCTCCCTGAAATTAAGCGCCCGCCAACCTTTTGCAGGCTCGATCACTGTCAGGTGTTCATGGCCGAAATAGACCTCCTGCAGTGTGTCTGCTCCAGATGAATCTTTCGTCGCCATTACACCACCCTAAAGAAGTTGCCTTTCCCCGTACAGGGCAACTGTAGTGCCTCAATAGAGAAAAGACATCTGCTTTGATTGAGTAGATTCCAGCCTGACTACAGTCCGAGGCGGGGAAAATGGGCGGCATATCGGGCAATCCATTCTGTTGCAGCTTCTTCACTGGAAATGTCACGCCCGTCTATGTCACGCACCCGGCTACGGTAATCTTCGATCTGACAGATCTGCTGCACCATACGCATACGGAACACCTCTCCGATATCTTCAAACACGATACCGATCAGCCATTCCGTACCCTTCCCCGAACATCGTATCACGCGCCCGGTGATACCGATGTGCTCAGCCAATCTCGGAACGCGAACCTCGACCTTCACACCAATAGCTATCGGCCAGTGAAATGAGAATGCGAGACCACCCGAACTGATGTCAGTGACGCAGACAGATTCCCGATTCCCTGCCAGCAAACGGACCTCAATCGGAATTGAGGACGGATGGCGAACGAATTGGCGCTTTTCAAGCATAGTCAGCGATAACCGCAATAAACATGCCAGAACTGTGATGCAGATCACTGGTGAAGACTCAACCGAATGTCCATGCTTGGCCGATGATGCGTCACCTGTTGCTCATCCGCCATGCCAAGTCCGATTGGGGCGATGCTTCGTTATCGGATTTCGACAGACCGTTGAATGTGCGCGGCGAATGCGATGCGCCGATGATGGGCGACCGGCTCGCGGCAAACGGCCCGCGGATCGATCGCATGATCAGCAGCCCGGCACGACGCGCCAGAAGTACGGCGGAAGCCATCGCACGCAGCATTTCTTTTCCTGCTCATGAAATCGACTTGATGACCGAACTCTATCTGGCCAGCCCGGCCTTGATGCAGGACGTCATCAGGTCCTGCCCGGACAATATCGGAGCACTGGCGCTTGTCGGCCACAATCCCGGCATCAGCGCACTTGCCAGCCAGCTTTGTGAAAAGAATCTCGGAGAGATTCCGACCTGCGCCATCGTCCATCTGTGCTGCAAGGCTGCATCATGGAGCGAGGCCACCCGCTTTGAACTGGTGGATTTCGATCACCCTAAGAAACAGGACTGACAAGCCGGCTTTGCATTTAATAGCAGAAAAAGGACACACTGGGAATCGGCCTACTTGCAAATCTCTGTCCCAAAGGTATCGTGCGCGTCAAATTATATTTTATATAGATAGAGGTAGAATAAACCATGGCAACTCCAAAACTTACCAAGAAAACCCTGACCGACATGGCCCGCGACCTGGGCATCAAGAATGCAGCCAAGGCCAAGAAAGAAGACCTGATCCACGCCATTCAGACTGCCGAGGGTAACGACGCCTGTTTCGGTCGTATTCCGAACTGCGCCATCAAGCCTTGCCTGTTCCGCGGCGACTGCATCGGCGACTAAGCGCAAGCCATACTGAAGTAAAAAGGCCTCCCTGTCCGGGAGGCCTTTTTTGTGTATGTCAGACGATAGAAATCCGCGACATGCCGCCCACATAAGACTGCAATGCTTCGGGAATAAGCACCGAACCGTCGGCCTGCCAGCCGTTCTCCAGCAGGGCAACAAGGCAACGTCCGATCGCCACTCCGGAACCATTCAAGGTGGCCACGTGTTGCGGTTTGCCATCAGCGCCCCGCATACGGATACCCGCCCGCCTGCCCTGAAACTGGCCGAAAGAGGAACAGGATGAGATTTCCCGATAGCAGTTCTGACTCGGCAGCCATACCTCCAGATCGTAGGTCTTCTCGGACGAGAAACCGATATCGGCCGAGCAAAGTGCCACGACACGATAAGGCAATTCAAGCGCCTGCAATACCGCTTCGGCATGCCCGGTCAGCTCTTCCAGATCGGCCATCGCACGCTCGGGGGTGCTGATATGTACAAGCTCTACCTTGTCGAACTGGTGCTGACGGATCATACCGCGTTCGTCGCGCCCGGCTGAACCGGCCTCGCGGCGGAAACACGGAGTGTAGGCACAATGCCGGATGGGCAAAGCATCGGCTTCGATGATTTTATCCTGATAAAGATTGGTCACCGGCACTTCGGCGGTGGGGATCAGGAACGCATCCTCATCTTCAAGCTTGTACAGGTCCTCGGCGAACTTAGGCAACTGGCCGGTTCCGGTCATGGTCTTGCGATTGACGATGGCCGGCACCCACACCTCCTGATAGTCGTGCTGATCGACATGCAGATCGAGCATGAACTGCATCAGGCCGCGCTCAAGACGCGCAGCGGCCCCCTTGAGCACGGTGAAACGGCTACCGGAAAGCGTGGCGCCGGCTTCAAAGTCCAGAATTCCCAGAGCAGTGCCGATATCCCAGTGCGGCGGCACACTGGCACTATCGGCACGCGGCGTTCCCCAGCGGCGAAGCTCGACATTATCATCCTCGCTTTCGCCATCGGGCACCGAAGGGTGAAGAGGATTCGGAATCTCCAGCAGCACGGCCGAAAAAACCTCCTCAGCCTCACGCGCTTCCGACTCAAGCACCTTGGTGCGCACCGCAACCTGCTGCATGGCAGTCAACTCGGCAGACGCATCTTCACCCTGCGACTTCTTCTGACCGATCAGCTTGGAGACCCGATTACGCTCGGCCTGCAAAGACTCCAGCTCGGTTTTCAGTTCGCGCTGGCGCACATCCAGTAATCGAGCCCGGCCCCACGGGCTTTCCGCAGCGACAACATCCGCACCCCGACGGGCAAGTGCCGACTGCATCGCATCGAATTCACGCCTGAACTGCTGCCGGTCTATCATGCCTCTTCCCCGTCCCCGACGTCGTCCATGCCCTCGGGGCCGTTCTCTTCGATATCGTCCATATCATCGGCCTCGGATTCCTCGGCCTGCCGTTCAGCCACACGCACTGCACCGATCACCGTTTCATCGGACGAGCAGTCGATCAGCTTCACACCCTGTGTATTGCGCCCGATCACCGAGACTCCGTTCAGACGGATGCGTACCAGACGCCCGCTGTCGGTCATCATCATCACCTGATCCTCGTCGGTCACCTGCAGGGCCGCGATCATCGAACCGTTGCGCCCGCCGGTCTTCAGCGTGAACACACCCTGACCACCGCGTTTCTGCATGGCATATTCCTCCACCGCAGTGCGCTTGCCATAGCCGTTCTCACTGACCGCAAGCAGGGTGGCACGTTCCACCACCAGCGCCATGGCGATCACCGTCGTATCCTCCGGCATACGCATACCTGTCACACCACGCGTGGCGCGACCCATCGGACGCACATCCGTTTCGGCGAAACGGATCGCCTTGCCGCCGCTGGATGCCAGCATGATCTCCTGGCTGCCATTAGTGACGCGCACCGCGATCAGATCGTCATCCTCATCCAGACGGATGGCGATGATACCGTTGGCGCGGATATTGGCGTAATCGGTCAGCGAGGTTTTCTTCACCAGACCCTTCTTGGTCGCCATCACGATATAGTGCTCATCGTCGAATTCGCGGATCGCCAACGTGGCCGAGATCTTCTCGTCCTTCTCCACCGGCAGCAGGTTGACCAGCGCCTTGCCGCGCGCAGCACGGCCGGCCTGCGGCACCTCATACACCTTCTTGCGGAACACGCGCCCGCGATCCGAGAAGAAAAGCAGGTAATCGTGCGTGGACGCCGTCATCAACTGCGTGACGAAATCCTCGTCCTTGGTGCCCATCGCCGTCTTGCCCTTGCCACCGCGACGCTGCGCACGATACAGGGATACCGCATTGCGCTTGATATAGCCCTCGTTGGAGATGGTGACCACCATATCCTCTTCGGTGATCAGATCCTCCACCGAGAGTTCGGCGGTTTCGTCCATGATCTCCGAGCGGCGCGCATCGGCATACTGGTCGCGCACAGCCTGCAACTCTCCGACAATCACCTGCATCAGCAGCTTCTCATCGGCCAGAATGGCCTTCAGGCGGGCGATGGTGGCCTGCACTTCATCGTATTCGGCCTTGATCTTGTCACGTTCCAGCCCGGTCAGACGCTGCAGACGCATATCCAGAATGGCCCTGGCCTGCAACTCCGACAAACCGAAGGTGCTCATCAGCCCGTCACGGGCCTCCTCGGCCGTCTGGCTGGCGCGGATCAGCTTGATCACCGCATCGATCTGATCCAGTGCGATCAGCAGGCCTTCCAGGATATGGGCCCGTGCCTCCGCCTTATCGAGTTCGAACAGGCAGCGACGGGTGACCACCTGACGACGATGGTCGATGAAATAATCCAGGAACTCGCGAACACCGCACAGTCGCGGCCTTCCATCCACCAGTGCCAGCATATTGCAGCTGAAGTTGCACTGCAGCTGGGTGTGCTTGTAGAGATTGTTGAGCACCACCTCGGGGATTTCATTCTTTTTCAGTTCGATGGCAATACGCAGTCCGTCACGATCCGACTCATCGCGCAGGTCGGAAATGCCCTCCAGCTTCTTGTCGCGCACCAGACCTGCGATATTTTCGATCAGTGTCGCCTTGTTCACCTGATACGGCAGCTCGGAGATGATCAGCGATTCGCGCTTGGTGCGCGGGTGGATCTCCACCATCGCCTTGGCACGCATGGTGACCGAGCCGCGACCGGTCAAAAACGCATCGCGCATGCCCTTACGGCCGTAGATAAAGCCGCCTGTCGGAAAGTCCGGCCCAGGCATGATACGCATCAACTCGTCATCATGAATATCCGGCGTCTCGATCATCGCGATCGTGGCATTGATGGATTCACCCAGATTATGCGGCGGGATATTGGTTGCCATACCGACCGCGATGCCCTGTGAACCATTGACCAGCAGGTTCGGGAAGCGCGCCGGAAGCACCTTCGGCTCCTGCAGGGATTCATCGTAGTTAGGGGCAAAATCAACGGTGTTCTTGTCGATATCGGCCAGCAACTCGGCCGACAACCGGCTCATGCGGGCTTCGGTATAACGCATGGCGGCAGGAGAGTCGCCATCCACCGAACCGAAGTTACCCTGACCGTCCACCAGCAGATGACGCATACTCCACGGTTGCGCCATACGCACCATGGCATCGTATACCGCGGTATCACCATGCGGATGGTATTTACCGATCACATCGCCGACCACACGCGCTGATTTCTTGAACGGTTTATCGTAGGTACTGCCCAGATCCTGCATGGCGAACAGGATGCGACGGTGCACGGGCTTCAGGCCGTCGCGCGCATCCGGCAGCGCGCGTCCGATGATCACGCTCATGGCGTAATCGAGATACGAACGGCGCATCTCCTCCTCGATCTGAATCGGTACCGAGGTATCCAACTGTTGCTCCATAGCTTCTCCCGTTCTGCCCGGCCTTGGCCGGCAAAAAAACATCCATTCAACCCGACTGGTGTGGTGCCCTCGACAGGATTCGAACCTGTGGCCTACGGTTTAGGAAACCGCCGCTCTATCCAACTGAGCTACGAGGGCAATGAGGCAGGAATGGTAACCTCAAAACGCCGTCACTGCACCCCTGAAATGGATATCAAACAGAGGGTAGCGAGCGCCATTCGCAAGCATTGACGCCATGCGCAGTCAAGCCGGAACTGATCCGGTCTGATGCCGCAGATTCGATCCGCCGACCCTGCAATGCATCACATGTCTCCGGTTTTGGCCTGTTGTTTTTTCATCATATGCCGCAGGCTCTGCAGGGCACCGACCTGCACCTGCCGGATACGCTCACGCGTCACGCCCATCAGCCGCCCGATAGCCTCCAGCGTCCATACCTCCTGAGTAGCATCAAGCCCGAAACGCAGGCTTACCACCTCCCGCTCCTTCGGCGACAATTGCGACAGCCATTGCTCAAGCAGGTCGGCGCGGATACTGGCATCGAGATGATCCTCGGGCAGAACGGCATTTTCATCCTCGGTGACATCATACAGCGTGAAATCGCCTTCCTCATGCAGCAGGACATCGGCACTCTCGGTAAACTGGCTGGCTCCCTGCAGATCGTGCACACGCTGTTCACTCTTGCCCATGCGTTCTGCAACCTCAAGATCGGTCGGCTCGCGCTCCAGCTCACCGCGCAACTCGCCGGTTGCCCGCATCATGGCATTATATTCCTTGCCGATATGCACAGGCAGGCGGATGGTGCGTGCCTGATTCATGATCGCACGCTCCACCGACTGGCGGATCCACCATGTGGCATAGGTGGAAAAACGGCAGCCATGCGCGTCGTCGAATTTCTCCACGGCGCGCATCAGACCGATATTCCCTTCTTCGATCAGATCATCCAGCGCCATGCCGCGATGCAGATAGCGTCGGGCGATCTTCACCACAAGACGCAGATTCGCCTGGATCATCTGCTGCCGGGCGGCCTCACTGCCCTTGGCAATGGCGCGCGCCAGATTGATTTCCTCTTCGGCCGTGAGCAGGTCGTAGCGCGAGATTTCACGCATGTACAATGTCATCGGATCTACGCTATGCCCTTTGTTCACCCAACCCTCCGCCCATCACAAGCAAACCGGATAGCAGGCTGTGAATATGACAAGCCGTGGTTCGACTTACAAGCTACGCAAACCCCTGTGATGCAACCCGTCATCGCTTCGGCAGATAGACCAGAGGATCGACCGGGGTCGGGCCACGACGCACCTCGAAATGCAGATGCGGCCCTGTTGCCCGCCCTGTATGACCGACACGCGCAATGGTGTCCCCCTGTTTCACAGGCTGCCCCTTCTTCACCAGATTGCGCTGATTGTGCGCATACGCTGTAAACATATCGTGACTATGACGGACGATGATCAAATGCCCGTATCCGGAAAGCCGGTTATCGGCATACACCACTTCACCTGCCGCTGCGGCATAAACCGGCGCACCTTCTTTGCCGCCGATGTCGATCCCGTCATGCGGCCGGCCATGCCGGCGACCGAACTTACTGGTGACCCTGCCCTTCACCGGCCACTGCAGACTTACCGCCCCCGATTTCATGACCGGTTTCTTTGCGACTCGGCCTTCTGATGCTGCAGGAGCGACCTTCGCAGTCGATTTCGCACGCGCCTGAACACGCTCGGCCGGCACAGGAAGGTAGGATGATTTGGGGGCTTTGCTGCGCAGATAGAGCTGCTGACCGACATAGATGGTATAGGGAGGGCTGATATGGTTGCGCCTGGCCAGGTCGCGATAATCAAGATTATAACGCTTGGCAATATTCCCCAGCGTATCCCCCGCACGCACCTGATAGGCCTCGTGCGCTCCGGGTAATGGCGTATATGATACAACCGTCCTGAAACAGCCGGAAAGCAGCAGCACCAGAACGATAGCGGCTATTCTCAGCGGAACATCCATAAGGCCGCAAAACCTGCCGCAACCAGCACGACCACGGCAAGGGTAAGTATTTCGAAATGCCGCTCAACAAGTGCACGCAACGGCGCCCCTCCCCATCGCAGCAAAGCCCCCTCCAGAAAAAAGCGTGCGCCGCGCGAAATCAGCGCTGCAACAGCAAAGCCGGCAAAGGGCAGACCGAATGCACCGGCTGCGATGGTGACCACCTTGAACGGGATCGGAGAAAAACCGGCCACCAGAATCACCCACAGGCCATATTCGGCAAACAACTGCTGCACATGCTCGAACTGCGCCATCGCACCGTAGAACTCAAGCAGCGGCTGCGCCACACTGACAAACAGCAGCATGCCGATCATATAGCCGATGCAGGCACCAAGCAGGGAGCCGGCAGTGGTAATCGCAGCCAGCCGCAGACCCAACTCAGGTCGCCCAAGGGCCAGAGCGAGCAGAAGGATATCGGGGGGAATGGGGAATACACTCGCCTCGATCACAGCAATGGCAAACAGGGCGACCTGAGCCTGCGGATGGTCCGCCCACGCCAGGGTCCAGTCATAGCAACGACGCAACCAGCGCGGCTTGAGCATTTCCAGCCACTGCATATTCACCCCACCTTGCCTGCAATCAGCGGCACGAAGGTACAGGCATCAAAGCGCTCCTCGATGACCTCACCACCCCGCTTGCGCAAACGGACCAGCACGTGCGATCCAGCGTTGCCTACCGGCATGACCAACACACCGCCATCGCGCAACTGATTCAGCCATGCAGACGGCACCTCACCACCACCTGCTGCCGCCAGCACCGCATCGAATGGCGCATACTCATCCCAGCCCAGCGTTCCGTCGGCACACTTCAGCATCACATTGGCATGCCTGGCCGCACGCAGATTGCAACGCGCCCGCTCCGACAGACTGGGGATGCGTTCAATGCTGTAAACCCGGCGGCACAGACGGGAAAGCACAGCCGTTTGATAACCGCACCCGGTGCCGATCTCGAGTACGCGCTCGTGGCCCTCCAGATTCAACAACTGACTCATCTTTGCGACCATATAAGGCTGGGAGATTGTCTGCCCTTCACCGATGGGAAGAGCTGAATCCTGATAGGCATGACTGGCAAGCGCTGCATCGACGAACACATGCCGGGGAACATGCAGCATCGCGTCGATCACACGTGTGTCGGTGATGCCGCGAGCCAGCACCTGTTCCTCCACCATACGGCGGCGGGGGCGCTCGAAAGCAAGGGCCGGATCATGCCGCTTCACAATGGAAACAGCGATGATCCGGCCCCGTGGAAATGGTCGGGGCGGCCGGATTTGAACCGACGACCACTAGTCCCCCAGACTAGTGCGCTACCAGGCTGCGCTACGCCCCGGAACTTCATAAATCGGTAAACATGTGGGTGAATCAGGATTCCAGCAAACGATAGATGGAGTCCAGCTCCTGCCGAATTTTACTGAGTGTATCCTGCGACGAATTCTGCTCTACGAGCTGGTCGATGTCACCCTGTTGCAAACGCTTCTTGGCACCCTTGATGGTGAAATTCAGATCGTAGAGGAGATGCTTGATCTGCAGGATGGAATAGATATCGCGCTGACGGTAAAAGCGACGGTTCCCGCTCTTCTTCACCGGCTTGATATGGTGGAACTCGGTTTCCCAGTAACGCAACACATGCGGCTCGATATCACACAACTCGCTGACCTCGCGAATAGCGAAAAACAGCTTGTCCGGCAAATCGGGGACTTCCACCCCGGCATTGCGCAGTGCCTGCATCTGGCGAGTCATTCACTTCCTCCAACAACCTTCTGCTTGAGCAGATGACTGGCGCGGAAGGTTACCACGCGACGCGAGGAAATTGTAATCTCATCACCCGTCTTGGGATTGCGACCACGACGCTCATGCTTGGCGCGCACGACAAAATGACCAAAACCCGAAAGCTTCACGTCCTCACCACGGGTCAACGTCTGGCGAATAATATCCAGAACGGACTCCACGATTTGCCCGGACTCTTTCTTCGACAATCCGACATGTTCATGCACGGACTGGGCTATTTCAGCTTTGGTCAAAAAATCCTCCATGCCTTGAATTACATGACAGTGGCATGACTTCCCTAGAAATCACTTGTGACAATATCCGGAACCCTTTGTTTAGTCAAAGGTTTTTTGCAATCAAGAGGTGACTCAGGAAGCGATAATACCGTCATGCAGCAGCAATTGCCGGTCACAGGCATCGGCAAGAATGCGGCTATGGGTGACCATGATAGCCGAGGCATACTCTTCCCTGCACAACTGCCGCATGGCAAGAAACACATCTTCAGCCGTCCGCTCGTCAAGATTTCCGGTCGGCTCATCCGCCAAAAGCAGGCGGGGTTTTCCGACCAGACTGCGCGCGACAGCCACGCGTTGCGCCTCGCCACCGGACAATTTTCCCGGCCTGTGCGAAGTCCGATCGGACAGACCCATGCGGCCCAGCAGGTTTACAGCCCGTTCTGCCGCATTCTCGCGCGACTCGCCACGCACCAGCAAAGGCATCATCACATTCTCAAGTGCCGACAATTCAGGGATCAGGTGATGTGCCTGATAGACAAAACCGATGGACCGGTTGCGCAATGCGGCCATATCAGCCGGCGAAAGACCGAACATCGATTCACCATCCAGTCGCACCTCACCTTCATCAGCAGACTCAAGCGTGCCAAGAATATGTAAAAGGGTGCTTTTTCCTGATCCGGACTGGCCGACGATCGCCACGAATTCGCGCTCAGCGACCTGCATATCCACACCATCAAGCACGCGAATATCACCGCCGGGCGAGGCAAAGGTTTTTTTCAGCCCGGACACCTGCAGCAGGGCTGCCGATGCCCCGGATGGTTCACTCATGACTTATCTGTACGGTGACGGACCAGCACGTCGATGGTCGCCTTGGCGCGCTCGCGCATGTAATTCTCCACCACCTTGCGGACATTGGGATATTCTTCAGTAATCGCATCGAAATCCGCCCTACATAGCTCCATCAGTTCCACAGCCCCGCCTGAAGCCTGCACCGTCGCCGTTCGCGGCCTTCCCGTCAGCAAGGCGACCTCGCCGAAGAACTCGCCTTCAGCCAGCGTGGCATTGAGCACCTCTGCGCCATCGGGAGCAGCTACCCTGAGGCCCACACGCCCGGAACGGATCACGTAAAAGGTATCGCCTGCCTCACCGGCATTCATGATGATGTCGTCTTCATCAAAGGTACGCAGGGTGAATTTATCGGCCAGGGCCATACGTGCCTCTGTCGGCACACCTTCGAAAACAGGGGTAATGGCAAGCACGCGCGCCAGCACACGTTCGCGGTAGAACTCTTCCACCGTAGTACGCATCTCGGGATGTCCCTCGACCCAGCGATCAAAGGTATCGCGATCCACCACCAGAATACTGCATTCGCTTTCCGCGATCGCCTCATCTTTGTGGGCGACACGCGACATAAAGGCCCGCTCACCGAAGAAATCACCTTCTTTTAGATGCGAGAAAACCTTCTTGCGTCCCCGCGCATCAATCGCCTGCAGAGAAACCTGCCCCATACCGATCAGATACAGATGTTCACCGGGCTCTCCGGCCTTGTAAATTTCCTCACCCGCATCGACATGGCGCAATTGCAGGGAATTGATAAAGGAGTCGAGATGCTCACCGGACATGCCGGATAAGAGCGGCGTATTACCCAGACCGGCGCGGATATTGTCTGCGGCGGGCACCGCATCCCTGGCAACAGATGCAAAGAAATCATCGTTTTTGCCGCCACTTCGCTCTTCGGAAAGCTCGCGTAACTTATCCTGGATCTCGGTTTTGCCCGGATCGATCCGCAGGATGATTTTACTGATCGCAATGGCCTGCACCACGTAACCCTGTGCCGCATATGCCTTGGCAATCCTGCAGTAATCATTCACAGAACCAGCTGCATCACCGGTCTTCTCTCGCAACTCGGCAAGCTTCGCGTAAAGTCGAAGATCGTCCGGCGTTTCCTCGTGCAACTGGATATACAGAGTCAGGGCGCGCGCAAAGTCGCCCGCGAGCAGAGCATGGCTGGCCTCTTCACGCAGAGCCTTGCCGGTTTTTTTCTTGTCGCCACCGAAAAGGGAGAATTTACTCATAGCGCAACGCATCCGCCGGCGGCACGCTGGCCGCACGCCAGGCCGGGTAGCAGGTCGCCAGAAGACCCATACACAGACTCACAAGAATCACTGTAAACACGGCAGAAGCATCAATGATGGATGGCACATGGTCAATATAATACACATCACCGGAAAGGATTGTAATACCGCTCACCTTTTGCGCCCACGCCAATAGCGGGTCGAGCTTCCATGCCAGCAGCAGACCGAACAGTGCTCCGGCCAATGTACCTGCAGTAGTCAGCATCGCACCCATCATCAGAAAGATGCGCATGACCGATGCATGTGTGGCACCGATGGTTTTCAGAATAGCGATTTCCTTGCGACGCTCCATCACCACCATCACCAGCGAGGCCACCATATTGAATACTGCCACCAGCACGATCAGCGACAGAATCACCCCCATCACCAGCCTCTCCATACGCAAGGCCTGAAAAAAGGAGTGGTGCTGTTGCATCCAGTCACGCACCCATGCGCCGGGGGGCAAGGCCATCGCCAGCTCCCTGCCGACACGCGCTGCTTCGTTGCGGTCGGCCAGATGTACCTCGATACCTGTCACCCTGTCGCCAAGGCGATTCAGCAACTGCACAGCTCGCATCGGGGCAATCACCAAGCCGATATCGTATTCATAAAAGCCGGACTGAAAGATTCCCGCCACCTCGAAGGCCCGCATGCGTGGCGCCATTCCGGACGGGGTCACACCTGCGGCAGGGGAAACCAGATTCAACTGATCGCCGACATCCACACCGAGTTTGCGCGCCAGATCCTTGCCGAGCACCACCTTGAACGGACTGCCGTTCAACAAAGCCTGAAAATCACCGGCCACCATATGCGAGGCGACATCCTTCTCACGTGTCGCATCCACGCCCTTGAGCATCACGCCGGTAGCCCGTGAGCCATGAGCCGCCATCACAGGCACGGAAAGATAAGGTGCTGCGCGCTGCACGGAGGGATTTTCCTCGACCGTATGCAACCATGGCTGCCAGTCAGCGAGTGTGTCATCCGGCCCCTGAATCTCGACATGTGAGGAAAACCCAAGGATGCGATTCTTCAACTCCACATCAAAGCCGTACATGACCGACAACACGACAATCAATGCTGCAACGCCGATGGCCACACCGATTCCCGAGCTCCAGCTGATCAGGGAAACAAACCGCTCCTCGCGCCTGGAGCGAAGGTAGCGTGCGGCAAGCATCACCTCATAGCGTTTCATGGCGTCAGGTAGCGCAGATAGATATAGGCATGTGCGATGGCGACACTGACCAGCATCAGGCCGAAGGCATGCTTCAGGAAGGTCATGAAAGCGATCGGGTGCCCGGCTCGCTGCGCAAACCCGGCCACGATCAGATTGGCCGACGCCCCGATCAGTGAGCCGTTACCACCCAAACACGCGCCCAGCGCCAGCGCCCACCACAACGGTACAATTGCCATATCTCCGCCGAAAGACGGTGCCATGTTCTCGATCAGAGGAATCATCGTGGCGACAAACGGGATGTTATCGATCAATGCCGAGGCAATCGCTGAAATCCACAGGATGGCCCCTGCAGTGGCATTGAAATCACCACCCGTCAGCACCAGCGTCTGCTTGGCAAGCCAGCCGATGGCACCGACATGCTCCACGCCGGTCACGACGATGAACAGGCCGACAAAGAAGAAGATCGTTGTCCACTCCACTTCCGCCATAATCCCTTCAAATGCCTTGTCCCGGGCGTGCAGATCACCATCAAAGGTCTGCAACAGCAGCAGCAATGCCGCGCCGAACAGGGCAATCGTCGCCGGCTCCAGATGCAGACTGTGCGCAGCGGTAAAACCGCCGATCACAAGCGTCAGTACGATCAGGCTTTTCTTGAGCAGAGATACATCCTTGATCGCCTCACGCTCGTTAAACGACATCACCAGTTCGCGCGCCTCGTCACTGGCATGCATGGAGCGCCCGAACATCAGCCAGATCAGGGCCAGCGTTGTCAGAAAGATCACCGGAATAATCGGTGCCAGGTTCACCAGAAAGTCATAGAAACTGAGATGCGCCTGCGAGCCGATCATAATGTTCGGCGGATCGCCGATCAGTGTCGCCGTGCCGCCGATATTGGAAGCCAGGATCTGCGCAAACAGGAAGGGATAGGGCTTCACACCGAGCGCATCGGTGATCAGCAATGTCACCGGTGCGATCAGCAGCACAGTGGTCACGTTATCCAGAAAGGCCGAAAACACCGCTGTAACCACGGCCAGCATCACCAGAATACCCCATGGCTTGCCCTTCGCCGCTTTGGCAGCGCGGATCGCCACATACTGGAACATGCCGGTTTTCTGACTGATGGCGACAATCACCATCATGCCGGTGAGCAGACCGATGGTATTGAAATCGATCCCGTCCACAGCGGCTTCCTGCGTCAGCACACCGGAAAGGATCATCAACCCGGCACCCAGCAGGGAAAGCACGGCCCGGTTGAACTTCTCCATCATGATCACCGCATAGACAATCAGCAGGATACTGATCGCCACCCAAAGCGGATCCATACCAAAGATGATGTGCGAACTGTGCATGGTTTCAACCGGCATCAGCAGCATCCGGTCGCAGCCTGCGCAGCTTTCCGAGCACATCGGAAGATGTGATGACCCCGACCAGTCTGGCATCGGCATCTTCCACCAGCACGGCGTCATAGCTTGCGTGCGTCACAAGCGCTGCAGCCACCGACAACAGCGACTCTTCCTGCTTGATGGTAAACGGCTTGGCGATCATCAGTTGCGATACCGGCAGACCTTTCACCGCATCGTAATGCTGACGCAGCAGACCGAAATCCGGTGCGTACGGAATATCGTCGAGATCGCCGCTGACAATATAGTCGGGAACCAGATGACCGATCACAGAGAGCGCCGAGAACAGGCCGACAACCCGACCATCCGCATCCACCACGGGAAGAAAGCGATGCCCGTTGTCGCGCATCTTATCCAGCGCGTACTTCACATGGGCTTCGGCATGTATCGCCACGGGTTTCTGCATGACATCCCTTGCCAGCATGGCTACCTCCTCGGCGTCGCTTGGATTATAACTGCTCCGGACGCATGTGCGGGAACAGTAGCACATCGCGGATGGAATGCTGTGAGGTGAACATCATCACCAGCCGGTCCACGCCGATACCGACACCTGCAGCCGGCGGCATACCGAACTCCAGTGCGCGCAGAAAATCCTCATCCACGCCTGTCGCTTCGGCATCGCCGGCGGCCTTGGCCTGGGCCTGGGCCACCAGACGACCACGCTGGTCTTCGGGATCGTTCAACTCGGAGAAACCGTTGGCGATCTCCTTGCCGGCGATCATCAACTCGAAACGGTCGGTGAAGAACGGTTCGTCGGCATTGCGACGCGCCAGCGGCGAAATATCCACCGGATAATGCGTCACGAAGGTCGGCTCCATCAATTCGGGCTCGACCAGTTCCTCGAACAATGCCGCCAGATAGTGCCCGGCTTTCCAGGTGATCAGCGGCTTGAAGTCCTCGATCTCCTGCAGCCCGACCGTGGCCAGCAGCGCCTTGTCCTGCGCGTGACCGCGCAGATCCGGACGCTTCTCGAACACGGCCTCATCCATGCGGATACGGCGGAACGGCTTGTCCAGCTCGATACGCACACCGTCCCACTCGACTTCCCGGACACCGAGGCTCTCGCCGATCTCGCGGATCATCGACTCGGTGGTATCCATCGCGTCGTTCACATCGGCATAGGCCTGATAGAACTCGACCATGGTGAATTCGGGATTGTGCGTGGCATCCACGCCCTCGTTACGGAAATTACGGTTGATCTCGAACACGCGCTCGAAACCGCCAACCAGCAGACGCTTGAGGAACAGCTCCGGTGCGATACGCAGGAACAGCTCCATATCCAGGGCATTGTGATGCGTGGAGAAAGGACGCGCCGCCGCACCACCCGGCTGGGTATGCAGCATGGGGGTCTCCACCTCCATGAAGTCACGCGCCTCAAGACGGGAACGCAGCAACGACATGATCTTCGAACGGGTACGGAACACCTCACGGGTTTCCGGCGTGACCATCAGATCCACATAACGCTGGCGGTAACGGGTTTCCTTGTCGCTCAGACCATGCCATTTCTCTGGCATCGGACGCAGGCACTTGCAGATCATCTCGACCCGCGCAGCACGCACCGACAACTCACCGGTCCGCGTACGGAACACCAGTCCTTCGGCGCCAACGATGTCGCCCAGATCCCATTTCCTGCTCTGCGCATAGATATCCTCGCCCAGCACTTCGCGGTTGAGGAACAACTGGACACGACCGTGACCGTCCTGAATCTGCACAAAGCTGGACTTGCCCATGACGCGATGCGCCATCACACGCCCGGCAACCCGCACCGTCATGGCGGTGGCCTCAAGCCCGGCATCATCAAGATCGCCGCAGCGATTCAGGATGTCGTCGGTCGTTGCATCCACGCGCCAGGTGTTCGGAAATGCCTCACCCTGCTCGCGGATGCGGGCAAGCTTGTCTCGGCGTACAGCTTCCTGTTCGGGAAGCGGCGTGGCCTCACGCTGTTTGCTTGCCTCGCGTTGCTGGGGCTGATCGGTCACGGACAACTCAGTGCTTACAGGCGGCTGTGCAGGTCGAGATCGCCGAAGAAGAAGGCGATTTCAATGGCTGCATTCTCAGCGGAATCGGAACCGTGCACAGCATTGGCATCAATGGTGTCGGCATGTTCGGCACGAATGGTGCCGGCTTCGGCTTCCTTCGGGTTGGTAGCGCCCATCAACTGACGATTCAGCAACACGGCATTCTTGCCTTCGAGAACCATGGCGAGCACCGGGCCGGAGCTCATGAAGGCGCACAGATCGTTGTAGAAAGGGCGTCCGGCATGCACGGCATAGAAGCGACCTGCTTCTGCTGCGGACAGGTGGGTCATGCGGGTGCCGATGACTTCCAGACCGTTCTCCTCGAAGCGACGGATGATGTCACCGATGACGTTTTTGGCGACGGCATCCGGTTTTATGATGGAAAGTGTGCGTTCAATAGCCATGAATACTTCTCCTGAATCGAAATGCCGCGCAATGCGGCGAAGGCTCGGCAGTCTAGTGCCCACAGGGCAGACTGCAAGTTTCGCGAACTTGAGCGAAAACAAAACGGCCGGTGCTCTTGGCACCGGCCGTTTGCTCAGGGATCAGAAGGGATCAGAAGCGATCAGTCGTGCTTCTTGCCCTTCTTGCTGTCGGACTTCCTGTCGTCGTCCTTCTTGCCCGACTTGGACTTGTGGTCGTCGTCGCCCTTCTTGCTTTTCTCATGCTTGGCCGGGAAGGCATAGGCATCCGAGGCCGTACCCACATTGCCCGAGGCATCGGTGGCCGTAGCGGTCAGCGTGAAGCTTGCACCGCTGATCTCCAGCGTGCCGCGCTCGAACTCCGACTTGTCCTTCCTGCTGTTCTCCAGCTTGACGATCTGATTGTTGGTGACGGTCACGCCGTTCAGCGTGGCTGTCAGCACAGGATTCGGATCGGCAATGTCGGAGACTGAGAACACCACCTGGAACGTGGCATCGTCATCGTCGTGACCACTGCTGATTGGAACCAGCTGAGCCGTCACCGTAGGAGCCGAGGTATCCACCACCGTCACGTTCTGCGTACCGGAGGTTGCGTTGCCGTTGGCGTCCGTTGCGGCCCAGGTCACCACTGTTGTACCCAGCGGGAACGTGGCAGGTGCATCGGAAGCGATGGTCACAGGGAAGATATCGGTGGCAGTTGCCGAGCCGATAGCCACCGTGCTCAGCACCGCGCTGGCTTCAGCTATCGCATCAGCCGGAACAGCCAGCACAGGGGCTATGGTGTCCACAACGTTCACACTGACATTGCTGCTGGATGTGTTGTTTGCACAATCCGTTGCCGACACCGTCACCGGCGTGCTGCCCAGCGCATAAGGACCGGCCGGGGACACATTCAGCGAAACCGCGCATACATCACTGGTCGTCACATACGAGGCGACATCCACATCAGCGCCATTCAGAGAAGTGGTTTCCGTTGCCGGAACCGGTGCAATGCTGATGCCTGGAGCAGTGGTGTCCTGCACGGTCACAGTGGTGGTCGCCGTATCGGTATCACCGTTGCCGTCATCCACGGGCAAGGTGATGCTGTAGGTGCCGTTGGCCAGCTCCGCCACCGGATTGACACCGGTCGCGGACCCGCCGTTCCATGCCCATGCCCATGCATAGCTCAGCACATCAGCGGCATCCGGATCGCTGGAAGCAGAACCATTCAGGGTCACCGATGTGGTTGCACCAGTGGACTCGACAGTCTGCGCAGCTCCGGCATCGGCCACCGGCGGTTGATTGGTCGGGCCGCAGGGTACGTTTGGAAGCTCCAGATCATGCACGGCGTAGGCGTTCAGCACAGTCCGATTCGGTTCGGAACCATTGTTGGCCCCGAAGGTCACCACGGCTGCCGGGGAGGTCGGGGTGAACTCGTAAACGAGGTTCACGGTGTTCGGAATCCAGCCGGACAGCGTGTACGGCGTACCGTTGATATCGATATTCATATTATTGCCGGTGGCATTCACATCGTTGGAGAAGAACAACTGCAGACGATGGATATGTCCCGGTGTCATTCCTGTCAGGGTCAGCGTGGATGGAGAACCGTTCGGCTGATACACAAGGCCATCCAGCAGCAGGTTCATCTCGGGCGTGCCGAGCGGCAGCGGATCGGTGAAGAAGTCACCGCCACCATTGGCAAAATTAGTCAGATCTGCGGCATCGTTGCCGAAGCAGATGCCGTTCACATTCACCGGCTGCGCCCCACCACCGAGATTGTTGGCGACAACAAGCCCGCCGTCATTGAGGACGTCGGTGGTCTGCGTGATATTGGTCGGCACAGGCGGAGCCGGCGGCGCGGACGATGCCGGCGCCATCGTCAGGGGCTGGTCTGATACCAGCTCCAGATCGATACGGTAGTTGAAACCGACCCAGCCACCCCAGTCCTCAAGGGTCAGTTCGATGGTATTCACACCCGGCTTCAGTCCCTGTGAAAACTGCAGATCGGCATTCACCGAACCCTGACCGACAATATCCGCAACCGGCACACCATTGAATGACACATAACCGCGGTTATCGGCCTTCATCTGAATCAACATGGTCGGATTGCTCCATGCCGGCGGGGCGAAGAACTTAACCCGGTACAGGGTGGTAGAATTCAAGCCGACAAACGGACCTGGATCGAAATTCACCCAGCTGTTGGTGCCGGGGAGGAATCCCCAGGGGTGCCAGCCGGTCAGGTAAGACTGATGCCATGTAAGGCCGCCATCACGGGAATATTCGGAATAGGGATCGACATCTCCCTGTGTGCCGTCAGCGCCAAGAATGGTCAGATGCTGAACTGTGGCAGCCGCCGAAGCAGGTCCTGCACAGAGCAGCAGCAGAGCCACTGCAATGCCGAACATTTTATTGCTTCATGATATGGTCTCCTGAACTTCGCTCGTCACCGGGCAGCAAAGTTGAATTATCCCGCGAACCATCAGGGACAGGGAAGCATTGCGGTATTATCCGAAAGGACGAGCCTATGGATAAATCCCCCTGCACATCATAACCTGAGGGAGGTTCGGAATGTGAAAGATGAAAAACATGCGGTGACGATATTTATCGCCAAATAAGCAATCAGGAGTCTAATCTGCAAACGGGAGTACCGGAGGCTTATCCATGTACGACCGTGCAGAATGTGCCATGAAGATACTGATCACCGATGACCATGCCCTGCTCCGCGACAGCCTTTCCATGCTTTTAATGGACAGGTTCGGCAGCAAACTGGAATTGATGCACGCCGACAACGGCCGCGTCGCGCTTGAACAGATTGCCATCCATCCGGATCTGGATCTTATCCTGCTCGATATCGACCTGCCCGACATCCATGGCTTTCAGGTGCTCAAGCAAATCATCGCCACCCAGCCCGACAAGCGTGTCATCACCGTTTCGGGTAGCGACTCGGCATCCTTCATCCGCCAGTGCATCAGCCTGGGTGCTGCCGGATTCATCCCCAAAACATCCAGCGGCAGGACCATGCTGTCCGCCATCGAAATGGTTCTGGGCGGCGGAAGCTATGTGCCTCGGGATGTATTCGAAGGAAGCTCCGCAGCGAAAGCCGCCAACGAGGAAAATTCAGCCTCACTGACCGCACGGCAGGTCGAGGTACTGAAGCTGATCCGCAAGGGGTTATCCAATGAGGCTATCGCGGATGCACTGGGAATCAGCATGGCCACGGTAAAAAGTCATGTGCGCAGTATTCTCGACTGTCTCGGTGTAAAAAATCGCACCGAGGCTGTGAACGAGGCCCTGCTGCTCAACCTGCTTTAGCCACGGATTCGATCACCCGCAGCAAGCAGATGCCGCTCAAGGAACAGCCCCAGCTTGTTCGCCGCCACCGGCTTGTGCAGCAAAGGAAACCCGGCAGATGTAGCCTCCTGCATTCGCGATGGCTCGGTATCGCCGGTTAGTAACAGCGCCGGGATAGCATGCCCCGCCAGCGCATGCAGGGCGCGAATAGCTTCCACACCGGTAGCATTATCACGCAGGCGAAAATCGGCGATCACCGCATCAGGCATGTGTTTTCCATCCTCCAGCGCTGCAATGGCTTCCTGTTGATCGCCGAAACACATCACCTCGCAATGCCATTGCTCCAGCATCAGACCAAGGCTGTCGAGCATCTGCGGGTCGTCGTCAATCACAAAGACCCGCATACCCTGGAAATCCCGACCGCCGGAAGCGACCACCGGCCGCGCCGGCAGGGGAACATCGCCGGAGATCAACGGTATTCCGAAGCAGAACACCGACCCGCGCCCGGGCCGGGACCTCAATTCAATCTGACCGCCCAGCAACCGGCTCATGCGGCTGGCGATGGCCAGACCGAGCCCGACCCCATTTCTACGGTCACGCTCAGGGTTCCCCAACTGAACGAACTCGTGAAAAACTTCATCCTGCCTGTCCTTGTCGATGCCCGGACCGGTATCCCACACCTCAAGTCGCAGCTTCTCCCCTCTTCGCCTCGCCGCCAGAAGGATACCCCCATGCCGGGTATACCGGATGGCATTGCTGATCAGATTGATCAGGATTTCCTTGACGAATACAGGGTCGGACTCAACCCGCAGGATTCCCGCTGGCATATGCAGCCGCCACCCAAGACCCGCATCTTCGCACTGTGCTGCATATTGCTCATGCAGGTCATGCAACATGGCGGATAGATCGAACACTTCGGGCTCGGCTTTCAATTCCGCAGCATCGAGCTGGGAAATATTCAGCAATCGATCCAGCATATTGCCGACATCGTCGCTTGCTGCCTGCAGCTTACCGATGATGCGCTGCTCCGGCACCGCCTGAGTCCGCTCGGCCAGCACATCGAGATACAGGCGCATGGCCTGCAGAGGCTGGCGCAGATCATGACTGGCCGCAGCCAGAAACCGTGATTTGGCAGCATTGGCGGCATCCGCCTGCATCCTCGCCTTTTCCAGCTCCTCTGCGATCCGCTTGCGCTCGCTGATATCCTCCTGAACCGCCACATAGAAACGGATCTCGCCATGTGAATCGCGCACCGGGGCGATAGCTGCGGACTGGCAATATAACTCGCCGTTCTTTCTCCGGTTCATAAATTCACCGCGCCAGGTTTTTCCTGCCGTCACTGATGTCCACATATCCCGATAGGCCTCGACCGGGGTCTGGCCGGAGCCCTGAAATCGGGGGTTCTTTCCAAGCACCTCTTTCGAGGTGTAGCCGGAAATGCGTTCATAAGCCGGATTAACATGCAGCATGCACCCTTCGCTATCCGTAACAATGATGCTCGCGGGGCTGTTCTCCACGGCCAGAACCAGGGTTTGCAGTTTCTCCTCGGTCTGGGCCAGCGCGGTCACATCTCTGAAGGTTCCTTCCACGCCTGCAATCTTTCCTTCACTGTCGTGATAAACATGCGAATTCACGGATATCCAGAGCACATTGCCGTTTTTATGACGCATGCGGATGCGGTAATCGAAAATCTTCCCGAAGTGATCGAGTTGCTTGCGCAGTTCTGCTCGTTCCGTTTCATCCGCATAAAAATCGGTGACCAGCCGCCCCCGGATCTCTTTCGGCGAATAACCGCTCAAAGCCTGTACGGACGGCGAGACCATCAGAATCCGCCCGCTGTAATCGGCGCGATACAGCACTTCCTGCATATGGTCGAAAATGGATTGCAGTTCGGCCGTGCGCTGCCTGACCATGCGACTGAGAGACACGATGAATGCAGCGCCGATAAGCAGCATCACCAGCAGCATTCCGGCGATGATCTCCCAGCGCAGCAAAGGAAGGATCATTCCATGCTGCCCTGTCACCTCACGCCACCCGTCCGTTGTAAATCACGCCTTGTGCTGACTGATAGTCATTCAAAACCCTTGCCGCAGCATCTCGACATACCCCGGTTTGCACATGGATGCCACGCTTCTCCAGCTCGGCCACCCAATCCGGATGCCTTGGCCCTTCATCAAAGCCGATGCGCTGTGCATCTGCGGCAGTCGCCCCGCATACGACACGCCGGATACCCGACCACGGGATCGCCCCGAAACACATCGCACACGGCTCGCAACTGGTCACCAGTTCGCAGTCTGGCATACCCTTCGCCCCCAGATCGAAGCAGCCCAACTTCTGCTGCGCCGCGGCGATGGCCAGCATCTCGGCATGTGCGGTGGAATTGTTCAGCGGCACCACGCGGTTCACCCCGGCGGCAATCAGGGTGCCATTGCCCGCATCGAACACCGCCGCACCGAACGGTCCCCCCGTACCCTGCCCGACATTCAGACGGGACAGATCAATGACCAGTTTCATGCGCGACCCGACTGTCGCAAAGCCGGCTGTTTCGGTTGCAAGCCGATCAAGCAGCCACTGCGGCAACATCGCGTCAGTTGCCGGTAGCATCGACCGCCATTTCCCGATGCGCTGCCTGCACGATGCCGCCACCGAGCAATTCCTCGCCGGCATACACGGCGGCCACCTGACCGGGAGCCGTGGGCTTTTGCGGTATCTCAAAAACTAACTCATAGCCTTCGACCCGTTTTCTCAATGAGCAGGCGGCGGGCTTCATCTGGTAGCGCACCTTGGCGAGCAGCTGCTCACCGTCCGCAGGCGTGCGGATCCATGCCTCATCCGCAACCTCCACACGCCGGATCATAGCTTCCGCCGGATGAGCCACGACCACGCGCGCCGTCACACCATCAAGCGCCACTACATGCCACGGCCCGCCGGAAAGGTTCAGGCCCTTGCGCTGGCCGAGCGTGTAATGCGCGATGCCGTCATGCCCGCCGAGCCGGTTGCCCTCGGTATCCACGATATCGCCCGGCACGAATCCGGCACTCGCCCCTTCGCGCTTGAGGAAGGCGATGCGGTCGCCGGCCGGGATGAAACAGATGTCCTGACTTTCATGCTTTTCGGCGGTGAGCAACTTGTAGTGTCGAGCCAGTTCGCGCGTGTCGTCCTTCTGCAGATCGCCGACCGGAAACAGGATACGGGAAGCCTGTGTGCGATTGATGGTGGCAAGAAAATAGCTCTGGTCCTTGCGCTCGTCCGCACCGCGGAAGATACGCACACCGCTTGCATCGTCATGCCGCCGCACATAATGCCCGGTGGCCACATAGGCCGCCTGCAGCCCGTCGGCGGCATCGAGAAGTGCACCGAACTTCACAAAGCGGTTGCAGCGCTCGCAGGGGTTCGGCGTGCGCCCGGATTCGTATTCGGCGATGAACGGATCGATGACGTTGTCGCGGAAGTTGTCGCGCATATCCATGGAATAGAACGGAATACCGATCTGGTCGGCTACCCGTCTGGCATCGTAGGCATCGTCCAGCGAACAGCAGGAGCCGTGCCCGGCCACTTCTTCTCTCGAATAATCCCAGACATGCAGGAACACACCGATCACATCCGCACCGGCCTCCTTGAGCAACGCCGCCATCACCGAGGAATCCACCCCGCCGCTCATCGCCGCCACCACGCGCACGCCGCGCAGATGGGATAAGGATTGAATCAGGGAAGAGGTATCGACCATCGCCGCAGCCTACCCCGCCGCACTTCCCTGTAGCAAAGCTTTACGAATCAGGGGAATCGATCAGGAGATCTGTTTGGGCAAGGGCAGCGACAGTCCCGTGGCACGGCGCATCAACAGCTGCTTGATAGTTCCGGCATTACCGACCGCTCGCATACCGGCATCCCTCAGCCAGGGCACACCGGGCATCTCAGAGGTGAACAGGTGATGGAAACCTTCCATCGCACTCATCACCGCCAGCACATCGGGGATGCGGTTGCCGCGCATGCGGCTCAACACATCCATGCTACCGTGATCCTCGCGGAAACGTCTGGCATCGGAGATCTCCTGCGCCAGCGCCATGGCATCGCGCAGCCCGAGATTCACACCCAGACCCGCCAGCGGGTGTACCTGATGCGCGGCGTCGCCGATCAAGGCAAGGCGCGGGCGCACCATATGCTTGGCCAACTGACTACGCAGCGGAAAGGCGGCGCGCTCGCCGACCTCCTGAAGCGTGCCCAGCAGCGGCCCGAAGGCCAGCTGCAATTCGTTCAGGAAGGCAGCATCGTCCAGCGCCATCAGGCGATCCGCTTCAGGGTCGTCGGCACTCCACACGATGGAACACAGATTGTCGGTCATCGGCAGCATGGCCAGCGGGCCTGTCGGCAGAAAACGCTGATAGGCAACCCCTTTGTGGCTGAACTGCGGACGCACCGTGGCCACGATACCACGCTGCATGAAGCGATGACTCCACACCTGGATGCCGGCCTGCAGACGCAACCATGAATTGCCGCCGTCCGCACCCACCACCAGCGGGGTATGCAGCAAGCGCCCGTCGGCAAGTGTCAGCTCGACATGTGAAGCCTTCCACACCACCGAATCAACACTGGCCGGGCAGCAATACTCGATGGAATCCGAATCGTGCACCACCTGCGTCATCGCATCGGAGAGCACGCTGTTCTCGACCAGAAAACCGAGCTCCTGCATGTCCGCCTCTGCGGCCTCGAACCGCACGCTTCCGAAGCGCTGATCGTCAAAAATACGCATACCCTCGATCGCCTGCGCCCTGCTGCCGATATACTCCCACACCCCGATGCCGCGCAGCATCTCGACCGTACCGGCGACGATCGCCGACACCCGGCAGTCGCGCCCCAGCGACAGGCGGGGTGTGGCCTCCATGCGCTCGATCACCACCACCGACAGGCCCGTATCCTTCAACGCGCAGGCCAGCCCCAGACCGACCATGCCGCCGCCGATAATCACCACATCCGCTTGCTGTGCCTTCAAACCGAACCCCTCGTGAAAACCTGTTGTGCCAGACCCGCCGCATGCCTGAGCAACCATCTGCGCAGGGCCGGCAGCCTGTCCATTCCGGCCATGCCCAGGCCACGCGCCAGCTTCACCGGTAGCAACTCGTTGCAGAACAACGCATTCAAACCCTCGGTGAACACCGTCACCGAGGCCGTATCGACACAGCGCTTCTGGGCGTATTCCTCGAGCACCACGGGCGCCCCGACATCGCGCCCGCCATCCACTGCGCGTTGCATGGCACGGCTCAAATCAGTGACATCGCGCAAACCAAGATTCAGCCCCTGCCCCGCAACCGGGTGCATGGTGTGTGCGGCATTGCCGATCAGCGCCACGCGCTGTGCGGTGAATCGCTCGGTGACGCGGTATTCGAAGGGGAACAAGGCGCGCGGACCCACCGAAACGAATCCGCCGAGATGCGCCTGCATCTCCTGCCCCGCCTCGATCTCCAACCAGCGCAGGAATGCCGCATCGTCCAGCTGGCCGATACGCGCGGCATCGCGCGGGGATAGTGTCCAGACGATCGAATAACGTCCGGCATCCAGCGGCAGGAAGGCCAGCGGACCGTCCGGCCGGAAACATTCGTGCGCCACATCGTGATGCGGGATCTTCGGGGTTACGGAAGCAACCAGACCGAAGCGGTTATGATCCCAGCCGCGACTGCCGATGCCACAGAGCTTGCGCACCCGGCTCATCGTGCCGTCCGCACCGACCAGCAAACGGGCCTGCAGGCCCGAATCCCCGTCCTGCTGCCGGATCGACAACTGCACGCCGTCGGTATCCACAGCAAGCGACTGCAACTGTGCCGGAGCATAGATCTGCACATCCTGCGGCATGGCCTTGTACAGCGCGCTCAGCACATGTGCGTTCTGCACCACATAACCCAGCGCCTCGACATCCGCTTCGCCGCGATGCATGCCGACCTCGCCGCGATTGCCCGGCTCACACACATGAACCTTGCGGATCGGCGCTGCTCCCGCCCTTGCGATAGCCTCCCAGACGCCAAGCTGCTCCAGATGACAACGTGAACCATACGACAGAGCAATGACCCGCTCGGGCTTTGTCTCAGCAAATGAGGCAACCCACTGAGCTTCAATCAAAGCCACGGAGAGTCCCATACGCGAGGCGGTGATAGCCAGCGCCGCGCCCGCCAGGCCGCCACCGACAATCGCCACATCATGGATATTCTGTTGTCCGACCTGTCCCGTCGCCAATGCCCGCTCCCTTACCCTGACCTTTCACAACGCCCTCATATGACGCATCCGAGGTATAATCCATACTCCATCGAGGGGCAAGTCTGCACAGCTGCCGTCAGCGTCTGAGCGAAGCTTGACACCTATAGCCGCGATGACAATGCTTCGCGCCTGTTTTACCGCAGCTCTCTCTTATGCCGGGATGGTGAAATTGGTAGACACGCCAGACTCAAAATCTGGTTTCCGCGAGGAAGTGCCGGTTCGACCCCGGCTCCCGGTACCATAGATACTTCACTGCGTTCACTGCCGGCGGATAGAAACCCCTCAGCTCTTCAACCGCCCTGCGTTGGCGTAGTGGCTGCGAATCTTACCCAGAGTCTCGTTGACCAGTAACAGATTCCACGGCTTGACCAACACCTCGATATTGCCCTGCACCATGAATTCCTTGCTTGCCAGAGTATCGCGCAGATCATAGCCGGTCATCAGCACGATCGGTAAATCAGACCGCACCTCGCTGATATACTGGGCGACCACGGTTCCGCTGCAGCGCGGCATGACGATATCCAGAAAAGCCGCATGCAATTGCTTCTGGTGCGCGAAAAACTGCTGGCGGGCTTCCTCTCCATCCGCCGCACAGACCACCCTGAAACCGCTTCCCTCCAGCATCTCCCTGAGCGCCTCGCGGGCATCGCTGTTGTCGTCGGCAACCAGAATCAGTTCCCCGTCACCCTTTTCAATCTGCACATCAAAACGGGAATCGCCCTCAACCGGCTGTGCTACAGCAACCGCTAACAGGGGGAGCCAGCAACGGAACAGCGTACCCTCGCCCTGTATACTTTCCACCTCGATGCATCCGCCATGGAACTCCACACAACCCTGCACCATCGGCAAACCCAGTCCGGTACCCCGGCCGGTTTCCTTGGTCGTGAAGTAGGGGTCGAAAATTCTGCCGCGCGTCGCCTCGTCCATGCCGATACCGTTGTCCTCCACATCGATACGCACACAGGCTTCCGGAACCTTGTCCACGACACCGCGCATGTGGCACTCGCCGCGACACCCCGGTCGCTTGCCGCAAACCCCGGCGCACAAGGTGATACGACCTCCCGATCTGGGCTCACCGGTAAATTTCGCCTCCACTGCGTGCCGCGCATTGGTCAGAAGATTGAGTATGGCCTGCTGGATCCGCCCGGGATCACCGCTCACCGGCATCGTGATGTTCTCGATGTCAAATACCAGCTCGATATTCTCCGGTATGGCGGGACGTGCGAACTTGATGATCTCTTTCAGGAAAGGCCGAAGATCGAAATCCTTCTTTTCCATCACCCCGGAGCGCGCGAAGGTCAGCAACTGGCGGATGACATCGGCCGCCTGATAACCCTGCTTCTCCACTCTCTTCAAGCGTTTCAGGGCTTCCGGATTGTCCTGCATATCACGCTGCACCAGATACAGATTGCCCAGCATGCCGGCCAGCATATTATTAAAATCGTGCGCGATACCGCCGGCCAGTGTGCCCACAGCCTCCATCTTCTGCGCCTGCAGAAGCTGGGCCTCCATCTCATTCATTTCGGAAATATCCCGATGCACAGCTGAAAAGCGCATCACACCGTGCACATCACGCACCGGAGAGATGCTGCTCAGCGATGTATAGCTCAACCCGTCCTTGCGTTTGCGGCGATGACGTCCATGCCACGCAATACCAAGCTCGACGGAAGTCATCGCCTCTTCCGTCGCCGGATCGGTATCGTCCCACCACAGCCAGGAGGACTTCCCGACCAGTTCGCTTTCGTCGGCTACACCCACGGCGTGACAATAGGAGGGATTGACCGCCTCGATGATGCCTTGCGCATCAAACACACAAACCGACTCATCCCCCTGCTCGACAGCCCGCTGCAAAAGATCGGAGCGGGTGCGTAATCCCTCCTGCTCGGTAACATCCTCAATCAGCCCAACCCAGTTAACCACCTCGCCTTTTACATTTCGTACGGGCGAGAGATGGAGGTTATTCCAGAAGGGGGTGCCATCCTTGCGATAATTTCTCACCAGAGCACGAACAGCATCGCCATGCTGAATGGCGTTTTTTGTCTTTTGAAGTGCGGGCTGCCCGGTATCGTCACCTTGCATAAAGCGAGGATGTCTACCGATCACTTCTTCCGGGGCATAACCTGTTATATGTGAAAAAGCCTGATTCACAGCGGTGATCCGCAATTCCCCATCCTGAGGAGCTGTCACCACAACGCCGACAGATAAATTACTGACCACCGAATTGAACAGGCTGTTCTGGTCACGCGCCGACTTCAGCGGACGCACCACCCAGGCATAGATCAACATCGAGGAAAGCCAGCCGAGCAACAGCGCGTCCACCACACCGGTCCAGATAGAGTTCTGACTGAATCCACCGAACTCCATCACCGCCATGATCAGGAACTCGATACCGACGATGGCCGCAACGAGTTGCAGTCCAATCCGCACCGCACCGCGATTGCGCATCAGAAAGTCATGGAAATCCATAGGATAACCATCAGTCAAAATACATAATTTAGATATTAGGAAAAGTCGGCTGATCGGTCAGCATTTTCCCGACAGGCGTCGGAAAGAGATGTGCGCCTCAGGGGGTGATGATATCCTTGCGGATGGCGATGCGGGCTAACTCGGCCACATTTTCGCAGCCCAGCTTGACCATGATGCGGGTACGATGCGTACCCACGGTTTTCGGACTCAGATGCAGAAGGTCGGCGATATGCTGCACACCTTTTCCCTCGGCGAGCATGCGGAACACCTCGAACTCGCGCCCGCTCAAGGATTGCAGACCGGAACCGGTTTTGAGGATCGCCATGCGATGCGCGATCCTGTCTTCAAGATAAACCTCTCCAGCCGCCACCCCGCGCACAGCATCCACCAGCGATGCCGAATGCATCCCCTTGCTCATAAAACCGCGCGCACCAGCCTCGATAGTCTTGACGGCGATCACTTCATCATCATACATGGTGAGCATCACGACACAGGCTTGGCTATCCCGCCGGAGAATGCGCCGCAAGGCAGACAATCCACCCTCGCCGGGCATCGCCACATCCAGCAACACCACATCCGGATGATGCTCAAAATAGTGGGTATACGCCTCCTCACCGGTTGATGACTCGACAACCACGCGGATATCATCGCACCGCTCAAGCAGGCCACGGATGCCATCGCGCACCAGCGCGTGGTCGTCCACAATCTGCACCCGTATGATATTGCTATCGCTCATTCAAACCCCGTGTTTCCGCCCGCAAAGCTCCGCATGTTATGCGCTGTAGCATCAATAGAAATAAGCACATCACCTGTCAGCGATAGGAATTTTTCTCACCGCTCGCCGCCCGCACCACAAGCGGAATATCCAGCCGGACCCATGTGCCCGAACCTGCCTTTGATACAAGCTGCATCGAACCGCCCATCAGCTCGACGCGCTCGCGCATGCCAGTCAGGCCGAAGCCGTCGTAGTTCTCTTGCGGATCAAAGCCTTCTCCATCATCTTCAATCAGGCAATGGATCCGCCCTTCGCGCAGGCTCAGATGCACTCGAACATGCGCGGCATCCGCATGCTGCATGATGTTCCATACTGCCTCATGGATGACGCGATAAAGCCGCACTGCCGTTTCATCATCCAGCTTGTCCACATCCGCATCAATCTCGCTTTCCAGCTCAAGCCCGGCGCTCGAACGGATTTCATCCAGCAGGCTGAGCAGCGCCCCCTTCAACCCTATTGCATCGATATGCGGCGGTCGGAGTAAACGCAGCTGTCCGCGCAGAGCCTCGATCACCTGCTGGAGATGCTTTTGCTCGGTACGGATCGACTTGGAGGCCTCGCAGCCATCCTGTTCACATATCTCGGCCAGCACATTCAGCCGCATCTGCAGACTGGCAAGCACCTGTCCGACCTCATCGTGCAGCACCCTGGCCAGCGAGCGACGCTCATCCTCATTCACCCTGATCAAGCGCTTCGACAGGCCTTTGACTTCGACAAGCAGGCGCTGTCGTTCATTATCCGCCAACAGGGAATTGCGCCGGCTGATCGCTATGGCGATCAGCATCAGGGTTGTCATCAGGCCGAGCACACCCCACAACACCCATGCCTGCTCTGCATCCCGCTGCAGATAAGCGTCGGACCATGCCGGCGGCAGATGCTCACTGAACTGCCAGATAATATCGCGCTGCGCGGCCACCAGCGGCAGCCAGCTGACTGGCCGGACATCCCGCTGCAGGTTGAGTCCTGACGAATATCGCGCTGAATCATCGTCCTTGAGCACCTCGACAGCCTCGTTGCGGAGAACATACACATACCCGGGATCGACGCGTCTCTGCGAATCATGCGACGGCAGTCGCGACAGGCTGTTCAGCCAGAACAGACTGCGGGCATTCAGGAACAACACCATCAAACCGACCGGCCTTCCGCCATCCTCACCGCCGACCTGCATCGAGATACGCAGCAGGGGGAGAAGGAGAGACGAGCCATCGTGCACCTGCTCAGGCACGCTCAAAGCCTCAACAAACACCTGCCCGGCAGGCATGACGCTGGCGGCCAGATAGCATACAGAATTCGCCCGCGACACCAGTTCCTCCTGCGACACGAACCGCGCCCTGCCGTCGGCCATCGTCAGCCGTACGCGCTCCATGCCCGAGGCATCCAGCAGCCGGAAATCGACAATATGCGAAAGAATGGGGGCAAACGCTGTACTGAGACTATCTCTCGAATCCATCTGCGTACCTGATATGACAAGCGCCTTGATGGCCTGCGACTGCGAGAGTGCACGCAGCAGCGCTGTGACATGATTCAGTTCGTTGGCGACATGATATTCGATGGCCTCGAGGTGATGCGCCACCTCGACCTGCATGTCGCTGACCACGATTCATTCCTGCGTGTGATACCAGTGATACATGATCAGGCCCCAACCGGCGACCAGCAGCACTCCCAGCGCGACAAGCATCAGCCGCATCAGCGTGATTCTTTCGTGGAGGTTCCGCCTGTTCCGCATGCTCGACAGTGTAGGAAAGTATTGCGGTTTTTGCATACAGTCTCTTCACATGCCCCTTCATCTTCGCCAATCAGACATGCCGTGCTAGAGTTCAGCAAAACCAAACATCTCCGGACTACAGGAATTAACCGTGACCCTGAAAACCACAGCCCCGACCCAAGAACACATCACTCGGCGCACCGCCCTGCTGCATCATGCGATGGCCAGCCGCATCCTGATCCTGGATGGCGCCATGGGCACGATGATCCAGCGGCACAAACTGGAAGAGGCCGATTACCGTGGCGAGCGTTTCGCCGACTGGCACAGCGAACTCAAGGGCAACAACGACCTGCTGAGCCTCACCCGACCGCACATTATCCGCGGCATCCATGAAGAATACCTTGCCGCCGGTGCCGATATCCTCGAAACCAACACCTTCAACGCCAATTCCGTTTCCATGGCCGATTACCATATGGAAGAACTGGTGTACGAACTGAACCTGGAGGGCGCGAGACTGGCGCGTCTGGCCTGCGATGCCGCCGCCTCCGCCGACAAGCCGCGCTTCGTGGCCGGCGTGCTGGGACCGACCTCGCGCACCTGCTCGCTGTCTCCTGATGTGAACGATCCGGGCTTCCGCAACATCACCTTCGATGAACTTGTCGAGACCTACACAGTCGCCACGCGCGGCCTGATCGACGGCGGTGCCGACATCCTGCTGATCGAAACGATCTTCGACACGCTCAATGCCAAGGCGGCGGTATTCGCCGTGAAGCAGTATTTCGCCGATCACGACATTGAACTGCCCATCATGATCTCCGGCACCATCACCGATGCCTCCGGCCGCACGCTCTCCGGACAAACGGCGACCGCCTTCTACAACTCGCTGGCTCACGCCGACCCGATCTCCATCGGCCTGAACTGCGCGCTGGGCGCTGCCGAGTTGCGCCAGTACATCGAGGAACTGTCCAATACCGTTTCCTGCCACATCAACGCGCATCCCAATGCCGGCCTGCCCAATGCCTTCGGCGGCTACGATGAAACGCCTGAGGATATGGCGGCCGAGATCAGGGAATGGGCCGAATCCGGCTTTCTGAATATCATCGGCGGCTGCTGCGGCACGGGCCCCGAACATATACGCGCGATGAGCAAGGCGGTCGCCGGCATTGCGCCGCGCCCGCTTCCTGTGCGTGGCGAGACCCGTCCGGTGGAATGCCGCCTCTCCGGTCTTGAGCCCTTGCACATCGGTGCCGACTCGCTGTTCGTCAATGTCGGTGAGCGCGCCAATGTCACCGGCTCCGCCGTATTCAAGCGTCTGATCATGGCCGGTGACTACACCGCCGCGCTGGATATCTGCCGCGAACAGGTGGAAAACGGCGCGCAGATCATCGATGTGAACATGGATGAAGCCATGCTCGACGGTGTGCAGGCCATGACCACCTTCCTGAATCTGATCGCCGGCGAGCCGGACATCTCGCGCGTTCCCGTGATGATCGATTCCTCCAAGTGGGAGATCATCGAGGCCGGTCTGAAGTGCATCCAGGGCAAGGGCGTGGTGAACTCCATCTCGCTGAAGGAAGGCAAGGAAGCCTTTGTGAAGCATGCAAAGCTGCTGCGCCTGTATGGTGCGGCGGTGATTGTCATGGCCTTCGACGAAAAGGGTCAGGCGGACACATATGCACGCAAGACCGAGATCTGCGAGCGCTCCTACCGCATCCTGGTGGACGAGATCGGCTACCCGCCGGAAGACATCATCTTCGATCCGAACATCTTCGCCATCGCCACCGGCATCGAGGAACACAACAACTACGCCGTGGACTTCATCGAGGCCACCGGCTGGATCACCGAGCATCTGCCGTATGCCAGGGTGTCCGGCGGTGTGTCCAATGTCTCCTTCTCTTTCCGCGGCAACAATCCGGTGCGCGAAGCCATCCATTCGGTGTTCCTGTATCACGCCATCAAGCGCGGCATGACCATGGGCATCGTCAATGCCGGTCAGCTGGCCGTGTACGACGATCTGCCCGCAGAGCTGCGTGAACGAGTCGAGGATGTGGTGCTCAATCGCCGCGAGGACGGTACCGAACGCCTGCTGGATATCGCCGAGGATTTCCGCGGCGATGGCGTGAAGACCAAAAAGGCCGACGACGAATGGCGCTCCCTGCCCGTCGCCAAGCGCCTGGAATACGCGCTGGTCAAGGGCATCGACACCTTTGTGGATGCCGACACCGAAGAGGCCCGACAGCAGTTCGCCACCCCCATCGAGGTCATCGAAGGACCGCTGATGGACGGCATGAACGTGGTCGGCGACCTGTTCGGCGACGGCAAGATGTTCCTGCCGCAGGTGGTGAAATCCGCCCGTGTGATGAAAAAGGCCGTGGCCTGGCTGATGCCGTTCATCGAAGCGGGAAAGGCTGCCGGTGCCAATTCCTCCAACGGCAAGGTGCTGATGGCCACCGTCAAGGGCGATGTGCACGACATCGGCAAGAACATCGTCGGCGTGGTTCTTCAGTGCAACAATTTTGAAGTCATCGACATCGGCGTGATGGTGCCGACCTCGACGATCCTTGAAGAGGCCAGGAAGCACAATGTGGACATCATCGGTCTCTCCGGCCTGATCACCCCGTCGCTCGACGAGATGGTGCATATCGCCAAAGAGATGACCCGTCTCGGCTTCACCATTCCGGTGATGCTGGGCGGTGCCACCACATCCAAGGCACATACCGCCGTGAAGATCGAGCCGGAATACGAACATCCGGTCATCTGGGTGAAGGATGCCTCACGCGCTGTCGGCGTGGCACAGAATCTGATCTCCGAACTCAACCGCGCCGAATTCGTGCAGAAGACCCGCGAGGAATACAAGGGCGTGCGCGAACGCTATCTGGGCCGGCAGAGCGCCACCGAATGGCTCAGCCTCGAAACTGCGCGCGCCAATGCCACTGCGCTGAACAGCGACACCATTGCCACAGCGCCCGCCAAACCCGGCGTGCATGTGCTGAAGGACATACCGCTGACCGAGATCCGCGAGTATATCGACTGGACCCCGTTCTTCTCGGCCTGGGAGCTCAACGGCGCCTACCCGCGCATCCTCTCCGACCCGCACAAGGGCAAGGAGGCTCAGAAACTGTTCGACGAGGCGCAGACATGGCTGGATACCATCATCGGCGAGGGATGGTTCACCGCCAGGGCCGTGTTCGGCCTGTTCCCGGCACAGGCTACGGACGATGACAGCATCGTGGTCTTCCAGAACGAGAAGCGCGCCTCCGAAGCCGCCCGTTTCCACTTCGTGCGCCAGCAGCAGGACAAGAAGGACAATCGCGCCAACCTGTGTCTGGCCGATTTCGTGTCGAAAGATGCGGACGATCATGTCGGCGGCTTTGCGGTCGGCATCTTCGGCGCCGAAGAGAAAGCCCGCGCCCTCGAAGCGGACAACGACGACTACCACGCCATCATGATCAAGGTGCTGGCGGACAGGCTGGCCGAAGCGCTGGCCGAGATGCTGCACCATCAGGTGCGCGGCAAGTACTGGGGCTATGCGTCGGATGAAGGTCTTTCCAATGAGGACATGATCCGCGAGAAGTATCAGGGCATCCGCCCGGCAGCCGGCTATCCGGCCTGCCCGGAGCACACCGAAAAAGGCACGCTCTGGGCCCTGCTGGATGTCGAGAAGAACATCGGCATGTCGCTCACCGAGTCCTACGCCATGCTGCCGACTGCGGCGGTCTCCGGCCTGTACTTCGCCAACCCGGAAGCGCATTACTTCACGGTCGGCAGGATCAACCGCGATCAGGTCGAAGATTATGCAAAACGCAAAGGCTGGAGTGTGGAGCAGGCCGAACGCTGGCTTTCCCCGAATCTGGGTTACTGATGTCCGCTGAACGGCTCGACATTGCAGCCTTGATGCAACAGTCCGGCGTCGGCTTCGGCACCAGCGGGGCGCGCGGACTGGCAACCGACATGACCGACCGCGTCTGCTATGCCTATACCGCAGCCTTTCTCGACTGGCTGAAAGAGGCCGGGCTGCTGTCGGGCGACAAGCGGGTCGCCATCGCCGGCGATTTCCGGCCGAGCTCACCGCGCATCATGGCGGCGGTCGGCATGGCGGTACGCAATGCAGGCCTTGAACCGGTCAACTGTGGCTTCATCCCCACACCTGCTGTCGCGCTGTATGGTCTTACGCATGGCATCCCGGCCATCATGGTGACCGGCAGCCATATCCCTGACGACCGCAACGGCATCAAGTTCTACAAGCCTGCAGGCGAGATCCTCAAGGACGATGAACAGGCCATGACCGCGCGCAGCATCCAGGTGCCGGCAGGACTGTTCGATGCCGCAGGCATGCTACGGGAAGATTCTCCCCTGCCCGCTGCCGACCCTTCGGCACAGGCCGGCTACATCCGCCGCTACGTCGGGTTCCTTCCGGCACACTGCCTCAGAGGCAGGCGCATCGGGGTGTATCAGCATTCAAGTGTGGCGCGCGATATCCTAGCCGATGTATGCATCACACTCGGCGCGGAAGTGAGCTGCCTCGGTCGCTCGGAGCAATTCATCCCTGTGGACACCGAAGCCATCCGTCCCAAGGACGTTGAATTGGCTGCGGCATGGAGCAGGGAATTCGGTTTCGATTGCATCGTATCCGCCGATGGTGATGGCGACCGGCCACTGGTTTCCGACGAACATGGCAACTGGCTCAGAGGTGATGTCGCGGGCATCCTGACCGCCCGCTATCTGGGTGCCGGACACATCGCCACACCGGTGAGCTGCAACAGTGCGGTGGAGAAATGCGGCTGGTTTGCAGAGGTGAAACGCACCCGCATCGGCTCGCCTTTCGTCATCGAAACCATGCAGCAGATGCAGGCTGGCGGCGCTCATGGCATCGTCGGCTACGAAGCCAACGGCGGCTTTCTGACCGGCGGCGATATCACACTGCACGGCAACACCCTCGCCGCACTCCCCACGCGAGACGCCCTGATCGTCCCGCTGGCGATTCTTCTTCTCGCGAGCGAATCGGAGACCACCATTTCCGGCCTGCTGGCATCGCTGCCGCAACGCTTCACGGCCAGTGATCGCATCAAGAACTTCCCCACAGAACTGTCGCGGCAGAAGCTTGCCCCGCTGCATGCAGGTGATGCCTCCGCCAACGCAGCTGCTGCCGAAGCACTGCTTGGCGGATTGTTCGGCAAGGTGGTTTCCGTGGATGCCACCGACGGCATCCGTGTGAGCTTTGCCTCGGATGAAGTGGTGCATCTTCGCCCGTCCGGCAATGCGCCTGAATTGCGCTGCTACACGGAAGCAGCCAGTGAGGCGCGCGCCGTGGCAATGAACAAAGCCGGGATCGAGCTTCTGGCAAGCTGGAAGGTCAGTTGAACGCATGATCCCGTTCCTCGAAATCGACAGGGCTGACGATCACGGAGGCATCATGCGCCTGTATCAACGCGGCAGCGAATGGTCCATCCGCGTGGATAAGCAGGGTGAACTGATGAACAGCCGCGCACACAATTCCGAAGAGGTACTGGCGGTGCTGGCCTGCAAACTGATTGCAGGCAGGAAAGCCCCGCATCTGCTGATCGGTGGCCTGGGCATGGGTTTCACGCTGCGCGCCGCTCTCGATAACGCATCTCAGGATGCCAGCATCACGGTGTCCGAACTGGTGCCTGCCGTGGTACGCTGGAATCGCGAACACCTGGGTGAACTGGCCGGTTTCCCGCTGAACGATCCGCGCGTCAAAGTGCTGGAACAGGATGTCGGCAAGGTCATGCTGGAGCATGAAGAAGGCTTCGACGCCATCATGCTGGATGTGGACAACGGTCCTGATGCCTTCACCCGCGAGGACAACGACTCGCTGTACGGCTATCCCGGACTGACCAATGCCTACGATGCGCTCAAGCCCGGTGGCATCCTCACCGTCTGGTCGGCTGCCCCGGACCGCTCATTCGCGCAACGCCTGATGAAGGTCGGCTTCGAGGTCGAAGAGAAGCGTGTGCATGCGGTTGCCAATCAAAGCGGCGGCAAGCACACCATCTGGGTAGGCACCCGCCCCTGCTTTAATTCCTGAACCGGCCAGCGCCTAAACCCGCAACATCTATACAATCAATCCCACAATCAGCAGCGCCACGATGTTCACGATCTTGATCATCGGATTCACTGCAGGCCCTGCCGTATCCTTGTAGGGATCGCCCACCGTATCACCGGTGACCGAGGCCTTGTGCGCCTCGCTGCCCTTGCCGCCGTTGTGCCCATCCTCGATATACTTCTTGGCATTGTCCCAGGCACCGCCGCCGACGGTCATCGAGATCGCCACGAAGATACCGGTGATGATACTGCCCACCAACAGCCCCCCCAACGCCTTCGGACCGAACATGAAGCCCACGGCGATGGGCACCAGCACCGGAATCAGCGATGGCAGAATCATCTCTTTCAGTGCGCAGCGGGTGAGGATATCCACGGCCTGAGAATAGTCCGGCCTGGCGGTCTTCTGCATGATGCCGGGAATCTCCCTGAACTGCCGGCGCACCTCGATGACGATGCTCTGCGCCGCCTTGCCGACCGCCTCCATGGCCAGCGCGCTGAACAGATAGGGCAGCAGGCCGCCGATGAACAGACCGATGATCACCTCATGATCGGAAAGGTCGAAGCGCACCTCGCCGATATAATTGGAAAGCTCATGGGCATAGTCCTGAAACAGCACGAGTGCTGCCAGACCGGCAGAGCCGATGGCATAACCCTTGGTGACCGCCTTTGTGGTATTGCCCACGGCATCCAGCGGATCGGTCACTGCTCGCACCTCGGCTGGCAACTCGGCCATCTCGGCGATACCGCCTGCGTTGTCGGTGATAGGCCCATAGGCATCGAGTGCCACGATCATGCCGGCCATGGACAGCATGGAGGTGGCGGCGATGGCGATGCCATACAGACCGGCCAGTTCGAAGGCCGACCATATGCTGAAGCACACCACCAATACCGGAAGCGCGGTGGATTTCATGGACAACCCCAATCCGGCGATCACATTGGTCGCATGTCCGGCTTCCGAGGCCATGGCGATCTTCTGCACCGGTGAGAAAAGCCGACTGGTGTAGTATTCAGTGATCACCACCAGCGCCGCTGTCAGCGCAAGACCCACCAGCGTTGCCGCATATAAGGCCATTACCGAATACTTGCCGTTACCGCCCATCATCCAGGCGGTGATGGGCAGGAAAAGAGCCGCCGAGATCAGCCCTGAAACAATCAGGCCGCGATACAGCGCCTTCATCACCTTGCCGTCCGGCCCGATCTTCACGAAGCGGATACCGACGATGGTACCCACGATGGATGCACCGCCCAGCAGCAGCGGATAGACCATCGAGTTGGCGTATCCCGAGAAGGTGAGGGCTGCCAGCAGCATGGTGGCGATCATGGTCACGGCGTATGTCTCGAACAGATCCGCAGCCATGCCCGCACAGTCACCGACATTATCGCCGACATTATCCGCGATCACCGCCGGATTGCGCGGATCGTCCTCGGGAATGCCCGCCTCCACCTTGCCGACCAGATCGGCACCCACATCCGCACCCTTGGTGAATATACCGCCACCCACGCGGGCGAACACTGAGATAAGCGAAGCGCCGAAGGCAAGGCCGATCAGCGGCTGCAACAAATGCGAGGGCTCACCCGAGCCGAACATCAGTAATGCCGCGAAAAACAGCACCACGCCGAGCAGGCCCAGCCCCACGACCATCAGGCCGGTGACCGCCCCCCCGCGGAAAGCCACCTGCATGGCCGCATCGCGCCCGTTGACGGCTGCTGCCGCCGTGCGCACATTGGCCTTCACCGAGATATTCATACCGATGAATCCGGCCGCTGCGGAAAGTGCCGCGCCGAGGGCGAAGCCCGCAGCCGTGCCCAACCCGATGAACATCAGAAGCAACAGGGTGAAGACGATGCCGACATAGAGGATCGTGCGGTACTGCCGCCTCAGATAAGCGCGCGCGCCGACCTCGATGACCCCGGCGATCTCCTGCATGCGTTCGTTGCCTGCATCATGATCCATCACCCAGCCGATCGACTGACGTGCATAGAAAACAGCCCCGGCACCGCAGGCGACGCTGATTACCATGGCCAGAACAGATATATTTTCCATGATGAATAGACTCCTTGATGGTCGCGGGTGCTTATAGGTTACACCCGCAGGGAAATCCGTTTAACCCCCCAATTTAGCTCAGGCTTTGCCCCTCCAGATAAAGCCGGAATGCCACAGCCCCGCACTCCCGCGATTGACAACACCGTGCTTCGACCCATGCTTCGTCGCCATGTACACACCGATCTCCCGCATCAAGGTTTGCCCGACCGGCTGGCTAGTCGCCCTCCGAATGCACGCCCGTGCGCCGGAGTTCTCTGTCTGAAGTAACACGACAGAAGGTTCAATCACCAGCGGCCATGGGTTCCAAGCGATCCATGGCCGTTTTTTTTGCCCCCCGTTCAAAGCGTTCAAAGCAGATTCACAACACATCACACAAGGAGAAAACCGTGTCTGTCCCATTATCGTTTGCCGGACTGATTCTCATCTGGAGTACCACCCCGCTGGCCATCCTGTGGAGCAGCGAGGGTGTGGGCTACCTGTTCGGCATCACCAGCCGCATGGCTGTCGGCTGTGTGGTCGGACTGCTGCTGGTCGCCCTGCTGGGCATCGGCATGCGCTGGAACAATCGTGCGCTGGCGGCCTATCTGGCCGGCGGCTTGGGCGTCTATGGGGCCATGCTGTGCACCTACTGGGCCGCACAGTTCATTCCGAGCGGCTGGATCTCGCTGATCTTCGGCCTCTCACCGGTGATGACCGCGCTGATGGCCATGCTGTGGCTGCAAGGAGATAGCATGAACGGCAGGAAGTTCGCCGGCATGGGACTCGGCCTGCTGGGGCTGGCTGCGATTTTCGGTAGCAGCCTGAGCATGGATATGCATGCCGCCCTCGGCGTGCTCGCCATGCTGCTGGCAGTGGGCATCTATTCGGCCAGCACCGTGTGGGTGAAACGTATCCGTGCATCCCTGCCGCCGCTGGTGATGAGCAGCGGCACATTGCTGGTGGCGACACCCTTGTTCATGCTGAGCATGGCGTTGCTCGCACCGGCACTGCCTCAGCACATCGAGCCGCGTACGCTCGGGGCCATCGGCTATCTGGCGGTGTTCGGTTCGGTGCTGGGCTTTTCGCTGTTCTATTATGTGCTGCACCATGTCGATGCCACACGGGTGGCGCTGATCACGCTGGTCACGCCGGTGCTCGCGCTGGCTGCGGGACACTGGCTGAACAGCGAGCCGCTGGGCATGGATGTGCTGCTGGGATCGGCTCTGATCCTTTCGGGGCTGGCCCTGTTCGAACTGGATATGGGGAGTATGCGCAGGTTCAGAGCCGCCTCGCGTCCATGAACCGCAGGCATCAACAAAAAACCCCGGGGATCACCCCGGGGTTTTTATTTGTCAGCAGAGAGCGATTACTTGCCCATCAGGCCTTTTAGCGCACCGCCTATCTGATCCCCGCTGCCTCCTGCCGCGCCGCCGAGCTTGTCCAGCGCGCCTTTCTGCAGGTTCTGCTTCAACTCATCCACGGATTTACCCAGATACTGCTGCACTCCGGCCCCCATCACAGCTCCCTTCACATTCTTCAGCATGGCATCGGAAAGCAGTTGTGCCACCTCAAGCGCCGTCGCGCCGCCGCTCTTCTTACCGATATCGGTCAGCTCGATACGCGGCAGTCTCACGCTCTGCTGTTTGTCGCCGAGGGCCGCGATGCGCATGCCTGCTTGACCGCCCTCAACCACCAGCCTGCGGATGACCATTTTCATCTCTTCGCCGCCGGCCGGCTTTTCGGCCTTGGCCTCGGAGGACGAGGCCGGCATGGAGGCCTGCAGATTGCGCTTCAGCGCATCCACATTGGAAGCACCCGATTTGTCGATCTCATAGAACACCTGCGGTGCGCTGATCACCAGTTCGTCGATCACGATCGGATTTCCGGTCAGCGATTTGGTGTCGATCTTCGTGCGGATCGCCCCCAGTTGAAAGATATTCGCATCCGTGAATCCCTTCGGGTTGCCCACATTCAGGCCGCTGATGGAGCCCGCCCCGTCCTGCAGGTTGATCTTCACATCGGCCACACTGACCTGGGTCTGCGTCGCCTTGCTGCCGTAGGTCTCAATGGCCGTCTTGATGATGCCGTCCAGATTCGAGCCGACATACAGCACCGCGCCGACAACAATCAGCAGCAATACCGCCACACCGATCAATACTTTCTTCATAACCTTCCTCCTTGGAAATATCAGGATCCAGGACCACTGTAGCAAGCCGGATTCAACTTCGCACCCCCGGCCCCGATAAGTGGATTATGAACGCCCAGCAATTATATACCGCGCCGACACAGGAGGCCCTGTTCCAGGATCTGGTTCTGGAAGCCGAGCACGATGCGCATATCGAGCTGCCCCACGAGCTCGAAGCCCATCTGGTCTATCTGATGATCCGCTATCTGCACGGCAGCATGCGCTTGAACGGTGCCATCGCCCTGCAATTCATGGAGGCCGCCGGAAAACGCGGCACAGCCCGAATCGAGGCTCTCAATGACACCGGCGATGTCTGTCTGCTGCTGGCAGGGCTGTTTCCCGAACAGGCACGTCACCGCATGGTGAGCGCCGGTTACTTCGCACGCATCGGCTGCGATTGCTACCGCTTTCTGGCAGGCGCCACCATGGCCACCCGTGCGGAGATGTATCAGCACCTGTGCGACGGCTTCGGCGACATGCTCGGCGTGTTGCGCACCATGCATCACTACGACTGCCACGAATGGGACAACAGCATGATGGATGCCTACGACCTGTGGCAGCAGACCGCCTGCCCGACGGCCTTCGCCGAACTGTGCGCCGCACATGGCAGCACTCCGATGCGTCAGGAGCAACAGTACATTCTGTAAATCCCCGACCACATTGCGTGCACGCTTGTTCCGGTCCGTAGCAAGCGCCAGCATGTCCGGCATGTCATATCGTCCACCCATGAACCTTGCCCTCTGCGCCCTGCTGCTCGTCGCCTGCGGCGAATCCGTGCAGCCGCAGAAAACCGATGCTGTGCGGGCCAAGCCCTATGAGAAAAACGCCATGGATACGGTCGGCGTGGCGGGCGGGGACGAACAGGTTTCCCCGTTCGGCAAGCCTGCCCATTAGGTTCTGAACAGGGCCCCGAGCTCTCCCAGCAGCAACACTGCGGCACGCCATATCTGGCGCAGACGCTTGCCGAAGAAGCCGCCCTGAGCTGAAGGGTCGGCATCCACCTGAAGACGGATCTCACGACCGGGCCAGATGGTCTGCTTCCAGAAGATCATCCTGTGCCAGAGATCCGGCTGCATGCGGGCGAACACCCGCTCGGCCAGAAACGGCACCTGTTCGTGCTGCATGAAGCGCCTGAACATGACCCGCTCACGCCAGTCCATGCGCTGGCGCAGCGCATCGAGCACCCGCTCAGGTACGGGGGCGGAGAGATGCTGCCAGGCATAACTCAACGCATAAAAGCAGGGACGTTGCAGCGCGTATCTTGCAATCCCGGCCTGCACCTCATCCCAGCCCTGCTCCGCATCGATCCGGCGTGCCAGCAACGCGATATCCAGCAGCCAGATCAGTCGCTCGAAGGAATGCTTCATCGCATGGAAACACAGATAGGGTAAGCACACACCCGCATCCGGCAGGATGGCCGGCTCACCGAGCAGCGTCCCCGGCTGCGAACATCTGAAAAAGTCATCGCCGCGTAACGGGGTGAGCAGGGCCCAGGAGGGAATGCGCTCGATACCCAGCGGCTCGGTATGTACATCCAGCAATACCTCGCCGCGCGCGAACAGCATCGGATGGCCCGGCAGACAGAAGAAGCCGGCCTGTTTCAGCAACTCCCAGCACCGCTGCATATCCTGTACGGCGATCAACAGGTCGATATCGGTCTGCGGCCTGAGTGTCGGTGGGCTGTAAAGTACATCGGCCACGGTCTGGCCGCGCAGCATCACCACACCGATGCCGGCTGCGGCAAACAGCTGCAGCAGTTCTTTTGCCGCAGCGCGCAACATCAGGGTATGCGTCATCTGCCAGCGCAGCGGCTGCTCGATACTTGCTGCCCTGATATCCGCATCCACATCGCCGCCCTGCTGCCTTAGCGCATGCCACAGGCTGGCCCCGACCCCGTCCCGCCATGCAACATCCCACAGGCCGGCATCCGTCTGCAGGGCCGCCAGCAGTCCGTCGGTAATCTCCCCGCCGGCCAGCAGATGGATGTATTGAGAACGTGGCGGATAGCCGTTAGCGTTTGTGCCTGTGTGATTCCGCATTGCGGTTGATTATGAAGTGAACAGATGGATGAATCCATCGAGGATTGAACATGGCCAAGCAGAACGACAACCAGAACCATCAGAAAACATCCGCAAGCGACGAACAGGCCCTGCTGGCCCGCCGCCGCCTGCTCAAGATAGGCGCCTATGTGCCGCCAGCCATCGTCGGCATGGCCGTCATCGGCAGCGCATCCAAAGCGTTTGCTGGCAACAGCAATGCCGGCGGCAATGGTAACGGCCACGCCTACGGCCATAGCATCGGCTCCTGCATGCCATCGGCCTGCCAGCCATGCCTCGACTATGACGATGAGGAAGGCAAGGATAAGAATTCGCATAACGCCTACACTCACCAGTCCCACAAGATGCAATGCGATGTCGAGAAGGCCAAGAAGGATTACAACGACAAGCACAAGAAGTAATGGTGACAATGAAGGCGTATCCTGAAGCAGGCACGCCGTTCATTGCCTGCATCGTCAAACATTGTCCTCCCCAACATCACCCTTAAGCCGATTCGCAAACGAGCCGGGCATCCTGCATCTGCCGGATGGCGGACTTGTGCTCTGCGAGCAACAGGGCGATGACATCCGGCTGCGCGACCTGCACAGCGGCGACAACATCTTGTTCAGCGGGGTTTTTGCGCAGCGTCTGGCAGAACATTTGAACGACCCGGCGGACATTCCCTTCCCGTCCCTCGGGCCCGTGGCCGAACGTCACCCGTGGCTTGCACAGCTACACAGGGCCGTGACCCCTTCAGCATCCAACATCCTGCTGGGCAGCGGGTTGGGCATGCTGTTCATCGAACTGACCGATCAGTGCAACGAGAGCTGTATCCATTGCTATGCCGAATCCTCGCCGCAGCGCTCGGCCCGCCTGAGCCGCGAGGAGATCCTGCGCGTGCTGCAACAGGCACACGGACTGGGCAATCCGGCCGTGCAATTCACCGGTGGTGATCCGTTGATCCATCCGGATCTGCTGTTCGCCGTGCAGTCGGCTCGAGAACTCGGCTACAGTTCCGTGGAGATCTACACCAACGGCTTGGCATTGAACCAACCCCTGCTCGACCGGTTGCTGCCGTATAGCCCGGATTTCTCGTTTTCCGTCTATGCACACGATGCGGCGGTGCATGATGCCATCACGCAGACACCGGGCTCGCTCAGCCGCACGATCAAGGCCATGCGCCGCGTGCAACAGGCAGGGCTGGCGTTGCGCGTCGGTATCATCCTGATGCAGGAGAATCGCGGCATGGAGGATGCCACCTTTGCATTCCTGCAGGACGAGCTCGGACTGCATGCCTCGCAGATGGGGCTTGATATGGTGCGCTCCACCGGTCGCGGCGAATTCATGCCCGACTACCAGCCGGACACCTCCCGGCTGCAACAATACCGCCACAGGGCCGGTTCAGACTCAGTGGATAGCGGCTCTGAACGGGGTGCCCAGACAGACATGCCACCATCTGCGCGAAGCCTGCCAACCCGGCGCGGCAAGCTGTGCATCGCAGCAAACGGCGATGTATTCCCCTGCATCTTTTCCCGGCGCGCACGACTGGGCAATATCCGCGAGCAGTCGCTGGACGATGTACTCGCATCGCTCGACCGGCGCCCGCTGCCCGGAGCCTTGGAGCAGCGCTGGCAGCAGTGCCGCGAATCCTTGAGTTGCAGCGATTGTCAGGCCATCGCCTACCTGCTCGGCAACGACCGCGAAACAGGTCAGATTGTCATCCCCATCATGCAGGGAGAAAGCCATGCCGCTACCCGAACATCCTGAAAAGATCGCCAACCTGAGCAGCGAAGAACTGGAAGGACTGGATGAAGTCATCTATGTCCGTCCGGATACCGGTGCCAGCTTCTCGCTGAACCTGACCGCAGCGGCGGTACTCGATCTGTGCGACGGGAAGCGCAGCCGGACCGATATCGCCGGTATCATTGCCGGAGGTACCGGCGGGGGAACAGACATGACCCGCGTTTGTGATGATGTGGATACCATTCTGAAACAGTTCGTCGATTGCGGCCTGATCCGCGCCGCTGACTGAACAGCTGCCCGCAAGCAAGCCATCCATGCCCGTCACGGACCTGCTGATCGCCGGCCTGAGCATCCGCATCAGTTGCTCCGCTCAGGCATGCAGCGAGGGTATCGCCGCACTCACCGCGCTGTTCGAGCGAGCTGCATTCAATGGCGAAGCGGATCTGCGCTACAGCATCGTGCAGGATAATAATAGTGCGCACCTGTTCTGCAACGGCCAGCATATCTGGGGCAGTGAAGAAGCCGGCGAGGTGGTGGCCGCCTTCGAGTGGGCCCTATACAGTCGGACGATTGATGCCCTGTTCCCGCTTTATCTCTCCATGCACGCAGCCACGGTCGGGCATCAGGGAACAACCATCACCATCGCCGGACATTCCGGTGCCGGAAAATCCAGCCTGTGTACCGCGGCCCTGCTGGCTGGAGCCGATTATTTCACAGACGAATACAGCCTGCTCGACAAACAGGGCCGCATCACGCCCTATCCACGGGCGTTGCAATGGGGCGGTGAATCCCACCCCGCCTTTCCGCTGCCATGCATGCGCGATTCCGGCCTGTTCGGGGAGGGGCGTTATGACTTCACCGGACGCGACGGCCAGCACATCGTCTCCCTGCTCTGGCACCCTGTGCGCCTGGCGCGCGAACCCGCGGCTTTGAAACTGCTGCTGCTGCCACGCTTCGATGCGGGGGCTTCCGGAGTGGATATGCAGCCGGTGGCGCGCAGTCAGGCACTGATGGAGCTGGCAGAGGAGATGCATCACAAGCTGCCGGTGCTCGAACGATTGCGCGAGCTGCACCGTCGCATACCGCCCGACACGACTATCTACCGCATCGTGTTTTCCGATGTGCATCGGGCATGGGAACGGGTCGAAAAACTACTCCCGGACTGCTGATATCCTACACCCGGCGCGGCAATTGCAGGCTGGCCCCGATACCGAGCAGCGCTATCAGCGCACACACAAAAAAGGCCGCGGAAAAATCAGCGGCACCGCCGGCCTGCGTGGCGATCCAGCCGCAGCCCATGATGCCCACGGCATTGCCCATGCCGAAACCGGTGGCTGAATACCATCCCTGAGCGCTGTCGCGACGATGTCTCGGTGCCAACCGCTGCACCCAGGTCACGGCATTGATATGGAAGGCCGCGAAGCTCGCCGCATGCAATAGCTGAAGTAGCAGCAACCAGACAAGCGCAGTCGAAAGCCCCATGCCCAGCCAGCGCAAAGCAGCCAGCAACAGGCAGGCGGACAGCAGCATGGCAGGCGCTGCCGCGGCCATCGGGCGCGAGTAGCGCCACATCAGCACGATCTCGGCCAGCACACCCAGCACCCAGAACGCACCGATCTGCCAGCCGTTATAGCCGGCCTGCAACAGATACAGGCTGAAGAAACCGTAGTAGGCGCCGTGCGAGGTCTGCATGATGAAGCTGGCCAGCAGCAACCAGAGCAGATCGCGCGGCATGCCGTCCTTATGTCCAGCGGATACCCCCGCCTCCATCTGGCGCTCCGGAAAACCCCTGGCCGAGAAGGCGGTCAGCAGCATCAGTCCCGCCATCCAGTAGGGGAAATCCACTGCCTGACTTTCAGCCAGCCATAGCCCACCCAGCAAGGAAGCCGCGACAAACCCGATGGAGCCCCAGACGCGGAGGCGTCCGTAGTCGATCAGCGAGGCCTCCGATGCTGCGACCGACAGACCATCGGTGATCGGCAGAACTGCAGCCCACAGACAACCGAACGCCAGCACCAGCACAGCCAGCACCCAGCCGGGCGAAGCCAGCGGGAAGCATAGAACCAGCAAACCGGCAGCCAGTGAGGCATACAAAATAAAGCGCGCCGGGCGCGGATGGGAATCAAGCGCGTAACCCACCATCGGCGGAGCCAGCACACGGGCCAGCGACAACAGTCCGCCGAATATGCCGATGGTCGCCACATCCATACCGCGTCCGGCGAGATACACCGGAAAAAATGGCAGCAGAACGCCAAGTGCCGCAAAGTAGGCGGCGTAGAACAGACGGATATGCTGCAGGGAATGATGCGAAACCATGCCGCCATGCTATCGGGAAAAACATCCTTGCGCCGCATTGCGGATTCTCCCACAGTTGCGCCATGTTTGCATTCAACGACCGTCTTTCCGCCCGCCTTCTGAGATTTTTTGCCATGCCCCTGCTGCTCTCGCTCGGCAGCTGCGACATGAACCCGACCGGACTGGAAATGTCCGCCGGATGGGAGAAGCGCTCTGTCGCCGTCTGGCGCAACACCCGGCCGGATATGCTGGCGCTCTCGCCGAACGGCAAATGGCTGTACATCAGCTGTGAAACTACCGCCGCAACCAATGCCCCGAGTCTGGTGGCCATCAATATGGAAACCGGGCGGCAGCATTTTCTGTTGTTCGGACTGATGCGCGCCGATGCTCTGAAATTCGCCCCCGACGGCAGCCTGTGGATCGGCGAGGAGTTCCCCGAAGGTCTGATCTGGCGCATCTCCGATGTGGACAAACTGCCCGCCGAGCAGAGCGTGGACAGACTTAACCTGCTAGCCAGCAATGATTCCCTGCAGCCATACAGACCGGCCGGTCGTTTTGCTCATGAAGGCCTGAGCTTTTCGCTTGACGGGAAGTTCGCCTACCTCGCGGACGAACAGGAAGAGGGCGGCATCTACCGCCTGCGTCTTACCGACCGCAGCCTGAGCGTGCTGGATCGCGACATGCGCTGGCAGGCCGTGACTGAACCGCTGGAAGCGCGCGCTGCAGCAACACGGGCGCAGGCGGCAACCTTCAACCGGCTGGAGGATATGGAAACCCTGCCGGACGGACGAATCCTGCTGGCCGAGACCGATACCGGAAAAATTCTGGCGCTCACCGAACATGGTGACACCGCCAGCATCGAAACACTGCTGCATGACGAACGCATCGTGCATCCCGACAATCTGGCCTGGGATGCAAAACGTCGGCTACTATGGATCACAGATGATGATAAACCCTCCGCCCTGTGGGCATGGGACGGCAGGCAGGCAAGCCGCATCGCCCTGCACAAGAAAGCCGAGATCACCGGCGTACTACCGGTGGGCGACGATATCTACATCAATCTTCAGGGGGTGAAGGGCGGACCGGAACTGACGGTACGCATCTTCGAAAAACCCGCGCAGGACCCCGCAAACCCCTGAGGCTGGCACCATTCCTGCTCTGATCTCTCATGTCCGCAGAAATCTTGCCGACAAGAATGGAGATGAATATGCAACAGACCGACCGGGAATCCAACCTGACCCTGATCCGCATGGTCAACGACCTGCCGTCACTGCCCGACCGCTATGCGCGTATCAGAGCGGTGATCGAGGATCCGAGGGCCGGAGCTGTTGAACTGGCACGCATTGTCAGCACCGATCAGTCCACCGCAGCGATGATCCTCAAGTTCGCCAATTCCCCGTTACACAACCCGATGGACAGAAGTATCGCCTCATTGCCCGTCGCCATCGCCCGCCTCGGCACACGCGAGACCGCCCACATCGCCATGACCATGTCGCTGCTCTACGGCTTCGCCATCCCGACCGGCATGGGAACGATCCGCAACTTCTGGGCACATGCCTTCGGGGTTGCAGTGCTCTGCAAGCATATGGCGGCTTTGCTCGATCTGGATCAGGACGCCATGTTCACGGTGGGCCTGCTGCACGACATCGGCCGGACCATCCTCGGCATCCGCGTCGATATGGATTATTTCGAGAGCCCGCTCGGGCAGTTGAGCGGACAAAAGCTGGCCGCAGCTGAACGACAGACCTTCGGCCTGGATCATGCCGAAGCGGGAGAGGAGATCCTCAAGCTCTGGCACTTCCCTGCGTTCATCTGCCAGACAGTCGCCGAGCATCACAGCGACACAGCAGCCAGCACCTATGTACATATCCTGCAGCTGGCCGATGCGGAAGCGCACAGCCGTATCAAACATGGCACCGGTATTGAACGTGTCGAAGAGCTGCTACTGCAGGAACCGGACAGGCCCTGCAAAATACTGGAAGAAGCAGGCCTGCTTGAACCCGCTCAGGAAGTCGCCGAAGGCTGAGACAGCCGCGATATCAACCGGCGGTGCCTGCCCCGCCCTGCAGCAATCGCCCGTCGGCATCGAACAGGCCGAGTTCACGCAACAGGGCATCGGCCCGCGCCTGCACCTCTGCATCCATGACGATCGGCCGCCCCCATTCGCGGGTGGTCTCGCCTTCCCACTTATGGGTGGCATCGATACCCACCTTGGAACCCAGCCCTGACACGGGCGAGGCGAAGTCCAGATAATCGATCGGCGTATTCTCGGCAAAGGTGAAATCGCGTGCCGCATCCGAACGCGTGGAGATCGCCCATATGACCTCCGGCCAGGAGCGGCAGTCGATATCGTCATCCACCACGATGATAAACTTGGTGTACATGAACTGGCGCAGATACGACCAGATGCCGAACATCACCCGCTTGGCATGGCCCGCATAGCCCTTCTTCATCGACACCACAGCCACGCGGTAGGAACAGCCCTCCATCGGCAGATAGAAATCCACGATCTCCGGGAACTGCTTGCGCAGGATCGGTACGAACACCTCATTGAACGCCAGACCCAGGACGGCCGGCTCATCCGGCGGCTTGCCGGTATAGGTGGAATGATAAATGGCATCCTTGCGCATACTCATGCGCTCGACAGTAAACACAGGAAAAGTATCCACCTCGTTGTAATAGCCGGTGTGATCGCCGTATGGACCTTCTTCGGCGTATTCATCCAGTGATACATGTCCTTCGAGCACGATCTCGGCACTGGCCGGCACATGCAGCGGCACGCTCATGCCCTCGCACAGTACGGTCTTGCTGCCGCGCAGCAGGCCTGCGAACTGATATTCGGACAGGGTGTCGGGGACAGGTGTGACCGCCGCGAGAATGGTGGCAGGGTCCGCACCGATCACCACGATGCACGGAAAAGAGCCTGCTCCGGCAGCCTTGGCCTCGCGATGATCCTGCGCCCCGCCGCGATGCTTCAGCCAGCGCATGATCAGCTTGTTTTTCCCGATCAACTGCTGGCGATAGATGCCGAGATTCTCGCGCGCCTTGTTCGGGCCTCTGGTGACCACCAGACCCCAGGTGATCAGCGGGGCGGCATCCTCCGGCCAGCAGGTCTGGATAGGCAGCTTCGTCAGATCCACGTCGTCACCGGTAAACGTCACTTCCTGCCAGGCGGCCTTCTTCACCAGCTTCGGGCTCATATCCAGCACCTTGCGGTACATCGGCAGCTTATCCCATGCGTCGCGCAGTCCCTTGGGCGGCTCCGGCTCCTTCAGGGCAGCCAGCAGTTCCCCGATCTCGCGCAGACCTGCAACCGAATCAAGCCCCATGCCGAGGGCGATGCGCTCCGGCGTGCCGAACAAATTGGCCAGCAGCGGCAAATCGCTGCCCTTCACATGCTCGAACAACAACGCCGGTCCGCCGGCTTCAAGCACCCGGCGCGAAATCGCTGTAATCTCAAGCTCCGGTGACACCTCATGGGAAATACGCTTCAACCAGCCGCGCTGCTCAAGCTCGTCGAGAAATCCGCGCATATCGGAAAAACTCAAGCGGCGTTCCCCTGCTCGATCTCGAACACGGCATCCAGCTTGGCCAGTTCGAAGATATCGCGCACATTGTCGCTTAAGCCCGAAAGCACGAAACGCCTGCCTTCCGCCGCCCGGCTCCATTGCAGCCCTTCGACCAGCGTGGCCAGCCCCGCCGAATCGATAAAACCGACGCCGCTCAGATCGATATGGATATTGCTGTTCTTCTTGCTCAACATCGGTTTGAGCTGGCGACGCAGGCCGACAGCGGTCTGGATATTCACCACCCCGTCGAGCTTCACGCGCACCGCGCCTTCGCCCTGTTCGATCTGACTGACTTCAAGCTTCATCATGCTGTTCTCCATGCAAATACTTGGTGAGCCTCCAGCGATTGCCGTCAGCAAGCGCCTCGTGCTCGATCTTATCCATCACCGCGCGCATCAGGTGCATGCCGAGCCCGCCGGGTTTCAGTTCGCCAGCGGCGTCCGGAACCGGCCAGGCGAGCATCTCGTCCGCCATCAGGGGTTCGGCATAATCGCGCAGTTCAAAACTCAGCTCATCGTCACGCCAGCAGGCGGACATATCCACCTTGCCCTCATGCCCGTGGTAGGAGTGCTGGGCGATATTGGCGAACATCTCGTCCACGGCCAGCACCATGCGGTTGGTCAACTTGTCGGAAAGACCTACGCGGTGCCCCACCACCTCCACCATGGAGGAAAGCACATGCACGCAGTCGCAGGAACTATTCAGATTGCAGCTCAACTGATTGGCGGAATCGCTCATCGCGCTATTCCACGCGCGCCCTGCACGGATTGCAACCTGTGTTAACAGGGCGCTCCATAAGAGCGCTTATAAACCTTCAAGTTGCCGGATCATCGGCTGTAAATGCGCCTCATATCTGCGCCATACGTCGGAACTTCCCTGATACATCTTTTTCCTGACCTGTAGATGGGACGCTGTGGAAACGGAGCGCTTGGATAAATGGAAGTCCAGACATCGGTCCTCCCACTCCAGCTCACAATAACCTATCAGCTTCCGTGTCTGTGCTTCCTGGTCTTCGGTCAATGCCTCATAGTTGATGTGGTGGATGCGACCGGGAAACACCTCCTCCCAGAAAGCCATCAGATCGACATACAATTTGTAGTATTCGCTCAGATCGTTGAGGTTATAAGCATAGCCGTGACCATTGCCGTCAAAGAAATGTCTGAAGATAGACCAGCAGGTGGCGCGTGCATCCCGCTTAATATGGATGATGCGCGCCTCTGGCATGGCGCACAGTATGAATCCGATCCATCTGAAATTGATGGTCGTCTTGTCGGTGACATGACTTTCACTGACCTTCAGGGATTTCAGCCAGGACATGTAATGAACACGAAGCTCATTCAACTGAGCCGGTGTGATAGCGGACGCATACCACCCGATCTTTTCCAGCCCTCTCTCCAGGGTGGGCACCTCACCGGCACCATACACCCTGGAATGACAGGAAAGGATCTGTTCGACCAGCGTGGTCCCCGAACGGGGCATGCCGACGACGAAAACGGGGTTGAATTCAGTGTCAACAGCAGGGATCGATAATTGTGGGACCGGTGTGGCAAAGGAAGCTTTGATGCTTTTGAACAACTCGCGATCCTCTTCAATACCGTAGCCGGAAAGTTGTTTGTGGAGGCGGCTCCCCTTCTGCAGATAGGCAAAATACTGGTCAAGATCACCCAGATCATCTTCCGCCTTCGCCAGACCGAACAGCAGGTGCATGCGCTGGGTGTCTGTCTGCTCCTCAGAATCCAATAGTCCACGCATTTGCTTATACAATGGCTCATCCGGATTGAATGTGATGAGGTTGCTCAACTGGCGACAGGCCTCGGCGTAATTCGGGTTGAGTTCAATAGCGCGCCTGAAGCTTGCAATCGCATCCTGTTTGCAACCGATATCCAGCAGGGCACCACCCAGATTGTTGTAGGCCTTGGCGTAGTCGGGATTCAGTTCGATGGCGGTTTTCAGACTTGCGATCCCCTCGTCAATGCGCCCAAGCTCGATCAGGGCACAGCCCAGATTGTTATGGCCTTCGGCGAAATCGGGGGCTATACGCACCGCCTGGGAATAGCTTTCAACAGCCTCATCCTGCTCACCGAGATTGGCCTGTGCATTACCGAGGTTCAGAAACGCCTTGGGATAATCGGGCTGAAGCCGAATAGCCTGCTCGGCGCTGGTCACAGCATCGTGATACTCCCCTGCAGCGTTGTATGCCACGGAAAGAATATTGTGGACCTGGGCAGCCTTGGGGAATTTCCTCGCGAGCCGGAGCGCCTCGTCGATCAGATCGTCCAGTTGACCCTGAGCGTACAGCTGCATGAGCATCTGTATCTGTTCCTGTGATGGTTCGCGGGCCTTGAAAAACATAACGCTGCAATCTTAGCACGACCAGTATGGGTGACACCACCCGCGCCCTCCGGTTACGTCAGATGGAACCCTAACGGGCAGGAGACTGTTGCAAGATGTTTTCCAGAGCACGGGCCCTCTGCTGCCACATCTGCCGCCGGACAGGCTCGCTTTCCAGCTTCGCGGCCAGCTTCACCGCCTGCAACATCAGCCGGGGCTGACCCGCGCGGCGCAGCAGACCCAAAGAAGTGTTCAGATGCGCCCATGCCGCAGCATTGCCGCCTTGCGAATCGGCAGCATATTCAAGCTCGGCCATGCCGAGATGGGCCCGTGCGGCATACAGCAGGCCATTGCGATCCTTGCCTGCCATGCCCAGTACCCGCGCATAAGACTGCCGTGCTGCATTCTCCCTGCCGCGAAGTACCGCAAGACGCGCCGCTGCCAGATGGATATCGATCGGGAACGCAACCGGAACATCAAGCTGGGCCTCGGATGCTTGCGCATCACCATCCTCCAGCATGGCCAGCGCCAATGCCGCACGACGGGCATTCACCGCATCGCCTGCGGAATCGGCCTGCCGGATCGCCTGCCGATAGGATTGCCGCGCGGCAGCCGCATCGCCGCCAGCTGTCTGAGCCCGACCCAGATTGTAATGACCCAGCGCCATCAGCTTCTCATCGCCCGCCAGTGTTGCGGCCTGCAAAGAGCGCTCGAACATCACGCGCGCAAATCCCCACTTCTCGCGCTCCATGGCATCCACCCCGGAGCGGGCCAGCGATTCGGCATTCGCCTGCCATGGGTTGTTAACCTGAACCTCGGGAGCCGGCATGCGCGATGCGCAGGCCGAGAGCGCCAACAACACAAGCAGAACGGCAAGCCTCATTGACCGCCTCCTCCTGGTGGAGCCACCAGTTCGGTGCCGGTGCCCTCACCATCCTCCCGTGGCCCTTTTCCGCTTTCGCCCTTGCCGCCGGCAAGCCATGTCTGGCGTAACGCTGTGGCCAGACGGCGCAACTCCAGAATCGCATCATGCGATTCCTGAGCCAGCCCGGGTAGTTCAGGGCTTAGTTGCTGCATATCCACGGCAATACTATTCAGAGCACCGCTCAACTCTTCCAGTCTCGACACCAGCTCCTTGCTTCGTGAGATGGTTTCCGGAGCCTGACGGCTGAGCTCGCCGGTCAGCGGCTCAAGATTTTTCAACACCAGGGCCGTCTGCTCAAGGGATGATGCCAGAAATTCGCCGGCCTTGTTGTCGGCCAACTGGCGGAACAACTTTTCGAGTTGCGCAGCGGCCTCCGAAACACGCGTGATGGCCTGCTGGATAGCACCCTGATCGGCGCCCTCCGTTACAGTCCGGATATTCGCCGTTGCCAGACGCACATCGCCGGACGGGTCGTTCAGCCAGCGCGCCAGCTGCACCAGCTCCCCGAGCAGGGTGTCGGCATTGGCCACCGCCGGCTTCATATCCATCAACAACTGCTCCAGCGTCGCCTGCTCGCGGTAGGGCAGCAGCACGCCGTCATTGAGCACGGCCGTCTGCACATCACCTGCGGTGACTTCAACGATGTCCTGCCCGAGCAGTGCCGGCTTGACCAGTCGCACCGCGCTGCCCTGATGCAGCATGCCGCGATAACGGTCCAGCAGACGCAGCGCAATGCGCACCTCGCCGCTTGCCTGCAACTCGATGTCATCCACCCGACCGATGGTAAAACCCTGAAACTTGACCTCCTGACCGACAAAGAAAGAGGTGGCGGAGGGTGGCGCGACAAACAGCGTGAACTTGCGGGCGAACAATTCGGTGCGCAGCGTGGCGACCAGTAACAGTGCCACGATCGTGCCCAGCCCGATCATCACAAACCAGCCGACCTGGCGGCGCATGCCCGCGACAAAATGTTCGGTTGTCATAAGCTCTCCTCGGCTCCCGCAAACTCCAGACTCTGGCAGAAATCCAGACCCGAACCATCCTGCACGGATGCGGACAGATACAACACTCCGGCCCCCATCGCCTCTACGCCCTCGCAAAACAGCCTGCGGAACATCTCCTGACGATGCGGCTGCATGCCCGCATGGGCATCCTGCACCACGATGAAGTCCGGCTGCAGCAGCAGCGTTCTGCACAGCGAAATCAGCCCGTACATATAGCCGGAGCGCTCGCCGACCTGCTCATCGAGTTTGTCGGCAATATCGAGTCGCTGTGCCAGCCCCGGCAGCGCAGCTGCAACACGCGCGATCTCCGCATCCCCGCCGGCATACAAAAACGGCAGCATGATATTCTCACGCAGACTGAGATTGGCCAGCGCGCTGCGCTGATGCATCATGCATGTCACACGCCGGGCAAACGCTTCGCTGCCTCCGGCCAGATCGCCCTCACCGGTTTCCAGCCACACACAGCCAGTCGCACCGGCCATCCGCCTGAGCCAATCCAGCTGATAGCGGCGCGGCATCACCAGCCGCCGCTTTTCGCCGTGCAGCACAGCGCCCGCAGGTATCTCGATATCCAGCAACCGCATAGCATTCCAGCAAAGCCGCATCACATCAGCCTCCGCAGCACGGCGATCAGCACATCGGCGAACACCATCAGCATCAATCCCCACAGCACGCCACGCGTGGTGCATACCGGAATCTGGTTCGGATTGTGTCCGACGCGCGCCCCCTGAAACAACAGCATGGCACAGCTGAGCAACGGATAGATCAGGCCTTTGCCGGCAAGCAGCAGCATACCGTCAAGGCTTGCGCCGCGACGCACCTCAAGCAGGAACTGGGTGAAATTCATCTCGCTGGTCCAGGCCAGCATCAGGCCGCCCATCCACACGGATGCACCGGCAAACAGCATGGTGAGGATCAGACCGCACAGCCCGAAGGCAAGCAGACGAGGCAGAAAAAGATATTCAACGGTGGAAATACCCAGGCTATGCAACAGCATATCCTCGCCGCGCACATGCATGTGACCGATCTCCGTGGCCACCGCCACACCGGAACGGGCGAGCAGAAAGACCCCGATGATCAGCGGCGCCATCTCCTGAATCAGCAGAGCATTGAGCAGAGTGCCGATCAGGCTCGAATCATTCAGCTGCCGGGCGAAGGGAACCACGCTGTACACGGCCGTCGCACCGATCAACAGGATCATCGTCGCCACCCAGGGCAGGCTCTGCACACCGGTGAAATAGATCTGCCGGATCAATACATGCATCACCGCAGGACGGGATAACCAGTGCAGACGCACGAAGCTCTTCAGCATCGCCGCGACAAACACATAAAAACTGGCGATGCCTGCAAGCAGGCGCAAGGTGGCGTTTCCGATCGACTCCGCCCTGCGGTTCCACTTGCCAACCTGCATGGCGCTGTATACCTGACTTGAATCCATGTCCGCAGTGTAGCCGAAACCGGTCGATTGTTTGTCGTCCAAATCACAATTATTTTTCCGGGATTCGTTGTCCCCGTCCCGTCTGATCAGCACAACGACTGCTGCGTGCATCATATCTGTGAATACATGCCACGCTTGTTGCACCTTCACACCCCCTTGGGTAGCGTCGCGCAGCCGGCAAAATGCCGTTTTTACAGTCTTCTCAAGAGGTTTTCTCATGCTCGAAAATATGCGCAATCAGGCCCAGTCATGGATCGCCAAACTCATTCTCGGCGGTGTCGCACTGTCCTTCGTCCTGTGGGGCATCGGGGATTATTTCAACAGCGCCGGCATCCAGACCGTAGCCGAGGTGGACGGAGCAGCGATCAGCGATGCTGAATTCGTGCGCGCTTACGAACGCCAGATGGGCACCTACCGCTCGCTGCTCGGCAAGCAGTTTTCCAAGCAGGCTGTCGAGGCACTCGGCCTGAAAGAGGAAACCATCCAGACCCTGATCAACCGTCGCCTGATTCTTACCGAGGCTGCGCGCATGGGGCTGGTCGCACCGCAGGATGTGCTGCTGGCCACCGTCCGGGCCAACCCGTCGTTCCAGTCGTCCGGCGGCTTTGATACGCAGCGCTATCAGGTGCTGACCCGTAATATGGGCTACAGAACGCCTACCGATTACGAGGCCAGTCTGCGCCTCGACCTGATCGCCGATGCCCTGCAAAAAGCCCTGCTGGAGAGTGCCACGGTCAGCGATGAGGCCGTGCGCCACAGCTTTGCCCGTGAATTCGAGCAGCGTGAGGTTGCCGCTGTGGTTGTCGAGCCGTCCAGCATGCTGAAGAAAGTGAACATCGACGACAAACAGGCACGCGACTGGTATGAATCCCACAAGGATGCCTACCACTCACCACTGCGTCTGACCATGAATGTGGTCACCATCGACCCCAAGAAGCTAGCCGATGATATCGCAGTCAGTGAGGCCGACATCAAGGCTGCCTATGCAGAGCATCAGGATCGCTATGTGCAGCCGGAGACACGTCACGCCCGGCATATCCTGATCGCGCTGCCCAAGAATGCCGACGATGCCGCACGCGCGGCTGCACGGGCCAGGATCGACAAGGCGCTGATGGACATCAAGGCGGGTAAGTCTTTCGCCTCTGTTGCCAAGAAAGTGTCCGAAGACAAGGCCACGGTCAAGAACGGCGGCGATATCGGCTATCTGCCTCAGGGGGCCACAGTATCGGCCTTTGATGCGGCGCTGTTCGCCATGAATAAGGGCGAGGTCAGCGATGTGGTTGAAACCCAGTTCGGTCTGCATCTGATCCAGCTGGAGGATATCAAGCCGGAACATGTCAAATCGCTGGAAGAAGTGCACGATGCCCTGAAGAAGGAGCTGGCGATCGGCCTTGCCGATGAGGAAGGCTACAAGCTGTCGCAGGATCTGGACGATGCCCTCGGCCGCGAGGATTCGCTGAAGGCAGCCGCTGATAGCGTCAATCTTAAAATGATGCAATACGGCCCCATCAGCATCGAGGAAGCACGCGCCTATCCGGTACTCGGCAATGCCGCCTACCGTACCCAGCTTTTCAGCCGCCATCCGGGGGACCAGATCGAGGTGCACGAACTCGACAAGGGTCAGTTCGTGGCCATTGAGGTCACACGCCGCGATGAGCCTGCCGAGCAGCCGTTCGAGAAGGTATCTTCCGAGGTATATGCCGATGCCCAGCGGGCTGCCGCCGTGGTTCAGGCGCGCAAGCTGGCCGCTGATATCCTTGCCCAGGCCTCCACGACGCCGCTGGAAAAACTCGCCCAGCAGCATGGCCTGCCGCTTTACCTGTCCAAACCGGTGCGCGCCAACGGCACTGGGGATAAGGATGCAGACTGGCTGTCCGGCGATGTACTGCAGGCTGCCTTCAGCGTGAAACAGGGCGAGGCTGCCCCTGATGTGCTGCAGGTGAGCAAGGGCTTTGCAGTAGTTGAGGCGAAGAAGGTCATTGCAGCCGATACCGCCGACTTCGAGAAACAGAAAGATGCGATCCGCAATTCCTTGCTGCGCTCGGAGGGTGCGGTGCGCTTTGCCCGCTGGATGGCGAATACCCGCGCCAGCCACGAGATCAAGATCAATCAGTCCGTGCTGGAGAAGCTATGATGGGTACCCGCTCCGCAAAGGGCAAAAAAAAGACCGGTTGCAAGGCAACCGGTCTGTTGAATGGTGGAGCCAGGCGGGATCGAACCGCCGACCTCTTGCATGCCATGCAAGCGCTCTCCCAGCTGAGCTATGGCCCCGTTTCCTGTCGTTCGCATGTCGCGTTCGTCAAGGCCGCGCATTGAGCCATAGAGGGAATTTGTTGTCAACATGGTTTTGAAAAAAAATGAGCCTGCCATGCAATTATATCGTCGCACCCTGTCCGCCGACTGCCTGACCCCGCCGGCGGTGTTCGCCCGCCTGCTGGAAAACGGTGACTGCTTCCTGCTTGAATCCGCCGAGGGCGGAGAACGCTGGGGCCGTTTCAGCATTCTTGCCATCAGTCCTGCCTGCCGCGCGGTGAGCAACGGCTCGCATACAAAACTCCGCTTCCGCGACGGCAGCGAAGGTACATTTGACGGCGATATTCTTGAATGGCTGCGTCAACAGGTCATCGCGCAACCGGCTCCCGAGGCCAGCGACCTGCCTTTTGCCGGTGGTGCTGTCGGTTTCTTCGGCTATCAGCTGGTATCGCATTTCGAAGGCATCCCGTCCGACCTTCCCGATCCGGTCGGCGCACCTGAGTCCGCCTTTCTGCTGGTCGATCGTTTCATGGTGTTCGACAACCTGCGCGGCACGCTGATCATCTGTGCGCGCCTGCCCGCCGATGCCGGGGCTGAAGCCGCCCGCGTGCTCGATGGCATGGAACAGAGCCTGTACAAGGGAAATGCCGCAGCCGCAATGAATCTGGATGCCGTGGACAATGCCCATGTTTCCCCGGAGGCCCAGACCACACAGGCCGATTTCGAGGCTGCGGTCAGCAAAGCCAAGGAATACATCCTGGCCGGCGATATCTTTCAGGTAGTGCTGTCGCAACGTTTCTCCAAACAGATGGACTGCACCCCTTTCGATATCTATCGAGCCGTGCGCTACATCAATCCCTCACCGTATCTTTTCTACCTGCATATCGGGGATACCGTGCTGGTCGGCTCATCGCCGGAAATACTGGTGCGCAAGGACGGCAATCGCGCCATCGTGCGGCCGATTGCAGGCACCCGCCCTCGCGGCAAAACAATCGAGCAGGATGCAGAGCTGGCCGATGAACTGCTGCACGACACCAAGGAACTGGCCGAGCATGTCATGCTGGTGGATCTCGGACGCAACGATCTGGGCCGGGTTTGCGATTACGGCACGGTGAAGCTCACCGAATCGATGGTGATCGAGCGCTATTCGCATGTCATGCATATCGTCTCGCAGGTCGAGGGAACACTGCGCGCAGGGGCTGATGCCATCGATCTGCTGGCGGCCACCTTCCCGGCAGGCACGGTATCGGGTGCCCCGAAGGTGCGCGCCATGCAGATCATTCACGAACTGGAGCCTGTAGCGCGCGGCCCCTATGCCGGTTGCGTCGGTTATCTGGGCTATGGCGGCGAGCGCATGGATACCGCCATCGCCATCCGCACAGCGGTGATCCACGACGGCAAGGTGCATATTCAGGCGGGAGCAGGCATCGTGGCCGATTCGGTACCCGAGCGCGAACATATCGAATGCGTCAACAAGGCGACGGCGATGTTCCGTGCCGTGGCACTGGCCGAGGCGCAGATCAAACGCGAAGTGAAAGGGCAACAGTCATGATGCTGGTCATCGACAACTACGATTCATTCACCTTCAATCTGGTGCAATACCTCGGTGAACTGGGCGAATCGCCCGAGGTGCACCGCAACGACCGTATCAGTCTGGACGAGATCGCTGCGATGAACCCCTCGCACATCCTGATCTCGCCCGGCCCCTGCACACCACTGGAAGCCGGCATTTCGGTGGATGTGATCCGCCGCTTTTCCGGCGTCATCCCGATTCTGGGCGTCTGCCTCGGCCATCAGTCCATCGCCGAGGCATTCAATGGCAGCGTGATCCGCGCGCCACGCCTGATGCACGGCAAGACCAGCCCGATCCACCACGACGGCAGCGGCGTGTTCGCAGGGCTTCCCTCGCCGTTCACCGCCACGCGCTATCACTCGCTGATCGTGGATGAGCCGCTACCCGGCGAACTGCGCCGCACGGCATGGACCGACGAGGGTGAACTGATGGGGCTGGCGCATGTGTCGCATCCGACCTTCGGAGTGCAGTTCCACCCCGAATCCATCCTCACCGAGCACGGCCATGCCATGCTGAAAAACTTCCTTAACTGTAAAGTCCAATGACACAGACTTTGAACCGCCATGTACGCAGAGTTACGCAAAGTAAGGCAAGACAGGAATTAATAGTGAGGAGAGAGTGCCCATGACGCACCGGTGGCAAACCTTTACCTCTGACAGCATGAACCAGGCGACTCCTGTCAAAGATTTCAAGGATTCTGCTTTGCGAAACTCTGCGTACTCTGCGGTAAATGCTTCCTCTGAGGGTGGCGTATGAGCATCACGATACAGCAGGCGCTGGGACTGATTCAGGCCGGCATTTCCATCAGCGAAGCGGATGCCGAATCCGTGTTCGGCCAGATCATGAAGGGGGAAGCCACGCATGCGCAGATCGGCGCACTGCTGATGGGGCTGTCCATCCGTGGCGAAACCGCCGACGTCATCGCCGGGGCCGCGCGTGCCATGCGCGCCGCTGCAACGCGCATCGAGCCCAAATCCAGAGGCTTGCTGGACACCTGCGGAACCGGTGGCGACGGAGCTTCGACCTTCAATATATCGACGACCGTAGCCCTCGTGGTCGCTGCCGCAGGTCAGCCTGTGGCCAAGCACGGCAACCGCGCCATCTCCAGCAAATCCGGCAGTGCGGATGTTCTGGAAGCGCTCGGTGTGAAGCTGGATCTCGCGCCGCAGAAGGTGGCCGATTGTATCGATGCCGTCGGCATCGGTTTCCTGTTCGCTCCCGGGCATCACCCGGCCATGAAACATGCTTCCGCCCCGCGCCGCGAGCTGGGCATGCGCAGCATCTTCAATCTTCTGGGTCCCTTGACCAATCCGGCCGGAGCCGGGTTTCAGGTGCTCGGTGTGTACGCACGCGACAAGCTCGATCTGGTCGCAGGCGCCTTGAACCGGCTCGGCATCAAGCGCGCGCTGGTGGTGCATGGCCGCGACGGGCTGGATGAAATCACCACCACCTGCATCACCGATGCAGTATGGGTCGAGCACGGACATGCCCCGCGATGTTTCGAGATCGACCCTGCCGCCTTCGGCATGCCCTATGCCAGCCCTGCTGAACTGGCCGGCGGGGATGCCACAGCCAACGCCGCCATCATCCGGGACATTCTGAACGGTGCATCGGGGGCTGCGCGCGACATCGTGCTGCTCAATGCGGCTGCCGCTCTGTGGGTCGCCGGTCGCGCCGAAGGCATACCAGCCGGGCTGCGTCTGGCAGCCGAGGCCATCGATTCCGGCAAAGCTTCTCAAACCCTCACACAACTTGTCACCTTCACTCAAAATGCAGATGCATGAACCGCGGAGTACGCAGAGTTCCGCAGAGTTAAATCAGTTAAGCCAGCAGATTCTTGATGCTGCCTTTCGCGTGCATTCTGCCCTCGGACCGGGATTGCTTGAGTCAGCTTACGAGCATTGTCTATGTTACGAACTCGGCAAGGCGGGCATCCAGTCAGTCCGACAGGTGCAGCTTCCCATTGTATACGGCGAGATAATCATCGATGCTGGCTACCGGATCGACTTGCTTGTTGACGACAAAGTTATCATTGAGATTAAGGCAACCGATGCATTATTGCCCATCCATGAAGCGCAACTTCTTACTTATTTAAAGCTAGCCAAAAAACATGTTGGCCTGCTCATTAATTTCAATGTCCGATCATTAAAAAATGGGATCAAACGAATGGTGAACGAACTGTGACCGGAACAATTCACTTTGAAGATAGAGCGAACGAAATGTCCTACATGAAATCCTTCAGGAGTTTTTACTCTGCGAAACTCTGCGTACACTGCGGTAAATGCTTATGAACTCGATACTCAATGAGATCGTTGCGTATAAACGCGGCTGGGTTGGTGAATGCAAGGCAAAGCTCCCTGAAGCAGAACTCGGCGAGATGGCAGCACTCTATACACCGCTCGATTTCGCCGGAGCGCTGACCAATCGCATCGGCAGGCGGGAAAACGCCGTGATTGCGGAGATCAAGAAGGCCTCGCCTTCCAAGGGCATCATCCGTGCGGATTTCAATCCCGTCGCCATTGCCCGAGCCTACGAGTCAGCCGATGCGTGCTGTCTTTCAGTGCTGACCGATGTGACATATTTTCAAGGCTCGGATGACTACCTGCGTCAAATACGGCAGGCCGTGACGCTGCCCATCCTGCGCAAGGACTTCATGCTGGATCCGTATCAGGTGATCGAGGCGCGAGCCATGGGTGCCGATGCGATCCTCCTGATTCTGGCCATGTTGAGCGATGCACAGGCCGCTGAACTGGCGGCTGCGGCACGCGAACAGAGCATGTCGATCCTGCCGGAGGTACACAACAGGGATGAGCTGGAGCGTGCGTTGCTTCTCGATACACGACTGATTGGCATCAACAACCGCAACCTGCATGATTTCAGCATCAGCCTGCAGACCACCCTCGATCTGTTGCCGGGTATGCCTGAAGACAGGGTTGTGATTACCGAATCAGGCATCCTCACCCCGGATGACATCCGGCAGATGAACGCCGCGGGTGTACACGGATTTCTGGTCGGCGAGTCACTGATGCGCCAACCCGATCCGGGAAAGGCTCTCGCCTCTCTGCTCGCATAACTCAAACGCGAGCAACACAAAGGGAGCCCGATGGGCTCCCTTTGTGTTCAGTGATTCAATGGCTTAAGGGTTCGCACCAGGGGCTGCATCCTGCGGAGCTACAGCTGCATCCTCACCGGTCGGCACCGGGCTTTGCGAAACCGGTTTGGCATTAAGGTCGCCAAGGCGTTCCTCGGTCGCAATGAACACCTCATCGGCCACCTTGCGCTTGATCTCTTTGTACACCCAGTGACGGTTCGTATAGATCTGCCCCAGGGTGCGGATCTGCAGCTGTGTCTGGGCATTCGGCATGCGGAAAACCCGCACGATGAACCGGTAACGGATGGCAAGCGGTGTACCGACACCGAACGCATTCATGGCCGCGCCGAAATAGCTGGTCGCTTCGCTGGCATCCTTGCGGACCCAGTCTGTGGTGATGGTGCCGCTCGGTGAGTCCACACTTTCCAACGGAAGGTTCAGCGAGGTCATGCCGTCAATTGCGGATGAGAATACTTCTCCCGGGGTTTTGTCATAAAGGCGCGTATCCAGACTCACCGCTTTACCGGCCACGGCCTCTTTCTCTTCGGCCGTCATCTTCACATCGCCACGAGCAGCTGCAACAGCCACCTTGTCGGGCATCGGCACGCTTATTTCCTCGCGCAGTGCCGGAGGCACATCCAGGGGGACACGCGAATCTGCTGCCCCGCCATCTTTGCCGGAGCGGGCATAGTCAGGCTTGTTGTCATCATTCGACCAGAACATCTTGGGAGCGTCGCTGCATGCACTCAGGAAGGCGACACATAACATCAGGGAGAGAAAATTTGTTGATTTCATAGCGCGGCATTCCATCGGCTATCTCGCCAAAGGTCAACAAAAACAAGTCAAAATGCAGTGGCCGCAAAGGGCGCATAGAAAAGGCATCACATACGACGAGGCATCGGCGAACTTCTCCGCAGGGGTCTGTTGAACCACAAAAGAAAAGGGAGGCCCGAGGGCCTCCCTTCCATTTGTACTGGAAAGTGTCTCCGAAGAGATACTTCTTACATCAGAGCTTCGACGTCCAGAGTGGTGGTCTTTGTGCGGGAAACCAGACCAGCAGCGGTCTTGTTCTTGGCATTTTCCTGACGCAGAGCAATAACGAAGTTCTGGTACACGGAGTAGGAAGCGCCAAGGTGCAGACGGTCAGTCTTGGTACCGACCTGCGTGTTACCCACACCGGCCATCAGCAGCAGACCGTGGATAGGCTCCACCTGGCCACGAACAGCCCAGCCCTTCAGGTTGTCGGTCAGGCTGGTGTTGTAGTTGTTGGTCTCGGTTGCAGTGGACTTCTTGGCGGAAGCCACGTCGCCGTACAGACCGAAGCCCATGCCGCCCACTTCGCCTTCCAGCGAGGCTTCCAGACCAGTGCGCTCCATCTTCAGCTGCTGAGCAGCGATGAACTGACCGAAGGAACCGACGTTGCCGCCGATCAGGATGCCGCCAACGCCCAGGGACAGGCCGCCGACGTCGAAGAAGCCGTTAGCACGGACCATCTTGGCTGCGGTGAAGGTGGAGTTACCATTAACGCCCCAAGCCACGCCGTCAGACGGAGCGATCAGGCCGGCCTGGATGGCGCCCATGTCGTTACCAACCCATGCGGTCAGACCGGCAATGTTGTCAGCAACACCCGCCAGAGCGTTGGACTTCATGATGTTCTGGTTAGCAGAGGTGAAACGGCCGTTGTTGGTGCCGCCATGCTGACCCCAGACGTTGGACAGCTGCAGACCGGCATCTTCACCGAAACCGGTGTTGTAGTAGGAGACACCGACTTTCATGCCGCCGACATCGAAGGAGTTCATGAACTGGTGGTTACCGAAAGCGCCGCCGCCGAGCTCAACGAATGCGCCGGTGTTGGTGCCCATACGACCAGCGATCAGGATAACCTGGTCACCGTAAACGATGGATTTGGCAGTGGTGGTCACGCCAGTGGTGGTGGTGGTCTTGGTCTGGACGACATTCGGACGGATCACGACGGTTGCGTTCAGAGTGGCCGGGATGGACATGCCGTCATCTTCAACCAGAGCCTGGTCGCCGACATCGGTGAATGCGTTCATCTTGAATGAACGACCGAAGGCGGTCAGAGCAGGGATCTCCTGGAAGTGGCAGCTCAGGCAAGCTGCGCCGGTCTGGCGAGCGAACGCCGGAATAGCTTCAGCGTTGGTCGGGGCCAGCGCAATGCTGGAAACCGCGACGAGGGCGAAAGCAGCAGCAGAAAAAATCATTTTTTTCATGTTGTAGTATCCTCTTTGGTTTATTACCCGAGCCGTATGGCAAGGGTTTTATATTTTGTCTCCCCTCCGATTCCACTTCCTGAGAAGCTCTTCCTTCCGGGAGGACTGGCGAACTATGGGATGGCTCCAGCACAGGGTCAACATGATACACCACCTGTGTGTCATATTGTCACACCTGCGGATTCAGCTATGTTACAATTACATATACAGAGGGTCCGGTTCGGCTTAACTCGGCGGTGAATAATCTGTGCCGAGGATATCGATCAGGGGCTGGAGTTGTTTCTCATAGCGCTTCCATCTGGCTACCGATTTCTCGTACATGGGCTGCCTCACCTGCATGATGCTGGCGGTATTCACTCGCTGACGGGCCTGCTGGAAATCCAGGCAGGCATCCTCCCAGCTGAGATTGCAGGCATCGAGCAGCTTTCTTGTTTCGCGAGCCTGGTCGCTGACCAGATGCTCGTATTCGAGTTCATACATCACGCCGGCGGGAAGCGTCTTGCGCCAGTGGCTCATCAATTCAAGGTATTTCCTGCAGTAATTTCCGAGTGATTCCAGACGCAGGCCATAGTCGTACAGGCTGCCCTGGATATTGGATGTGTAGATGGACAGGCAGACATCCAGCGGGTTACGCCGTACATGCACAATCCTTGCATCCGGCAAGGCACAATGCAGCGCTCCGATAAAGAGAATGTTATTCAGGGATTTATCGACAATCCGAGGTGTGTCGGCGCCTGCAGCGCGCACACGCGCCGTGTACTCCCTGCCTACATCCGCCCACTGCTCAGCCGAAAGGGCGGTCAGACCGGCCACATCGGCGTCCTCTCCTGCAGCGAACATCTCATTCAGCAAGCCCGAAAAGGCATCGATCTCACCGCGACCGCTCACCTGTGAGTGTGCGATCAAAATCTGTTCTACCAACGTGCTTCCGCAACGTGGCATACCCACGACGAATATCGGGGTCGCATCCGCAGCCCCCCCGGAGCAACTGAGGACCTCCTGCGAATAGGCCTTGCCGATACCCTCCATCGCATGGATTGCCGCAGCCGCATCATAGTCCCGCAGTGAAGCGCGCAGATCGTTGCCCTGCTTATAGTAACCGAAGGCCTCCGGATAGTTGCCAAGCTTGTGTTCTACCTGGCCCATCGCATTGAGCAGATACACTTTGTCCTCCGAGCCTTCCGGACAGACTGCCAGCGCATTGCGTATCAAGGCCACCCGTGCATCGTCCTGTGAATCGAACCTGATGGATTCGGCCATCATCTTCAGGGCCTGGGCATGGGTCGGATTCAACTTAATGGTTAGCTCAAGCGCGTCTTTGGAAAGCTCGGCATTGCCCATCTGCATGGCCGTTAAAGCCTTGGTGTATGCGCCCTGAGCAGAATTCGGATACTGTTTCATCAGCTCGTCCAGCGTAGCCATGGCAAGGTCCATCTCACCCAACTCGCGGCAGGCGGTCGCCATGTTGATGAATTCCTGAGGCTTTCTGATCTTCAGCTTCAGCGCGCGTTCCAGATAACGCCTTGCTTCTGCAAAGTGCACCATTCCGGTCAGCGCCTGGCAGCATCCGAGCAGAGCCTGCACGGACTTCTGGTCCATATCCACGACCCGCTTGAAACAATCCAGCGCGAGCCTGTACTGCATGACCTGCAGATACAGGTTGCCGAGATTGATCTGGAAGTCGGTGCGTTTCGGCGCCAACTCCGCAGCCTCCTGCATATACGGCAAGGCCTGCTGCACCCCGGACATCGACAACAGCATCGCGCCCCGAAGAAAGGCGAGGTCAGGATTGTCCGGCTGCATGGATTCGATCTGCTTGCACAATTGCTCGCACATATCAAAGCGTCGCCCGCCATAAGCCTGCAAGGCCCGATCCACGTACTCCCCGATCTTCTTCTTTTGCGTGTTTGAAAGACGAAGCTGCCTGGACATCAGTCGCCCCTAACTGCGGTCGTCATCAATACGGCCAGGTGCCAGGCGGCTTATAACATCCGGATCAGACATGCGCCGCGACAAGTTCCAGCCAGAAGTGAATCAGCGTGCGGCTGTCATCGCCCTTCTTGGCCTTACCCAGCTTTTCCTGCAACTCGGCAGCATAGGCATCGGGAATATGATAGACCGCCCCGGAGGTTTCCCATACTCCGCCGGTCTGCACCAGCCTCAAACCGACCGTATCACCGACATCGAGCTGCCGGCTGATCCACTTGTCTTCGATCAGGATATCTTTGGCTTTCTTCTCTGCACAGGCATGCAGTGTGAAACTTGAACCGGGATCGGTTGCCGCGACCTGATAAAGCTGCAACGGCTGCTTGTGCAATTGTTCCAGATATTCACGCTGGGCATCTGAAAGATTCACCACCGCGTCCAGCACCAGCTTCATGACCGGTCCGGTCGTCATCTCCGGCTTTCCGGTCGCGTCCTTGTCGTCTGATTCGCCGTCCTCGACACTATCCCCCGGCGCGCCAAACACACCTTCGGCCATCAGGTACTCCAGCAGATTGGTATTAAGAATATTCTTGATCGACTGATCGGCAGTGGCAATCCCCTTGCGTTGTGTCGCATCAATCCCTGCATACCAGACGCTTTCCACCCAGTTCTTGAGAGCCTCACCATGCTTGTAGGTGATGAAGTTAATGGCTTCCTGAACGATCTCACGATTATCGGCCCGGATAGCGGACAGGTCGCGCTCCTTGAGCATGCAGCATTTCTTGTATTTCTTGCCGCTGCCGCACGGGCAGGGATCATTGCGGTTTACCTTGGACACGGGAACTCCTTCTTGTAGCGGCGACACAGGACTGACGTGCAGCGCAGCGAAGGGGGAAGAATGAACGGTGTCCGGACTCACATCAAGCTTCCGTGGCGATGCCGCGTGAGGCGCCATGGCAAATGCGCCGGAAATGCCTCGATAGAAGCTGAAACATGCTGGAAATCCGAACTTCAAAATGATCGAAGCGGCGTGGCTTTACTATTAACAAGCGTATTTATTGCTATATCATTTGTGTCATGAACATACAAAAGACGCTGCTAAAAGCCATTGAACTTCATCAGAACAACAACCTGAATGAGGCGGAGAAGCTATATAAAGCCATTCTGGCCAAAAAACCGAATCAGCCAGATGCCAATTATAATCTCGGCTTTCTTGCCATGCAGACCAATCGGCCCGATGTGGCATTGCCCTTGTTTACGAAGGCTCTGAGGGCCAACCCGAAGAATCCGCAAATCCAGCAAGCCCTTGCTGCTGCGAAGAAGGCGGCAGGCGGCCAGGGCGGTTTGCATCAGCAGCTGGAGGCGCTGGTCAACCGGCAACAGTATGAAGAGGCGTTGAAATTAGCGAAAGAAGCTATCGATAAGAGCCCGGACGATGCCTATGCATGGCATGCATCGGGAACGATCTCCTGCCTGATGCACGATCCGCTGGGTGCTTTGCCATATTTGCAAAAGGCATTGGCTTTGCAGCCGGATGATGCCGAGGCACACAACGCACTGGGAAACGCCATGAAAGATCTGGGCAGGCTGGACGAAGCTGAAGCGAGCTATCGTGAGGCCATCCGTATAAAAGATTATGCGGACCCGTATGAAAATCTTTTCGACCTGCTTGAGCAGAGCAACCAGATGGACAAGCTGGAGGCTGCCTTGCGGGGAGTTCAGCAGAGAATACCCGGCCACCCCACAATCCCTATTTGGCAGGCATACGTGCTGGCAGGGAAGAAAGAGAATTCCGAGGCATATGCGCTCCTTAAAAGGGTGAAGACCTCGGCACTGGAAGATTCGGTGAAAGTTAAATATCACAAACTTCTTGCTGACGTTGCACATCGGCTGGAGCATTACGATGAGGCTTTTGCTTCGTATCAGGCCTCCAACCGAAGCATCATGCAACTGAAAGAGAACAGCCCCTGTGACAAAACAAGGTTCACAAGACAGATCGACACCCTGCTGAATTATTTCACCAGTGCGCGTATTGCTTCATGGCAGGAGTGCAGCAGCCACCGGGGAATCACGCCTGTCTTTGTTATCGGCTTCCCCCGTTCCGGCACAACATTGCTGGATACGATTCTTCGTAGCCACTCGCAGGTCACGGTTGTCGAAGAAAAACCCATGGTGGACAAGGTCGTCCATGCGTTCGTGGAGAAATCGATCGATCTCATGCGCATGGATGATCGCCAGTGTGAACAGCTCCGGAACATCTATTATCAGGAACTCGATAAGCACATCAGCCCTGACGACAGGCAACATATCATTGTTGATAAAATGCCCTTGAATATTATCTATACTGGCATCATCAGAAAAATATTCCCTACTGCGAAATTCATCCTGGTATTGCGCCACCCTTGTGATTCTGTGCTCAGTTGCTTTATGCAGACGTTTGCAATGAACGATGCGATGGCCAATTTCTCGACCCTGGAGGACAGCGCGTCTTTATATAACAAGGTGATGCAGCTGTGGGATCGATACCAGAATGTGCTGGATATGAATGTGTTTACCATTAAATACGAAGATATTATTGATGATAATGAGCGGACACTGAAACCGTTGCTGTCATTTCTGGATATCCCTTGGGATGATGCATTGACGAACTATCAGGAAACCGCCCTCAAACGCGGAAACATCAACACTCCGAGCTACAATCAGGTCATTCAACCGTTGTACAAGAGCGCCCATGGCAGATGGAAATCCTACCAGAGGCAAATGTCACGCTGTCTCCCCGTTCTGTCACCCTGGTGCGATTATTTCGATTATGAAAAAGAGTAACCTAGGTCGTATTCATCAAGCCTGATTGTCCGAGCCCGAAACATTCAGCGCAGGCGGTTCCTCAATAGTCTCACTTGAATCAGCCCCCCCCCGGGGGCAAAAAGAAATAACCCCGCCGGAGCTTGCGCTCAACGACGGGGTTTCTTTGTTAAATTCCTGGCAACGTCCTACTCTCCCATGGGGACCCCCACAGTACCATTGGCGCTAGAGAGCTTAGCTTCTGAGTTCGGGATGGGATCAGGCGTTTCCTCTCTGCCATAGTCACCAGGAAACTGGTAACAAGCAGGAAATTTGATGATGTTTGTTCACATGACAGGCATATGAACCCAATGTCTTAATATTGCATGGTCAAGCCGCACGGGCAATTAGTACTGGTCAGCTCCGCGTGTTGCCACACTTCCACACCCAGCCTATCAACGTCGTAGTCTTCGACGGCCCTTCAGGGGGATCAAGTCCCCGGGAGAATTAATCTTGAGGCCGGCTTCCCGCTTAGATGCCTTCAGCGGTTATCCGTTCCGAACGTGGCTACCCAGCAATGCTCCTGGCGGAACAACTGAAACACCAGAGGTTCGTCCATCCCGGTCCTCTCGTACTAGGGACAGATCCTCTCAATTCTCCAACGCCCACGGTAGATAGGGACCGAACTGTCTCACGACGTTCTAAACCCAGCTCACGTACCACTTTAATCGGCGAACAGCCGAACCCTTGGGACCTGCTCCAGCCCCAGGATGTGATGAGCCGACATCGAGGTGCCAAACTCCCCCGTCGATATGAACTCTTGGGGGGAATCAGCCTGTTATCCCCAGCGTACCTTTTATCCGTTGAGCGATGGCCCTTCCACACAGAACCACCGGATCACTAGAACCGACTTTCGTCCCTGCTCGACTTGTCAGTCTCGCAGTCAGTCACACATATACTCTTGCGCTCAATGGCTGATTTCCGACCAGCCTGAGTGTAACTTCGCGCGCCTCCGTTACAATTTGGGAGGCGACCGCCCCAGTCAAACTACCCACCAGACAATGTCCCGGACCCCGATAAGGGGACACGGTTAGAACCCAGGCATGTTCAGGGTGGTATCTCAAGGATGGCTCCCCGATCACTAGCGTGACCGGTTCAAAGCCTCCCACCTATCCTGCACAAAACATACCTAGATCCAATGCCAAGCTATAGTAAAGGTGCATGGGGTCTTTCCGTCTAGCCGCGGGAATGCTGCATCTTCACAGCAAATTCAATTTCGCTGAGTCTCTGGTTGAGACAGTGGGGAAGTCGTTACGCCATTCGTGCAGGTCGGAACTTACCCGACAAGGAATTTCGCTACCTTAGGACCGTTATAGTTACGGCCGCCGTTTACTGGGGCTTCAATTCAGAGCTTCGCTTGCGCTAACCCCTCCTTTTAACCTTCCAGCACCGGGCAGGCGTCACACCCTATACATCGCCTTACGGCTTAGCAGAGTGCTGTGTTTTTAGTAAACAGTCGCTACCCCCTGGTCACTGCAACCCTGTTCTGCTCCACGAGTAAATCGCTTCACATACTTGGGGCACCCCTTCTCCCGAAGTTACGGGGCCAATTTGCCGAGTTCCTTAACCAGAGTTATCTCAAGCACCTTAGGCTTCTCGCCTCGCCTACCTGTGTCGGTTTGCGGTACGGTCAATACTAGACTGAAGCTTAGAGGCTTTTCCTGGAAGCATAGGATCACTGAGTTCGTTCAGACCGTAGTCAGAACCCCACATAACGCCTCAGCATTAAATGAAGAGCCGGATTTGCCTAACTCTTCTGCCTACACGCTTATACCGGGACAACCAACGCCCGGCTCAGCTACCTTACTCCGTCCCCCCATCGCATCTAGTATCGGTACAGGAATATTAACCTGTTTCCCATCGACTACGCATTTCTGCCTCGCCTTAGGGGCCGACTAACCCTGCTCTGATTAGCATCGCGCAGGAAACCTTGGGCTTTCGGTGAACGGGTTTTTCACCCGTTTTATCGCTACTTATGCCAACATTCTCACTTCTGATACCTCCACGACTCCTTACAGTATCGCTTCACAGGCTTACAGAACGCTCTCCTACCATGCAGCAAGCTGCATCCATAGCTTCGGTGGTATGTTTAGCCCCGTTATATCTTCCGCGCAGACCGACTCGACCAGTGAGCTATTACGCTTTCTTTAAAGGATAGCTGCTTCTAAGCTAACCTCCTGGCTGTTTTCGCCTTTCCACATCGTTCACCACTTAACATACACTTTGGGACCTTAGCTGATGGTCTGGGTTGTATCCCTCTCGACTACGGACGTTAGCACCCGCAGTCTGTCTCCCATGATTGCACTCAACGGTATTCGGAGTTTGGTTAGGTTTGGTAAGTATCGCTACCCCCTAGCCCATCCAGTGCTCTACCCCCGTTGGTGATACATGAGGCGCTACCTAAATAGCTTTCGGAGAGAACCAGCTATCGCCAAGTTTGATTAGCCTTTCACCCCTATCCACAAGTCATCCCTGTCGTCTTCAGCCGACGTGGGTTCGGTCCTCCAGTGAGTGTTACCCCACCTTCAACCTGCTCATGGATAGATCACTTGGCTTCGGGTCTATGCCCAGTGACTCATTCGCCCTATTAAGACTCGCTTTCGCTACGGCTCCGCCTAAAGGCTTAACCTTGCCACTGAGCCATAAGTCGTTGGCCCATTATACAAAAGGTACGCCGTCACACATTAAAATAGTGCTTCGACTGCTTGTAGGTCCATGGTTTCAGGTCTATTTCACTCCCCTCATCGGGGTGCTTTTCACCTTTCCCTCACGGTACTGGTTCACTATCGGTCGTTGAGACGTATTTAGCCTTGGAGGGTGGTCCCCCCGGATTCAGACAAGGTTTCTCGTGCCCCGTCCTACTCAGGAACATGCTAGGCTGACTCAAAATTTCGCTTACGGGGCTATCACCCACTATGGCCACACTTTCCAGAGTGTTCAGCTATTCTTTGTCAATACCATGTTGCAGTCCTACAACCCCGGTAAGCAAGCCTACCGGTTTGGGCTGATCCGCTTTCGCTCGCCGCTACTGACGGAATCTCTTTAGATTTCTCTTCCTGCGGTTACTAAGATGTTTCAATTCACCGCGTTCGCTTCAATGTACCTATGTATTCAGTACATGATACCCCTAAGGGTGGGTTTCCCCATTCGGACATTTCCGGATCAAAGCCTACTTACCGGCTCCCCGAAACTTTTCGCAGGTAGTCACGTCCTTCATCGCCGCTCAACGCCAAGGCATCCACCATAGACCCTTGTTCACTTGACCAATGCAATATTAAAACATTGGATTATCAGCTTTGTTCATCAGTGACCTCACATAAGAATCACCAACAAACATCACTTGATAAAAATCATCAAATTTCCCAACTTGTAAAGAACAAACCCTAATAATCACATTCGTGGTCTTCGGGTAAACATATCTGGTGGAGGATAACGGGATCGAACCGTTGACCCCCTGCTTGCAAAGCAGGTGCTCTCCCAGCTGAGCTAATCCCCCAGTAGAAGCGGACGGTTACAATCAACCTCCGACCAGTGGCCGTATAAATCGATTGGTCTGTGCCCGCATCTGATATGGTGGGCCCAGGTAGATTCGAACTACCGACCTCACGCTTATCAGGCGTGCGCTCTGACCAACTGAGCTATGGGCCCGAATTTTGTGGTTTTTTACTGAGCTGTGAACGTGCCGGATTCGACCTTGGGATTATAATTAATCCAAAAGGATTTTCCCTAAAAGGAGGTGATCCATCCGCACCTTCCGGTACGGATACCTTGTTACGACTTCACCCCAGTCACTGACCACACCGTAGACGCCTGCCTCCCGAAGGTTAGCCCGGCGGCTTCTGGTGCAACCAATTCCCATGGTGTGACGGGCGGTGTGTACAAGGCCCGGGAACGTATTCACCGCGGCATTCTGATCCACGATTACTAGCGATTCCGACTTCATGTAGTCGAGTTGCAGACTACAATCCGAACTGAGACGGCTTTTTGGGATTGGCTCCGGGTCGCCCCATTGCAGCCCTTTGTAGCCGCCATTGTAGCACGTGTGTAGCCCTGGACATAAGGGCCATGATGACTTGACGTCATCCCCACCTTCCTCCGGTTTGTCACCGGCAGTCTCGCTAGAGTGCCCAACTTAATGATGGCAACTAGAGATAGGGGTTGCGCTCGTTGCGGGACTTAACCCAACATCTCACGACACGAGCTGACGACAGCCATGCAGCACCTGTCACTTGGCTCCCGAAGGCACTCTCTCATCTCTGAAAGATTCCAAGGATGTCAAACCCAGGTAAGGTTCTTCGCGTTGCGTCGAATTAAACCACATGCTCCACCGCTTGTGCGGGCCCCCGTCAATTCCTTTGAGTTTTAATCTTGCGACCGTACTCCCCAGGCGGTCAACTTATCGCGTTAGCTGCGCCACTGCAGGGGTCGATACCCGCAACGGCTAGTTGACATCGTTTAGGGCGTGGACTACCAGGGTATCTAATCCTGTTTGCTACCCACGCTTTCGATCCTCAGTGTCAGTATTGGTCCAGTAAGCCGCCTTCGCCTCAGGTGTTCCTCCGTATATCTACGCATTTCACTGCTACACACGGAATTCCGCTTACCCCTCCCAAACTCAAGCCTGCCAGTATCGGATGCAGTTCCGGGGTTGAGCCCCGGGATTTCACATCCGACTTAACAAGCCACCTACGATCTCTTTACGCCCAGTAAATCCGAACAACGCTTGCACCTTTCGTATTACCGCGGCTGCTGGCACGAAATTAGCCGGTGCTTCTTCTACAGGTACCGTCAAGGCAGAGAGGTATTAGCTCTCATTCCTTCTTCCCTGTTGAAAGCGGTTTACAACCCGAAGGCCTTCTTCCCGCACGCGGCGTCGCTGCATCAGGCTTTCGCCCATTGTGCAAAATTCCCCACTGCTGCCTCCCGTAGGAGTCTGGACCGTGTCTCAGTTCCAGTGTGACTGATCATCCTCTCAGACCAGCTACTGATCATTGCCTTGGTAGGCCATTACCCTACCAACTAGCTAATCAGACGCGGGACCATCCATAAGCGAGAGGTCCGAAGATCCCCCTCTTTAACCCGAAGGTATTATGCGGTATTAGCTTGGATTTCTCCAAGTTGTTCCCCACTTATGGGCAGGTAACCCACGCGTTACTCACCCGTGCGCCACTCGTCAGCGACCAAAGTCCTGTTACCGTTCGACTTGCATGTGTTAGGCACGCCGCCAGCGTTCGTTCTGAGCCAGGATCAAACTCTCCATAGAAAGTTATTACCTATATGTTAAAACTCATCCGATTAATTGACGGAAATTACTCATTTCACGTACACTTGATTGCGTTCGTGTCAGAGGTCTCCATCAAATCAAGATGACCCGACACGTTCACAGCTCAAGCAAAAACCACAAATTGTAAAGAGCGACCGCGCTTTCCGCGGGGACCGGAATCATATTGCCCCCAAAGGGAAATGCAACACCGGATTTAACTACCGCCTGTCATCGTTATGCAACATTTGACTGACGGGCGGCGAACTATAGGGGTGCAATCTTCTGCGTCAACACCTTTTTTCACCTTGTGAATCCGGCCTCAATCAGGCCTCGCTCACACCTCGAAGGGCGGCGAACTATAGGGGTGCAATCTTCTGCGTCAACACCTTTTATTCGCCTTGCGAATCCAGCCTCAATCAGGCCTCGTTCACACCCCGGAGGGCGGCGAACTATAGGGGTGCAATCTTCTGCGTCAACACCCTTTTGTCGCCCTGTGAACTCAGCCTGAATCAGACCTGGTTCACACCCCGGAGGGCGGCGAAACATAGTGATGTGACCGCCTGCGTCAACACTTTATTCATGCTTTCTGGATATCCGCAAACAGCCATCTATATAATAGATTGTATATTGCATGTATCACCCTCCGGCACATGGCATATGGGGCTGCAGCGGACTAGCCTTGTGCCATGTTCACCCAAGAAGTCATCCGCCATCAGCAGCAGGATTACCCTGACTCCATGCGCGAACAGGAAGAGCGTGTCGCAGGCATCATCATTGGCACACACAAGCCCTGCCTCATCCTGACTGAACACCCGCCGCTCTACACCGTCGGCACCTCGGGCCGCGAGGGGGATATCCTCAGCCGCGAGATTGATGGCGAAAGTATTGCCGTGTTCGCCAGTGGTCGTGGTGGTGAGGTGACCTATCACGGGCCCGGACAACTGGTGATGTATGTTCTGGCCGATCTGCGCAACGATCCCGACCTGCATCAACATGTGCACCGGCTTGAAGAGATGGTGATCCTCACGCTCGCTGATTTCGGCATCGAGGGGGTACGCAGCCAGCGCGGCATCGGCGTATGGGTGAAGGGCAACAAGATCGCCGCAGTCGGCGTGCGCTGCCGAAAGTGGATCACCTTCCACGGCATTGCGCTGAATATCAATCCGAACCTGCGCCATTTCTCGGGCATCGTGCCCTGCGGCATGCGTGATGCCCCTGTTACCTCGATACATGCCGAGGGGGTTATGGTAAGCCGGGACGAGGTGGAAGTCCGCCTGCTGCCGCATGCCGCAGCCCTGTTTCCCGGCCCCGGGGGCTGACCGGCCGCAGGACGATGTATTGGCAAGACGCAGGATGCATGTAACCTGTCGCCATGAACGACACGACCACCACCCCAGCACAAGCCATTTCCGGAAAACCGCGCGGCGGCATCCCCATCTCACCGCAGGGCTGGCCGTTCCTGATCGGCGGCGCGGCCCTCACTGTTGGCGCATGGCTGATGTGCTGGACCGCACTGGCGGTCATCCTGCTGATCCTGTTTCTGTTTATGCTTAATTTCTTCCGCGACCCGGAGCGCGCCACCCCGCAGGGCGAGGGGCTGTTCATCTCCCCTGCCGACGGCAAGGTGGTGACCGCCGAACAGACTGCCGACGGCGTGCACGTGGACATCTTTATGAATGTCTTCAATGTGCATGTGAACCGTGCCCCGATGGCCGGACGCATCAGCCACATCGCCTACACCCGGGGCAGCTTCATCAACGCCGCCCACAAGGACGCAGGCGAGCACAATGAGCGCAACCTTTTCGAGCAGCAGGCCGATGCAGGCCCTGTGGTTCGCTATACGCAGATAGCCGGCCTGATTGCACGCCGCATTATTTCTTATGTGGCGGTCGGCGATCAGGTCAAAGCCGGTCAGCGCATTGGTATGATCCGCTTCGGCTCCAGGGTTAACTGTGAACTGCCGGCAGGCTTTGCTCTCAAGGTGAAGGTCGGTGACATGGTCAGCGCAGGCCTGACGGTGCTGGCCGAACTGGATACTGCGAAACAGCAGCCGGGGGGAAAGGACGATGAGCAAGCCTAATTCGGTTCGCGAACGCGGCATCTATATCCTGCCCAGCCTGTTCACCACGGCCGGCCTGTTTGCCGGCTTTTACGGGCTGATCGCCGCCGTGCAGGGGCGCTTCGAACTGGCTGCCTGGGCGCTGATCGCCGCCGCCATTTTCGATATCCTGGACGGGCGTGTGGCCCGCCTGCTGCATGCCGAGTCTGATTTCGGTGCACAGTACGACTCGATGTGCGACATGCTCTCCTTCGGCATCGCGCCTGCCGTGCTGATGTATATGTGGGCTTTGGCCCCCCTGCACAAGGCAGGCTGGATGGCTGCCTTTCTGCTGGCGGCCGGTGCAGCACTGCGTCTGGCACGTTTCAATGTGCAACTGGATACGCAAAGCAAGAAATACTTCAACGGCCTGCCCACCCCGGGCTCGGCCATGCTGATCGCCACAGCCGTACTGTTCCATGAAGATGCCGGGCTCGACCCGATAGCCTGGCTGTGGTTCGCCATCTCCGTGGCTCTGGCCTGGCTGATGGTCAGTAATGTACCGTTCTTTGCCGGCAAGGATGTGGACCTCAAGCAACGCAAGCCGGCGATCATCCTGCTTGTCATGCTGGTGGCGATCGCCTTCGTGATGACCAATCCGCATACCTGCCTGTTCATCCTGGTGCTGGCCTACGTCATCCACGGCGTGTTGCTTGGCATCACCGGTCGCAGCAGGAAGGATGACGGGCACAGCGGCGGCCAGCCCCCAGTAGACGAACCGGCCAACTGAACACGCAGCCAAAGCGGTATGATTGACACCCCCGACGGGCAGTGCTTTACTCCGCCGCATGAACACCAAGCGCGACTTTGATGCCATCTTGAACCTATCCATGCCTGCACTGCTGCTAGGCAGGATTGAGCGTGACTTCTGAGGTATTCATCCGGAATAATGATTCCATAGTTTTCCCTCAAGGCCGCAGCTATACCCTGCGGCCTTGTTGTTTGTAGGCAGGCCGCAACGCTTCACCCGCACCACCCGCAAACACAACCGGCTCCGAAGAGCCAACAGGAGAAACCGATGTCCGACCGTTTATACATCTTCGACACCACCCTGCGCGATGGCGAGCAGTCGCCCGGCTGCTCGATGAATCTGGATGAAAAGCTGCGCGTGGCCCATGCGCTGGCAGCACTCGGCGTGGACATCATCGAGGCAGGCTTTCCGGTCGCCTCCCCCGGCGATTTCGAGGCCGTGCATCGCATTGCCAGCGAGGTGAAAGGTCCGACCATCGCCGGCCTGGCCCGCGCACATCCGAAAGATATCGAACGCGCCGCAGAGGCCATCAAGCCCGCCGCGCACTCGCGTATCCATACCTTCATCGCCACCAGCCCCATTCACATGCAGGCCAAGCTGCGCATGAGTCCGGATGATGTGGTCGAGATGGCCGTGGCCGCTGTGAAGCAGGCACGCTCGCTGGCGGCCGAGGTGGAGTTCTCCGCCGAAGATGCCGGTCGTTCGGAGATGGACTTCCTGTGCCGCATCGTCGAGGCGACCATCGCTGCTGGCGCGCGCGTCATCAACATCCCCGATACCGTGGGCTATATGACCCCGAACGAGTTCGGCGCCCGCATCAAAGAGCTGCGCGAGCGCGTGCCGAACTCGGACAAGGCGATCTTCTCGGTGCATTGCCACAACGATCTGGGGCTGGCCGTAGCCAACTCCCTGAATGCCGTGGAAAACGGTGCGCGTCAGGTGGAATGCACCATCAACGGTTTAGGTGAGCGCGCCGGCAATGCCGCGCTGGAAGAGATCGTGATGATCCTGCGCACCCGTTCGGACCGTTTCAGCATCGAGACCTGTATCGATACCACCAAGATCGTGCCGACCTCCAAACTGGTCAGCCAGATCACCGGTATGCCGGTGCAGCCGAACAAGGCGATCGTCGGCGCCAATGCCTTCGCGCATGAATCGGGCATCCATCAGGACGGCATGCTCAAGCACCAGAAGACCTATGAGATCATGACCCCGGAATCGGTCGGCTGGACCACCAACCGCATGGTGCTGGGCAAGCATTCTGGGCGCGCCGCGCTGAAATCGCGCTATGCCGAGCTGGGCGCGCAACTGGACGGCGATGCTCTCAATGCCGTGTTCGAGCAGTTCAAGCGTCTGGCCGATAAGAAGAAGGACATCTTCGATGAAGACCTGATGGCTATCCTGGAGCAGGGCGATGATGTGGCTGCCGAACGCATCAAACTGCTCAGTCTGCATGCCGCCTCCGGTACGGGTGATACCCCGGTGGCCGCCGTCGAACTGGAGATCGAGGGCAAGAGCCACAAGGCCACCGCCGAGGGCGACGGCCCGGTGGATGCCGCCTTCAAAGCCATCAAGTCCATGGTCGAACCAAACGGCAAACTGTTGCTGTATCAGGTGAACGCCATCACCGCCGGCACCGATGCGCAGGGCGAGGTCACGGTTCGTTTGCAGGACGGCGATCGCATCGTCAACGGCCAGGGCAAGGACACCGATATCGTCGTTGCATCTGCGAAAGCCCTGATCGATGCCCTGAACAAACTCCCCGGCATGCATGCCAAGGAAGTCCACGCCCAATACTCGGGCGTCTGATCGACCCTAAACCATGGATAGACAGAAGCCGGCTTTTGCCGGCTTCTTTTTTATGCGGAGAGAAACTCCAGATAATCGGCCAGCAACGCATCGGCGGCCAGCCTGCAAAAGCGTTCGCCGTCCTTTACTGTCGCCAGTTGCGGGCTTGAGCCGATACGACCGTCGGGAAATTTTTGGCGGAAATCGAAGGCATCGAAGAACTCGCCGGTCGGGGCGACCTCGGGGGAAAGAGGTACATCCTTCACCGCTTCGGGATAGGCGTAGTAACTCAGCGCCACCTCGCTGACCGTGGCATGGAAGCCCTCGGCCTCTCCGTACAGCTCTGCGGCCAGTTGTTTCACAGCAGCATCCCGCCACCAGTTGGCCATGCGACAACGCAGCGACAAATCCCCCTCGGATACATCTGCGTACAACTCGGAGAAGGCCGCTGTCACAGCAGGAATATTGCCGCCGTGACCGTTGAGGAAATAGTAGTGCGTGAAGCCGTGGCGGCGCAGCGATCCGACCACGTCGATGATCACCTGAACCAGCGTGGAGGGCTTCAGCGTCACCGATCCCGCAAAGGCCATATGATGCGCCGACATGCCGTAGTTGATGGATGGTGCGATCAGCACGTCCTGCAAGGTTTCGATGTGCTGCGAAATGCGCAACGGACAGATGGCATCGGTGCCGATCAGGCCGTTCGGCCCGTGCTGCTCGGTGGAACCGATGGGGATGATGATGCCGGTGGAACGCTCAAGGTATCGCTCCACCTCCTGCCATGTGCTCAGTGCCAACTGCATATTCACCTCCGTAAAAGCCCATCGTAGCGGCAGTTTCCGACGGATGACAGTCCGCCACCGGCAAACCCATTAGAACGGAATGGGCTATTGCGGTTGCACATTCTTTATACTGGACTAGAATAGTCCGACTTATGGAAAGGTGCTTCTGATGTTCCGCATTACGCGACTGACCGACTACGGAGTCATGCTGATGACCGAAATGGCCCAGGCAGAAGAACCCGTACTCAATGCCGCTGCACTTGCCACGCGCTCGCACCTGCCCGCCCCCTCTGTGAGCAAGATTCTCCAGCTTTTATTGCGCAATGGCATGCTTGAATCGGTACGCGGTGCCGGTGGCGGCTACCGTCTGACCCGCGATGCCTCCGAAATCTCGATCCGAGACATCATCGTGGCGCTTGAGGGCCCGATTGCGCTGACCGAATGCAGCCTCGATCACAGCAGCTGCGAGCAGCAGGAACATTGCAACACGCGGGGCAACTGGAACCTGATCAATCAGGTGGTGCGCGGCACGCTCGGCGATATTTCGCTGGCCGATATGATCGAGCCGGGATTCACGCCGGTGCTGCGACTGGAAAAGCGCTATGCCGATACACGCATGCCGGTAACACAAGGATAAATGTGATGAGCGATAACGCACAGGTCGAACATCTGGTCGACAAGAAATACGAGGCGGGCTTTGTCACCGATATCGAATCGGACACCCTGCCGCCCGGCCTGAACGAAGATGTCATCCGCCATATCTCCGCCATCAAGGGCGAGCCCGACTGGCTGCTCGACTGGCGTCTGGCGGCCTTCGCCCACTGGAAGACCATGAGCGAACCGCACTGGGCGCATGTGAAATACACGCCGACGGATTATCAGGCCATCTCCTACTACTCCGCCCCGAAAAAGCGCGAAGACGGTCCGCAGAGTCTGGACGAAGTGGACCCGAAGCTGCTGGAAACCTACAAAAAACTCGGCATCCCGCTGCATGAGCAGGAGTTTCTGGCTGGTGTGGCCGTGGATGCGGTGTTTGATTCGGTTTCCGTGGCGACCACCTTCAAGGGCAAGCTGAAGGATGCGGGCGTGATTTTCTGCCCGATCTCCGAGGCGGTGCAGGAGCACCCTGAACTGGTGAAGAAATATCTGGGCACTGTCGTGCCAACCGGCGACAACTTTTTTGCGGCACTGAATTCCGCAGTGTTCACGGATGGTTCGTTCGTCTACATCCCCAAGGGCGTGCGCTGCCCGATGGAGCTTTCCACCTACTTCCGAATCAATGCCAGCAACACAGGCCAGTTTGAGCGCACCCTGATTATCGCGGATGAAGGTGCATATGTATCGTACCTCGAAGGCTGCACCGCCCCGCAACGCGATGAAAATCAGTTGCATGCAGCCGTGGTGGAACTGATTGCGCACGATGATGCGCAGATCAAATATTCCACGGTGCAGAACTGGTATCCTGGCGATGAAAATGGCGTGGGCGGCATCTACAACTTCGTGACCAAGCGCGGCGATTGCCGCGGCGCGCGTTCGAAGATCTCCTGGACGCAGGTGGAAACAGGCTCCGCCATCACCTGGAAATATCCGAGCTGTGTGCTGCGCGGCGACGATTCGGTCGGCGAATTCTACTCCGTGGCCCTGACCAAGATGCACCAGCAGGCCGACACCGGCACCAAGATGGTGCATCTGGGTAAAAACACGCGCAGCACGATCGTTTCCAAGGGTATCTCGGCGGGCTTCGGCCAGCAGTCGTATCGCGGCCTGGTGCATATCGGCAAGGACGCGACCGGCGCACGCAACCATACACAGTGCGACTCGCTGCTCATCGGCAGCACCTGCGGGGCGCACACCTTCCCCTATGTCGAGGTGAAGAACCCGACGGCGACGATGGAGCACGAAGCCACCACCTCGCGCATCGGCGAGGATCAATTGTTCTACTGCAAGAGCCGCGGCATCGCCGAGGAAGACGCGGTGAACCTGATCGTCAACGGCTTCTGCAAGGATGTGTTCAACGAGTTGCCGATGGAGTTCGCCGTGGAGGCCAATCGTCTGATGGAAGTCTCCCTTGAAGGCGCGGTCGGTTAAGGAAACTGGAAAAGAGGACTGAATGATGTTGAAGATTGAAAACCTGCACGCCTCCGTGGACGGCAAAAAGATCCTCAAAGGCATTGATCTGACCATCAAGCCCGGCGAGGTGCATGCCATCATGGGCCCGAACGGCTCGGGCAAGAGCACACTGTCCAATGTAATCGCCGGACGCGACGGTTATGAAGTCACCGCGGGTTCCATTTCCTTCCACGGAAAGGATCTGCTGGCCATGCAGCCGGAGGAGCGCGCCTGGGCGGGTGTGTTTCTGGCTTTCCAGTATCCGGTGGAGATCCCCGGTGTGAACAATGTCTACCTGCTCAAGGCCGGCGTGAACGCGCGCCGCCGCCATCTGGGACTGGAAGAACTGGACGCCATGGAGTTCATGCAGCTGGTACGCGAAAAGGCCAGGCTGGTCGAGCTGGATCAGGCCTTTCTGTCGCGCGGCGTGAACGAAGGCTTCTCCGGCGGCGAGAAGAAGCGTAACGAGATCTTCCAGATGGCCGTACTGGAGCCCAGCCTCGCGATTCTCGATGAAACCGATTCGGGACTGGATATCGACGCCCTGCGCGTGGTGGCCGGCGGCGTGAACAAGCTGCGCTCGCCCGAGCGCTCGATCATCATGGTGACGCATTACCAGCGCCTGCTCGACTACATCGAGCCTGACGTGGTGCATGTGCTGGCCGATGGAAAGATCCTGAAGAGCGGCGATCGTACACTGGCCCTTGAATTGGAAAAGCGCGGCTACGACTGGGTCCGCGAGGAAGCAGCCCATGCCTGATATCGCTGCACTCCGCAAACAAGCGTGGGACGCATTCGAGCAGGCCGGCCTGCCGACCACGCGTCAGGAGGAGTGGAAATACACTTCACTGGCACGCATCGGCAGCACGCTGGGCGAGGCATGGTGGACAGCTGCCGATCCGGCCTCACTCGATGACGCCGACATAGAGGCACTGGCCATCCCGGAGCTCGATGCATGGCGCGTGGTGTTTGCCAATGGCCGCCTGATCAGGGGCGCAACGCATCTGCCCGACGGCTTGACCCTTTCACCGCTGTCCGAACTGCTGACCGGCAATGCACAACAGGCCGCCGTCGCCCTGCAATGGCAGGACGATGCCCCGCTGTTCAACGGCACACTGGCCGCCAACAGCGCGCTGGCCGAAGACGGCCTGTGCCTGTGCCTGACCGACGGCGTGAAACTCGACAAGCCGGTGTACATGCTACACATCGCCGGCAACGGCGGTGCCTCGCATCTGAGGCACGGTCTGTGGCTCGGAAAGAACAGTGAAGCGCATGTCATCGAACACTATGCCGGGGTAAATGAAGAACCCGGCCTGACCCATGCGGTCACACTGGTGCACCTCGGTGCTGGCGCGCATCTTTATCATGACCGCCTGCAGGACGAATCACCGAAGCATTTCCACCTCGGACGGCTGCATGCCACACAGGGCCGCGACAGCATGCTGAGCTCGCATGCCGTCGGCCTCGGCGCATCCCTGTCCCGGCTGGATCTCGCCGTCGATCTGGCTGCACCGGGTGCTTCGTGCATCCTCAACGGCCTGTACATGCCGACCGGCCGGCAGCATTGCGACCACCATACGCAGATCGACCACAGCGCACCGCACTGCATCAGCCGTGAGCATTACCGCGGCGTGCTCGACGGACGCGCGCACGGCGTGTTCAACGGCAAGGTGGTGGTGCATCAGGGCGCTTCCGGCACCGACTCGGCGCAGAGCAATGCCAATCTACTGTTATCCGATAAAGCAGAGGTCGATGCCAAGCCGGAACTGGTGATCCATCACGACGATGTGAAAGCCGCGCATGGCTGCACCGTCGGCCAGCTGGACGACAAGCAGTTGTTTTATCTGAAGACGCGCGGCATGTCGGACGAGGAGGCACGTCAGATGCTGACCTTCGCCTTTGCCGATAGCGTGCTCACCGGCATGCGTGTGCCGGCCGTACGCCGCTTCATCGAAAAACGTGCATTCTCCAAGCTGCCGCTCGGCGCGGACGCCGAAGCCATGCTGGGCTGATCCGGAGTTTTATTTTATGTTTGATATCGAAAAGATCCGGGCGGAGTTTCCGATCCTGAGCCAGCAGATCCACGGCAGGCCGCTGGCCTATCTGGACAATGCGGCCACCACACAGAAACCGCAAAGCGTGATCGATGCCGTCCGCCGCTATTACGAAGAGGACAACGCCAATGTGCATCGCGGCGTGCATGCCCTTTCCGAGCGTGCCACCGCCGCCTATGAAGGAGCGCGCAAGACCGTCGGCGGATTCTTCAACACGCGCAGTGTTCGCGAGGTGGTCTTCACGCGCGGCACCACCGAAGCCATCAATCTGGTCGCATCGAGCTGGGGAAGGGCCAATATCAAGGCCGGTGACGAGATCCTCATCACCCACATGGAGCACCACTCCAATATCGTGCCCTGGCAGATGCTCTGCGAGCAGACCGGCGCAATCCTGAAGGTCGTGCCGATCAATCAGGCAGGCGAGCTGCTCATGGACGAGTTCGATGCATTGCTGACCGAACGCACGAAGCTGGTCGGCGTGGTGCACATGTCCAATGCGCTGGGTACCGTCAATCCGGTCGCGGATATCGTGCGGCGAGCCCATGCCGCGGGTGCGAAGGTGCTGATCGACGGGGCACAGGCCGCAGCCCATCTGCCGGTGGATGTGCAGGCACTGGACTGCGATTTCTATGTGACCAGTGCGCACAAGATGTACGGCCCGACTGGCATCGGCGTGCTCATCGGCAGGGAGTCGCTGCTCAGGGAGATGCCTCCGTATCAGGGCGGCGGCGATATGATCCGCATGGTCACCTTCGAGAAAACCGAATACAACGACCTGCCCTACAAGTTCGAGGCCGGAACGCCGCACATCGCGGGAGCCATCGGCTTCGGCAAGGCGCTGGAGTTCATCCGGGGCATCGGATTTGATGCCATTGAGAAACGCGAAAAAGAATTGCTGGCCTATGCCACCGCAAAAGCAGCGGACTTCGATGGTCTGACACCCATCGGCACGGCCGAAGATAAAGCCTGCGTGCTGTCGTTTGTGCTCAAGGGTATCCATCCGCACGACCTGGGCACGATCCTGGACCGCGAGGGTGTGGCCATCCGCGCCGGTCATCATTGCGCGATGCCGGTCATGCAGTTCTATAAAGTGCCGGCCACGGCGCGTGCCTCGTTCTCGGTGTACAACAGCGAAGCCGAGGTGGATGCCCTGTTCGCCGCCCTTACCAGGGCACAGGAGATATTCGGCTGATGTTCGATCTAAGAGATTTATACCAGCAGGTGATCGTCGATCACAACAAGCGCCCGCGCAATTTCGGCAAACTGACCGAGTTCAACCACGACGCGGACGGCTACAACCCGTTGTGCGGCGACAAGCTGCACATCTATCTGCAGGTGAGCGATGCAGGCGTCATCGAGAACGTCTCCTTCGAGGGAGAAGGCTGTGCCATCTCGGTAGCCAGCGCCTCGCTGATGACCGATGCGCTGAAGGGCAAGACCATGCAGCAGTGCGAGGAGATGTTCGGACAATTCCAGCACATGGCCACCTCCGATCTCGCCGAAGCGCCGGACGAGGAGGTGCTCGGCAAGCTGACCGTACTGGCCGGGGTGCGCGAATTCCCCAGCCGTATCAAATGCGCCACGCTTTGCTGGCACACCCTGCACGCAGCCCTGAAAGACAGCGCCGAACCGGCCAAAACAGAGTAAGGAAACCTCATATGGACCTGCATATCGGAGAAAACATCACCGTGCTGCGCGACTGCGATGCACTGCTTATCCCGATGGGCACACCGGTGACCATCCCCGAAGGCAGCCGCGTGATGATCACGCAGGCGCTGGGTAGCTCCTATACCGTGAACATCAACGGTAATCTGGCGCGAATCGAAAGCAGCAATGCCGATGCACTGGGCTTTGAAAGCACGCCGCAGGAAACTGAAAAGAGCAGCAAGGCGGACGGCCCTGTGAACGAGGATGCACTGTGGGAAGCCATGGAGCAGTGCTTCGATCCGGAGATTCCGGTGAACATCGTGGATCTCGGCCTGATCTACCACTGCGATATCAAACCCATCGAGATCGACGGTTCCCAGGTCGGCAACCAAGTGGATGTGGTGATGACCCTGACCGCCGCCGGTTGCGGCATGGGCCCGATCCTTGTCGAGGATGTGCGCTCCCGCCTGCTGGATGTGGACAATGTGACCGAGGTGGATGTAGAGCTGGTGTTCGACCCCCCCTGGGATCGCAGCATGATGTCGGATGAAGCACGCCTGCAACTGGGCATGTTCTAGAAACAGGAGGGATTGCATGTCTGAATGGATCGATGTCGCGCCAGAGGAGGCGCTCACACCGGGAGACCGATGCGTCGTTGAAACCGAGATCGGCCCGATTGCCGTGTTCAATCTCGATGGCGAATTGTATGCCCTGGCTGATGTCTGCACGCACGACGGCGGCGAACTGGCCAGCGGCAAGTGCGTGGGCGACCAGATCATCTGCCCGCGCCACGGCGCCCGCTTCTGCATCCGCGACGGCCGTGCACTGACTCCGCCGGCCTTCGAGAACATCGAAACCTTCCCGCTGCGTGTTGAAGCCGGTGTCATTCAGCTGGATATAGATACCTGATTATCGTTCACCATTACATCGGCCATGACAGTGCTATAGTGGCGCCGTGATAAACCGAAACGACCCTGACCATCAGCGCAACCCGACGCTGCCAGCGCTCATCTGGGCCAAATTTGCCGCACGTCCGGACTCGGAGCACGAGCAAACCCTGTTCCGCCTGCTGATTGCGGGAAGCATCTGCATGTATTTCCATATGGCGGGGGCCAGTCTGCCCTTCCTGCTCAGCCTGCTTTACCTGCCCGTATCGCTGGGAATCCTGCTCTGGGTATATCTCTCGCCCGGCATCAACCCGCTTCGCCGACTGCTCGGCATCTCCGCCGACATCGGCATGATTTCGCTCGGCGTGATGCTGGCCAACGGCGAGGAGGCCTTTTTGTTCGAGGCCTTGTATCTCTGGGTGATCACCGGCAACGGCTTCCGTTTCGGCATCCGCTACCTGCTGTACGCCACCGTCCTGTCGGTGTTCTGTTTCGTGCTGATCATGATCTACTCGCCCTACTGGCATGATCACATGTTTCTGGTGCTCGGGCAGTTGATCGTGATTGCCGTGGTGCCACTGTTCATGGCCGCCCTGATCCACAAGCTGCATCATGCGATCGCCGCCGCGGAAGCCGCGAGTATCGCCAAATCACAGTTTCTCGCCAATATGAGCCACGAACTGCGCACCCCGCTCAACGGCATCATCGGCATGAGCGATCTGCTGGCCAGCACCCGGCTGACCAAGGAGCAGAAACGCTTCGCCGATGTCATCAAAAAATCGGGCACCCATCTGGCGGGCCTGATCGAGCGCATTCTCGATCTGTCGCGCATCGAGGCAGGCAAGCTTGAGGTGGCACAGGAGCCCTTCGACCTGCATCAACTGGTGCACAACGTTGTCGCCATCTTCGAGCCGCTGGCACGCAAGAAGGACATCAGCGTCGAGATACGTATCGATCCGGATGTGCCCTTCGCGCTGATCGGCGATCCGCAGCAAATCAAACAGGTGCTCATCAACCTGATCGGCAATGCCGTCAAGTTCACCGAGCGCGGCCATGTCTCCACGCATGTATCGCTGCATTTCGATGCCGACGGGAAAGCCATGCTTCGCATTAGCATCAGCGATACGGGGATCGGCATCTCGGAAGCCGCGCAGCAGAAAATCTTCGACCAGTTCACGCAGGCGGACAACAGCGTGACCCGCCGCTATGGCGGCAGCGGCCTGGGCACCACCATCGCCCGGCAGCTGGTGGAATTGATGGGCGGGCGCATCGAACTGCAAAGCACGGAAGGTCAGGGCAGCACCTTTACCATCATCCTGCCCTTCCGCAGGCAGGAAAAGGCCGGCGGGGAACGACGCCTCGCATCGATGCGCGCCCTGCTGCTGTGCAACCGGGACATGGCCCGGCGCATTGCCGATACCCTGGAGCGCTGGGATGTACATAGCGTTTGTATCGAGGACGATGCCCCGCTTCTCTCGGTACTGGTTGATGCCGAGTCCACGGGTCAGGCCTTCGATGCGCTGATCATCGACCGTCCCCTGCTGAACTGCAAACCCGAGTTGCTGGCGCAGGCGGTGCGCGGCAAGCAGGGCCTGGAATTTATGGACCTGATCCTGCTCGACAACGAGGCCAATCAGGGGGCCGACAGCATGCGATATGCGGCCGGTTTCAATGCAGTGCTGCATCCTCCGATCGAGGAATCGCTGCTGTTCAATGCCCTGCATGCCGCAAGCGTGGTGCGCCAGTCGCCGGGCGAGGTGATTACCATTGCAGATATCTACCAGCGCAAGCAGGACATCAAGTCGCTGAAGATTCTGCTGGCCGAGGACAACCCGGTGAACCAGGAGGTGATCGGCGAAATCCTGCAGCGTGCCGGGCACTCCGTGCAACTGGCCGAGGATGGCGAAAAGGCGCTGGATGCCCTGATCGGCGATGCGCATTTCGATCTGGTGCTGCTGGACATGAACATGCCCGAGGTCAGCGGTCTGGATGTACTCAAGCAGTTCCGTTTCGTTGACACCAGCGGCAGCACCCCGGTGGTCATGCTCAGCGCCGACGCCATGCCCGAAACCATCCGCCAGTGCCGCGATGCAGGCGCCAATGATTATCTGACCAAGCCGGTGGAAATCACCCGACTGCTGCAAACCGTGGCCCGTTACGGAGCCGACAAACAGGTCAAAGTACCGATCGTCACGCCAGCAACAGTCGTTCATTCCGCGAAGTCAGCACCGCAGGAAGATAACGATAGTATCCTCGATACCGAGATGTTGCAGGAACTGGTTTGGATTTGCGGCTCTGCCGCCAAGCTGAATGAATTCATCGCGCTGTTCGAAAGCACCGCCGCCGGGCATATCAGCAAACTTGAAAAGGCTGCAAAAGATAACGATGCCAAGGCCTTTGCCAGAGCCGCGCACGCCTTCAAGGGCTCGGCCGGCACCATGGGGCTGCACCGCGCCACCCGGCCCTATCAGGCCGTTGAAGCGCAGAAGAACACCCTGAGTCAGACCCTGCTGCTGACATTTGCAAAACAGTTTGCAGATATCTACCGGGAGGGCTGCACCGCATTGAAGGCCTTCGCCGCCGAACTGCCGGAACAACCCAAACAGTAGTACAGCAACGCGGGGCGGCTGCCGCCCCGCGCACTGCGTCCCCCCCCTCCTGTCAGGCGCTTCTACTCAACTGCCTTTTCACCAGCCGCTGCATCATGCGGATATCCCTGCCGCCCAGGCGCATGGCTGCATCCACCCAGATATTGGCCGCGGCAAGCAGTTCGTCGAAGGTCAGCGGATTGGTGCAGCGTTTCGCTGCGCGGAACGCCCGCACACCGTTACGCATCTTCTCCTCCTTCGCGATGTATTCGTAAGCCGCTTCTCTGCCGCATCCGTCCTCGGCCAGAATATCCACGACTCCGAGCGCGTGCATTTCCTCGCCCGAATACAGCCTGCCGCTGAGAATGATGCGCTCGGCCTGCACCGCACCGATCTTGCGTGACAACACACTGTAGGCGCCGGCCCCCGGGAAGAGATTGAACAGAATATCCGGCAGGCCCATCTTGGCACTGCGCTCGGCAATCACCACCTCGCTGGATACCGCTCCTTCGAAACCGCCTCCCAGCGCATCTCCCTGCACCACGGCAATGGTGGTAATATTGCCGTTAATGCCGATGTGATTGCTGTACAGGATATCGTTGCAGGCCGTTGCGTATTCAAGCAGCCCTTCACGATCCTGCCTTTCGATCATATCGCAGAACAATTCCATGTCGCCGCCGAGGTTGTACACCTGCGGCAGGTTCGAGGTGGATGCAACATAGCGGATATCCCCGGCATGCTCGGCCGTACCGTTGCAAACCTTCGCATACCAGTCCTGAATCTCGTGCGTCAGCTCACTTGAGAAACAGGGCCTCGGCCTGGCATTCATATACAGCCAGGCCATCGCGTGACCGGTGTCATGCTCGATCTTGATTTGCGTATACGGACGCACCTCGTCCGTCTTCAGCGATCGTACTGTGTTCATGGTTTCCTCCATGGAGTTAGAAATGTCACCGACTGCGAATTCACAGCCGGCGCGATGTCTTTCTAGTCCATGGGGTGAGCCGGGGTCAATGAACCGACACCCGATTGAGAATTATCCTGAGATAAGCTTCGAACGGCCCTCACGAAGGCGGGTCAGGGTTTCTTCGCGGCCCAGTAGAGCCAGCGTGGCATCGATCGGCGGCGATACCGAGCCGCCGGACACCAGAATGCGGATGGGCTGGGCAAGCTTGCCCATGCCGGCCTCGAACTGCTCGCAGACCGAGGAGATCAGCGCATGGATGGCTTCCGCCGTCCACTCGGGCAGAGCTTCGACCTGTTGCACAAAGGCATCCAGCAGTGCGCCGGTTTCCGGCTTGAAGTTCTTGGCGACCGCCTTTTCATCGAAGTTCTCCGGACGCTGATAGAAAAAGCGCGCGCCGGCTGCCAGCTCGAGCAGGTTCTTGCTGCGTTCCTGCAGGCTCGGGATCACCGCCGCCAGATCAGGGCCGCCTGCAATATCGACACCCATCAGATCTGCAAGCTCTGCTGCCAAAGCTTCGGGGGAAGCCTCGCGCAGGTAATACGCATTGAGCCAGTCCAGCTTCTGCTGATCGAAACGCGATGCGGTCTTGCCCACCTGCGCGACATCGAACAGCTCGATCAGTTGCGCGCGGCTGAACACCTCGTCGTCGCCGTGCGACCAGCCCAGACGGGCCAGATAATTGACCACGGCATCCGGAAGGAAACCGGCCTCACGGTATTCGGTGATGGCCACCGCGCCATGGCGCTTGCTCATCTTGGCACCGTCCGGGCCGTGAATCAGCGGAATGTGCGCAAACTGCGGCGGTGTGAGGCCGAGCGCCTGATACAGCTGGATCTGGCGCGGCGTGTTGTTCAGATGATCCGAACCGCGGATCACATGCGTGATACCCATGGCCGCATCATCGGCCACCACGGCCAGATTGTAGGTCGGGCTGCCGTCGGAGCGCAGGATGATCAGATCGTCGAGCTCGGCATTATTGAACACCACATCACCCAGCACCATGTCGCGCACCACGGTCTCGCCCTCGTCGGGCGAGCGGAACCGCACCACGAAGGGTGCACCCTCAGGGCGATCCGAGCGATGCCTGCAGCGGCCGTCATACTTCGGCTTCTCACCGTTAGCGCGCTGCTCCTCGCGCATCGCATCCAGCTCTTCCCGGCTGCAATAGCAGCGGTAGGCATGGCCTTCTTCGATCAACTGCTCGGCAGCGACCACGTGCTCGGCCTTGCGCAAACCCTGGAACACCGGCTCGCCGTCCCAGTCCAGTCCCAACCATTTCAGGCCGTCGAGAATCACCTGCGTGGCCTCGTCGGTCGAGCGCTCCAGATCGGTATCCTCGATACGCAGCACGAATTCACCGCCCAGATGGCGGGCATAAAGCCAGGAAAACAGCGCGGTGCGCGCACCACCGATATGCAGCATGCCTGTCGGCGAAGGGGCGAAACGGGTGCGAATGGTCATTGGAGCTCCATGGGGATGATCTTTTTTAGCCTGCAATCTCAATGCGGCGCATAGTATCCGAAAACCCCGCAAGCAAAAACATCAGTCATGTCCTCCGCAAACAGTTCAAATAATCCTTATGGTTAAGCAATGGCGGCCATGGCTTCGATGAGTTGCACGTAGCGGAAGGGTTTGTCGAGGATGTTCAGGTCAAGGCCGGGAAAGCGGGCGGTCAGATCGTCGCGGTAGCCGGTGATGAAAATGATGCGACCGAGCATCCTGGGGCGAATCTGCATCAGCTGGCTGTAAATCTCGTCGCCACTTATTTGCGGCATGCGCACATCGAGGAATACCACATCGAACAGATCCGTGCGCATGCTGAGTATAGAGAGAGCCTTGGATGCGCTCGATGCCTGCTGGATGTCTATCTGTTCATCGAGATCGGTGGCGTAGTGCGTCAGATAGGCAGAAAGTACGCCCTGCACAACCTCGTCGTCTTCAACTATCAATGCCCGCATGAAACCCCCGTCCCGGAAAGCGGAGCATGCATTCACAATACCATTGCTTCAAGCACTGCGAATAACTCGCTCTCGCTCAGGAAAGCCTCGGCATCATCCTGCCCGGGCAACCATGGCATTTCATACAGGCAGGTTTCGCTTCCCAGATAAGGCGCAATCGCCGCGCAGTGGTCGGCAAGCCACACACCACCATGCTCATCAGCAGCATTGACCACCACCCAATCCGGACCTCTGCCCATGCGCTGCAGTTTATCGATACTGAGCAGGGCCTGATTGATGCCGCCCAATCGTGCACGCACCACCAGCAGCACCTTGGCGTGCGGCATGAGCTGCAACCAGTCGGACACCAATACACCTTCAGCCAGAGGAACCATCAAGCCACCAACCCCTTCGATCAGAGTCAGGTCATGCTGCTGCGAGCGCCTGTCGCACCAATCAGCGAGCTCTTCGACATCAACCGACTCGCCCTCGGCCTGAGCAGCAAACATGGGCGCTGCATACGCTTCGAAATGATAAAGATTGATCTCGTCCGCCAGCCCGGAACCCATGTCCTGCGCATCCAGCAGGCTGGCAATGTCCGGGTTCATTTCCCCGGCTTCATAGCCGCAACTGACGGGCTTCAGGGCAAAGGCATCCACACCCCTGGCCAGCAGCGCACGGCTCAGTGATGCGGTGAGATAGCTCTTGCCCGCATCGGTATCGGTGGCGGTGATAAATACACTACAGCCCAAGCTGATTCTCCATACGGATCGGTATCACATCGTCGTACTGACGCGACCCATCGGCATACCAGGCCTGCGCATACAGCACCTCGAAGGTGGCACGGATGCGCCCGTCCTCATCACGATGATTGGCGGCGTAGTCGGCCTCGATATGGCGCAGCAGGCGACGGCCATACAGGCCGGTCGGGCGGTTTTTGATGGCACTGGACGAAGCCCCCAGACCTTTGAGCTCGCGGATCAGCGCCATCGGGTCGGGATAGGTGAGGGTGAACAAATCCGTATCGGTCACAGGCACCTCGATGGGCATCTTCATCAGGGCATCGCCCAGACTGGTGACATCGGGGAAAGGCAGCACCAATCCTGCATATTCATGCGAGAAGCCAGCCAGCGACTGGCGCAATTCGCCCAGCGTTCGCCGCCCGAAGGTGGAGAGCAGCATCAGCCCGCCCGGTGCCAGCACGCGGCGCATCTCGGAGAGCATCTTCTCAGGCTCGCGCACCCACTGCATGGCCAGATTCGAGGCCACCAGATCGAAAGAACCATCAGAGAACGGCAGGCGGACGGCATCACAGCATGCATAGCTGGTGCGCCCCACCCAGGGCATGCGGCGCGGCTGTGCGGCGCGTGCCGAGAGCAGCATACCGGGTGCGATATCAATGGCGGTCAGACCTGCCTTGGGGAAGTGCTTGTGCAGCAGGCGGGTGATATAGCCTGTGCCGCAACCGATATCCAGCATGCGGGTGGGCGCGATCTTGCTGAATTCAAGATGCGCGATCAGCCGGTCGCCCACCTCGCGCTGCAACACGGCATGTGCATCGTAGGTTCCGGCGGAGCGCCCGAAGGAGCGCCCTACCTGTCGTGTGTTGATATGTTGCTCAGACACCATTCCTCCAGAAGTTCATTCAAGGCCTGCGCATGGCACAGGTGCAGCGCATGCCCGGACGGCAGAACCTTCAAGTCCCCATCCGGTATCGCCCCGTCCATAAAGCGCGCCGCGCCTACCGGCGTCACGGCATCATGCTCGCCGTGCACGATCAGCGTCGGGACGCGGACAGCAGCAAGCGATGCACGCAAATCCAGCTCGTCCAGCAGCCGCAAGCCGTCTTGCAATCCTGCCGGCGAGGCGGGGTGACGCTTATCCACCGCATGCCGCGCAATATCCACATACTGCCGGCGCGACAGCTCATCGCCCTGCATCATCAGTGCAAAGAAACGATCCAGCAGACGCGGTGCATCCGTGGCCAGCGCCTCTGCGAAGCGCTCGAACACCGCATCCTCGCAGCCGTGCTGCCAGTCCGCCTGCTGCCGGAAACACGGGGTGCTGGAAAGCAGCACCAGACCGGTCAGTCGTTCGGGATGGTGTGTGGCCAGTTGCAGGCCGAGCATGCCGCCCAGCGACCAGCCGATAAGCATCACCGGCCCGTCCGGCAGGGCTGAGAGCAGCGCATCCTGCCATGTTTCCAGCGGCATATCCGGGGCACCGCCGTGACCGGGAAGATTCGGCGTATGCACAGCAAAATGTGGCGCGAAATGCGCCACCTGCGCATGCCAGGTCTTTGCTGACTGCGCCCAGCCGTGCACGAACACCAGCGCAGGCCTGCTCATTCCGGAATACCCCTCTGCATATCGCACAGCGCATCCACCAGCGCCTCGATGTCGCCCGCTCCATGCGCCGCCGACAGCGTGATGCGCAAGCGTGATGTCCCTTCCGGGACCGTCGGCGGACGGATGGCCGGCACGAAAAAGCCCGCACATTTAAGTGCAGCGGAAGCATCGAGCGCAACAGACTCGGCACCCAGCAGCAGAGGTTGAATCGGCGTGATCGAGGGCATCAGTTGCAGGTCCTGCTGCGCAGCCAGTCCGCGGAACAGCTCGATATTGGCATGCAGCGCATGCACCACATCGCCCTGCCGGATGACATTCAGCGCGGCAAGGCTGGCCGCGATAACGGCAGGCGGCAGCGCTGTCGAATAGGTCATGGTGCGCAGGCTCTGGCGCAGTCCTTCGATCACTTCATGCGTGCCGAGGATGAATGCGCCGTAAGAACCCAGCGCCTTGCCGCATGTGCCGACCTCGATCAGCCGTGCATGCCCTGCCACCCCGGCGGACGAGCTCAGCCCGCGCCCGCATTCTCCCAGCACACCGAATCCATGCGCATCATCGAGCAGCAGCAGCGCATCATGCCGCTCCGCCAACCCGATCAGGCCGGATATATCGGCGCAATCGCCGTCCATGCTGAATACGCCGTCGGAAACGATGATGCGACGTGCTTCTCCGGTATCCTGCAACATCAGCTGCAACTGCCCTGTATCGAGATGCGCATAACGCTTCACCCTGCCGCCGGAAAGACGCGCACCGTCCACCAGCGAGGCGTGATTCAGCTTATCGCAGAACAGGGCGGTATGGCGACCCGCAAGGGCCTGCAACAGGCCGAGATTGGCCAGCATGCCGGAACCTGCCAGCAGGCAGGCTTCAAAGCCTTTCCATTCCGCCAGCCCGCATTCCAATACATGCATCAGCGGATCGTCACCACTGACCAGACGCGATGCACCACTACCGGTGCCGGACTTTTCAAGCGCCTGACGTGCCGCGGCCGTCACTGCCGGATGAACGCTAAGACCCAGATAATCATTGCCCGCGAAGTTCAATAAATCCCTGCCCTGCATGGCGATGTGCATGCCATGACGCACACCGCTGTTGAAGCGGCGACGACGAACCTCGGGGGGCGGGGTGAACCAATTGCGACTATCGGGCATGTCAGGCATGCTGGGTTGCATGGGGGCTCTGTCAACAACACTTTCGGCTTGCGTTAACCACTGCAGGAATCTGCTGTTCCCGCCGGCCTGTGTGTTCTGCCGCACGCCGCTTGCGACAGACAGCAGCATCTGCGACAGCTGTGCTGCCGATATCCGTATCTGGCCGCATCACCACTGCATGCACTGCGGGCGTGTGATGCCCGAACATCTGAGCCCCGGCCCGTGCGGCTCCTGCCTGCGCCGCCCACCACCGCAAAGTGTCACCCATAGCCTTTATCTATACCGTGATGGACCAGTGCGTAACGCCATCCTCGACTGGAAGCTGCAAGGCAGCGATGCCGGTGTACTCTGGCTGCTGGATCGTGCTACCCCCCGCCTGAACAATATCTTCGACCCGCAAAGCCTGCTGCTACCGGTGCCCATGCCACTCTCCCGCATGCGCCATGCAGGCCGGCATCACGCCGCAGACCTTTGTCGCGCCATTTCCAACCGGACAGGTGCCGCATTCGACTGGCAGTTACTGCGCCGCACAGGCGAACAGCAACGTCAATCCAGCCTGAACGGGCGGGCACGCTGGAAGAATCTATGTAAGGCTTTCAGCGTGGACAGCGACCACCTGCCTGCGATACAGCAGGGCGACGGCATACAGGTCTGGGTGGTGGATGACATCATGACCACGGGCGCTACGATGCACTACGCATGCCGCACGCTGCGTCGCGCCGGCATCACAGCCGGCGCATTTTCACTGACCCGGCTGGCAGGCCGGGATTAACGAGGAGACAACATGCCGAAGATAGAAATCTATTCGAGTTCCTGGTGCCCCTATTGCGTGCGGGCCAAGGCCCTGTTGCAGAAGAAGGGGCTGGAATTCACCGAATACAACATCGAGACAGATCCCGCCCGCCGCGAAGAGATGCTCGAACGCAGCGAAGGCGCACGCACCGTACCGCAGATCTTCATCAACGACCGCCACGTGCTCGGCGGCTGCGACGGCCTGTACGCGCTCGAAAAACGCAACGAACTCGACAACTGGCTTAAATAAATCTCCTGATAAAACACCCTGCGGAGTGCAAAGAAAGAGCCGCAGTCACGAATGTCGCCAGCCAAGGCGCGATGAGGGAGTTTGCTATCTGCGGTGACCGAATCGCAACGCCGGATGGCGGCATTCGGGGCGCGGCGTTAAGTGATACCGGCTGCTTCGCGCCAGGCCAGCACCAAGCGGAATGTTTCATTGCTCACCGGCGTATCCATGCTGCGCTTGATGTCGGACAGCGAGGTGTATTCATCTGCCGCTTCCACTGCAGCAGTCACCTCGTCGAACTCTTCGCCCAGCACCTCGCGCACATTGATGTCATAACCGGCTTTGACCAGCGCGACGAAATGTTTGAGCACGGTTTCGTCGCTGATACCCTGCTGTGCGGCTATGCCTTCACGATCTTCGCCACCCTTGTAGAGCTGCCAGGTGAACATCTGCGCATCGTTGGGCGGCGGGCCGGAAACACGCAGCTTCTGGGTCTTTTCGGCGGCCGCAGCAGCGGCCTGCCCGGCCTCATCCACAGCACCATGTTGCAATAGCAGCTTGAGAAACGAATCACCGTAGGTCTGCACCTTTTTCTGACCCATGCCATCGATGGCCGACAGATCGTCGAGCGACTGCGGACGCTGCTTGCTCATCTCGGCCAGCGTGGCGTCATTCATCAGCACATGCGGTGCAACGCCTTCCTTTTCGGCCATCTCGCGGCGCAGATCGGATAGCTCGACAAACACCGGATCGGCGCGATTCACCGCAGGCCGCTTCAGACCGCGATGCACACCCTGATGGAAATGCGCCAGCATCAGATGATTGCGCTTCTCCAGCTTGGCAACCTCATCGGTCAGTTTCAAAGCCGAGCGATGGCTGATATCCGGATTGCAGTATCCCTGATGCACCAGCTGGCGCAGAATGGAGGTCCATTCATCAGCAGTCATATCGGTTCCGGCGCCGTAACTCTTCAGCTTGTCATGCCCGCGCTCGATGATGCGCGCCGCATTCGAGCCGCGCAGCACATCGATCACATAGCCCTTGCTGTAGTTCTCTTCCAACTCGCGGATGCACTCGATGGCCAGCAGGGCCGGCTTGATAGCGTCGTAGGTTTCCGGCGGATCGAGGCAGATGTCGCAATTACCGCAGGGCTGTTTCAACTGCTCGCCGAAGTAGCCGAGCAGCACACGGCGGCGGCAGGTCAGGGCCTCGGAAAAGCCGATCATGCTGTTCAGTTTGTGGATCTCGATGCGCTTCTGTTCCTTGCTTTCCACATTGTCGATCAGGCGGCGAACCAGATTCACGTCGCCGGAGCTGTACAGCAGCAGGGCCTCGGATTCCATCCCGTCGCGGCCGGCGCGGCCGGTTTCCTGATAATAGCTCTCCACACTCTTCGGTATATCGTGATGCACCACGTAGCGCACGTTCGGCTTATCCACACCCATACCGAAAGCGATGGTGGCCACAATCACACGGATACGGTCATGCAGGAAATCGTCCTGCACCTGATCGCGCCTTCGACCAGGCATGCCGGCATGGTAGGCCGCAGCACGGATACCCTGGCGCTGCAGGTGCACCGCCACCTCTTCGACGCGTTTGCGGGACATGCAGTAGATGATGCCCGACTCGCCTTTCCAGTCGTCGAGAAAATCGATCAACTGGCGCATCGGCTTGCGCTTCTCGGCCACCAGATAGCGGATATTCGGTCGGTCGAAACTGGAAACAAACTGGTTGGCCGCCTCGATGCGCAGGCATTGCAGGATATCCTTGCGGGTATGTTCATCGGCCGTAGCGGTCAGGGCGAGGATCGGCACGCCGGGAAATTCCTCACGCAGCCTGCCGAGTTTTTCATATTCCGGACGGAAATCATGCCCCCACTGCGACACACAATGCGCCTCATCAATGGCGAACAGCGCCAAATCGATATCATGCAGGATCTTGGTGAAGGTGGCGGAAAGCAGGCGTTCGGGTGCGACATACAGCAGGTCGAGCCGGCCGGCCTTGAGACGCTCCAGCACATCGGCTGCCTCGGCAACCTTCAGCGACGAATTGTAATAGGCGGCATCCACTCCACAGCGCACCAGTGCATCCACCTGATCCTTCATCAGCGAGATCAGCGGGGAAACGATGATGCCCGTTCCCTTGCGTACGATGGACGGGATCTGGTAGCACATCGACTTGCCGCCACCGGTCGGCATCAGCACGAACGCATCGCCACCACCCAGGATCGCCTCGACGACATCCCTCTGTACGGAGCGGAACGCAGTATATCCGAAGGTGTTCTTCAGAATACGTTCGGCCTGCTTCATTGATTGGTTCATCTCATCCATGTCATTATCCTGCCTGTCAAAACCCATTCATATTACATGCCAGACCCTGCAAATCAAGATAACAGGAATCTGTATCGCAAATGTGACTGATATCCCGCCATTGGCGGTAAACAAACGCCTGATGCATACTGCCGGATGTGAATACACTTGCGGGCAAACGCATTCTGGTAACGCGTGCAGCGGAGCAATTCGAGGCCGTTGCCCGACTGATCGAACAGCGCGGCGGCGTGCCGCTGCCCTTCCCCTGTCTGGCCGTACAATGCCTCCCGGACAATATCCGCGACGCACTTCGTGATCTTCCGGCAGGCACATCCATCATCATGAGCAGCACCAACGGTGTGCATTGCGCCGCGCAGGCCCTGGGCGAGGATTTCATCCCCCTGTTCAGCCGGCATCAGGTGATTGTGGTAGGCCCGCATACAGCCGATGCGCTGTGCGGCCACGGCATTCAGGCTGCATGGGTAGCCGATGAGACCTCGCAAGACGGCTTGATACAGGGCTTCATGGAACACGGCTTGCCGGCCAGCATCTGCTTCCTGCGTGCCGAAGAGGGACGGGATGTGTTGCAGGATGCCCTGCGACAGCAGGATGTGGAGGTCCGACTGGTGCACGCCTATCGCACAGTCTGCCCTGAGGATAATCCGATCGCGGTGCTATGCGCCCTGCGACAGGGTGAGGTGGATGCCGTACTGCTCGGCAGTTCCCGTACCGCACAACATTACCTCCGGCGCATCGGAGACACACAACTGGCAGACAGGCCGGCCGTGGCCGTGATCAGCCCGCAGGTGGCCGCTGCGGCTGAGACTGAAGGATTGAGCGTGCAGGCTGTGGCAAAACAGGCTAGTTTTGCTGCTATGCTGGATGCACTGGCTGAATATTTTACCGTATCCCGATCCGCTGTGGAGGAACACCGCCCATGAGTCTGCCCGACCTGACCATCCGCCCGCGCCGCCTGCGCAGCACCCCGACGCTGCGTCGCATGGTGCGCGAGACCTCGCTCTCGACAGACGATTTGATCTACCCGCTGTTCGTTGATGAGACCCTCAGTGAACCGCGCCCCATCGCCAGCATGCCCGGAGTATCCCGCCTGCCGCTGTCGCATGTCGGCAAGGCCGTGAAGGCTGCTGCAGCCTCCGGCATCCCAGGCGTGATCTTTTTCGGTATCCCGGCCTACAAGGATGCCATCGGCACCGAGGCATGGAATGACGACGGCATCGTGCAACGTGCCGTGCGCGAGGCCAAGGACGCCTCGCCGGAAACCTGCGTGATCGCCGACTCCTGCTTCTGCGAATACACCGACCACGGGCATTGCGGTGTGCTGCATGGCGAGCATGTGGACAACGACGCCACACTGGAGAACCTGCAGAAGGAGGTCGTCTCCTATGCCCGCGCCGGCGTGGATATGATCGCCCCGTCGGGCATGATGGACGGCATGATCGGTGCCATCCGTTCGGCGCTGGATGAGAGCGGCTTTCCCAACACCCCGGTGATGTCGTATGCGGTGAAATACGCCTCGGCCTATTTCGGCCCGTTCCGCGATGCAGCCGATTCCGCACCATCCTTCGGCGACCGCTCCGGCTACCAGATGGACCCGGCCAATGCCCGCGAGGCCATCAAGGAAGCCATGCTGGATATCGCCGAGGGCGCGGACATCCTGATGGTCAAACCCGCGCTGGCCTATATGGACATCATCGCCGCCGTGAAGCAGGCCACCGATGTGCCGATGGCCGTGTACAACGTCTCCGGCGAATACGCCATGATCAAGGCCGCTGCCGAAAAAGGCTGGATCGACGAGCGCCGCGTGGTGCTGGAAACCATGCTGGGATTCAAACGCGCAGGAGCGGATATGATCCTCACCTATCACGCGATGGATATCGCCCGCTGGCTGAATCATGGCTGATAACAAGCCGGAAGAGATTCAGGACAAGGACATTAAATCGGCTTCCGTAAGCAACGCGGAGCTGGATGAGATCCAGCCCGGCCAGAGCGACAGTAAATCCTCTGGCGCAGCTGCAAAAAAGCACCGCATCGGCCCGTGGCTGTTTCTGCTGCTTATCTTCATCGGTCTGCCGGTCCTGTGGGTCTATTCACCGCCGGAGTTGCGTCAGCAGGCGATGCAGCTTATCAACCCGGGCAAACCTGCCCCGCATGCGACACAGCAGACTCAGCCAACCGTCCCGCCCGCTGAAAGCATGGTGTCTGAGGCCCCTTCCGAGTATCCCGCCCCCGAGGCCGATGTTCAGCCCGTGACAGCCGAGACGCCTGCAGAAACAACCAACATTGAAGCCACTGCAGACATCGCCAGCGAAGCTGCACCCGCGATGGATGCGACCGCTTCCCTGCAACAGGAAATCGATCGCCTGCAGGCCGAATTGACCGGCATACAAGCTGAGCGCGATCAACTCCTGCAACAAGCCAGAGGTCCGCAAACCATCGAGTTGCATGTGTGGATGGGCCTGCTGATCAACCCCGATACGCGACTTAGCCAGCGCGCCGGCATGTGGGCCTATCTCGCCTCGCGCCCGAGGCTGGATGCGGCATGGAAAGACAAGGCTGCCCGTATGGCAGCCCTGCTCGACCGGGACAGGGATCAACTCCGAACCGTGAGCAAGACGCTCAAACAGCTGGCTGACGGCATTCCCGAGACTTCACAGACGGACATCATCCCCAAACCCGGAAACGCCTATTTTGCCTGGCTGGCTGGCACCTTCCATCTGCGACCGGCGGCCAGTTCGCGGGAACAGGATCAGAACAACCTGCGTCAGTTGTTACTGAACACGGCGCATGCGCTGGATATTGAGGACTGGCCGGATCCCAAGACCTGGCGCCAGCTGCTCGGCGCACTTCACGACCAGTCCGGCGGGCTTACCGACACCGGCCTGCCCGAATCACTTGGCGAGATCATGATGGATATTGATGCCTCTCGCAGGCTGGCCAGCGAGTGGAGGGAGACCCTCTGATGCGCACCTTTATCGTTCTCGCCTTTGCCATGGGGCTTGCGGTGCTGTTCGCGCTGTTCCCCGAAGTCGCCGACGAAACCCTGAGTATCCATGCATTCGGCTGGGTCTTCGAGTCCCGTCAGGGGCCTTTCATTCTGGCTCTACTGCTGGTGCTTGCTGTGTACTGGCTGCTGCGCCGCATCCTGCTCGCGATTCTGGCAGGCCCCGGGCAGCTGTTGCATGTACTGAGAAACGGCCGCAAGAAACGCCGCGAATCACATCTGCATGATGGCCTGTGCGAATGGGTGGATATGCGCGGTGAACGCGGCCGGAAAAGTTTCCGCAAAAGTCGCGGCTTTCTTCCCGCCTGGGCCGATAGCCTGCTCGACCGTCTCCCGCTGGCGCCGACCGATATCCCGCTGCCTGCTGAAGGCGACGACCCTCTGCTTGTTGCCTTGTCCGCCCGCATCGCCACTGATCCGGTTGCCGCACGAAAGCCTGATCCCGCGGTACGCGGTAAGCATCTGGACGCCTGGCTGGAGGTCCATCCGGGTGCCCCGCTGGCTCTGGAGCGCAAGGCCAGATTGCTGCGCGAAACAGGTGACTGGAAGGCACTGGTCAGCATGCTGGAGGAAACCTGGCAGCGCGGCGGCAACTCCGCTTCACGCGCCACTCCCAAGCTCGCCACCGCTTATATGCAGCTGGCAGCGGCTACCGGCGCGGAAACAGAAGGCAGGGAATCCAGATTGGCATATTTGCGCAAGGCGCATCGCCTGCAGGTAGAATCGCATGATGTGGTGCTTGCGCTGGGCCGCGCCCTGATCGATGCCGGAGATGCAACCGCATGCCGCAAGATATGGCTGGCGCATATTGAAAAGCACAACGATCCCGTTGTCGCCGTCGAACTGCTGCCGCTGATGCATGAGGATGCCATGAAGAGCTACCGGCGCATGGAAAGGCGCGATGCTGCCGATATGACACCCGCCCTTGCCCTGCTGCGTGCCGGTCTGGCGCATCTGGCGGGCCTGTCAGGTCTGGCAAACGAGCATATGGAACACCTGCTTGTCGGCCAGACATCGCCACAGGCATGGCAGATGCTGGGGCAGTGGCGCTCGGAAAGCAGCGACTGGCAGGGTGCTGCCGAGGCCTACCGCAAGGCACTGGACTGTCCGCCGGTTGCATTGACAAACAGCATGCGCACATCTACATAAGGGAACACAGGCAGTTCTCCAGAGCTGCCGACGGCCGCCGACGGGCGGCCGTCTTCATTCAGGGGCTTCCCCACAACCTTCTTGCACTTGCAGGCTTTCTCGCCTGCAATACAGCGCATGACCGTGACCGACTGGCAGACGATTGAAGCCCCGGATGAAGGATGCGCCAACCGCTTTCCATTAAGCGTGGCGGGTGCGTGCGACGAAGGCTTTGTGGTCCGCTTCCATTCCGGACTGTTCGCCTATATCAACCGCTGCCCGCACAACGGCAGTCCACTGGACTGGGTGCCCGAGCGCTTCTTTTCGGAAGACGGGGAGTTGCTCGTCTGCCAGACGCATGGCGCGCTGTTCGCCCCCGGCAGCGGCGCCTGCCTTGCCGGCCCCTGCCCGCGCGGCCTGAGTGTGCTCCCGCTACGCGAAGAAGGCGGGCGCCTGTATGTCCCTGCCGGAATCGATAACCCGACCGGATAGGCGCGCGTGATAATTTTCACCTGACTGAGCCGCATGCTTCTGCAAACATGCGGCACACATAAGGAGACCTGTATGCCTGAAAACCTGAATCTGCAAAACCTGCTCAACGACTACGCCCTGCCCTGGGGCATCAATATCGTGATGGCGCTGGCCATCTTCATCATCGGTCGCTGGGTCGTCCGCATGCTGGTCAGTCTGATTTCCCGACTGATGAGAAAGACCGGCGTGGATCCCATTCTGGTCGGTTTTGTCACCTCCATCGCCAATGCCATCCTGCTGCTTTTTGTCATCATCGCCTCTCTCGATCAACTGGGCGTGGATACCACCTCGTTTATCGCACTGATCGGCGCCGCCGGCCTGGCAGTCGGCCTGGCCCTGCAGGGTTCGTTGCAGAATTTCGCCGCCGGCGTTCTGCTGATCATCTTCCGCCCGTTCAAAGTCGGTGACGGCATCGAAGCCGCCGGCACCATCGGTGAGGTTGAGGAAATCGGCATTTTCAGCACGCGTATGAAAACCGGAGACAACCGTGAAATCATCGTTCCGAACGGCGCGATCTACGGCGGCAACATCACCAACAATTCGGCACGCCCCACCCGCCGCATCGACATGGTGTTCGGCATCAGCTACGACGACGATTTGCGCAAGGCCAAGGAGATCATCCAGTCCGTCATCGATGCCGACGAACGCATCCTCAAAGAGCCGGCCCCGCTGGTTGCAGTCGGAGAACTGGCCGAGTCCAGCGTGAACTTCAATGTCCGTCCCTGGGCCGCAACCCCGGATTACTGGGCCGTGCGCTTCGATCTGAACGAAAAGATCAAACTGGCCTTCGACGATGCCGGCATCACCATCCCCTACCCGCAGATGGATGTGCATACGCACAGCAAGTAACGATACGGTGTTTTGACGCCATGACCCACGGGGAGCCGACCTTCCCGTGGGTTTTTCTTGCTGCCATTCGTTTCCCTGACACAATTCCCCGATGTCCGAACATCAATCCTGGGATGCCATCATCATCGGCGCCGGCGCGGCCGGCCTGATGTGCGCCTCCGTGGCGGGTCGCCGTAGCCGCAGTGTTCTGGTGCTCGATCATGCCGAGAAGCCAGGCAAGAAGATCCTGATCTCAGGCGGCAGCCGCTGCAATTTCACCAACCTCTACGCCAGCCATGACAACTACCTGAGCCACAACCCGCATTTCTGTAAATCCGCTCTGTCGCGCTTCACGGCTACGGATTTCATCGCCATGGTCGAGGCACGCGGTATCGCCTACCACGAACGCAGCCACGGCCAGTTGTTCTGCGACGATTCGGCCCGCGACATCGTCGATATGCTGCTCGATGCCTGCAGTGAGGCCGGCGTGACGCTGCGCATGAAAACTGAAGTAGCATCGGTTTCGAGAACAGAGGATGGATTCTCCCTGTCCACCAATCACGGTGAATACCATTGCCGGCAACTTGTGCTGGCCACAGGCGGGCTGTCGCTGCCCAAGATCGGCGCATCCCCGTTCGGCCTGAAACTGGCCGAGAAGTTCGACTTACCGATCGTGCCGCCACGCGCAGGCCTTGTGCCCTTCACCTTCACCGGTGCGGATGTGGATAGCATCAAGGCGCTTGCCGGTATTGCGCTTGATGTGACGGTAAGCTGCCGGGGAACGGCCTTCACCGGGGCCATGCTGTTCACGCATCGCGGCCTCTCCGGCCCGTCCATCCTGCAGATATCATCCTACTGGCAGCCGGGTGATGCCATCAGTGTGGACCTGCTGCCGGGGCGCGACATCGCAACCGAACTGGGCGACGCGCAGAACGTGCACCCGCAGGCCCAGCTTTCCACCATCCTGTCGCACTGGCTGCCCAGACGTCTGGTGCGCCTGCTTTGCGATAGCAGCCTGATTCATGATAAAAAGATGGAAAAAATCAGCGCCGCAGAACGCGAGTTGGTCGCGCAACAGCTGCATGGTTGGCAGCTCAAGCCCGCAGCAACCGAAGGCTACCGCACCGCGGAGGTCACGCTGGGCGGCGTGGATACAGCTGCCTTGTCCTCCAAAGATATGCAGGTGAAAAGCGTCCCCGGCCTGTATTTCATCGGTGAGGTGGTGGATGTCACCGGGCATCTCGGCGGCTTCAACTTCCAGTGGGCCTGGTCCTCTGGACACGCCTGCGGCATGGCACTGTAACCCGGAAAAGAAAAAACACCGCGCGGTGGCGGTGTTGCTGTTGAATCTTCCGATTGTTCAGACTTGCTGCAAACAAGCCCGGATTGGAAAAATGGTGGGCGATGCTGGGATTGAACCAGCGACCCCTGCCGTGTGAAGGCAGTGCTCTCCCGCTGAGCTAATCGCCCATTTTTCCTGCGTATGACCCCGTGCCGCGTTTCACCCGGCTGCGGGGCGGCGCTTTCTAACAGAGGGGGAAAGCCCGGTCAACAAACGATCTGCCGAAGTTCAGCCCGGCGGCACTCCGAACTCGTCCCGGTAATCGTCAATCGCCGCCCGGATCACGGTCGCGGCATGCTCGTAGCCATAGGGCTGACCGATGGAAACGTTATTGTGTTTGTCCGGCTCGTATTTGTAGGTCAGGAAATAATGCATCAGCCGGTCGATGATGGCCGGCGGAAGCTCGGAGATGTCCGATACCTTCGCCCACAACGGGTCATCCTCGATGACTGCGATGATCTTGTCGTCCGCCTCATCGTGGTCGCACATCGGCAGGCCACCGACCACGCGCGCATTGACCAGAATCTCGACGCGCGAGATCGGTCGCTCGCTGATCACACAGATATCCAGCGGATCGCCGTCGCCACGTCTGGCATCCGGCATCAGCGCGCCGACCCGCTCGCCGCACAGGGTGCGCGGGATGAAGCCGTACAGGGTCGGGTGCTGCGAGGATGAGCGCACCGAGCGGTCCACGCGCAGATAACCGGAAGGCTTGTCAACCTCGAACTTGACCATGTCGAACGGACTGATTTCGATATAGGCCTGCACGCTGCGTGGCGGCTGGCTACCGCTTTGCAGGCCGTGCCACGGATGCGGGCGCCATTGGGAGAATGTTTTCATAGGCGGTTTATACCATGCCCCGCGCGCATCCCGAAACGAATCATGCGGGAATACCCGTCATCGCCCGCCCTCGATGGCATGCACCAGCGCGCTGAGCATCGAGTTCACCGGTGTCGGTACGCCAAGCGATTCCCCCTGCCGCACGACAAAGCCGTTGAGAAAATCGATCTCCGTCGGTCGCCCGTGCTCGACATCCTGCCACATGCTGGTTTTCACCGGCCCCATCTGCAGCGTGACCTGCACATGCTTGGCAATATCCTCTTCATCCATCGCCACCCCCGCCGCCTGTGCCACGGCCACAGCCTCCCGCATCGCACCCGTCACCAGTTGAAGCGTGGCCGCCTCAGCGGCCATATCGCGGGCGAAACACCGGGTGATGGCGGTGATCGGGTTGAAACCGACATTCCACAGCAGCTTGCGCCACAGCATCAGCTTCGGATCCGCTTCTTCACGCACCGGCACCCCGGCATCATGCAGGGCTGAGAGCAGGGGCTGGAAATATCGTTCTCCGGGACCGGCCTGCCAGTACCCCATACGGATGCCTCCGGCCGCCGAATGCACCACCACACCGGGGCGCTCGATGCGCGCACCGATAAAGGCCGTGCCGGCAGCAACGGCATGTTCGGGAAAGGCCGTGCTGGTCAGATCGGGGGCCGCCACGCCGTTCTGCAGGGTGAGCAGCAGGGCATCGTCCCGGATATGCGTGGCAAGTGTTGCCAGCAGGTCGGGAAAGTCCGTCATCTTGCCGGTCAGCAGCAGTGCATCGGCATCGGCCAGCAGGGCGGGTTTATCAGAGGCCTGAACTGCCAGACGCGTTTCCGTACCGTTGGATACATGCAGCAGCCCGTCGCTGCGCAGCGCGGCCAGATGTGCGCCGCGCGCCAGAAAGCGCACTTCGTTTCCCGCCTGCTGCAACAGGCTTCCGTAATGGCAACCGACGGCTCCGGCTCCGGCGATACCGACTTTCATACAAGCCACCTCATGCTGACCCCTGCTCAAAGGCATTCATACGGAGTAGGATGCGTGTCATTCTTGCATTGTAAAGACCACCCCAACCACCGGAGAGAACCATGCCCAAGGATAAGTTGCGCGAGGACGCGCTTCGCTACCACAGCGAGCCCACGCCGGGAAAGATCAGCATCAAATCGACCAAGCCCTGCATCACGCAGCGCGACCTGTCGCTGGCCTATACCCCGGGCGTGGCCGTGCCCTGTCTTGAGATCGAGGCGCATCCGGAACTGTCCTACGAGTACACCTCGCGCGGCAATCTGGTCGGCGTGATCACCAACGGCACGGCGGTTCTCGGCCTCGGCAATATCGGCGCATTGGCCGGCAAGCCGGTGATGGAAGGCAAGGGCGTGCTGTTCAAACGCTTTGCCGATATCGATGTGTTCGATCTGGAGATCGACGAGTTGGATCCGATGGCCTTCGTGGAGACAGTAGCCCGGCTGGAGCCCACCTTCGGCGGCATCAATCTGGAGGACATCCGCGCCCCGGAATGCTTCATCATCGAGCAGGAACTGAAGAAGCGCATGAAGATTCCCGTGCTGCATGACGATCAGCACGGCACTGCCGTGATTCTCGCCGCCGGCATGGTCAACGCCCTGTTGCTGCAGAACAAAAAGATCGAGGATGTGAAGATCGTCTGTCTCGGCGCAGGTGCCGCCGGCTTTGCCTGCATGAAGCTGCTGGAGGAGATGGGCGCGACGCACGACAACATCCTGTTCCTCGATCGCAAGGGCGTGATCCACAAGGACCGCGACGAAGATATGCCGTCGCACAAGGCCTACTTTGCCACAGACCGTGCCGAGCGCAGTCTGGAAGACGCCATGAACGGCGCCGATGTGTTCGTCGGACTGTCCACCGGTAATTCGGTCACCCCGGAGATGCTGAAATCCATGGCGGAGAAACCCATCGTGTTCGCCATGGCCAATCCCGATCCTGAGATCGCCTACGATCTGGCCGTTTCCACGCGCAAGGACCTGATCATGGCAACCGGCCGTTCGGATCATCCCAATCAGGTGAACAATGTGCTGGGCTTCCCCTTCCTGTTCCGCGGCGCACTCGATGCCCGCGCCACCACCTTCAACGAGGAAATGAAGATCGCCGCTGTCAAAGCGCTGGCCGAACTGGCCCGCCAGGAAGTGCCGGACACGGTACTCAAGGCCTACGGCAGCAAGCGTCTGTCCTTCGGCCCCGAATATATCCTGCCCAAGCCTTTCGACCCGCGCCTGATCGAGGTGGTTCCGGCAGCCGTGGCCAAGGCTGCTGCCGACTCCGGCGTGGCCCAGAAGCCGCTGGCCGATATGGCCGCCTACAAGCAGCAACTGGCGGCACGCGTGGATCACTCCCGCCTGTTCATGCGCCTGATCATGGACAAGGCCCGCGCCAACCCGCTGACCATGGCCCTGCCCGAGGGCGAGGACGATACCGTCATCCGCGCCGCCTCCATCATGCGGGAGCAGGGTATCGCCAAACCGATCCTCATCGGACGCAAATCCGTGATCGATACGCATATCCGTGAGCTCGGACTGGAAGACGAGAAGTTCGACATCCTCGACCCGTCAGAAGAGGGCTCGCGTTTTGCCAGCCTCGTGGATGCCTACTACTTCGACCGCAAGCGGCAGGGCGTGCTGCATCAGGATGCCGAACTGGCCCTGAAGCACGACACCAATGTGCTGGCAGCCATGATGGTCAAGCAGGGCTTTGCCGACGGCATGCTCTCCGGCCGTACCGCCCACTACCCGACGGTGCTGCGTCCGGTATTGCAAGTGCTCGGACACAACGAATCCGGCAGGCATTACCATGTTTACGGCCTGTACATGATGATCATGGAGAAGAAGGCCTTCTTTTTCTGCGATACCAGTGTGAATGTGGATATGGATGCGTCTCAACTGGCCGAACTGGCCGTGCTGGCAGCCAGGACGGCCACCTCGCTGGGCTTCTCGCCGCGCGTGGCGATGCTGTCGTTCTCGAACTTCGGCAGCGCACCGCACGGTGAATCGCGCAAGGTTGCCGATGCCGTTCGCATCCTGCACAAGGAGCATCCGGAACTGGTCGTGGACGGCGAGATGCAGGCCGACACAGCCATCCGTCAGGAACTGCTCGATCACTACCCGTTCAACCACCTGAAGGAGACTGCCAACGTACTGGTGTTCCCGACCATGCAGGCCGGCAATATCGCCTACAAACTGGTGCGGGATCTGGGCAACGGCACGGCCATCGGCCCGATCCTGCTCGGTCTGCCCAAGCAGGCGCACGTGCTGCAGACCGGCGCCAGCGTGGACGATATCGTCAATATCGCCGCGATTGCCGCGGCACGCGCCGCAGATACCAAACCAGCCCGTTAAATGAATCAGGCGACGGTGGAAACCGTCGCCTGATCATTATACGCAAGAGAATCAGTTAGCTGCTATAGCGCTGCCTGAACAATTATCCGCGCGGAAGGAACTTCCCGGGATTCATATGCTGGCCGAAACGGTGAACTTCGTAGTGCAGATGCGGACCGGTTGAGCGACCGGAGGAGCCGACACGACCGACAACCTCACCATCGGTCACTTCATCGCCAATATGCACCGCGATCGACGACAGGTGGCCGTAGCGGGTGACATAGCCGTAGCCGTGATCAACTTCGACCATGTAGCCGAAATCCTTCATTTCGCCAGCAAAGGTGACGATGCCGCGGCTGGCTGCCAGCACCGGCGCACCGAAGCGGTTGGCGATATCCACGCCGTTATGACGTGCACTCTCACCGGTGAACGGATCGGCGCGAACACCGTAATTAGAGCTCAACCAGCCATGCTCGCTGGGCCATGCATGCGGACGTGCCGCCTTTTCCTCACGCTTCTGCTCCATCAGGTAATCCACGGCTGCCAGCTGCACATCAAGATCGGCAAGGCGTGCATCCAGACGATCGATGGAAAGATCAAGGCCTTCAAGCGCCACATCGGAGGTTGCCAGGCGCGGGCCACCATAAGCCGGCTGCAGACCGAAATTGAACTCGGCGCTATCCAGTGATGCCTTGTCGACCAGCTTGGAACCAAGTGCATCAAGACGGGCAAGACGGGCCTGAATGGCACCCACATCGCGGGCATAGACAGCCATCTGCTTGCGGTCCGCGTCAATACGCGACTGCAGTTCACCTGCCTGTTCGGCATAGCGGCTTTGTGCCATCTGGATCTGATTCTGCAGGGAAGATATCTGCATCTGCTTCTGATCGGCCTGATACATCTGCATGCCGCCCCAGATGCCGAGCGAGAGGAAACACAGCAGGGTGATGCTGCATGCGATCAGGGATGCGGCACTGATCCGCACACTGCGGACACGCCCCTGATCGGGCACCAACATCAATGAAAAACGCCTGTTATTCAAAACCACTCCTCGGTCAAACTTGGGTTTCGCCCTATACTCAATCTGCAAAGCCGACTTCCCGTCAGGATGCTTGCTAAACAGCACACCCTGATTTGTCAACTTTCCGGCATGGTTCACGGCACTGCCCCATATAAACAAAGGGCTCCGACCGCGCCATCGTGCTCAAGACACCGCGCCTGAACATTGACCCGTGTCACATTTGTCACCATCGTTCGGGCATGAACCAGCCGACATCCCCATCCGGAAACTTCTCTATCGGACGCCACGCCGTGCAGCAACTGTTGCGTCAGGCGCTTGATGAGAACCCTGAACCTGTGCGCGGCCTGCTGGGCGGTCGCGAGCATTGCGTCGAAAGTGTACTGGCTGTGCGCCCCGATGACGACACAGAGCAGATCCGCGCCGCGATCCGGGCATGGCATGCACAAGGCCTGCATCTGCTTGCCGCCTACAGCTCCGGCGAGACAGCCCGCAGCATGGCCGCCGCAGGCATCCTGCCGGGCGGTGAGACAGCCGAACTACCGCAACTGATCATCAACACCGACACCCTCGGGCGCATCGAAGCCATCCTGTTCGCCTGCGATACGAACGGCACACCCCGAGCCTGCATGCTGGAAATGCAGGAAGACGGCGGACTATACCCTTTGCGGGATAGGGGCTAGGCTGCCGCGCCATGCGCATCTGTCATGTTGGACTGAATCATCGCACGGCTCCGGTGGAGCTGCGCGAGCGTGCTGCCGTCAACGAGGCCGACATTCCGGCCCTGCTGCAGCGCATGGTCAGTCACAAGCCGATCCGCGAAGCAGCCGTGCTGTCCACCTGCAACCGCGTCGAGTTCACACTGGTGACGCACGACCCTGATGCCAGTATCGCACTGGTGCACCAGTGGTTTGCGGATGCCAGCGGCATGCCGCTGGCAGAGATCATCGACCACCTTTATTCCCACACCTCCGAGGCAGCGGTCAACCATCTGTTCGGCGTGGCCTCCGGGCTTGATTCGCTGGTGCTCGGCGAGCCGCAGATCCTCGGTCAGGTGAAATCGGCTTATGAACATGCACTGACTGCGGGAACTGCCGGACATATTCTGCATCGCCTGTATCAGGCCACCTTCCAGGCAGCCAAACGCGCGCGTACGGAAACCGAGATCGGCAAGCAGTCGGTGAACATCTCCTCCTGTGCCGTGGAATTGGCACAGCGTATCTTCGGCAGCCTGAGCGACAAGACCGTGATGCTGATCGGCGCCGGTGAAATGGCCGAGCTGGCCGCCCGTCATCTGCAGGGCCATGGCGTGAAACGCATTCTGGTCGCCAACCGCACGCTGGAGCGTGCCCGAAATCTGGCCCGCGAATTCGACGGCCATGCCCTGACCCTCGACGAACTCGATAAATATCTGGATGCCGCGGATATCCTGATCTCCAGCACCGGCGCGAACACCTATGTGCTACTGCCGGAACCTGTGCAGGCAGCCATGGACAAACGCGGCGGCCAGCCGATGTTTCTGGTCGATATCGCCGTACCTCGCGACATCGACCCGCGCATCAACGATATCGACGGGGTTTACCTGTACGACATCGACGACCTGCAGCAGGTTGTGCAGGGCAACAAGGAACACCGCGAGGTTGAGGCGCGTGCGGCTCGCGCACTGCTGGATGAAGAATCGCAGGCCTTCCTGTCATGGCTGAAGTCGCTCGAATCCGTCCCTCTGATCCGCAGCCTGCAGGAGCGCATGGACGGCCTGCGCCGCGACGAACTGGAAAAGGCACGCTACCTCAAGCACCTGAGCCCTGAAGACCTTGAAGCCGTCGAACGGCTCAGCAAGGCGCTGATGAAACGCTTTATGCACCCGACCCTGCAGGCACTGAAAACCCTGCCCGAGGATATCGAGGGTGATCTGTTCATGGGGGCTGCGCGCAAGCTTTTCGATCTGGTACCGCGCCAGGCGGCGGTGGTGAAAAGCACTCCGGCAAAGGAAGCTGATGAACGACCGACTCGATGACATCCTGCATCGCCGGGATGAACTGACCGCACGCCTCTCCAACCCGAACACATCCGCCGACCCCAAGGAATTCGCCCGCTTATCGCGCGAGTTTTCCGAGCTGGAGCCGATCGCCAATGTGGTCGTCCGTATGAAATCGGTGGAACAGCAGATCGCGGACAATCGCGAGATGCTCAAAGACCCGGCCTGCGATGCGGATCTGCGCGATATGGCGCAATCCGATATCGACTGCCTGCGCGCCGAAGCCGACGAACTGCATGCACAGATCAGGGTGTTGCTGCTACCCAAGGATCCGAACGATCTGCGCAACGTCATCCTTGAAGTACGTGCCGGCACGGGCGGCGACGAAGCCGCGCTGTTCGCCGCAGATCTGTTCCGCATGTATTGCCGCTTCTCCGAACGCAAGGGCTATAAGGTCGAACTGATGTCCTCGAACGACACCGGCATCGGCGGCTACAAGGAAGTCGTGGCCATGATCAGCGGCCCCGATGCTTTCTCGCGGTTCAAATTCGAATCCGGCACGCACCGTGTGCAGCGCGTTCCGGAAACCGAAGCCGGCGGCCGCATCCACACCAGCGCCTGCACCGTGGCCATACTGCCTGAAGCCGACGAGGTGGATGTGCAGATCAATGCCGAAGACCTGCGCATCGATGTATTCCGATCCTCGGGCCCCGGCGGGCAGAGCGTGAACACCACCGATTCAGCGGTGCGCATCACGCATATACCGAGCGGACTGGTGGTCATCTGTCAGGATGAAAAGAGCCAGCACAAGAACAAGGCCAAGGCCATGAAGGTGCTGCAGGCGCGATTGTTCGATGCCGCACAGCAGGTGGCGCACAACGAGCGCGCCGATATGCGCCGCGGCATGGTGGGCAGCGGCGACCGCTCGGAACGTATCCGCACCTACAACTTCCCGCAGGGCAGGATCACCGACCACCGCATCAACCTGACGCTGTACAAGCTGGAACAGGTTCTGGGCGGCGAGATGGACGAGTTGATCGACGCCCTGATCTCGCACCATCAGGCCGAACTGCTCGCCGCACACGCCGGATGAGCCCGCGCCGCCTGCTGGCGCAGGCTGTGAAAACACTGGTCCTCAGCGGCTGTACAAGCCCGAAGCTGGACGCCGAACTTCTGCTCTGCCATGTGCTCGGCAAGGGGCGCAGCTGGCTGATCGCACATGCCGATGATGCCATCAATGCATCGACCATCGACATCTTCCTCACACTGCTGGAACGTCGCAGGCTTCGCGAACCGGTGGCCTATATCACCGGAGAAAAGGAATTCTGGTCGCGCCCGTTCCATGTCTCCCCCGATGTGCTCATCCCGAGACCGGAAACCGAACACCTGATCGAAGCACTGCTGACACATCTCCCCGACACGCGGGCCGCACATCGTTTCTGCGACATCGGCACAGGCTCGGGCATCATCGCTGTGACACTTGCCTGCGAATATCCGAATGCGCATGTCGTTGCCACCGACATTTCCACTGCAGCACTTGCAGTCGCAGCATCCAATGCCGAACGCCACGGTGTGGCAGAGCGCATGGAATTCTTTCAAGGCGACATCTTTGGAGCGCTGAAAGGCAGCATGGAGGCCTTCGATGCCATTGTTTCCAACCCGCCGTATGTCGCAGAGCATGAAATGGCCGCGCTGGAAGCGGAACTGGGCTTTGAACCGAGGAGTGCCCTCACCGACGGGGTCGACGGCCTTCGCTATCTTTCGGAACTTGTGGCGGGCTCGCGTGCACGACTGAAACAAGACGGTCTGCTGATCGTAGAAACCGGCCTGTGCGGCCTGCCCGAAGGAACCGAGGACCTCCCACTGAAGCAACGCATCACCGATCTGGCCGGCAGGCTGCGCGGCGGTATCTACACGCGCTGATTCCCCGTTCTTGCCTGAGACGTGGTCAGACCGTACCATGCGCCGCCCGTCCGGTTCGATCCGGACATGGTTTGACTGGAGAGATGTCTGAGTGGTTGAAGGAGCACGCCTGGAAAGCGTGTGTACGGGTAACCGTACCGAGGGTTCGAATCCCTCTCTCTCCGCCAGTTTGAATTTGATCAGCAGCGAAGCCGTTATGCCGAGCTTCTGATTGAATTGTAAGAGAGAGGGCATGAGAACCCTCGCGGGTTCGACGCTGCGGCACGCAGCGAACGCCCGAAAGGGCGGCCCCACAGGGGCGAGGGCTGAAAGCCCGAGTAATCCCTCTCTCGGTCAGTTTGGTAATCACAGCGAGTTGCAGCTCCAGTGATTATGCAAGTTTCCATGGAGTATGTTCCATGGTCCCCTGTGTCGCCCGGGTCGGGCCCCGCACGGTGGAGCCCCGTGAACCCCGTCAGGTCCGGAAGGAAGCAGCGGCAGCGGGCGCGCCGCGCGTTGCGGAACCGTCCGGTCCGGGCGGCATCTTTCTCCACCGTGTCGAACTCTCCTCCATTGTTACGCCCTGCATTCATCCGTAAGGTTCGGGCATGAGTTATATGGTGCTCGCCCGCCGCTGGCGGCCGCAACGATTCGCCGACCTGATCGGTCAGGATGTGGTTGTCCGCACCCTGCAGAATTCCCTGAAGAACAATCAGATGGCGCATGCCTACCTGCTCACCGGCATCCGCGGCACCGGCAAGACCACCATCGCCCGTCTGATGGCCATGGTGGTCAACTGCGCCTCTCCCGAACAGGGCGAGCCCTGCGGACAGTGCGCGGCATGCAGTTCGATCTCCTCCGGCAGCAACCTCGATGTGCAGGAGATGGATGCTGCCAGCCATACCGGCGTGGACGATATCCGCGAGATCCTCGATGGCGTGCGCTATCCGCCGACATCCTTGCCCTACAAGGTGTATATCATCGACGAGGCACACATGCTCTCCAAGAGCGCCTTCAATGCCCTGCTCAAAACCCTGGAGGAACCGCCGGCACGCGTGCTTTTCCTGCTGGCCACCACCGAGGCGGAGAAACTGCCGGTCACCGTGCGTTCGCGCTGCCAGCGTTTCGATCTTCGCAGACTGGGTGCCGATGAGATCAGCCGTTATCTGGCACAGGTGCTGGGTGAGGAAAAGCTGGCCTATGAGGCCGAGGCACTGCATGCCATCGCGCATGCGGCCGACGGCAGTGTGCGCGACGCGCTTTCCCTGACCGAACGCGTGCTGGCCTATGGCGGCGACACCCTCGGCAGCGAACAGGTGCGCCATGCCCTGGGCCTTGTCGGCCCGGATATCCTGAGGCGTCTTTCCGATGCCGTGTTGCGCGGCGATGCGGAGGCCGCCATCGAAGCGCTGCGCGATGCCGCCGGCCACGGGCATGCACCGCGCAGCATCCTGCTCGGAGTCAGCGAGCTGTGGCACGATCTGGCCTGCATGATGGTGGATACCGGGCTTCTGGAACACGAACCTGGAGAGGCCGCGCGTGCCTGGCTGCAGGACCGGCTGGACTGCTGGGATACGCAGTCCCTCGATCTGCGCTATCAGGTATTGCTGCAGGGCCTCCGCGATCTGTCGCTGGTGGATGAACGACAGGCGGCGAACATGCTGCTGATTCGCCTGTGCGCATTGAACGGCATCAGCCCGCCGCAGCGTATTCCGGCCGACGACGCGCCCGAGGCCGCCCCCCGCCCGGCGACAGTGAAGGCCAGCCCGCCGCAGGTGGCGACTGTAACACCCGTTGCACGTCGTGAAGGGAGCCATGCCCCGCAAGCACAGCCTGAAGCAGCACTGGAAGCGCGCCCTTCACCCGTGCTGCAACAGGAGCAGGATGAGCCCGTTTTGAATCCGGCTCAGGAATCCCGGGGCTTCAATAGCTGGGAAGAAGCCATCACAGCCTACGGCAAGGTACGCGCCGGTGTGGCCGCCATGCTGGAGCACGTGCTCTGTCTGAGTTATGGCGAGAAGGTTCGACTGGGGCTGGACCCGCATCAGGAGAAGGCCATCGTAAGCGCCGAGCGCATGGCATTCTCAGAATGGCTGGGGCGCGAGATCCATTGGGAGCCGAAAGCCGGCCAGCAGGGCGAGTCGCTATCGGTCCAACGTGAAAGACAGGCTGCCGCACGCCAGCAGCAACTGGAAAAATCCGCCGAGAACGACCCGCATGTGCAGGGGCTGATGCAGGCTTTCGATGCCCGCATCGAGGCCGTGCGCGCACCGGGTGCAGCCGGCAATGAACCATCGATGGAGGATGCAGGATGAACCTTGGAAAGATCATGCAACAGGCCCGCAAGATGCAGGAAAACATGCAGAAGATGCAGGAAGAAATGGCCGGCATGGAAGTGATCGGCGAGGCCGGCGGCGGCATGGTTCGCGTCACCATGGGAGGCGACCGCAGCGTGCGCCGGGTGATGATCGAAGATTCGCTTTGGGCGGAAAACGACAAGGGCCTGATCGAGGACCTGATGGCGGCGGCCAGCAATGCCGCCCTGCAGCAGATCGAACTGATCAGTGCCGAAAAGAAGAAAGACATGATGGGTGGCTTGCCGCTGCCTCCCGGATTCTCACTGTGAAGGAACCCTCACTGTGAAGGAGCCCTCCCTGTGACAACCTTCCCCGGTATGCCGGCTCCGCTGGCGCGCACTGTCGAGACGCTGGCCTCGTTACCCGGCATCGGCCCGAAAACAGCCCTGCGCCTGAGCCTTTCCCTGCTGCACAAGCCCGCATCCGAGGTGGCCGACATGGCCGCTGCCATCGGGGAGTTGCATAACAGCATCTCATTCTGCGAGCGCTGCGGCTGCTTTGCCGAACACGGACATTGCGGCATCTGCGACAATGTCCGGCGCAGCAGTGAGACCCTGTGCGTTGTCGAACAGCCGGTGGATGTGCTGATGCTGGAGCGCAGCGGGCATTTCTCCGGGCGCTACCATGTGCTGCACGGCCGCTTGAGCCCGGTGGACGGCATCGGCCCTGAACAGCTGCGCATCAAGGCGCTGGATAAGCGCATCGCCGAGGGCGTGAAGGAAATGATTCTGGCCACCAGCGCCACGGTGGACGGCGAGGCCACGGCACACTTCATCGCCCGCCGCTATCAGGCCGAGAACATCCGAATTTCACGCATCGCACGCGGCGTTCCTGAAGGCAGCGAACTGGAATACCTCGACGAATTCACCCTGTCGCGCGCGCTGGACCAGCGCGTCATCTGGGAACAACTCGGCTGAACCGGCAACACGGAAATCTTTTCACCACAGAGGACACAGAGAAAGGCAAGAAACAAACGTAAATCAATACATCTTATGCTTTACTTTGCGTCTTTTGCGTCCTTTGCGGTTCATGCTTTTGTAGGTACAACCTTCGCAATACGTAACAGGAGAAAACACGAATGCCGCATCTGGTCCTCATCGACGGTCCGAATTATGTCTTCCGCGCCTTTCATGCCGTGCGCCACAACCTGACCAACTCGAAGGGTGAGCCGACCAATGCCGTGTTCGGCTATGTGCAAATGCTCAGAAGCGTGCTCAAGGATCTGAACCCGACGCATGTGGCCGTGGCCTTCGACCCCAAGGGCGGCACCTTCCGCAACCGGATCTATGCGGACTACAAGGCACATCGTCCGCCCATGCCCGAGGATCTTGCCGCGCAGTGGCCGACGGTCCTGGAGATCACCGATGCCTTCCGCCTGAACCGCATCTGTATCGAGGACTACGAGGCCGATGACGTGATCGCCACACTGGCCCGGCAGGCGGATGCCAGTGGCTGGGATGTCACCATTGTTTCGACCGATAAGGATCTGATGCAGTTGGTCGGGGATCGCATCTGGATGCGCGACACCATGAAGGGCATCGATTACGGCAGCAACGAAGTAAAGGAAAAATGGGGTGTGGGACCGGAACGTATCCACGACCTGCTTGCCCTGACCGGCGATTCCTCCGACAACATCCCCGGCGTGCCCGGTATCGGTCCGAAGACCGCTGTGGAACTGCTCAACACCTATGGCGATCTGGATGGCGTGCTCGCCCATGCGCCGGAGATCAAGCAGACCAAGCGCCGCGAGAATCTCATCGAGTTCGCTGAAAATGCCCGCCTCGCCTATAAACTGGTGGCTCTGGAAGAGGGCGTGCCGCTGCCCCTCGGCCTCGACGATCTGGCCGTGCGCGAGGGCGACCGCGAACATCTGAAAGCCCTGTTCACCCGGCTGGAGTTCCGCCGCTTTCTCGGCCCTGAATCAGTGAGCGGGTAACCCACACCTCTCAGGGTTGTCGCGCCAAGTCATTTTCGCGAGAAGTTTAGAGCCTGAATCCGTCGCCCGGTGAAGTTTTTCTGGCCAGGCGGAGCCGTTCTTTGAC
>Ga0210051_1000007_pt1 | contig 147486 bp, 155 predicted proteins | sample CryGey092014_all_FD_185464 | JGI IMG/M metagenome (GOLD analysis project Ga0210051, IMG submission 185464) | Groundwater microbial communities from aquifer - Crystal Geyser CG23_combo_of_CG06-09_8/20/14_all (SPAdes) (version 2) | ecosystem: Environmental > Aquatic > Deep subsurface >...
AATAACAAATTAGTATCCCTACTGCCATTGTTCCGTACCCATAGATCCAGTGTCCTTCTTTCATTTCCAGCATCCAGCTGATTACGAACCAGAAGTTGAAGTAGAGGGCGTAGGCCACATTGTTCATATTATACGTATATACGTTAGATATATTTAAATCTTTCCGTATGCACGTATATATAATGGAAAGAACAAAATTCACAACAACAATCCAAACAGAACTATTAAAAGAAGCCAAAAAGAAAGCAATCGACGAAGACAAGAATTTGAATGAAGTGATAGAAAATCTACTTAAGAAATGGTTAATTTAATTATTTCTAAAAAAAGTATGTATATCTGAATTTAATTCTCCTCCTTTGTAATATTTATCATAATCAAAAGCTTCTCCATCAAAATACATCTTATTTTTTTCTTGTTGTTGAGTCCATTCCTCAAAAAGCTTCCATTTCATCTTAACAGCATCAATTTTTTCTCTTGCCAAAGAGTTTACATTTTCTGCAGTAATTTCTTCTTCAATATTCCTTACACCAACAGCTGCAATTATTGCCATCCTCTTATATTTTATCCCATACCCCCAATCTTTATCATCTTTAATTTTCATTAAATAATTTAAACAAATAAATGCAAAAAACATTCTTTTAAAATCATCAATATTCCCCAATATATCTTTAAATCTATTTTCTTTAAATAGATTATCTCCTCCGCTTCTGCGAGCATCAGAAGGATTTCCTTTAAATGCTAAATAAGACTTTATGAATTTTTGTCGATCTATAATAAATTCTTTTGTTATATAATTAGTCGACTGACCATGATAAAATTCTCCTCTTTTACGTTCATAAAAAATCCAAAGAAATCATATATTTTTTGTTGTAATTCAACTTGGATTTTATCATTAGAACGGCGATCAGATTCATCAACTTTACTTTGTTGATTAGTTGAGTTAGATATATCTTCAATAAATTCAAGATTCAATCCCGAATGTGAAGGAATTATTATAACCTTTAACATAACTTCTTTATTTTCAAATATAAGAGAGTTTGTTTCAGTATTTTCATAAATTTTACTCAAAGTGTATGCAGTCTGGCCTCCATTTATTATTTGAGGGTTTAACATAATAATTTGACCTATGTTTTCCCTTCCTGTGCCTTCTGTAATTCTAAAATCTTCTGCAATCATTGTAATGCCGTTGTTTAATATAGCAAAATCGTTAGAATCTGTTTTAAGAATACTATCTTTTATCATCTTATTTACTTTATTTGATGATAAAGATAAATAATTTCGTGGATTATACTTTAAAATAGAATTTTTATATTTTAACATAATTCTTCCTATTTGATCTACAGGCACAAAAGTTAATCTGATATCATAATTTCCATACTTGGTCTTGATTGTTTGTTTAAGTGTTGAATGATTTTTATTTTTAAGATTAAGAGATATAACAATTTCAGAAGGATCATAATAAGTACCTGATATTAATGGAAAAACCAATTCATTATAAACTCTTTCAAAATTAAATATTTCATAATTGTAATTATCTATTAATTTTTTGATCTGGAAATCATTATATTTGGTTAAATTACCTAAAATAATAATCTTTGTAACGTAATTAGCAGGATCATTTATTTTCTTCCATTCCGATTGAAATCTTTTAATTTTGTTATTAAATTCAACCCCGTTACTATCATGAGTTGCTCCTTTTAATATAGAACATATTTCCATTTTAACAAGATCATCCGCATCAATAGACTTAATTTTGAAATTGTTATTATTTCTAAATTTTGATTGAACAATATATAATTTTTTAGATTCTTTATCAATAAAATATGCATCTAAACCCCCATCTCCTGGACCATCTGTAATCAAATTATGACGGTCAAAAAAACTTAAAATACCACATTTTGACTCTAAAAAAAGATGAATAAAGGCCTTTGATCTAGATTTTTGCATTTCATCATAATTTTCTTTATTAAATTTATAAGATACAAAATCATTTGGCGCGCCCTCACAAATCGTATCCAGTAATTTTATTAAATGTTGATATTTAAGCACAAGTTAACTACACAAAAACAATATTTATAATTTTCTTATTTTTAAAATCTCTTTTCAAAGCCTTATTTAATGGAGGAGGGGGAGAATTTTTTTATTTCTTTTTGATTTGGAGTGTTTTGTTGCTTTGGTACCATTCTTCTACAGAATTTTTTATGCCTTGTTTGTTCCACCAGCCTTTTAGCGGGGGTTGTATTATTAATTCCGGCTTGTGGAATTCCACTCTCATCGGGCTTAATTGTTTTCCGAATTCGTATTCGCTATTGCTTCTTATTCTGACCATTTCTTTTCCTTCAAAATTCCATCCTCTTTTTTTGAAAACGTTTCTTACAGCTATGTCTTGAATATGCATTGCCTGCCCTTTCTGGATTAAGTAGTCCAGTCCTGATTCCGTGTCTTTTTCTTCAATATCATAAACTTCCCCTGCTGTTTTTCGCAAATCATCCCATAAAGACTGCCTATTATAAGAGTCCTTAAAGTAGGCTTTTTCGTACTTTTTGCACGCTTTTTCAAAATCTAAGAACTTACCCCCGAACTTCCAAACTATTCTCCAATTACATCTTCCATACTCTATATCATAACCCTCCAGAATAACCTTCTTATCACTGCCAAAGTAACCAATTTGTTCTTTAACCGTAACCCACTCCATAATTTAACCACAAAAATTATAAAACTTATAAAACCTTTCTTCCGAAGCTTTTAAAGCCATGATAAAACTACTAAAAAGTAATATGGATTTTGAAGTCTTAGTTTAGGGGGAAGATTAGACATGATAGGGTGTTGTTTATTTTTTTTCGAGCGTTTTTCGTATTTTGACGAGTTCTGTTAGTATTTCTTTGTTAGGATTTTTTCCTTGAAAGGTTTCAGTTGCTGCGGGTTTGTTTTCTCTTACGAATTTCATTATTAATTCCCTTAATTCTTCAAATTCTTTTATGCATTCTATTTTTATCTCCGCGGGTGTTTGTCCTGAATAACCTGCTGTTTGCACCTTTATACTGCCTACTTTAAACATTCTTGATATTGGGCCTTGGCTAGTGTCCAGATTAGTTATCCTGTTATAGGGCACTATTCCTGTTTTCTTAAACCAAACCCCTCTTCTCCAGACTATTTCTTCTTTTGTAATAATGAATGATATTGATTCGTAATATTTGGGAATCCACCAGAAAACAAACAACATTGTTAATATAAGAATGGAATACGTGGGAATGTTAATTATAGGAGGTATAAGAAGCGTGAACGGAGCATACCATATTAAGAAACCAAACAATAAAATCAGGATTGAATAAATATAATACAATTTCTTTAACTCCTCAGCCGGCTTAAACGGTTTTCCCAACACAACTTTCATACATTATATTTATAATTGAAGAATTATAACCCTTTCGAAAAGAGGAAGTAAAACAAGTTTAGGGAAGGTTTTAAAAGAAAAATAATCAACGATTTCGAAGCTTATTTAAGGAAGATAAAATAAAAATCAATAAATTTTAATCTTGTTATATTTTATAAATTATATAATACGCCAAAGAAAAAAGGGAAAAAAAGATGCGGGAAATTAAGAAAAGATGAATATGTTGAGTCTGATTTTATGACTGGGGAAAGAAAGATAAAAAGACGAAGTAAATTTAAAATTTTTTAAATTTTTAGTATTATCTGCCCTGTATATTCATTTAGTTAGTGATAATGTTTTATAAATAGAACATTAAATTTTAAAACCTAAATTGAATTCGAAAGGATTGTTTGGTTTTTTAATTCTTTTTTAGTTTTTGGTTTTTTAACCTTAATTTTTGTTTTTTCTTTATTAATTGCTTTTCTAAGGCTTTCTTTATGATGTATTTTCGTGTGGCAGTTCGCGCATATTGCTATTAAGTTACTTGGAAGATTATTTCCTCCATTCGCTACTCCTTTTTTATGATGAAGATGAAATCTTGGAGGCAATTTAGTTTTACATTTAGCACACTTATAGTTTTGCTTGTAAGCAACTTGTTTCTTAATTGATGTGGGTATTGGTCTTCTTACTGTTTTCTTAATAACTCTTTTTTTAGCTTTTTTCTTATTATTTCTTGTTTTCTTCGGATTCAAGCCAAAAGGGTCTGAAAAATCAACACCATCAAACATATCATTTAATTAAAAGTTTAGTAATTAAAAATGCTACGAGAATGCCTTAAAAAGTGAATTAATTAAAAAAAGTTATAATTGTTGCTATTCCAGAAAATAAAGCAACTAATACCATTAAAATCTGAATAATCATACTATTTCTCCTTTGTGATAAATTATGATATTCTCTTACTCCTTCCTGAGTAAGTTTAAAAAAACCACCTAAAGAGTGAGCATAAGGTGTTGCTCCGCCTTCAGCAAATTGCTGAAAAAGTTTCCAATTCTTCTTACCAAATTTCTCTATTAATTTATTCTCTGCAGTTTCTTTAGATTCGGGGTTTAAATAAATATAATTCATAATCCTAAGGAGAAGGGACATTCTCTGATATTCTTGAAGGGAAAGCATATAGAATTAGATAAAAAGCTAATATTTAGAGATTTCGAAGTGACAATATTACTATAAGTAACAAAACCTATTACATTATTAAAATAATAATGTATTTACATAATCCTTATTCCTAAGTAAGCTAATTGAAGAAACACTCCTAAAATAAGAAGTGCAAATGCTCCTTGAACATTAAGAAGCCATCCTATTCCTCCAATAGCTAATAGTATTGAAGGTGGATTTCTAGCAATTACTTTTGTAATTAATTGTAAAATATTTAATCACCTTAAATTCTATTAAAATTATAATAAAATAACATTTTAGATAATAGTTCCTCTTTTCCGAAATTAAGGGATTTTTATCCTTAAACTATTTAATATATAAATAAATAATTTATTATGTTAAATATGAGAAGGAAGAGCTTACTTTACAAAAGCAAAGTTGAATATGCTGACTTCTGTATTAATCATGTTGAGGGTTGTTCTCATGGCTGCAAGTTCCCTTGTTACGCTTTCATGATGGCAAAAAGATTTGGTAAGGTTAAGAGTTACAAGGAGTGGATAAAGCCAAAGATTATTGAAAATGCTTTGGAACTTTTAGATAAGGAAATTCCAAAGTACAAGGATGAAATAGATTTTGTTCATTTATCTTTCATGACTGACCCTTTCATGTACAAGCAAAAAAAGGTTAGAAATCTTACTTTAAAAATAATTAAGAAATTGAATGATAATAATATAAAATGTACTGTTCTCACAAAAGGTTACTACCCTAAAGAAATAGCAAATAAAGAAAAGTATGGTTCATCAAATGAGTATGGAATAACTTTAGTATCTCTTGATAAAGATTTTAAGAAAAAATGTGAACCTTTTAGTGCACCTTACAAAAAAAGAATAGATTCTTTAAAATACTTGCATGACAAAGGATTAAAGACTTGGGTGAGTATGGAACCTTATCCAACACCTAATTTGGTTGAACAGGATTTAAATAAAATATTAAATAAGATTTCATTTGTTGACAAAATCATATTCGGTAAATTAAACTATAACTGTGAAAGCAAAGCTTTTGAAAACAATGAAATTTTTTATGAAGAATGCGCTCAAAAAGTAATAGAATTCTGCAAAAAAAGAAATATTGACTATCACATTAAATATGGAACAAGAAAAAGATATAATAAGGAAACTGAAATTTTATTCAAAAAGATTAAAAATGATATAATTTCTAATAAATTAAGCATTTGTGCTAAAGTTAGAGGATAAAAAATGGAAGTTAAATTTCATACTAATTTAAAACATAGACTTTTAGGGAGTTATTTAAACATTTGTGTTGGAGCTCAGAAAAAGCATAAAAAACCAATATTCTTTGTTGATCTTTTTTGTTCAGATGGTATTGCAAGTGTTATGAAAGAATGTCCTGATTGGAATAAAACAGAAGATTGCGAATGCCCAAAATTTCTTGAGAAAAACCCTAACAAAAAGACCTGGTGCAGATGGGAGGGATCTCCTTTAATTGCGTTAAAACATGCTAAAAAAGCTAAACACCCTTTCTTCTGTTTTTTTAACGATATAGAAGAAGAAGCAATTAATAAACTTAAAAGCCGTTTTAATAAAGAAGATTTTACTCATATTAAAGGAATTTATTCAAAAGACGCTAATGAAATATATAAAAAAATATTAGAAGATATTCCAACTCAAACACATACTTTATTCTTCTTAGATCCTTGTACTCATGCTCAATTAAAATGGTCTACAATAGAAGGAATTTCAAATCATTTAACAGAAGACTTTGTTGCTGGAAAAAAAGTAGAACGAAGGCCAGAATTACTTATTAATTTTATGACTTATACTATGCAAAGGGATTGGAAAAGTAATCCTAAATTAATAAGTGAAACATTAGGTGTTGAAGAAAATATTTGGAAACCTCAGATTGAAAAAGCTGAAGCTGAAGGAACTCCAGTATATACTATATTTTTAAAGATATTTCTAGAAAAATTAAAGGAAATATATAAACAAGAACCTTACTTTATTGAAATTAAACAAGTGGGAAAATCATTAGAAAAAGGTAAAGGTTCTCTTTTATATTATATAATTTTTATTTCCAGCATTCCTGAAGTAATTAATATATTTTCCCGAAGAGTTTTACCTTTCTTTAAAGATAAAATTAAATCAACTTTTACAAAAGAATGGTATCGACTCAAAGGGCATAAATCACTTAATGATTTTTAAATAATCTGGTAAGTCTTATTGCTCTTTTTGTTCTTGCTTCATTCTAAAATACGTTCCAAAGCTTATTTAAGCCGGATAAAACTACTAAAAAGAAAGGATTGAAAAATTGAATTCTAATTACTTCAAGAATTATTCAAGGAGATAAAATACTAATCCTACTAATATTATTTCAATATGTCTAATTTTCTGAATTTATAACTTTTACCTGTTGAATCTTTTACAAATATATAATCAGGAATTAAACCCAAGTCCTTAATTTCCCTTTGCAGAATCTTCAATTCCTGAACCATAAAAGTTTCAGATTCATGAAAATCTAACTTAACAGGAAAGTGTTTGTTGTGAATTGATTCTAAATTAAGAAAATGCATAACTTTATCACTATTTTTGAATCTTATGCCAGCACTTGAAATATAAACAGGTATTTTGCCTTTATTAACAACTTCGATAGAATAATGAGGTTCACCCACTCTACCAAAAGGATATGTAAACATACTAACAGTACCTCTAACCTGAACGTTTATTGTTCCGTCTTTCAAATATTTATATATATTCCAACCAAAAGAAACAATACCAGTAGAAGCACCAAAAATTGCTATTAAAAGAGTAAAGTTAACCATGATTTATAACAAGCTAAACTTCTATTTAATATTTTTCGAAGCTTATTTAAACATTATCAATTCTCATTTGAGAAGATTTTGTACCATTTTTTTCTAATATTTTTAGTATCTCTTCATAGGAGGAAATGACATGATAACCATCTTTCATAATTTTGTTTGGCAACTCGGCATTTTTTGAATTTAAATTCTCTGGTTTTAAAGTCATAATTATTTTATTTTGTCTTTTAGCATGGTTATATTGGGACAAACTTCCACTTATCAAAGAACCTTCTGCAATAAATACTACCTTAGAAAGAGCACTAATTATTCTATTTCTTCTCACAAAATTGAAACGTTGAATTTCCTCACCTACACAATATTCTGATATTATTGCTCCATTTTGATTAATAATCTCTTCTGCAAGTTTTTCATGATCTGAAGGATAAATGTAATTTAGAGGACTTCCTAAAACCGCAAAAGTTTTACCATGTTCAGATATTGCTCCTCTATGTGCAGCTTCATCTGTCCCTCTTGCCAAACCACTAATTATAGTAAATTTATTTTTTGCAAGAGTTTCACTAATTGATTGTATTTTAGTATTCGCATAAGTACTTATGTTTCTAGTTCCTACTATTGAAATACTGCGATTGTAATCATATTTAATATTTCCTTTGAAAAATATTCTTGAGGGAGGGTCATTAATTTCTTTTAAATTTATAGGAAACTTAGAATCATTATAAAATAAAAAATGTATATTATATTTCTCTAAATCAGAAATTATTTTATTATACCTTTTAAGTTCATCATTTCTATTCTTTTCAAAAAAGGTTTTTTCATATAAAAACTTTGATATAGTTAAAGAAGATCTTCCAAAAAAATTAATTATTTCTTGATTAGACATATTCAATAATTCTTCTGAAGAATGAATTTTATCTAGTATAATTTTAGTACCAAAATGATTATGTTTAAGCAATTCAGAAATAATAAAATCATTTAAATTTATCATATTAAATTCCTCCCTAATGTTAAGGATATTACAGATTTTGCTCCTTCTTGAATAAGTAGTTTGGAGCATTCATTCTGTGTAGCCATAGTAGTACAAATATCATCAATAAGTAATATATCTTTCTGGTTAAAGGTATTGCTATTAATGATTTGAAAAGCTTCTTTAACATTTTGAAATCTTTTTTCGGCATTAAGACGTCTTTGTTTAGGTATATCTTTAATCTGCTTCAACAAAGTATCATGAGTGAGTTTTAAATTTCCAGCGAATGTACTTGAAATTTCAGATATCCTCTGCAAATTACTAGATGGAAAATTAGGAACAAATGTTACAATTGGGTTACCATTCAAAATATCAAAATGGTATGATTTCACAAAACTTGCAAGTAAATTTCCGCAAAATAATCTAGTTTCCTTATCTGTTTTAGAATGTAAAATTAGATGGGATAATAAATATTTCTTTAATTCATCCGCCCCAATTTCACTAACATCTTTATCTACAATCTCCTCTTCTCTAAAATAAGGACCAATAGAAATATTTTTCGTAAATTCTCTTTTGTCACTACCATTAACTATTTTAGAATACTTCTTAAAAATATTACATCCTTTACAACTAATACTCCAAAAGTTCCTAGTTAAAGGATAATAATTACAAACAGAGCAAGTTTCATTATCATTAAAAAAATCAGAGTAAAATCTACCAAATTTAAACAAAAATTCTTTCTCAGCTAATTTCATAATCTTTGATTAAAAGAATATTAATTATTAATATTTCGGTTAGAATTCCTTATATATCCAATTTTTTATCCTTTTTTTATTCTTTATAATAGGATAACTCCCCTCTCACTTTCTAAAAGACATTCTGGTAAGTTTTAATGCTCTTTCCTTGCTTTATTGCTTCATTTTTTAGACCTCATATAAGTCATCTCTCACTTACTACTTTTCGATTTATTTACAATATGGTAAATTATTATTAAAAGATTTAAGCATTTTAGTGACTATAGAATAGTACAAAAAGCATTTATTTACAATATGGTAATTATATACTAATAATTTTAATAAATACTTAAAAGTATTACTTGAACATTTTCAGCTCTGTCTCGCACTTCGCATGCAAAGTATCCCTAAGATATACTAGGAATCTCTCCGGCGTCCACTTATAATATGTAGTGTAAGTGTTGTTGCCCTGCCTGGTCTTGCCAGTAGCACGTCTCACACTATCAACGAGCCGCCACTTCTTCAAAGCGCTCAAAGGCTTATAAAACATGGAAGGATTATCCTGCCTGCTAATATTAATCTCCTTCTCAATATCATCCAAAGCAACCCAATCAACCCTCACTTTCAAGAAGCGAAGGATGACTTCAGCCCTAGACTTAATAGTGCCTGACTTTGGGTGGTTCCCGAATATCAAATGCAACACATTATCCATATTTTCTATAAGTGGAGAGTAACTTATAAAAGTAGCGAAGTGTGTTCCCTCAATACTTTTCTATAAAAGACATAGGCAGCTTTTCATCTGGCTCTCCAGCCAGAGACATATACCAAAACGCTCGCTCTCTATATATCGGAAGCAAATATATAGCACAGGCTCTGAAATCCGAAAATAAGGCAAATTTCGATACCAACAGGGCTATATTCTGAGCCATTTTTATGCCCCAAAACGGCGATAAAAGATTTAATAAATTATTAAAAGTTTTAATCGTTATTTTGACTATGTAAGGAGTAATGAATTTCCTTGCCGTCCGATTTCTTCCTGAGAATATTCATCCTGTTCAAGCGGTTCAGCCTTGAACTTGCAGTACTCCTGCTCACACCAATATTCCTTGCCAAGTTATCTGCAGTCTGCGGCCCCTTATCATTTAACACCCCCAGCACTTCCTCATCTTTAACAGTCAGGTTCTCAATCTTTGCTATGGCCCTGTCCAGCTTCTCTGTGCTGCCACCGACTATCCTAATTTCCTGCCTGGAATCCTTCAATAAGTGCAGTATCTCATCCAATTGGCTTAACTTGTCCAGTTTCCCGTTCATTGACGTTAGAATAGAGGTTAACTGCTCCATTATCTGGGTGTTTATGATTTTAACCTGGCTAAGAGGATGCTCTGAAACGTTCTTCACTCCCTTATCCCATACTTTCAGCAATTCATTAGTGTCAGAAATGTCCTTGATGACAATCTTTTCCTCTATCTTTCTCTCGGAGTCTTCCTTTTTCTCCTTAGTTTTAGTCCGGGACTTAGTGTTGGACTTCTTTTTGGAGTTTTTGGATTGCTTTTTACTCCCCGATTTATTTACCATATTGTAAATAATATCTAAAATACCCATTCAAGCCCACCCCAACACTTCCAACACATTAGTCAACACATCCAACACATTCGACACTTTATCCAACACTTCCAACACATTCGACACTTTATCCAACACTTCCAACACATTAGTCAACACATCAGACACTTATATTTTTTTCGAATAATCAGACTGCAGGAACTGCACAGCGATGAACTTTTGGGCTGCTGCTTTTTGGTGCTGGAAAGTGAGAAGTGAGTGTTGAATAGTAAATGTTTTAAATAATATTTTGTCTATATTATTAGATGGGTATACGGAGTGTTGCTAATAATATTGCTAATGAAATATACAGCAAATACGTGATCAGGGAAGAAAGTGAGGGCAAGCCTTGCTGTAATAATTTAGTGAGCATTGTTTCTGCTGGTGATTTCATTAAGTACGGCGTTAAGCCGCAGCCTGGCGCCGTTTTAAACAGGGTTTACGGGGCTTTAAGTGAGGATTCGAGCGTGTTTGTGGCTGGTGACAGCGCTGCTGACTTGATACTAACTCAAAATATCAAAAAAGAGCTGAAAAACAGCGATTTTTACCGGAAAGTGAGAGTTAATAGTGTAATGGTTAACAGGTATGGTAATGCGAACAAATTGGCTGATTATAATGTTGGTTCTCTTAATGGTTTGGGCAAGCTGGTCACAAGTGAGGGCTGCGATTTTCTGGTTTGCGACTGGGATAATACTCTTGTGCAGTGCTTTCTGAAGAAAAGTGTGAGTCATAAGGAAGTGACTAAGAGCAATATGAACAGGTTTGGCATGGGCTTGCCTGTGAGGCTTGGCTTTGGATTGTTCATTTTGTACGATACCGTCCTTTCCGCGGTTCGTGTTAATAAGAGGAAGTTTTACCGGGGAAGTGAGGATGACTTGAATAATTTCTTTGATATTATGAAAGATGGTAATGTGAGGGTTGTCCTGAATAGTTTGTGTCCTGGCCCTGTTATTAAGGGTATGCTGAATAAGAAAGGAATAAAATACTCTAAAAATGGTTTTTAACGCGTTTCTGGACATATTTTTTTCCGATAGGTGAGTTTTTGTTGTTTTGGTAGGGTTTAGTAGTGAATTTATTGTTTTTGCGGGTTTAGGAGTGTGGGGAATTGAGTGTTAATTTGTGAGTTTTTGCTGCTGGCAAGGAAAGAGTGTTCATGTATCGGTTTTTTGGGAAGTGAGTGTTATTATTTTAATGATAGTGTGATGAAGAAGCATGCCCAGTCGGGCAGTGATGAGTTCAGGCATGAGTTATAAATGTAATATAATAATAAGTATCCTAAGATGAATAATGTTATTATAATTAATGCTGTTACGAGTCCTGATAATTCTGCCATTAAATCTAAAATAGGGTTTTGTGATTTAATAAATTTGTTAAGATGGTGAGACTTTCGGGTTTGTGAGTTGTGCTGTTATTTAATATATCGAAGAATTGGAAAGTGAAGGTGAAATCATGGGGTGTTATTTTTGTGATAAAATTAATAAAACATCGTTCATTAGGTTTATTTTATGAATATTATTCCTGTTTGTTTTGACAGTATGGGTGTCAGGAGCACGTGCACTTTTGTCCAGACTGAGAAGCTTAACATCCTGATTGACCCTGGTTTGGCTTTGGCTACTAAGCGTTTGAATTATCCTCCTACTAATATTGAACTGAACAGTTTTTACATTTTTAAGAACAAGATTCTGGAGTTTGCGAGGAAGAGTGACATTATTATTGTGTCACATTACCATTATGACCATTTCATATCAAGCCATGATGACATTTTTGAGGAATTGTATTCTGACAAGATTGTCCTGTGCAAGAACAGGAAAACCAAGCTTAATTTTAACCAGAGGACTATGGGAAAAGAGTTTGAAATCAGCGTTAAGAAGGTTTGCAGGGAGTTTCATTTTATTGACGGCAACGCGTTTAATTTTGGAGGCGTGAAGATTAAGTTCAGCCCTCCTTTATGGCATGATGTTGAAAGGAGCAGTTATGGTTACGTTATCATGGCTACTATTAATGAGGGTAAGGAGAAATTATTGTATTCGAGTGATATTATGGGTCCTATTTTGAAGGAGAATGCTGATTATATTATTAAGGAGAATGCTGATTTTCTGATTTTGTGCGGCCCACCAACTCACTTATTGGGCTATGATTTGCCTGAACTGCATTTAACCATGATTAACAAGAATTTGGAGCGCATTTTCAAAGAGTGCAAGAAGACTAAGACTATTATTTATGACCATTACATTTTAAGGGATAAGGATTATTTGAAGTATTACAAGCCCTGGGCAGCAATGGCTAAGAAGTATAAGAAGAAATTAATGACTGCTGCCGAGTACGCTGGAGTGCCTGTAAGGCAGCTGGAAGCTAACAGGGAAGAGTTAACTGAAAAAGAAATGTGAAAAAAGAAGATTATTATTGGTTTATTTCTTCTTTCCTTTCTTCTCCTCTTTTGGAGCGCTGAAGTTGAATCCTGTTGCTGGCGGGAATCTCATCCTGTTGGTGAAGAACTGCAAGTCATACATGCATATTGTTTGTATGCTTTTAAGCAAGTTATCCTGCACTTCTTTTGATAATTTCTGCTCTTTTTCCCATTTTTCAAGCATTTCTTTCATTTCTTTGTCTTTTCCTGAGAATAATACGTCCTCGCTTATCATGAACTGCGCTGTCGGCTTGTCCTCATTTTCTACGTACGTTGTCAGCAAATCGCATTTCAGGACTAAGTAATTGTTCTTGTCAACCTTTTTTTCTGAAACGTTCTTGATTAACATATTGTTCTGAATGCTCTTTAATGAGCTTGCTTCAGGATTTATCTTAATTCTTACTTCCGTGATTGTATTTCCTACTATTGGCATTTTTCTTAAGTCACCCCTGACATTTTTTTTTAATAAAAACCTTTATTAAACACGTATTTAAAAATTTATTTAATGATTGGCATTGTTTATTCCGATTCTGACACTGCAAGCCTGAACATTAAGAAGTTCCTGCCAAAGAAAGGGAAGTTCTGCTTAATCAGGACGAGCAATGCCTTAACTTTGGAATGCTCTGGGAATTACGAATTGCTAATTTTCGTGTCAAAGCATGAAAGTTCCGGAGGAGTTAAGTCATTAACCTGCCACACTCCAGGGAATTACGGGAAAGCGGAATTCGGCGGAAAAACCAGTGTTTTGTCATATTCCAATGCTTTAATTCAGTCGCTCTGCCTTAAGAAGCTTGCGGAACTGAACAAAAGCAGGGGTTGGGATTTCAGTGTTGGTTTTGAAGCCACTCATCACGGCCCTTCACTCGATGTGCCCTGCCTGTTCGTGGAATTAGGAAGTTCCGGAACTGAGTGGAACAATAGGGAATATTGTTCCGGAATTGCAGGAGTTGTTGCGGAACTCGTAAACAAGTATGGTTCAATTATGAAAGGTAATGGCAGGGTTTGCGTGGGCATTGGCGGTTCCCATTATGCCCCTGCTTTCTCAAAGCTTGCAATGGAAAAGGGTTTTAATTTCGGGCACATCTGCCCCAAGTACACCTTAAACCTGCTGGATAAGGGTTCGTTCCGGCAAATGATTAGTAAAACTGTTCCGGAACCTAGCACTGTTGTTATTGATAAAAGCGTTAACAGTAAGAAGCGTAAAGAAGTGATTAAGTGGTGCGGGGAGCTGGGTTTAAGTGCCGAAGCCTTGAAATAAGTAATATTCTTTTAACAGTTCCTCTCAGAAATCATTTAGTGGTTCCGGAACAGTTCCGCTCTCTTGTTCCCATATGAAATAATGGTTCCGTTCGGTTCCTTTCATACTGCCCTGGCTGACAAGAACTTCTTTAATTTGGCTAATTTTCCCATGTCAAGGAACCATCTCCTGCTGTTACCATACCTTGCGGAACCGATTGCTCCCTGTTCCTCTAACTTGTACATCTTCTTTCTTAATCCCCTTTTGGTTATCTTGTAAGGCAGGTTGTCAAAGATTTTGCTGGTAGTAATGCTTGAGGAAGAGTCAAAGCAGGCTAATTGGTATAATATTTGCAGGATGAATGCTTCTTTCTTGCCTATGCCGCTTATGTCTATATTTTTGAGGTTTAAATCAGGCTCTTTCATCATTTTTTCCTTCTTTAGTTCCGGAACTTCTGCTTCTTCTTTTGCCTTCTTTGGTTCCCTTGCTGGTTCATTCATCAGCAGGTTCCTGTTCTTCATTAGTTCTTTCAGTTCCTCATTCTCCGTGGTTAATTGTTTTATCTTTGTTTTATTGTCCTGTTCTAATTCGTGCAGGTAGTTTATCCAGTTCCAGCTAGTTTTAAGGTTTTTTTCCATTTGCTCCATGTCTTTTTTGACATTCTTCTCTAATTCTTCAACCCCGCATAAGCGTTTTAAGAACTTCATGAATTAATCAATGACTTGTTTATTTTTAAAAATTATTATTCAGAAGTTCCGGAACTTTTTATTGTTCCGCTGCCATTTTTTCCTGCAAGTTTAAATTTTTAAAACCTTAGGGTGTTTTATTTAGATTATGGGGTTATTGGATTTCCTGAAAAAGAAAAAAAAATTATCACCCAAGAGCGTTAATTTTGCGCGCTTGATTAAGAATTTGTGCATGACTAGCGGGATTTCAATACCAACGCAGTTAAAAATTACTAAAAATATTGCGCATGACTTCATTGACAATAAGAATCATGACATCAGCAAGTTCGTGTTCATGGAGCATAACAGCGCAAAGCAGTATCTTATTCAGAACGGCATGAACGAATTGGATGCTGAGATTTTCCTGAACATTATCCAGTCCAACAGGGACACTTTCTTAGCCATTTAATAGTTTCAATAATTCCGGCATTGCTGAGCACATGTTCGGGACTAATATTTTCTTGCTAGCAAGTTCCTTTAAGTCATTGTAAGAATACCATGAGTAATCGCTTATTTTGTCCTTTTCTTTGAGACTGATTTCTCCGCCAGTTATTTCCGACAAAAACATGTGCACTTCGAATCTTCCTTCGGGCGAGTCTGTTCCATAAACTCCGAACAAGTTTTTTACTTTTATGCTGATACCTAATTCTTCCATTGTTTCCCTGACTGCGCATTCCTCAAAAATTTCAAATTCTTCCTTTTTCCCGCCTGGTGGCTCTATCCTTAAACTGTTATGCTTCGTATTATGCACTAACAGGATTTTATTGCCTTCTATTATTATTGCTGCTGCCATGTTCCTGATTTCCTGCATGAATAAGATTTATAATGAAAAATTTTAAGAATGTTTACATTTCAATTATTAATTGATGAGGTTGTAGCTCAGACTGGGAGAGCGCACGGCTGAAGACCGTGATGTCGCGAGTTCAAATCTCGCCAACCTCAAAATTTATGGACGAAAAAATGAAAAAGGAACTGGAAGAGAAGTACAAATCATTGTTCAACAAGATTGTCAAAACAATAAAGGAAGAGGAGAACGTGACTATTGTTTACAACGTCTTATTGGACATTCTCACGCAAATGGATGAGCAGCTGCGCTCAAAGCATGAATGCCCTGAGTGCAGTGATGAGTGCAATGAATGCGGTCATGACGGTGAATGATTCATCACTAATGTTTGTTCAAGCATTAAGTATTCGCGTGAGTTAAGAGTGTTCAGGTAGTCATTGATTTGCATGTTTTCCAGGCTCCTGATTAACTGCTTCTTCAAATTTTTGAAGCGTTTCACTAATTCGCGTTTTTCATAATTATTCAGTTTCATGGCTTTGCAAAGGATTGCCTTTTTAATAATGATAAGCATAAATCTTCCGTTAATTTCAAGACAGGAATATTTATAAAAAGATTTTTCCCTTTTTCTTAATAATTATGAAAACAAAATATAAAAGAGGAATTAAAAGTTTTTGTAAAAGTGTTGGTGTTTATGCATTAACATTTGCTACTTGCAGTTATGTAGGATTGCCTCTTATTGCTTCATACATTATTGCTTCGAGTACAAATGTAGCTTCTTTGGTTGGAAGTCAAGTAAAATACAACAAAGAAGATAGAACTAAATTCGACATAAACGTATTACGAAGTAAAGTTAAAAATCTTGAATGTACTTTGAAGAACAAGGTTTAAAACTTTTTTTGCATTACACTCAGCAAATATAACTTTTTTTTTAAAACAACAATTTTTTAAAAAATAAAACATTAATAATACTCAAGTCAATGACGCGCATTATTACATTTTTAAGCGGTAAGGGAGGGGTTGGCAAGACAACTATCAGCAGCAACGTTGCAGAAGCTTTGCACGAGGCAGGTAAGAGAGTCATCATTATTGACGCTAATATTACGACTCCTAATCTCAGCCTGCACTACGGCTTGGATGAGAAAGGCCCTTCTTTGCATGACGTTTTGAACGGGAAGGTAAAAATTAGTGACGTGATTTACAAAACCCATACAGGATTAATGGTAATCCCTGGAGGATTAAGTTTTAACAATTTAAAAGCCAAGATTAAGAAAACTTTAAGCAAGTCATTAATTGACTTAATCGGCAAATTTGACTACATAATTATTGACGCGAGCGCGGGTTTGGGCAGGGAAACTGAAATGGCTATTAAAGCCAGTGATGAAATGGTGATTGTCACGAATCCTGAACTGCCTGCTGTTACTGACGCATTAAAAGCCAAAAAAATGGCTGAAGAATACCGCGTTTCACTATTAGGTGTAGTGCTGAATAAGGCAACAGGATTGGATTTTGACCTGGACTCTGAAAATATCAGCGAATTCTTGGAACTGCCGTTATTGGGCATTGTTCCCCATGACATTAACGTGCGCAGGAGCATAAAGGACAGGATACCAGTGGTTGCCTCTTACCCTGACAGCAAGAGCTCCAAGGCAATAAAGGCAATAGTTAACAGGATTGCTGGCGAGGAATTGTTCATCCCTGACAAGCCGGACAAGGGCTTCTTCAAATGGTTTAAAACTATTCTTGGTTTAAAGTAAAGATTTATAAGTAAATTTTTTTACCAATTATTCCTATGACAAGGAAATTATTAGCCTATCATTTGGGATTGGATAATTATCATTTCTACTCTTTCCCGGAAAGTAATCTGCCTGAGGATGATGTTTCTTCAACTTTCAATGCAGTGTTGGGTGTGGAAAATTTCCTTGAAGGTATTTTTTACAAACCCAATGTTGTTTCAATAATCAACATTGACTACTTCAAGGATGAAGAAGATATTCTGAAGAAAAGGGAAAAATTAAAGCATGACAATTATAATGCCGTCGGCAACCTTACTTTCCCGCTCGGATTCGGCAGAGGTTATAATGTTGAAAAAATTAATGATTTAATTGCAGTTGCAGAGGACAGGATTATTGTTGATTACAAAGATATCCTGGCAATTAATCATCCTGTAATGAAAGTTCTGGAAGAATTCAACAGCAAGAAAAAAGAAAATCTTGAAAATTTCAGAAAATGCCACAGCGTAAAGGGATTATTATCGTTCAAGAATGAAAAATATTTCAGCAGTAACGTGATAGACCAGTACATTGTTCCAAAATTAACTGCTATTATCGGGCACGTGCATAAAAATAACCAAACAATAATGCTGAACGGCGAAAACGAATCTTTCAGCGAGTACGAATTTGAACTTAAAGAATCCAAATCAGGCAGTGATAAATGGAGTGATGCTCTTGGTTCATTATTAAGAGTGATAAGGGAAAAGCAGAACAATTTTGCCAACGATTTGTCATGTGACACACGCATTGGAATAACTATTATGAAACCAATGGAGAATTTTTACAGCTGTTATTATGAAATAAGCCACAAAAAAGAAGGGCATTACAACAGGTTATGTTTTGTTTCAAATTTTGAAATAAATGAAGATGGAATAAAAGCATCAAAATTTAACTTGATAAACTTGATGAACCTATTTTATTACATGAGAATTTTTGAAAAAAAAGTTGACGAACAAAGCTATGAACAGGACAGTTTCATTACTGACATAATGACTAATCTTAAATCAGCCTATTCCTCTTGAAAGTTTTTAAAAAATGAATGATGATTATAAAATAATATATGTCAAGCAAAAAGCCAGTATTCAAGGAATCATTCAAAGACTACTTCAAGAACTTATTGGGCAATGAACTTGATGACTTCATTAACGCGTGCAAAATGCCGCTAAAGGATTCCATCAGAGTTAATACTTTAAAAATCACTCCTGAAAAATTAAAAGAATATTTGGAGAAGAAAGAATGGAAATTAAGCGCTGTCCCATTCTACAAGGACGCGTTCATTGTTGAAAAAAGGAACGAGTCATTGGGCAACACGATTGAGCACTTCATGGGCTACTATTACGTGCAGGAGCAGAGCAGCATGATACCTCCATTAGTGTTGAATCCTCAGCCTGGCGAATTAGTGCTTGACTGCTGCGCAAGTCCTGGAAGCAAGACAGGGCAGTTATGCCAGTTAATGGACAATAAAGGCATACTAATAGCGAACGATAAAACCACTGGAAGGGTAATCATCCTCAAAAGCAACCTTCAAAGATTGGGAGCAAGGAACACAATAGTCACCAAGCACTCAGGCCAGTACTTCGGAAGGTTCAACAACGTTTTTGACAAAATATTGCTCGACGCTCCGTGCACCGGCTTCGGAGCAATAAGGAATGACTGGAGCATTACTAAAATGTTCAACACTAAAACTTTCGGCTTCATGAAAAGGGTTCAGAGCGAATTATTGGAATCATCATGGAATGCGCTGAAGAAAGGCGGAGCACTCGTTTACTCCACGTGCACTTTAACCACTGAAGAGAACGAGGAAGTCATAAAATCATTCCTGAACAATCATGATAATGCAAGACTGGAAAAAATCAGAATTGCAGGGCTTGACAAGTGCGAAGGCATTGACTTAAAGGAAACCATCAGAATCTGGCCCCACAGAATAGACATGGAAGGATTCTTCGTTGCAAAAGTGGTGAAAGAATGACAATATACACTCCATTAAAGAGGCAGGAATTGAAAATTTTAAAGGAAAGGCTAAAGGATGATTACAATTTCATAACCTCAAAGGACTGGTTCTTTTACGAATTAGGAAGCGGAAGAATCTGGCTGTTCACTCCTGAACTTAACGATTTTGACACTTCAAAATTGAATGTTGAAAGCATTGGGTTATACTTCGCATTCCTTAATGATGAAAGGCTGAGATTGTCGCCTGAGGCTGCGCAGTTAGTCGGGAAAACTGCTACAAAGAACGTGTTCACGCTCACTGATGAGCAGGCTGATGAAATAATCAAAGGATTTGACATAGAAACCAACACTAATCTGGATGCTGAATACATCATACTGAAAACGAGCAAAGGAATTCTCGGAGTTGGAAAGAACCATAAGAGCAAAATTTTATGCCAGTTCAGGAAGAACAGGAGAATCAGGAAATTATGAATTAATCTTGGACAAAATCTTCCTCTCAAGAGATGAGTAATTCTTAACTCCTCTTAAATAATAATTCTTATTATTCTTCATTTCAATAACGAGATTAGTGGTGCCCAATAAGTGCTGCAAAAGCGTTGCCTCAGCCCTCACTGTCTTAATGTGCTTGTAAGGAATCTTCTCAGCAATGCCGGCCTTCTTAATGAACAAGTGATTGTTCAGCAAGTAATATTCAGTGCTTAGCCACTCATACAACAAGAAAAATACTGAAAATATCAGAAAAACGAGCGATAATTCAAGCATTACAAGAGTCAGGGCATAATAATCAGTCACGTATTTTAGAATCGTGCCTGCAACGAAGAAAGACACAACTAAGAAGAAAAATCCATACTCCACAAACCAGTAAAGCATTACCCTTTTTCCCGGCTTTTCAACATCCATAAATTTCCCTTACAATAAAAAGAAGTAAACCAATCCACCAATAATCACTAATGCAACAATAATGCCGCCAACAATCAAAGCAGTCCTTCCCCAATTTTTCTCTCTGTGAATAACATCCTGCTTACCCACTTCCTTTTTATTAGGCTGGCTTTGCGTTAATTCTGATGAACTCATCCCTGAAAGCGTTTGTTCTGCTGAACCCCGCTTTTTATTTCCAGCATTCGAACCGAGTTCTTCTCCTACATTCGCAGAACCTATTGGTTTTATGCCAGTATCCAACTGCTCTGCAGGATTAACCTGAGGCATTTCCTTCTTCATTACTGGTTTTTCCTCAAAAACCGGAGCTAATTTTCTCTTATAAAAATCAGGATAATTCTTCTTATAATGCTCTATGTACTGGTTATACTTTTCAGGCTCATTGCCTTTTAATCTTCTTAACAAACTAATTATTTCTTCTTCATTAGGCATACAATTTTTAAATCATTCTTTATTTAAATCATTTTTGTAAAAAATTATAAAGAATCAAAGCATTAACCTTTCTGATGGAACTTGCCAAAAAACAATTAATGAAATTATTGGACATTAACGAGTCAAAAATTACTATTCCCCCTGACGCGTCAATGGGTGATTATTCCTCAACCATTGCCTTTGACAAAGCCAAAGAGAGCAACGAAAACCCCAACCTTACAGCAATTAAATTAATCAGCGACATAATGCCAAAACTTGCAAGAACTGTTTTTTCAACAGTGAAAACTTACGGGCCATACATTAACTTTTATTTGGACAGGGAAAAAGTTATCAGCACAGTATTGAGCGAAGTATTAAAGGAAGACAATAATTATTCAGCGAAGAAGAAAACCAAGAAAAAATTATTAATTGAATCGCCAAGCCCGAATACCAATAAACCGCTGCACTTGGGGCATCTGAAAAACGTGTGCATTGGATTAAGCATGAGCCGGATTTTTGAAAACCGCGGATACGACGTTAAAAGGTTGAACCTGTACAATGACAGGGGAATCCACATCTGCAAGTCAATGCTTGCATACAATAAATGGGGCAGGAATAAGAAGCCTAACAAGAAAACTGACCACTTCGTAGGCGACTACTACGTCCTGTTTGACAAGAAGAACGAGAATGACAAATTAATGCCTGAAGCGCGATTAATGCTGAAAAAATGGGAGGACGGCGACAAGGAAACCTTAAAATTATGGAAGAAAATGAATGCTTGGGCGTACAAAGGGTATGAACAAACCTTTAAAATAATCGGCTTGCCGAAATTTGACAAAGTCTATTATGAAAGCAGTATTTACAAGAAAGGCAAGGAAATTGTGATGAAAGGCGTTGAAAAAGGAGTGTTCAAAAAGGAAGGAAATAGTATTTTTGCAGAATTAGGGAAATTAGGCAGGATGTATTTAATCAGGGAGGACGGCACCGCATTATACGGAAATCAGGACCTGGCACTCGCAGAGGCAAAATCCAAAGATTTCACTTTTGAAAAATCCATTGTAATAACCGGCAATGAGCAGAACCATTACTTCAAGCAATTATTCGCCATTTTCAAATTATTAAATTACGGCTTCGCGGACAAGTGCGAACACTTGGGTTACGGAATGGTATTACTGCCGAGCGGGAAGATGAAGAGCAGGGAAGGGACAGTTGTTGACGCAGATGACTTAATTGAAGAAATGAGCACACTCGCAAAGAATGAGATGAAAAAAAGGAAAAATAAGGCAGACATGAAAACAACCCTCAAAATTGGCTTGTCTGCAATAAAGTATGACTTGTTAAGGGTTAAGACCAGTAAGGACGTGACTTTCAACCCTGAAGAGAGCATTAGTTTTGAAGGCAATACAGGGCCTTACTTATTGTACTCTTTGGTGCGCGCAAAGAAAATCCTGAAAAAAAATAAGAAGAAATTAGTCAACAGGGTAAAACCAAAGGATTACAAGCAGGAAGAAGAGTTCAAGTTAATCAAAACTTTTGCAGAACTGAAAACTAGCATAAAGTCAAGCATGAAGGAATTATCACCCCACCACTTATGCAATTACGCTCACGAATTAGCATCACAATTCAACAAATTCTATGATGCCTGCCCAGTAATGCAGGCAGAAGATACCAAGACAATAACAGCGCGTTTGTTGCTCGTGAAAGCATTCATAATAGTCATGAAAAAATGCTTATACTTACTAGGCATAGAAGCAGTAGACAAGATGTAATGATTATCTTATTTTTAAGAACTCGTCAAGAAAACATCCCTTACTATCCTCAACCCTGAAAGCCTTATTGCTTAAACTCATCAACTCTTTGGGTAAATTCCTTCATTTAAAAAAAAAGTTTAGCAAAAAGAATTAAAAACACGAAAATCCCTCTTCTTTATTATCGCTCCAGTAGCTCAGTGGCAGAGCGCCGCTCTCGTAAAGCGGAGGCCGAGAGTTCAATTCTCTCCTGGAGCTTGCATTTACTTAATTTAGTACCACTCCTGCTCAAATAAACTAAAAATTATTAATTTTCTGAAGTAATGTTTAGGCAGATTTCTTTCATATTATATGCCTCGCTTATTATTTCATTACAGAGGCTTGCATTCCTAGTTTCTATCGCGTACCATTGGATGCATAAATCCTGCTGAGTTTCTAATGATTCCATAGCGCACGAGATATCGCACGTAATTTTTCGGCATTCTGTCCAATCCCCTGCCACTTTAGCCTTGCAAAAACCTCTGGATTTAGGCATGCCGGCATGCTCGCACGCTGAAACATCTCCAGTAATGATTGCATAATTAAGTAAACATTCTCCATATCCTGCGCCAGTATCATTAAAAATTCCGTATAATTTGTCGCAAACATTAACTTTACGAAATTCAACTGCAATGTTTGATACGCATCTGCCAATTTTACCTTCACGAGACCAACCGTCAGCATCAACAACAGGTTCATTCGTGAGATTACCGCATCTATCAATCACTATCGATTCAAAATTGTACACTAAAATATTAGTTCTCGCGACTATAACGCCGTTACTATCATTAATTGTTAATACCTCAATCGTTTGATTGCCGGGCTTAATATTAAGGTAATAATTATTTGCTTCAACCCAATCAAGTGTTCTTGCAGTGTATGTTTCATAAACAGGCAGTATCACTTCATCATGCACGCCAACAACTCTAAAACCATAAATTGTCCCTTCAGGAAGCCCTCTCTGCTGGATGAAATAAAATTCATTCTGGTCAATCGAATTTATAACATTCTTATTACTATCAAGAACATAAACACTAACATCAGGCAATATGCTTTCAGAAACATTCAATTCGAATCCATCAGGATTATAATTGCTTGAATTGCTAAAAAATAAAAAGATTAAGATTATGAATACGGCAATTAAGAAAAACGTGAATAAAAATTTCAATAAGTTCATGAATTTTAACAATAATCTGTTTGTATTTAAACATTAGTTTATAAAAAAAAGGTGAAATAATATATTTGTGAAAAGGAATTTGTTTAATTCTTAAAATCCTTTTAGACTTCGGCTTAGTTTTGGGCTCTACAATCCCTGATATTGATTATTTTTATTCTTGCATTTGTAAATTGTTCATCCCAAAAAAAAATGAATACTTTTTTAAAATCGTGTTTCTCTTGTTTTTAAAAAAAATGGAAATAACTATAACTCCTGTAAAAAAAGTGGACAATGACAAGCACATCATAAGGGTTTATGACAACTTATTGGGCGTGTTCTACAGCCAGAAGCAATTATTTTACTCAATATGGGGCAGTGTTGAAAATAATGAATTAACAATAATCGGAGATTTGAACACTTTTCACTTCAGGGATGAAAGCATAGAATGCGGATTTCCTGAGGAAATAAAACCCTTCAAAAATGACGTGATAAGGGAGCAATTCAAGTATTTGGAAAAGTATTGCGCTGAAAAAAACATTAAAATAAGGAATAAATCGCCGAAATTAGCAGATTTGCTTAAAACAAGCATTTAAGAAAAATTTTATAATTAACACAATATTATGAATTCTTTACCAAAAACAGAGGTGTTTTCAGAATTATGGCAGAAAGAAACGAGAGACCAGTTTTCAAGACAATAAAAAGTTTTGAAAAAAATTACGGAACAAGGAATTTCATAGAAATTGCCTTGAAAGAAACAAATAACGGGGAGAACTTCTTCTTCTCAATAAGCAAAGGATTCCTCACACAGGAAAACGCTAAAAGATACAAGAAAAGTCTGGGATTCGAAGCAAGCAAGGAATTGCAGCAATTCTTCGTTGACTCATTCACTGAATTAGTCAAGGAAATAAAAAAAATTCCAGAAACCCCAAAAGCAGAAGAAGCAAAAGAACCAGTAATAGTTAAAGAAAAGAAAACCAGAAAAACAACCAAGAAAGAAGCAGAAGAATAAAATTAAAAAAAAAATAATTTTATTCTCCTTTTTTTTATTATTATTTTTAAAAAAATCATGAAAATAATACAAGTTTACCAAAAATTACTGAAAAATTACGGCTTACAGGGCTGGTGGCCCCTGAACAACAAGTACTGCCCTGACAACCACAAACTAGAATTAAGCAAAGGAGAAATTTTTGAAATCAGCATTGGTGCAATACTCACGCAAAACACGTCATGGAATAATGCGAACACTGCACTGAACAATCTGCGCGAAAAAAAATTATTAACTCCTAAGAACATCCTCAACGCGGACAATGAATTATTGACTAACTGCGTGAAACCAGCAGGATACTACAACCAGAAAATTAATTATTTGAAAAATTTCACCAAATTTTTCCAAAAACTTAAACGCGCGCCAGGCAGGATGGAATTGTTAAAAATAAAAGGCATTGGGAAAGAAACTGCAGATTCAATATTATTATACGCTTACAAGCAGCCCAACTTCATCGTGGATGCTTACACTAAAAGATTCTTCACAAGATTGGGGATAATCAAGGGAAAAAATAATTATGAAGAAATTAAAAAATTAGTCGAAGAAAAACTTCCAAGAAAGTATGAATTATTTCAGGAATTCCACGCGTTAATAGTGGAGCATGCAAAAAAGCATTACTCGCGCAAGCCGTATGGATTAACTGATTCACTCTTTAATCCCGACTTCCAATAAGCCCTTCTTCGGAACGTTTAGCTGCAGTTCTCCCTGAAACTCGGTAATGTAGGCACCGCTTATGCTTACCTCATCGCCTTCCCTGACTTTGCTGATTTGTTCGCCCCAAAGAGTTAGCTTGATTTCTCCGGTGTCATCCCTTAGTATTGCATCGCAAACCTGTGACTTGCCGTACTTCGTGTTAACGCTTCTCTTGTCATCCTTTGAAACGATTTTCCCGGCGAGATTAACATTCGCCATTCCGGGTATTAATTTGGATATCATAAAAATAAACGAGAAAACAACCAATTAATACGCTATGGATAAAAATTCCCCTAATTTATAGTGTTATTGCGTTTTTCGGGCAGGCAATTGCGCACGCGCCGCAGTCAATGCATTTTTCAGCATCCACTACTACTTCATTATGCCTTTCCATTGCACCCACAGGGCAGGCTTCAACGCACCCATTGCATGAATTACTCCCGCTCTTGCAGGAGCAATTATTGCATGAGCCGTTCTTCCAGCAGCACTTTTCATAATCAATTTTAACAACCATGAAATTGAAAGAAAGGATTGGATTATATAAAATTATTGGTAGTCAGCAGGGCATGTAATATGCGATTCGTCTGATTGGCAGTAATTATCCCCGCAGTAATGCTCAGGCAGTCCGTCCTCCATGCTGTCGCATTCCCCGTTATTGTTCGCGTCAGCGCAGCAGGAGTAAGGCCCGACATTAATTTCCGGATAAGTGCATGTTATTTCCCTGTGCTCGAATCTTTCCGCGCACACTTCGTAATAAATATTCTTAACATCCTCATTTGTCAACGTTCTGCTGTTGTACAATTCCTTCATAGCAGTGGTGTCGTAATCCCAGCTTTTATACCCTGCAAAAACCATGTTATACAATACCTGGAACCATACTCCTTTATACTTCCTGCCGTAATCATCCTCGTAATTCTGCGAATAATACACCTGAAAGAATTGCGCTTCCGAGTCTTCAAAATTTAATGTTTCAAAATTATTAGCTTCTGCCAAGTGCTCAACTTCCAACTCATCATCAATGTCCCAGATGAAAACGTATTTCCCGTCATCGTAATAATACTCAGCATAATCCAAGTGCTCAACGTATCCTTGCTCTGAAAAAGTCACCATTTTATAATTATAAGTATTGTTCAGGAATGTTGAAGGGTTAACTCCGTAAATCAAATCAAAGCATTTGGCTAAATAATTTATAGAAATCATATTATTAGTGGAATTTTTGCAGTCATTGCTCCCGAAATCCAGGTAAATCGCTCGCAATTCCTCATAATTCCTTCTCAATTCCAATCCTTCAGCTGAAACGTAACCGTCAATTTCATTGTCAGTGTAATTTTTGATAAAATCCTTCATACCCCAATAATTATTCTGGACCGCGTCAATGAATGAAACATTATCAGGGCAGTAATAATCACCATCAGAACTTACCTGCGTGCACCCTGCCGATAGGAACAATAAGAAAAAACCCTCAAACCACTTCATATCCCAAAAAAAGTCCTGAATGCAATAAAAAAGTTTTCATCCAATTAAAATAAAGGATATATTAATACTACTGCTGTTGTTATGAGCAATAAAAGCACCCATACCCAGTATCCTTTCGTGGCTGCTGTGTCATGCTCGTTCCCGTCATAGGATATCCAGAAAATTATCGGCAATACTGCTATTAACGTTAACGGCGCCGCGTTGTAAAAAATGTAATACACTAAGCATATTATGAGGGTGCAGATGCTGACAAGGGTGGCATAAAATCCCCTCTTATTTTCCAACAAATCTTTTTTTAATTTATTAATCATAATCATAATAATTTACTTAGTGCTGATTTTAAAACTTTCTTCTCCTGCAAACCAGTAAACCTCTCCTTAACATTGCCATCCTTTTCAATAATAATGGTGGGAATACTCCTCACACCATACTTGGAAGCTTCATCCCTCTTATTGTCAACATTAATTTTTTCAAAAACAATTTTGCCCTTGAATTCCTCCTCCAATTCCTTAATAATTGGTGTCTGCACCCTGCAGGGCCCGCACCATTCCGCGTAAAAATCCTTCAAAACAATCTTAGCCATAAAATAAAAAATAAAAATTCTCACATTAAAAGAATTATGGTTCTTGTCAAAATAGGTTCAAAAGCATTACAATGCCCAACAATATCATAAAAATTCCTGAAAATAATTTCATATAATTCCTCTTCTTCAGTCTCCAACTCTCCAAACCCTTCGCTGAGTAGCCGAAATACACCAAGAACATTAAAACAATCAGCGGCAGTATGAAAATAATATTATACAATAACAATAATACAACAGCGCTTGCCTGCGAAACACTTTTTGACAACAAACCAAGAATCGCCAAGTACACTCCTCCAGTGCAAGGGAGTTCAAACATGCTCACAAGAAAACCCAATACTATTGCCGCAGGAATAGTCGCTTCCTTAGCCCACTTGTTAATGCTTGGCTTAAACCTTGCAGGAATCCTTAAAGTAAAACCTTTACCGTACCAAAAGAAATCCTTAACATTAATTAAGCCAGCAAGGATGGCAAGAATCGCGGACACGTAATAAATAATGTTGCTGATATGAACAGCCTGAATAGTCAAAAACAAGCCGAAGCCTGCCAGAAAGTATGAAGCGAAAACTGCAAAAATGTAAGAGAATCCAATAATTAAAACCCTCTTCTTATTGCCCATATTAATCAAATAAGTCAATAAGAAAATCATGACAGCAAAAGCGCACGGATTAATGGAATCTATTAAAGCAGCGCTGACAATAGTCGGAATATTCAAATCAATATTTGACGGAGTGGTTTGGCTCCCGATAAAACCAGTAGCATTGCTGACAGCAGGGAACGGGGAGGCATTATAATACTCCGCAACTGACTGGTTAAAAGGGCATACGCACTCGCCATTATAGCAGTCAAAAATTTTGCTGACAATATTATCCCCAAAATCAGGGGTGTAGCCGATAATGTAAGAATTGCCGATAAAAGAAGTTGGAGTATAACCCCACTTATTGCTTGGAACATCATACAAGTCAAGGTAATAATATAACAACTGCACATTGCCTGCCTCGTGCAGTTCACGCCTGTCTATAATAATATTATACTCTGATTCAATCTCATCCAGAACAGGAGAAGCCAAATTGCAGGCATGGCATCCAGTGCTGTAAAAAAATATCATGTAAGCGCAGTCATCCGCGAAAACAGCAGAAAAAGACAATAATACAATAATCAAAAATACTAATTTTTTTGAAAACATTATTAGAAAATAACAAGGTTCAGATTTAAAAATATTAACACAATATAAAAATAGTCATGAAAATAAGCTCATGGAATGTTAACGGCATACGAAGCGCCTACAGCAAAGGATTAATGGACTGGTTATTGGAAGAAAATTCTGACATTATCTGCTTTCAGGAAATAAAAGCAGATTATGAAGACGTGCCAATAAAATTAAGGAACGCCAAGGATTACTTAACTTACTGGTTTCCTGCAAAGAAGAAAGGATACGCAGGCACAGCAGTGCTCACAAAGGAAGAGCCTGAAAAAGTAATTTACGGAATAGGAGTCAAAGAATTTGACGATGAAGGCAGAATCATTCAGTTAAAATTCAAAAATTTCACACTAATCAATGCTTACTTCCCGCACGGCAGAAGGGACAAAAGCAAACTCGGATTCAAACTCAGAATGTACAAAGCAATTATGGACAAAGTAAAAGAAACTAAAACCTCTCTCATCATAATCGGCGATTTTAACATAGCGCGCACAGAAATGGACTTAGCCAACCCGAAAAATAACAAGAACAATATAATGTTCACAGAAGAGGAAAGGAACACGCTGGCTGAATTCCTGAACATTGGATTCACGGACACTTACCGCTCATTAAATCCTGGCACTAAAAAATTCACTTGGTGGCCGTTCGCGTTCAGCGCGCGCGAAAGAAATATTGGCTGGAGGATTGACTACGCACTAATAAGCAACGACTTAAAAGATGAACTGAAAAGCGCGGAAATCCACAGCGAAACCATTGGCTCTGACCACTGTCCAATCAGCATAACATTATAAAAATTAGGATTAATTAATAATAATCCAATGAATCATGAACACTCGCATCACCACAAAATGATGATGAATGATTTCAGGAAAAAATTCATCATATCATTAATATTAACTGTTCCAATAATACTGCTCTCGCCGTTCTTTCAGGAACTGCTCAATTACTCATTTACTTTCACAGGAGATACAATACTCTTGTTCGCATTGTCAAGCATTGTATTCTTATACTGCGGTAAACCGTTCATAACAAATTCATTGCATGAATTGAAGAATAAGAATCCCGGCATGATGACTTTAGTCGCAGTAGCAATAACTGCCAGTTATGCTTACAGCACAGCAGTAGTATTCGGATTAAGCGGGAAATACTTCTTCTGGGAATCATCTACTTTAATACTTATAATGCTTTTAGGGCACTGGATTGAAATGCGTTCCGTAATAAACGCTTCCCGCGCATTGGAAAAATTAGCAGAATTAATACCAAAAAAAGCGCATTTAATGAATAACAATAAAATAATTGAAACATTAGTCAGCGAATTAAAAGCAGGGAATATTATATTAGTGCGTCCGGGTGAAAAAATACCAGCAGACGGCGTAATCATCAAAGGCACTACAAGCATTAATGAGTCAATGCTCACAGGAGAATCAAAACCAGTTAACAAGAGAATTAATGACAAAGTAATCGCAGGAAGCGCAAACAATGATGGAAGCATACAAATTAAGATAATAAATACTGGCGAGAAATCATACGTTTCGCAAGTCATAAGATTAGTGAAAGAAGCGCAAATGTCAAAGTCAAAAACGCAGAATTTGGCGGATAAAGCCGCGTTATGGCTTACAATAATTGCGCTCACTGCAGGAACAATCACATTCACAGCATGGCTACTGGCTGATAATAATTTGTCCTTTGCACTGGAAAGGATGATAACTGTAATAGTCATAACTTGCCCTCACGCGCTAGGATTAGCCATTCCATTAGTGGTTGCAGTGTCAACCTCAATAAGCGCTGGCAGGGGATTATTAATAAGAAACAGGACAGCATTTGAACAGGCAAGGAATACGCAAGTAATTATTTTTGACAAAACCGGAACCTTAACAAGAGGCGAATTTGCAGTCACAAAAATAAAAGGCATCAAAAAAGCAGAGGATGAGGTTTTGAGAATCAGCGCTTCCCTAGAACTGAATTCTGAGCACTTCATTGCAAGAAGCATAGTAAGCCGTGCAGAAAAAAAAGGACTAAAATTAGAGGAAGTGAGTAATTTCAAGAATTTGCCGGGCATTGGAGTGCAGGGAAAAATAAAAAACAAGAATTACAAATTAGTGGGCAGGAATTACTTCAAAGGCAAAGAAAGCAAGGCGGAAACAACAGGAACAACCGCGTACTTAATGGAAGGAAAAGAAATGATAGGATTAATTGAATTAAGCGATGAAGCCAGGAAGGAAAGCAAAAAAGCAGTGCAAATGCTGAAGAATGAAGGGATAAAGTGCGTAATGCTCACAGGAGATAATAAGGAAACTGCTGAAAAAGTCAGCAATGAATTAAAAATTGACGAATACTATGCAGAAGTACTGCCTGCCCAGAAGAACAGGATAATCAAAAATTACCAATCAAAAGGTTTGATTGTCATGATGGTTGGCGATGGAGTGAATGATGCGCCCGCACTGGCGCAGTCAAATATAGGCGTTGCCATTGGCGCTGGCACTGATGTGGCAGTTGAAACCGGCGACGTAATACTAACCAATAATGATTTGTCAAACATTAGCACTATTATTCAATTGTCCAAGAAAACTTATTCAAAAATGGTTCAGAACTTAATATGGGCAACAGGGTACAATGTAATAACTATTCCCCTGGCTGCTGGAGTACTGGCAGGGTACGGCATCATATTGTCGCCTGCAATCGGAGCAGTCCTCATGTCATTAAGCACTGTCATTGTCGCGGTTAATGCGCAATTATTGAAAATATAAAACTTTTATAAAAAACAAAAACTATTACTAATTATTATGAAGGCTTACATTGGCACGCGGGACTTCCTGCCTGATGACTGGAGAGTGATGAACTACATTTTCAATACTTGGAGGAAAGTGTCAGAACAGTACGGTTTCGAGGAATTTGACGCTCCAACCATAGCAATGGTGGAATTATTCACTGAGAAAAGCGGTGAGGAAATCAAGAAGCAATTATTCTGGTTCAAGGACAAAGGCGGAAGGGATGTATGCTTAAGGGCAGAATTAACTCCGCAGCTTGCAAGATTTTACGTTAATTACGCGAAAGCAATGAAGAAGCCTATCAAGTGGTTCAGCATTCCAAGAGTGTTCAGGTACGAGAAGCCGCAGAAAGGCAGGTTAAGGGAATTCTTCCAGTACAATGCCGACATTATAGGTGAAGACAATGTGTCAGCAACTGCTGAAATAATAAATTTAAGCATAAATTTGCTGAAAAATTTAGGATTAACAAATAAGGATTTCACCATAAGGATTAACAGCAGGAAAATATTAGACGCGCTAATCAACAGGTTAGGCGTAAGCGACAAAGCAAGATTTTACTTATTATTGGACAAGAAAGGAAAAATGGAAGAGAAAGAATTTGAAAAAGAATTAAAAACATTAAGCAAGGAATACAAAATTTTAAAGGAATTATTCACGCTAAACACTAATGAATTATTGAAAAAATTCATGGAATTGGGATTGGACACTGACAGGTTAACTGGTTTGTTCAGATTAATCGACAAAAAATATGCAGTATTGGATTTGAGCATAGTAAGGGGCTTAGCCTATTATACAGACATAGTATTCGAAGCGTTCGACACAAAAAATGAACTAAGAAGCATACTCGGCGGAGGGGAGTACAATAATTTAATCAAAGACTTCGGAGGCGAGGAAACACCGGCAGTGGGATTGGGAATGGGTGACGCAGTACTGCTGGAATTACTGAAAAGCCAGAAAAAATTACCAATTTTTGAAAACACAACTGTCTTCATAGCAACAATAGGCAGCGTGCTAAAAGATGCTGTCAAATTAAGGGAGCAGTTAATAAGCAAAGGCTGCAATGTTAACATGAACTTAACTGACAAGAATTTAAGCAAGCAGTTAAGTTACGCGCAAAGCAAAGGAATAGAAAAAGTTTACATATTAGGCGAGAAGGACTTAAAGAAAGGAACCATTACAGTCAAGGACATGAAGAAAGGAACAGAAAAGAAAATCAAAGGATGAATCAAATTAAAACCATTCAGGATACTTTTGCGCAATTTTCCTGATTCTTTCATACAATTCTTCAAGATTTGTGCTGTTGTCTATTGTCCAATCAACAATTTTGAAGGTTTCATTAATGCGGAATATTTTATTCTGGGATTCCTCCTGGCTTTTGAACTCCTGCAAATTTTTAGGCAAGTCAGCCCTGCCCCTGCTTTGCAAGCGCTTAAACCTTACCATTGGCTCTGCATCAACTTTGAACAATAAGTAATCGCCGTTAAACGCTTCCTTCACAACCTCATGATTATTCATTGTTCTTATGCCGTCAACAATTGCCCTGCCATAACCTTCCATTTTTATCTTCTGAACGCACTGCTTCAGCCAATGGTCAGGGCCGTGCGCTTCCATCATGCCCTTGCTGAAATCATCAATATTCTCCCTCGTCATGGGAATGCCGGTCTTGTTGAACGCTTCCCTGACAATATCACCCACAGTAATCTGGACATAACCATACTCTTTCACCAGGAATTTTGCAACAACATCCTTTCCAGCGCCAATACTCCCGCACAAACCAATAACTTTAACCATAAAATAAAATTATTCCATTCACCATTTTTTAAACTTGCCATTCTTTCAGTAATATTCTTAATTATTCACTTAATAACTTTTTAAAGAAATGGCTGACGTCAATGATGACAATTTCAAAGAAGAAGTAACAGAAAAAAGCGAAGAAATGCCAGTCTTGGTTGATTTCTGGGCTCCGTGGTGCCCGCCGTGCTTAATGCTGGCGCCAGTACTGGAGGAAGCAGTTGAAGAATTCAAAAATAAATTATTATTAATCAAAGCCAACACTAACGAGTGCAGGATAACAAGCAATGAATACAAAGTAAGCGCTATCCCGAACGTGAAACTCTTCAAGAACGGGAAAGTAATCAGCGAATTCCTAGGATTTAAGACAAAGGAACAAATAATCAAATGGTTAAAGGAGAAATTATGAAACCAATAATAATTGTAAACTTTAAAGCGTACAGGGAAGGATTAGGCAGCCAGGGACTGGAATTGGCGCAATTACTAAGCAAGTACGAGAATGTAATCATGAGCGTTCCCGCACCATTAATAGGAATCATTGCAGGATTAAGCATGCACAACATGGCATGCGACAGGAAAGCAGGAGTGTTCGCGCAGCACGTTGACGCAGTAACAGACGGAGCACACACTGGCAGCATCACAGCAGCAGAGGTTAAGGAAGCAGGGGCAACCGGAAGCTTAGTCAACCACAGCGAGCGCAGAATACCTTTCAATGATATTAAAAAAATAATAAGCGTGCTAAGAACTGAGAAATTAACCAGCATCTTATGCTGCCAAAATTTGAAAGAAGCAGTTAAGTTCAAAAAATTAAAACCTGACTATTTGGCATACGAGCCGAAAGAATTAATCGGCGGAGACGCCAGCGTTTCAGACACGAAACCCGGAATTATCAAGGACATTGTTGAAGCAGTTAAGCCAGTGAAAATATTAGTGGGCGCAGGAATAAAAACGCGCAAAGACATCCAAAAAAGCATAAAATTAGGCGCTTACGGAGTATTAATTGCGAGCGGGGTAATAAAAGCCGAAGACAAGAAAAAAATAATAAAAGAATTAATCGAATAATTTTTAAACCAAAAAACTCCCTATTACTAATCAGTAGCGTTCTGGGTGGTCTAGCTTGGTTAGGATAACAGGTTGTGGCCCTGTTGACCCGGATTCAAATTCCGGCCCAGAACCATTCATTTTTTAAAATCTTAATATTTTATCTTCTGAAATGAGAAAGAAAGTATTGCTATTGCATCCGAATTTTAAAGAATACTCCTTAGGAAAAGAATGGGAAGAGAATGAAAGCTTGTCACCTCCTTTGGGATTATTATACCTGGCAGCGCCGCTAATGAAAGATTACAATGTCAAATTTATTGACTTGAACGTGGAAAATTTCGAGAAAAAAGACTTTCTGCAATTATTGAAAGAGCAGGACTTCTTATTAATATCCTGCTACACAGGCAACATGAACAGCGTGTATGGAATAATAAATAATGCAAGGAAAGCAAACAAGGAATTAATCATTATCTGCGGAGGACCCCACTGCAATATGATCAATGGACATGTGAAAGGCTCGGATTACACCTGCATAGGTGAAGCAGAGGAATACATTAAAGAATTACTGGACAAAATAGTCTCAGGAAAAAATGTGAACAATATTCCAGGACTCTGCTATGTCAAGAATAAGAAAACAGTGCAGAATCCCGGAATCATGAAGGTTGATAATCTTGACAAGAGCATGTTCCCCGCACTGGAACTGGCAGTTGGCAAGGATTACGGCTACATTGCAGGATTAAGAATTAGGGCAGCACCAATCATGAGTTCAAGGGGATGCCCGTTCAACTGCAAATACTGCACTCATAAAGGCAGGATTAAATACAGGGAGAGAAGCCCTGAAAGTGTTATAAACGAGATTAAGAAAAGAGTGAAAAATGGATACAAATATTTCTTCTTTGGCGATGACAATTTCCTGCTTAACAAAGACAGAGTGATGAAAATAATGGACGCAATCATTAGGGAAAAATTAAAAATTAAAATGATAGTGCAGGGAAGAGTTGACTCTGCAGATTATGAGGTTTACAAAAAATTAAGGAAAGCAGGAGTAATAATGATAATGTACGGCATTGAAAACATTAACCAGGACGTGCTGGATTATTACAACAAAAAGATTACAGTGGAGCAGATAATTAATGCAATAACATTGGCTGATAAAGTCGGAATCATAAGTTTCGGTTACTTCATACTCGGCTCGCCAATTGAAACAATGAAGCATTACGAATGTACGAAAAAATTCTTCGACAAATACCCTTTAGACATCATTCTTAACGACATATTAGTCTACGTTAAAGGCGCGGAATTATGGGATGAATTCCACAAGAAAGGAATAATCAAGGATGACGAATTAAGCATAGTAAGCGATGAAAGATTCAACAAATTCACCACGAAAGAATTGTTCAGAATCAAGAATGACTTATTAAAGCATTTCTACACCAACCCTAAAAGAATACTGCGCCTGCACTATAAAATAATAAAAGCCGGAGAACTTGGATTATTATTGAAAGCATTGCTAAGCGGGGCTTACTTCAAATTCTTCAACTTCATGAAATCACCCTACGAGTTGGCGCAAAGAGGATAAAAATTCACTTCAATACTTTCCCTGTCTTCATATACCATAAGTATAAGTCTAATTCTGCCAAACTCATATTGTTGCGCTTAGCGATTTGTTCAAGCACGCCCTCAATTCTCAAATATTCTTTTTTAGTTATTGATGAAGGAATTTTTTCAATAAAACCATGCTCTTGCAGTACTCTCAGAATGTGCCTGTCAACAATAGCAACATCAGTAAAACCAATATTGCGCAGGAAGTGGCTGGCTTCCTTATAACCCAAACCCTTAACGTCCTTAACAAACCATTCCCTCAAATCCTTCGCATCATCAAATTTGCTGATTATTTCCTTAATATTGGAATACTTCCTCGCACCAATAATATAATCTGCCTTATTGTTGTGGAACCTGTGCTTATTACTCTTAATGCAATTACTTACTTCATTAACATTGGCATTCAGGAAACCATTAACCCCAAGTCTTCCTGAATCTTCAAAGCAGTGCTTGCCTTGCTGTTAGCAGTTAACAGGCAGAAGCATAACTCGCTGAACAATTCATCATTGCTGTCATTGCCTAATTTTTTGAATTCTCCCAGGCGAGTATTCACTAATTCTCCAATACTGGAACCTCTTAATTCTGTTAATTTATTAAACAAGATATTCATCCCAGATTTAAACAAATATTCTTATTTAATAATTTTATCCCCACTTTTTGCCCTTCATATGCGTCTGCAATTCTGCAACTATTTTCTGGTACGACTCGTAGCAGTTGTGCTCCACTTCCTTGAAAATTTTAACGCAAGCAGGGTCTAAATTCTCCTTCACTCCATTCTCCGCATACTTCTTAATTTTAACAAGAAATCTTGTCAGTTTCATATGCAAATAATTAGTTTTCCTTGACTTTTTGATTAATTTCTCCTCCTTTCCTGAAAATTTCTTAATATTTTTGCTTCCGCACTTCGGGCATACTGTTACCGCGTAATCGCTGACATAGCCGCAATTCTGGCACTGATACAACACCATTATTTTTTCACCTCCTCATTAATTCCTTTTCGCAACCCATCCCAGTATTCCCTGGCTGCTTTTTCAAAATTTTCCTCAAATTTTGACTTCCATTCCAATGCAATCTTATCATCTGATTTATTTTCCAGATGGTAAAGCAGGGAATATTTCAGTATTTCCTTGGTCCTCCTCGTTTCATAATATTCAGGCACAGCATTTGCCAATTCATTATACTTAATTATTTTCCTGAACAAATCCTTGCAGTGCTCATACAAGCCCTTCTTTAATCCTAATCTTTTAACCAATACTGGCGCTAATTGCTCGCTCCACCCGCGGTGGAACCTGCAAATGCCCAACTCCTCACTGTACAATTCCTTCACCGCCCTCTGCACTGCTACTCTCCCCATTTCTTCAGGATTCAAAAAATCCCTGCCATAATAAGTGTGGAATTTTCCCTGAACAGGCAGAGGAATTAAGAATCCAGGCACAGGATACATGTTCGGCGCAATCACACCCTCTTTCCCGTAACTCATGTAAACTGCAAAATCCTTAAAGCCCAATTCTTTATTCGCCAGCCTTATGCCATTATTAAAAACAGGCAATTCACCTTTTGCTATATCCTCCACGAGTTTTATGCCAATCAAAGCATTATGCCTTGAATCCTCTAAAGTAATATCAGGATTCATCACAGGCTTATCATTCATTAAAAAATCATCCTTGTCAAATTCTCCTTTGCTCACGCCTTCAAAAATGTACGAAACCAAATTCCCGATTTCAATAGCGTCAAAGCCCAAATCATCAACAATTCCTGAAAAATCATGAACATGCTTCATGTCAAAAATTCCGCACTGAGGCCCGCAAGAACTGCTCGGCTCATAATCCCTTGTCCTCTTATTCCACACCTTCTTGCACACAGCAGGGCACGCTTCCCCGCACGTCTTGAACAATTTCTTCTCAATAATTTCATCATTAAATTGTTTCAGGAAATGATTCTTAATCTTGCCATCATACAATTTTTGCCTTACTTTCTTGTCCAATTTTAAACTCTGCCAGTTAAACCATAAAGTCCTGTCACCCTCGCTGAAGAAATTAACTCCGTAAGTCCCGCCAGTATCCAATTTCTTAACATACCTGTACTTCTCTGTTGCGTCATAAATTACATTAACCATTTTCTTGTTGAATTCCTTCTGGAACAATTCATCAGGATTGAACAATTTCTCATCTTCATAATCCCCTCCGAACACGATACCTGCAACATTATGCCCTCCCAATAATAAACTGCCCATTCCGCCCCTGCCAGCCCAGCCCTCGCTGCCGTAATTAATCTTGTTATTCACAATTTGAACGCTGTGAATCGCGCCCATATTCGTGTGCTCTGATGCTTTCCCAATGACTAAGCACCTGTATTTCAAGCCCTTAAATTTTGAAGAATAATTTTTGATTAAATATTTCTGGAACTTAATAGTGTCATCAGGAATACTTTTAATGTTTTTGAATTCAACGCTTAACTTCCCCTTAACATTCCTGACAATAATTATTTTCCTGCTTTTTGCTTTGCCTGTGATGTGAAGCGCTGAAAAACCAGTGCTTACTAATTCTATGCTCCCGCCGCCAAGAGTGCTCATGAAAAAAGTCGTTATTTGAGGGCTTCTGCCGCTGATTATTAAGCGGTAAGTTCCTGGAATGCCCAAACTCGTTAATGAACCTGCGCTGATAATCACATCATTCTTTGCAGAATAAACAGGCTCATCGTAAGTTTTCATTTTAAGATGATAATTTAAAGGGTAACTCACAGCCCCAAAATCATCACTGATAAATTCTTCAAAATTTTCACTGCCGGCATTAATTTTCAGAACTTTCATAAGAATATTAAGGATAATCTTATAATTTTTAAATTATCCCATCCTCTGAAATTCTAGATGATTAATGCGAAAAAAGAAGTGATGAAAGCCTACAAGAAAGGTTACGCCATTGGCAGCTTTAACGTGTGCAATCTTGAAACGTTCCAGGCAGTAGTTAACGCGAGCAATGAAACCAAGCAACCGGTTTTTTTGTCCACGAGCAATGCAAGCATTAAATACATGAACTTCGACAATATAATAAGATTAGGGGAAAACCTGAAAAAATTAAAAGTTTTCCTGCACTTAGACCATGGCAGTTATGAGAATGCCAAGAAATGCATTAACAGCGGAGCGTATAAGAGCGTAATGTTTGACGGCTCCAGCCTGCCGCTCGGCCAGAATATTAAGAAAACCAAGGAAATCGCAAAATTAGCGCACAGGAAAGGATTAATAGCAGAAGGCGAAGTCGGCATTCTGGACAATAAGAGCCTGACAAATATTAACGATGCGTCAGAGTTTGCAAAAAAAACAAATATTGACTTAATGGCTGTAAGCATCGGCAACATGCACGGCTTTTACAAATACATGCCAGTACTGGATTTGGAAAGATTGTCAAAAATTAATGAATCAATTAAAACTCCTTTAGTACTGCACGGCGCAAGCGGATTAGACGAGAACACTATTCAAATTGCAGTTAAGAGCGGAATCTGCAAGATTAATATTGACACTGAATTAAGATGGATTTACACTGAAGAAGTTAACAATTACATGAAAACGCGCGTAATTTCAAGACTAGACAAGAACAGTTTTGATATAAGGAGTTATTCAAGCATTGCGCGCGAAGCATTCAAGAACGAGATTATCAAGAAAATTAAATTATTTCGTCCATGACTAACAAGTCGTCATTCTTTTTCACGCTCACGTTCTCACTAACGTAATCACTGATTATTTTGAATTTCCATTCAGTGTGCTGGAACCTGAACGCGAGTACTGGAACGCAGTTGAATTTTTTGCAGAAATCAACCAGACTGTTCACTTCATCCTTGACAATCGTCTTATAATCAGTTCCTGAATATTTGCACTCAAAACCTAATATTTTCCTGCCGTTGCTTGCCAATAAGTCCGGCTGCTCCATCCTTGCCCTCCCGCTGCCAGCCACCCTCACAACTGCGAAACCCTTATCCTTCAAAAGAGCGAGCAGTTCCCTTTCATAACTTGCACCTTTGCTGTAGCAACCCATTAAAAGATTTAAAAATAAGCGATGTATTTTATTCTTTATGGTTAGTTTCGCATCAGTATGGGAATACATTTCAAATGACTGGAGCGCAACACTTAAATTCGTACTAATCGCAGGAATCGCTTTTTTAATACCTTTTATCGGGGAAATTTTCGTAATGGGCTTAATGATAAAATCAATAAGCAATGTTTTAATGAAAAAAGAAATTCCTGACCCAATGGAAAATATAAGCGAAACTTTGCTTGACGGATTAAAATACCTCATTTTTGCAGGAATAATTTCAATACCATTAATTATTATTACCTGGCTAACTTTCGGAGCATTAATAGTTTCAATGATTACTTCATTCAGTGCCAGCGCCCAGATGATGAGCACTGCAATGTTCTTAATTATGCAGTGGATTCCGGCATTGGTAATATTAACATTAATTTATTTACTAATACTCCCTCCTTTAACTGTGAATTATGCAGAAAAGAAAAAATTCAGCGCATTCTTTGACATTGCGAAAGCGTTCAGAGTAATATTCAACAATTTCGGTGACTGGCTGAGAATGCTGCTCATAACTTTTGTTTATTCAGTAGGAATTACAATCGTGGGTTTATTAGTGTCATTCACTTTTATAGGAGTATTATTAATACCTCCAATATCTTTGCTTGTTTCTGCAAAAATTCTCGGCGAATGGTTCGCAGACAACGCGAAATAAAAATTATTGCATCAGTTTTTTAAGATTTAATTCCAAAGCAATTGCAGGATTTTCAAGATTAAACCTTGCAAGAGTTTCAGGATTGATTTCCCCGAAATAACCCGCAACTTTGTCCTTAATAATAATGGCTGCGCACCTGCCCTTAATGAAGGCCCCATGATCATACTCCTTAATTTCATATTTCACGCTTAAATTGTTAAGCACCCATTCAGTTTCCTGCCTGACAGTTGTGAAATCAGCATCAGCACCGCACGCAACAAGAATTAAATGATTATGCTCACTCACTTCAGCTTTCTTCTTTTCGAACACTCTTCCAACTTCAAAAATTTTCTGCGGGTACTCATTATGAGTGTTCCTGCTTAAAAAATTAAGGCTCACAGGCAATAATTCATTTCTTAACGCATTCATTGAATTGCTCATGGGATTCGCAATTTCCACGCAGTCAGCGTTGAACAACACTTCCTTGTCAACCCTGTAATAATTAAGTATTTCCTGATATCCTAATCCTGCAATTAATTTCCTTAAAACCCTGGTGTAATCACTTAAACCCAATAATCCGCCGTTGGTTGAAATCTTCAAATCTTCAGAAATAATATTCTCGTAACCGTACATTATTCCAATATCCTCTATCACGTCAAATTCGTGCATAATATCAGTTCTGTAGAACGGAACCTGAACACTAACGCTGTCATCTGTCACTTTTTTAACGCCGAATCTTGCACGCTCCAATAAATCCCTTATCCTCTTATCATTTAATTCAATCCCTAATCTTTTAATTATGCTTGCCTTGTTTATCCTGAAAATTTCAGATTTGAAAACAGGAGTCATCATTGCCTTCCTGCCGTATTTTACCTTCACATTTTCAACAGTTCCGCCCCTGTCCGCAAGAGTGGATGCAACAAGGTTCAAAGCGCTGATAACATTTGAAAGACTCGTGCCTGTCACTTCAACAAAAACGTTCTTAGTTGCTTCAGTAATTTTCCCAACATCATCGCTGTTAATTATTGGAGGCATGCTTAAAACTTTCTTATCAGCATCAACAAGAATAGGATACTTTTTACAGCTGCTTATTATGCTGCCGAATTCTATTCCTTTAGGATGCTCTGATAATATTTCTTCCGGCGTCATCCTCTTCTCAAAACCCAGAGGAATAAAACTTATGCCGCCAGGCTTTACTGTCTTATAAGTCACAGGAAACTTAATCCTGTCAAAATCATAAATGCCAATCGCGCTCTTCCTCCTCCTCCTGCCGTAAGTAGTGTCAAGTTTTAACTGCAATTGTATCAACTGCTGTATAATAGGGTCATTAAAATTAAGATTTTTCACTACAGCGCACGCAATGTAAGGGCGGATTTTTTTAACGCTCTTGTCAACCTTTAACTCATAATTTGACTTCTTGGATTTGTAAACAGGCAGCCCTGTTTCAAGATTCAACGCGCCCTTCAACGCCCTTGCCAACCCTTCAACGCACCACAAATCAGGGCGGTTAGTGTCAGCAACTTCAACATTTAAAGTATCACCTTCTAATTCCTCAACTTCACTTTTCACAAAAAGAAGAATGTCCCATAATTTCTCATGATTTCTTGGAAGTTTTTTCCCGACCAAGTTCTGGAAATCCTTAAAGCTGAAATCAAAAGTAGGCATTTTTAATGTTTCACCTCAGCATTCCTTAGCCAGCTTAAATCATTAGTGAACAACTGGCGTATATCATTAATACTCCTTTCAGCCATGAAAGCCCTGTCAAAACCCAAACCCCATGCAATAACCGGCACTTTAACACCTAAAGGTTCAGTTACTTCCTTTCTGAATATTCCAGCACCGCCCAATTCCATCCATTTTCCTCTCCAGAAAATGTGCAAAGAAGCGCTGGGCTCAGTGTAAGGATAATAATCAGGCATAATTTTATACTTTTCAACCTTGGCTACTTTCTCGGCAAACATCCTTAACAAGCCGAACAATGAGCGCAGATTCATATCCTCTCCGAGAACTATCCCCTCCATTTGCAGAAATTCAGCGCCGTGCTTCCAGTCAATAACGTCAGGCCGCACATTCCTGTCAATAACAAAATACTTGCCAGGTATTTCCAAATCCTCATTCATAAGCATGCGCACGCTCGCACTAGTAGTCTGGCTTCTTAAAACATGCTTTTTTGTGAACTCCTCATCAAAAGGAATCCTCCAGCCAGCGCTGCCCTTAATGCCTTTCTCATGCGCCTTCTTGACTTTCTTCAAAAAATTCTTATACTCTTTCAATTCAGTTTTTTCCGGCTCTTTAATGTAAAAAATGTCATGAATACCCCTTGCAGGATGGTCCTGAGGCATGAACAAAGCGTCGCAGTTGGTGAAATTATTCTCAACATAAGGGCCGGTCATTTCCTTAAAACCCATGCTTGCAAATTTGTCCTTAGTTTTTTCAATAAACTCCTGATAAGGATGAAGTTTTCCATAATATTTTTTCGGCACAGCCTCTTTAACATTATACCTCCTGAAATCAGTGCTTTCCCAATCCTTAGATTTTATTACTTGAAGAGTATTCCTTTCCAATAATTTCCTGCCCAAATCCACTCCTCTCTTAATTACTTTAATACCAAGAGGCGTTGCTGCCAATTCACGCCCAATTTTCTCCTCAACATCCACTAATCCCCTTTCTTTCAGCGAGTCCAATTCCTCCTCATGCTTCACACTCTTAACATCCAAAGACTCTGCAACTAATTGCTTGAGAATAATAGTTTTCCTGCCTTCCTTTTTCAAATATTCTTTCCCAAGATTATTAATAATGATTTTTCCCTGATTAATCGACACGAATCCGCTCTGCCTGCAAAAACCCATTGCTTTATTGAACTCATTAGCGTCCAAACCAGCAGTTTTCCTCAAATCATCAAATGACTGGTTATTTTTCTTATCCAATTCTTCAAGAAACCTTAACTCAGGCAAGCCCTTCTTCGCAGTCTCCGCACCCCTCTTAGTCAGCTTAGCAATAACACTCTTGTCCTCCTTAATCACGATTAAACACTTATTATTCAGCCACTGCGCGCCACGCATAACTTCAATCTGGTCCAGTCCTGAAAGAGACATAATTTTCTCAACACTCGCAGGCTGGTTCAAATTAACAAGAACCTTCTTCTCAAAATCGTGAAGTGAATCAATAATGTCAGACAATTCATCCATACAAGTATTAAAACATAACTGCTTATTTAAATTTTATCCTAAAAATTTCAGCAAGTATTTTTTGCCAACTACCAGCACTAAAAAGAATACGCTGGCAATTAATGAAAAAAACTCAGAAATCCTTACTAATAATTCATAATTATATAAACTGCTCAAATCAGAAGTGAACAACAAGAACAGGTCAATAATTGAAACCAGCAATAATAAAGGCAGGACAAGAGCCCTCCCGCACCATAACATTTTATTCTCCTTATTCTTAGTGGTAATGTAAATAACCACCATTGCACATAAAGCTGAAAGCAGGAAAAAAAATTCCAGGAAAGACATTATGAATGACAGGAAGTAAATCATTTCACCTTACCTCTCAAATAAATTAAAGGGCTGAGCATTAAGCATGCAGAACCAAGAACCCTTGGAATATTAAAAAATAATTCAACAATTCCAGTCTGAACAATAAACTCATTCAGTAAGAACTGCACCCCGTAAAGGATGAAACCAATGCTTAAATAAATGCGGAACTTCTGATTCGAACTGAACAATATTTTGAAGCCTCCAATAAAGTAAAATAATGAAATAATTAAATTTATCACAATTATACAAGCACATTGATTATTAAAAAAATTTGTGGTTAAAAATCCTTCAAGCGCTTCTGGTTAAAAGAATCGCAGACAAAAGTGTGGGGAGGGCTTACATTCCTGTACTCAAAACCCCAGTCATTAAGCATTTTAAGGGCATTACTGCTGATATTAGGCGCAGCAATCACTCCCTTAACATTACCAACACCCTTGCTTTTCTTAACCCTTTCAACGTAGCGCCTTAACTGAGTCACAGAATCCAAACCAGCAGTGTAGCGCTTGCACTCAACAATAACCAAATTACCATTACCGTCATGCCCGTACACGTCCAGGAAACCATAATCTGTCTGCTCCTCTCTTCTTATGGGCACAAAATCATCACTGATTAGCAAAGGATTCGAGTAAATCATGTCGCTCATATCCTTCTCAGAACCAATAAGTTTTAACTGTTCAGTATCCACTAACGGCGCAGACGTTAAAGAATAGACCTCAAAAATGTTAATCTTCATATTCCCAAAAGGTTTCAGGCTTGAACAATCAAGAGTCAGCACGTCCTTCTCCATTGAAACGCTGATTCCTGAACCTTGCAGCATCCAATTAACAGGATTAGTCCCGTCAGGACGGTGGATTAGAACAGTATAATCGTGCTTTATAATAATCATCCTGTCACCTTCCCCGAGAAAACTCTTAGCCCTTCCTTCATACTCAATCTCGCAGCTGCAGAAAATAACAGAAATAAACTTCTTGCTAACACTTTTCTCCAATGAATGGAACGCTTCAGTCAAATCCATAAATATTTTTTTTAATACTTAATCCTTTTATGAATTTTTCCAATAAAAGTCATGAAAAAATTTGCCTTAAAAAATGCGAGCGGAACGCAAAAAACATTAATAATCCAAAAACCTGCCAAAGTGAAAAATAAGAAGAACAATAAGACGATAATAGCCGGAACATACGACAATAAGTAAAAGAAAGGCATTAAAACCAATCCTGATAAGGATACGAAAGCAAAACTAATAATAAGCACTAAAATATTGACAACAAATTCAAGAATAACAGTGACTAAGAACATGAAAATAATCTCTGCCTTATTCTTCCCCCATAAATTCAAAAATTCCTGAAAAGCTGACAAAAAATTAATCCTCCTGAAAAACATTAAAGGAATAATAAAAGCTTCCAATAAGAAATTAAGAACATAAAGAAAAACTGCCACAATCAGGAACAAAATCAAGAATGCAAAAAAATTAAATATTAATTCAAAAATTCCCGCGTTCAGCAGCAAATTAGTCCATGAAAAAACCAGCAAAGGAATGAACAAACCAATTATTAACATTAACAATGCCTTGAATTTGAACAAAGAATGCGCCTCCTCTCCGAACTTCTTCAATGATTTCCTGAAATTAATCACCTTCATCTTAACAGCGTCAAACAATAATAATAAGGAAAAAGAATGAAAATATAACAGGATAACCCCGAAAACGAGTGATAAAATAAAAAATAAAGAGATAAGAACAATCTCAGCATTAAAACTAAAAAATTCATCAGCAATTCTGACATCAGCAAGGTTCAGAATATTGGGCATTGTCTTATAAAAAATTGCAGAGCATGACAGCAATCCTGAAAAACCGGAAAATAAAGCAATAACTCCAAGAATCAATTTTTCATTAAAATTCAAAAGTTTCACCTTACTAACTGTTTTCGTGAAAACTTCACTGATTATCCTCAAACCAAACGCTCTCATTATTACTCAATTCCAAAAAATTCAGTGCTTTTATTCTTTTTTCAAAACTTTTAATAAATAAGAAGTGGTAATTTTATTCAATGGTTTACCCCGAATCCTGGAAATGCCCGAATTGCAGGCACATTGTCAAGAATAACAAGATGTGCACTAACTGCAAATTCAAATATTCCCTCCACTACCCTGAATTGTGGAGCTGCCCTGAATGCGGGGAATTAATCAGCAATTCAAAAATTTGCCCGAAATGCAATTACCCGAACGAACTGCACTACCCCTATTTGTGGCACTGCCCTGAATGCAATAATTTGGTTCATTCAAGCACTTCCTGCAGCAAGTGCGGATACGAAGCAGCTGATGAAAAAAGTTCAGAAAATAAGATTAAACTCGAAAAAAAATTAAGAAAATATTTCACAATTTTAAAGGAAAGGAAAAACATTGTACTAATCAGTGCAGGAATAATCACACTATTGGGATTATTATTGTTATTCAGCATTCCTGCGCTTCCGGAAAATTACATAACCAAAGATTTTGCCAAAGCAGGCGAAAACTTCAACTTATACGTGAACACCAACCCTAATGCTGAAAGCGTGACACTCTCACTGACAAATCCAACAAGCGGCGAAGTGACTGAGTACTCTGCAGAGAAGAACGGTAAAACGAGCTGGATTGTCAGGAATTTAATGCTTAATGAAAGCGGGGAATGGAGCGCAATAGTAAAAATTAAGACTTTCAGCGCAACCACTGACTTAATAGACACATTAAACGTGCAAAGCATTTGCGAAGAAAATGATGACTGCAGTGACAACAAAGTTTGCTGCAACGGGGCGTGCATAACATCATGCATAAGCAATAATGACTGCGATGACAGCTTGACTCCGACAATTGACGTGTGCAATAACCCTAAAACCTGCAATTATTACTGCACCCACGAAGAACCAAGCTGTTCATTCAACAGCGACGATTACTGCCCGGTTAACTGCAACAGGGAAAATGATATTGACTGCACTAACTGCCCGAATAACCAAGTATTATGCAGTAATGCGTGCTACGAGACGTGCTACATTAATAATGACTGCGATGACAACAATATTTCAACGCAGGACAGTTGCGTGAAAAGCATAAACCCCTGCAATTCTTACTGCACCAACACTCCTTACTCTGAAATTAACTGCTCATCAGGGAAAATAAGGGTGGGCAGCGAGTGCGTGGTTCCCGCTTGCATGACTGAAGACGACTGCTATGACAACCGCGACAATTACGCATACAAGTGCTACAACGGCGGAACAATTAATGCGTACTGCTATTACCAGCCATGCCTTGCAGGGCAAATCGTGTGCAAAATTAACGGATTAAACGCGTGCGTTTACCCGGCATGCGATAATAATAATGACTGCGACAAAGGGGAGGCAGGAGTATTCTATTACTGCATGAACCACGGAACATGCGATGCTTACTGCACAGAAATCTGATACAATAATATTTTTATACATTCATCATTCTTATTAATCAAAAATGATGCGCGTAAAAAAAGATTATGAAAGTTTAAGGAATAAAGCATTCACAGTATTCAACACTGCCAACAAGAAAAAACACAGCGTTATTTACAAAATAGAAAAGGATGAATGGTGCTGCGACTGCACGTGGAACAGTTTAAAAGAAACCCATTGCTCGCACATAAAAGCAGTGATTAAAAAAATTAACTCAAAAAAAGCCGAGAAATTAGTTAAAAAATTAGGAATATGAAAATAATCAAAGGAATAATCATTAACCCAAAATTAATAATCACTTTCTTCAACAATTCCTTCCCTCCAACAGAGGCAGCAATGAATAATTTTACCAAAGTATTAGTAATGCACGCCAATAATATGCTGATACTGCCAGTAGTGTAACTTATGCCTGCACCTGACAATGAAGCCATTGACAAAGTAATCGCGTCAGTATCCACAAAACCAGCCAGAGTGCTTGTAATAAAAGTTCCTGCCTGCCCGAAAAAATCATTGCCCAATTTTGAAACCAGTAAAATAACAGCCAATAAAGCAGTAAATTTCAGGGCAGGAATGAAATTAAAAGGGCTTTCATGAATAATACGCGCATTAGTATTATTCCCGCCCCTGCTCATAGTGAAAGAAATAATAATGCCAGTAACAGCTGAAAGAACCAAAGGAATGATTAATGAATAACTTAATTCAGGATTGAAAATGTATGCTTCCAGTAAAATCCTTAAAAACATTATGCTGGCAGCAACAGTTATGCCAGCAGCGCAGGAATTTAACAATTTACTGCTCTTCCTGCTAATAATTGACAAACTGCTCGCAACAGCAGTTGAACTAATCAATCCGCCCAACACTCCGCTCCAGAAAACGCCCTTATACGCACCCAAAAATTTGCCTGCAATGTAGCCCGCAAAACTAATGCCAAGAATTAAAACAACCATTAGCCATAAATTGTAAGGATTAATCACACCCAAAGGGTCAATTGACTGGTTTGGAAGCAACGGCAGGATTACAAAAGCCACTATTCCGAACTTTAACGCATCCAATAATTCGCCAGTTTTCATCTTCCTTGCAAAATTGTGGAGTATTTCCTTCTCAGTCAATATGAGAGTGGTAATAATTGCGAGCGCAACAGCCAAGTACTGGTAATCGTCAAAGTAAGAGATTAAACCAATCAAGTAAGTTAATAATAACACAATAGTGCTCGTAAGCCCGAAACTCTTATTATTGCTCCTGCTTGTGTCATAACCAACCACTACTAATAAGAAAACGCTCGCCACTGAAACAGGCATAACCCAGTCATTCAGAGTTGCATGGGCAATAAAGCTTGAAAGCATGCCCAATAATGAAAAGAAAGCAAGAGTCCTGATACCGCCAGGGTAACCCCTATGAACTCTTTCCCGGTCAATGCCAATCAAACCCCCCAAACCCAAAGCCAACAATATTTTGAACAATAAAGCACCGAAATCCATAAGTAAGAAATAATCCACTAATTGTTTAAAAAGTTTATAATTCCTCGCCTTTCATTAATTTAATAACAGCTTCAGCCACTTGCTCGCTGTACTCCGGATTTTCAGAACCTATCATTGACAACAACATTTTCTTGAACTCTGTCCCATCATTTCTTTTACCAGCAGGCATTGAATCCAACACTTTATTAAAAAATTTAATCATTCCCTGCGAATCCAAATTTTGAAGATATGAAAATTTTTCAGAAACTTCAAAAAATACTGGCAGGTTACGCCAAACACTGACCTTACCAGCCAAAGGGGATGCGTAATAATATTTCACAGCATTGCCCGCTGTTTTAACCGCAACTATGAAATGATTCTTATGAATTCCAAAAATTTCACTCATCATTGAAATTACTGCAGAACTAAAACCAATAAAAATTTCACCAGCCTGAACCTCCAAATCCTTAATTAAAATTTCCCGCTCACTGACACTCTTAAATAATCTTTTAAGGAATAATTTGTCACCCTCCAATAATCCCTTAACTTCCTCATAAAAAGAAGCGCGGTCACCCTTAAAACCACTGCTCAAACTGATTAACTTATTAACAGCATCCTTCCCCACCTGCTCATCAAAATCAAAACCTTTAGGAAAAGTTGCAAAAATATAATCATTATCATTGTCATCTTTTCTGATAATGAAATCAATAATTTTTTCCGCAACTAATTTAACACCCATAATTTCCTCCCTTAATGAGTAAATACTTTTTAATTCAGCAGAAAATTCAGCATTCAAAAGATGCAACAAAGCAGTTAATCCTCCTGATAAAACATCCAAATCTTCCGACATTTCATGCAGGCGAACAGCCCCGCACTCAGCCTGAAGAAGAATTAAACTATTCCTTATCACAATCAACGGCTTCGCGTATTGCCCTCTCATCACTAACGGCATCAAGTGTTAAGATACTTTTTTAAATTAAAAAATGTAATGGTAGGGGGAGTATGGGTGTTAAACAAGTCATTGTCAAAGGACTGGACAACCTGGAAGCAAGCATTTTTAAAAGCGTTTTCAAAGGGTTGAGCAACGGAATTGTTGAAGTTTTAAATGATGACAATTATGACGAACTTGACTATTACGAATTAATCTCTCCCAACCCGCAGGATTACAACGTGTTAATATTAAACAGGCATCAGGAAAATTTTGCCTGCATAAAACCTGAAAATAAGTTCATATACTTTTCAATACCTAAGAATTTATGCAAAGAAGATTCTGAAAAACTTGTAAAAAATTATTACTTATTATTAATCAGCGACGCTTTCCTGCCCAAAAATGAAAATAATAAGCATAAAACTAATAATTGCGTGAATTCAGCAAATTTTTACTTCAACGAGAGCCTGGAATCAATGGACAAAAAATTACTGGAAAAAAATGAGTTATGCATTGACTGCCACCGAATGCTCGACTTGGATGTTAAGGATAATTTAATTAACGAGTTAATTTTTCCGCCAAGTAAATATTGTGCTTGTTCTTCACAATCCGCGCCTTAACCAAGTCGCCAATCTTATTATTTGAATTGAAAACAGTAACTAATTTATCCTTAACTTTAATGATTGATTCATTATTCAGCCAGCCAGGCAGTACAACCGCTCCGCTGACTTTGTCACCCTTGCTGAAAATAACCGGCAGTGACTTGCACTTATGAATGTTAAAATCATCCCTGTTCAGCAATAATTTATAATCCAATTCTTTGCCTAATTTTTCCAGACGCTTATTAAAATAATACCATGACTCCTCCTTAACTTTCAACCTCCTGCCGTGCTTCTGCTTCTCAAACTTCTGGATGCCAATTTTTGCATTCAATTTCTCCGCAAACAACACTAAACTCTTCATTGAATCATCATTAAAAGAAGGAATAAGTACAGGAGCAATTAACAAATCAATACCACAAGCCACGATGCACTCAGCAATTCTCATAATTTTCTTCACATCATAAGAATCCAGCCCTGATAATTCCTTAGCCAAGCACTCATCCAGAGTGTTCAGGCTGAGATTAATCCTGCCCAAACCAGCACGCGCCAAATCCTTGACTAATTCTTCGGACAATAATACTCCGTTAGTCTGCATGCTGACAATTTTAACATAAGGATTATTTTTCAAACCCTTAACCAGCCCAATAATATCCTTATACAATAATGGCTCGCCAATGCCGTCAATATGAGCCTCAACATCATCAACTTCCTTGTATTCAGCAACTTTATCAAAAAAATCCAGTAAGTAATTCAGTTCAACCTCGTACGTGTTAGACTTCTTGGAGGACAATCCTTCATCCACGCTGCAGTAAACGCAGTTCAAAGGGCATCCGCTCACAGGCCGGACCTGCAATAAATTCGTTCCCCTGTCAATAATTCCAAAAACCTGCACACCAATCAAAGGAATGCCTGAATCCTTCATTATTATGAAATGATTCCTCATAATAATGACCTTAAAAGTAAAGAGAACACTAAACCAATGCCCAATACAACACCCAACAATAATGCCAATAATTGCACTCCAACTTCCTTCTGGCTTGCCATTCCAAAAGTTAAATCCCCCAAACCCATACTGTTAACCATTTGAGAGGACAATAAAGCGAATTGCTTGGAATATTCCAGAAATAATAATGCAGTTGCCGGGTCAGATTCCTTAAAAGTCTGCGAATACTCATAATAGGATATTGCAATAATAGGAATCAAACCATTTGACTGGACAAGATTAATATTCTCCCTTGCCAATTTATCGGACAATTCAATCCTTTCATCCACAACTTCCTCAGTCACACCCCTTAACTGCATGGCAAGATTAGCATTAGCCAAAGACCTTAAACTTTCAAAAATTGAATAAATGTAATTACCTCCATTATACGCTTCCTCACTAATTCCCAGCAAGTCCCACGCATTATCAGTATAATAAGAAGATTCAACAGATTCAGCATAAGTAATCATGTCACCAGCAGTTTCAATGCGCGCAAGAGCCAAATCCTTCAACAAGTCCTGGCTGAATTCAATGCTTAAATTATCATTAAAAGAATCCTTCAAATCAAGCCAAGTATTGCTAGTTTCCAAACGCACATACATGAAAGCAAGATTATACAACGCGTCAGGAATATCACTCTCATTATAATAATCCACAGCAGCATTATACAACTCCCTTGCCTCAAAATACCTGTCAACCGCGATATTCACGCTTTCCAAATCATTAATGTGATTCAGAATGAAAGGATTGTTAATCTTCACCCCGAAACTGTTAATCTCATTATTCGCAAAACTCAGCAAATTATGCACGTACTCATTAGTGCCGGTCTCAAAATAATTAACCAAATAATAAGTATACAATGTAAGAATTCCCGAATTCACTGCGTAACTCGCAGCACTGTAATAACTATTATTCAGGAATAATCCAAGAGTATTATTCCTCTGCAATTCCACTGAATCAATCAAAGACTGAATAATTAATGCATTATCATATGACAAATTAGCATTATCATACGCTATTAATAATTCATCATACAAATCATCAGAATAATTCATCAAATCCTCGCTCATGGGCTTCATGAATTCATTAAATTCATTAAAATTAATCTCATCATCCAGTTCTGAAAAAAATATGCCTGTGAAGTACCCGAACGCGTCCCTGACAGTTCCAACTTCAACAACATTCATTGAAAGAGTAGTGTTCTCCAATTCCCTTAACTGCCCCAAAGGCACTAAGAAAGTTTTAATCCCTTCCTCCTGCGCTGCCAATGCCTTCTCAGGCAAACCACCAATGCTGCCAATGCTGCCGTCAGGATTCACAGTGCCAGTCATTGCAACACTCTTATCAGTAGTGTACCCGGACAATTCGCACATTGTAAGAACAGTCATTGCAGCGCCCGCGCTCGGGCCTCCAATCATCGGGAACTCACCCCTTATAGTGTAAAAAAAATCCTTATCAGAACAATCACTGCCAATCATTTCACAGGCAACCTCCTTAGCTAAGCGGGCACTAGCCTGCGTGTCAATCTCAGTCAAAGGAGTAGTATCAATGTAAACGTTCCCGCTTCCTGCCTTAACCTGAACATTTAAATCAGCAACAACCCCAAGATAATCACCAGTGCTTGACACCCTCACGCCGATAATAATAGAATCAGCGCAGAAACCGGCACTTATTAATGCCAAAAAAATAATAAATAATAACTCCTTCCTCATAAAACAAAAACATAAACACTTACCTATTTTATAATTTTTGATTAATTTTTAAACATTAATTTTTGACTCTGAACCTAATAATTCACGATTCTCATCAATTATTTTCTGAGCATTTATTAAAACATTGTCAGCATCAATTAATGACGTGCCAGCCATTTCTAAAGGGCTTTTGGTGATTAACTCATCAATCATATCATCCAATTTATTGCCAAATAACCTATTAAAATACTTGCTGGATTTAATGCCTTCAAGCCCAGTGCCCTCAATCTTAATGTCCCTTAACTCATTATGGGCTTTTTCGCGGACTGCGCCGAGTTTAACAGCCTCCTGAAGAAGCTCTGTCTGGAAAATCTCAGACTTATATTCATCAATCTCTTTTAACATACGCTTCCGGTCAATCCTAATCCCTCCCTCGCTAGACATGATATAATTAAAGCTGCTGAGAATTGAGTCTGCAATTAATAATAATTCATTAAAATCATAATCTGACAGTGAATGTTTTTCCCTGACTGAAGTAAGCCTTCCGGGAATCATGCGGGCAAGACCCTTAATACGCTCACTCTTATTAGGATTTGTCTTATAAGGCATAGCACTTGAACCGACTTGCGAAGACTTAAAAGGCTCAGACCATTGGCGAAGAGCTTGTCTGAAAACAAGAGTATTAGAGAAGTTGCTGAGAGTTTGGCCAAGACTTGAAATAAAACCAGAATATTCAAGAACGCTCTCTAAATTATCAATACAACCAACATAATCAATTAACTTATCCAGAGTTATAGAGAAATAACGCCCAACAGTGGTTATCTGAGCTGGCTGCAAATGAGTCCTGGCAAGATAAGGAGCGTCCCTGAAACCCTTAATAGTCTCAAGCTCGTCAAAAGTAATCTTCTGTTCCTCAGCAGACAATTCTTTCTGTTCTTCTGTTAGTACTGGTTCTTTAATCTTATCAGCCATGTTATAAACAGCATTAACAAGTCCTTTCTTGAAAGAATCCTTAACCTTGGACAAATCAGCAATTGATTCAGTGAATTCATTTGAAGCATAACGTGACAAAGGGTTAACCCATTTGCCTGATGGAACAGGCTCGCATAAATAAGCATTAATAATACCATCAAGAAGCATAAATAATTCCGGGATTTCGATTCTACGAACAACAGAGTCAGCAATTGTTCGATGACAAATATCATCAGCGCCATTAATAAATAATGCAGTATTCCTGGCCAGCATTAAGGAATAAAGATTATCAACAGTTTTATTATCACACTTATTTCTGATTTTATCAGCAATAGAAATTAAGTAATCGCTTAATTCTGCATCCTGCTCACGACGATAAATCTGTGAATTAATAACAAAATAAGGCATCTCAAGATTATTCATAATCTTTTTAGAAAATTCAAGGGCTTTCTCAACAGAACCAAACAATTCAATAGAATCACTGCTAGTGCCTATGGCTCCTGAAACAAGCTTACCTTTAGGATTAAACAAACCAACATCCAAACCAGTGCCTGAAATTTTATGAATTATATACTCAAGGGCTTCACGCTGCTGAAGCACGCGACCATTATCATCAACATCCATACTCGTAAAACCAGCATGAATATACTGAGCCGCAGTAGGGCACAACTCGCTGAGGTACTTTATCCCAGCATTAATATCATGATGCGTTATCCTCTCATACTCTTTAAACTTGGACACAAGCAAGTCATCAACAACAACCCTGCAAATCTCGTCATAAGCCTTTTGCGGAGCAAAACCAATATCAACGAATACCTTTATCTGGGTTTTCCAGATTTGAACCCATTTAGCAAACTTATTCTTAGTACTATGAATTTCATTAATAATATTACTCGAATGACTCGCAATAGGTGAAAAATAAACCATTAAAACATACCACCTTCATTCACTTCTTAATCACCCAGTTACGTAAAGAGCAAAACCCAACTCTTCCATCTCCTTCAAAACATCATTCAAGCTTGGCAGGTCAAAGAATTTCCTGCCAATTACTTTGTCCAATACTTCATTGCACACAGCACCATACATCCAACCCCATAACCTGTTAAAGTCAGGTTTAAGTTTTTTCGGGAACAATCCATCACTTCTCATATCTTCTCTCCAATCAGGACCATTATTCTTATATTTTGAAATCATCTTTGCCCATTCAGCATCCTCCTTATTATGATACTGCCTTGCAGGTTCTTTACTAACCTGAAACTTTCCCCTGCCACCCCTGCTTTCATCAAGAGTTCCCAAATTATCCCCAATCCCTGGACCATTATTCCAAATGAATTCTAATTTTCCATCATAATCCACAATGTCTGCTAACTTCCAAATCCTGGTTATTTCCTTATTAGCCTCATTTAAAACAGTCTCTAATTGCTGAAACTGGTCTTCATTCAAACCGGAAATGGTTAATAATTCATCACGACTTCTGACCATTCTATCACCAGTTTCTTCAAACTTGGTTGTGAAATCATATATTGGCTTTGGCAATACAGTTCCTGGTTTAGGCATTTCATCTAAACCAATATCTGCAGGCACTAATCTTCCATCAGCCAATTTTTCAAAAACGCTGCTCCCCAAAGGCAAAGCATCCCTGTAAATGCACTCAAGAGGAGGCAAATAATTATTTAACCTGCCCTGATTCTGCTTAAAAAAAGAATAGTCATATTTCCCATTAACAAAGTCCGGCTTGTACACGTTCACTAATTTAACCTGCATTATATTAGACGGACCTTCTAATTCTCTTAACCTCTTAACCTCCCCATCTTCAACCATACCTTCATAATGAGTAAAATAACCCTTTTCTTCAAGCGCTTCAAAAACTACAGCACCCAATAACATATTCGAATAATTCCTATAATTAACCTTATCGGGCATTCTGCCCCAATCCTTAACACTGTAATAATTAGTTCCAATCATCCAGCCCAGTCCCATTTCATTCTTCATTGGCGGATTAATAACAAGCAAATTTTTAGAGCTTCCTTCATAAATTCCTGATTTCATCTTATCACCATCCATTAAATTTAGGATTAAGAAATTATCCCTTCTTTTTAAAACAATTGTTTAACTGCGCAGTGATAAAAAAATTAGGAGTGTAATCAGAAGCCAATCTCAAGTACTCGTCACAGCAAAAATTACTTGCTCTGTCCGCCTGTGGCTTCATCACCTTACAAATCCTATTATTACAAGAATGTTTATAAATACTTTTTTAAAACGCGGCAAAATTCCCTTAAAACAAGGAATATTTATGCAAATTTTAAGCGATAAAGGACTAATAATCAAAACCAAAAATTACAATATAGGGCTGGATACTGCCTCCTCTGATTGCGATTGCTGCTTCTTATCGCACGCTCACACAGACCACTTGTTAAAAACTGACAAGAAAGTTTTATGCAGTGAGGAGACAAGAATATTGTCAAAAATCAGAGGCAGGGAAGTAAGAGTTATGCAGGCGCCTAAGAATATAAAATTATTCAATTCAGGGCACATACTCGGCAGCAAAAGCTTACTAATTGAAGAGGATGGTGAGAAAATATTATTCACAGCGGATTTCTGCCCCAGAACGCGCGGATTCATGGAAGGATTCAAAACAGTAAAATGCGACTCATTAATTATTGAATCCACTTTCGGGAGGCCGTACTTCATATTCCCGGATTTCGAAGAAGAGATGAAGAAGGCAAAAGATTTTGCAAAAGACAACATTAAGAAGGATTATTTGACAGTTTTAATGGGCTACCCATTGGGCAAAATCCAGCAAATCCAGCACTACTTCAAAGATTATGAGAAAACTATTCACCCTGACTTGAAAGTTTACAATGACGTGCATGACAGTTTCGGCGTGAATCTTGGAATATTCAACGGCTTGGAAGAAAGCGACTTATTATTCACGCCGTTAATGAAAACCAATAATGAATACTTCAATAATATAAAAAGAATGAGAGGGGTTAAGTTTGCAGTGTTCAGCGGCTGGAACATCATACCTTCTTACAAAGACAGGTTCAGCGCTGATGAAGGGTTCACGATAAGCGACCACGCAGATTTCAAGGAATTATTAAACACAGTGCATGAAAGCAAGGCAGAAAACGTTTACGTGCACCACGGGAACTGCAAAGAATTCGTAAACATACTGAAAGCAGAAGGAATTAATGCAGAAAAAGTATAAAAAAGCAAAAATTTACTTATTTAACTGATGAATAATTTAATATTGCTCAGCACTGCATGTTATTTCAGAAAAAATGACGACATGAATAATATTATTAAGAGAATTCTGAAACCTGAACATTCTGTTAATGGTTATGGATTAGCACTGCTAACCCCTGATGAATTAATGAATTTCCAGCCGTGCAATGAAATTATTGAATTGTCGCAGAATTATTATAATACTCTTCATGCGCCTGCAAAAAAAGTGGCTTACAAAAATGACCTGGAAACTGACAAATTATTAAACAAATTAAAAATGTTAAGCACGCAGTTAAACATGAAAAACATAACTTTCCACTACAACACTGTTGAAGATTTTGAATACTTGGTTAATAATCTTAAAAATTTCAGCATAAGCCTTGAAAATCAAGGAATAAAAGACGGGAATAATTCAGGACTGGAAGAATTACTGGACACTTACCCCTCAATTTACTTAACTTTTGACGTGTGCCATGCTATAGAATTCGGAAAGGAGGAAGCAGACAAAATAATAAAAAAATATGATTACAAGATTATGGAAACGCACTGGAGTTATTCCGGAAGCAATTTTAACCATGACAGTGCAGCAATAATGCTGATGGAAATTAACTACATGCTCAAATTAATAAAATCATTGGACAAACCAGTCCTCATAGAAGTTGATTTAAGAGAATCAAGCAAGCACTCATTCATAATCAGGAAAGAAATACAATTACTGAAATCATTTTAACTTATTCCAGTTTGACTCATAATAAGTTGCATCACCCTCGTCATCAACAACTGCAATAACTGCGGACTTCCTCACACTATGAGCTACTCTCATCATTTTGGAATAATCCCTCCATGAAAACTTGGCGCTCTCCTTAAAGCATGCAATTAACCACTTCGCATGCCCGCTGCCCGGCTTAACTCCCTTGTCATAAACCCTGAAATCAAAACCATACTTTAAGGCAGTCTTGACTACGAAGCCTGCACTTTTCAAATCATTAAAAACTGCAAACCTCATCCTGAAATTATTCTCCTTACTAACTGCTTTCCTCATGAAAGCATCACTGCTTAAAATCTTGCCCCTGCTCCTTACTGCAATCTTATCCTTGCTAACCAAATACGTTGCCTCAACAAAGGACAATTCCAGAACTGCTTTGTTAAGCGTTCCAATACTGCCTTTTGAATGAACAGAATTCGCATTACTGCCATCACTTATTATTACCTTGTCACCTATTAATTCAGAAACTATTTTCATACTAATTATTTACTAACCTGCTTATTTTATTTCTTTCTCAAGAACAAGTAAGACAATAATAACACTAAACTTACCCCCAGAATGAACGCGGCACTGCTCCCTGCCTGAACAACCATTCCAACAACATTATTAGAGTAATAAGTAACATTCCCAGCCATACTAATCCCCTTGCCTGCCATGCTCACCATGAACTCGTCAACATTAAAATTTTCATGAATAATCATTAAATCATTCAATACGAACGTTATGCTGTCGCCAGGGTTTAACTTAATGGTTGAATTGTCAATCTCATTCAGCGCTGACAATTGCACAAAGTATTCATTAATTCTTGAACCATTATTCACAATAGTAACTTTAGTATTATTATTGAAGAAAAAATCCGGAACTATCAACTCACCGCTGTAGCACTCGCCAAAATTTTTAACAGCAAAATTATCATCAACAAGCGCCTTATCATTGCACACATTAATTGACTCGCTCTTGAAATACAAACTCAAATCACTGCCTGAAATATTCGCCAAATTAAGAGTAATATTCACGCTCTCATCAGGCATTAACACCAAATAATTACTCTTATTGTCATAACTCCATTTTAAGAAAGTATTATACGCGTTATCCTTAACACCAGTATTGTGCACGTTCACAATAACTCCTGCATTATCCTCTTCGCAGTAATCATTACTGCTAGTGTAAACAGTTACTTTCTGCGAGTCGCAGTTCAAAACTTCGTAACTTACGGGAATAATTTTCTCTCCTGCAAGAGCAGAATTAACAGTAATTCCGCGGACTTTCAGTCCAGTATCATCACATAAAGTTGTAACATTTACCGGAACACTAATTTCCTCGCCAGGATTCAAACCAGCACTTTTAACTCCTAATTTTAAGTATTCACTATTTGTTGAAACAGTGTAATTATCAAAGTGCGCGCCAGTATTTTCCAGAATGAAAAAATGCTCCTTTAACAAGCCCTCGCAGATTTTGAAATCATTAATTTCATAATTGAACGAGTCGCAGTTAGTCACGTTCAATTTAGCATTAACGCTTTCATTTATTAAAGAATTCCACACTTTAACGCTAATCTTATTATCATTCAAACCCTTAGGAGTGAAAAATAAATCAAAATTTTCACTGCTTCCTTTTGAAATATTCGCAGAGAACAAATCATTATTAACTTCAATGTTCAATAATTCATCATATTGTCCATTATTTTCAACATTCACTGAATAACTGCCTGCTTCATTCAGGCAGTAATGATTGCCTGCTGAAACGCTTATATTCGCGTGATGGCAGTTTTCCACACTGAAAGGGTAAGAGTAAGTTTTCTCGCTGCCCTTCGAGTCGCTGATAACAATATTAAGATTATAGTTCCCTGTGAACGGCAGGAAAGTTTCAAAACTTAAAACTGACAATTCGCCTTTCTGCAGGAAAAAATTTGAAGGTGTCTTTAATTCGGTGAAAATTCCAGCGTTGCCTTCAATGCTGACGTCATAGTAAACTGTTGAATCATAATTATTCACAATATTAATATTGTCCCTGAATACTGATTCGCTGCACTCGCTTAAAGCATGAACTATTGAAAAAGAAGATAATAATAAAATAATAAAAAGGGATTGTTTTGAAAACATTAAAAATCCCTCCTGTTGCCCCTCACTTCCAGTATTTTAATTCAACCCTTGACTGGTTAAAAGCTCTGATTCCAAGGAATACTAATGCTCCTATCAATGCAACTGACAGCACTAATGCTCCAACGCTTCCCGCCTCGCTGAGGGTGATTAAACCTGTTAATCCGCCAGGACCGTAACTCATTGTCAGGTTGCCCCTGTCAACCACGCCCCCGTTAGCCAATACTTGGTAAGTTAAAACTTCATCAATTTTATTTTCAGGTTTTGCGTACACGTAAAACTTGCCGTCCTCACCGTTAAGCAGCGTGATGGATGAAGGGCTTATCTGCAATTCCCCGTTAAAACTGCCAGTGCTTAAAGTGTAAGTAGTAGTGGCTCCTTCAAAATTTTTAACCAATACTTCAAAAACAGCGCCTTCATTGCCTGACAATTCCTGCATTGTCTGGTTAAGCACGATTGTGGAGTTTTCATAATTCTTCCCGAGCACTGTCAGGGTGAAATCATCACTCGCGCAGTCACTAGTTGTTAATGAGCACATAGTGGCAGTCACTGCATAAGCGCCGGTTTTTGAATTGTCAACAATTACTACTGGCACAGTTATGCTTGCTGACTGCTCAGCACCCAAGTAATAGTCCTTGTCAAGCGATGCGTAATTGCTGCTAATTTTCACGTTAAACCAGTCAGCAGTGTTTCCCTTATTCTTAATTGTTAATTTATTATCAGTATTATTTCCCTGCTGAACCTGCTCAAACTTATTATACCATCTCACGTAAGGTGTGAAGCTTAACTGTTCAACGTAAATAGTTGTCACTTTGCCGGCAATTAATGAGCCGTCCTCGCTTAAAATGTTAAGAGTGAACGGCACTTCATCAGCGCCTACTGGGGCTTCAAAAGTAATAGTTTTAGTCCTGCTATCGCCAATGTTTAAGCTGAACGAGTTGCCGGTAATGGTTTCATCACCAGAAGAATATTCAACTCTTACTCTTTCGTCAAAATCACCAGTATTTTTAAGCGTGAAACTAACAATTACTTCATCGCCCTCCATTATATTGCTTGGAGTAATCTTATAACTGAGGATGCTTATTTCATGGGTTAAATCGCGCGCCTGGACTGTAATCATTTTTGACACAGTGCTTAACGTTGCGCTTCCGTGGATTAATTTAATGGTTAACAATTTAGAAGGACTGTCTCCTTCAACAGCAGTTAATGAAATTGTCCCGTCAGCACTATTACCTGGCTGGATAAGGCTCGTTGTGAAACTAATACTCGTTTCCAAACCAGATTCCGCATTAACAGTGTAAGATGCAGGGTAATCTCCCGTATTCTTAACTGTAAAAGTGCCGTCCTTAGTCTGCTCCTCTTTTGCAGTGCAGTCAGCAAAAGTCAAAGTGCCTTTCACACTTATAGCTTCAGGGCTTCCACCCATCCATAACTTCACGAAACCCGCAGGCATCAAATCAGGGCTTGAAGGGGTTGTGCTTAAAACTTTCACAACAAACAAGTTAGCGCCCTGGATTAATGGGCTTGTGAAAGTAACGCTCGTTGCAGTGGAATTATCCAAACCCACAAATAAACTGTCAGTGGAGTCAGCATTTCCCAAGCCGTTAATGCTTGGAGTGTAAAAACCAACGCTGTAAGTCACATTCTCTGGAGTGTTCTCCTTTTCAATAACGTAATCAGCAGTTAATGAACCTGCACTCGTGAATACTGAACTCACTCTTAAATTGGAATTCCTCTGAAGTGACGAGTCATAATTGAATTGTGCAGCGTCAAGTATTTTGCCGTTAATTAACAATTGCACTGTGTAAGTGCCGTTCGCTAATCCTGAAACTGCCCTTTCAGCGTAATATGCCCCGTCAAGCAATAAATTGTCAGGATTTTCATAATTGCTCAAATATTCTATGCTGCTTTCACTTAAGTAAGTGGAACTTACTTCTGGGTCGCTGCCCACTTTGTAATATCTTAATTGTAGACTGGACTCAGCAAGAGTGCCCTGCCCAGTTGTATGGTCAATAAAACCATAAATTGTCAAAGCATCACCAGAACCCAAAGGGGTGGTTAACACTTCAACACTCCCAGTGTAAATAGGATCAGCACAAAAACCCAATCCTACAAATGAGAGCATTAATACTGAAAATAAAAATTTCTTCATTCCATTATCAACCTCGCGAAAATTAACTCTTTTCAAAGTAATGAAAAAAGTTAAAAAATTATACTTAAAAACGTTTCGATACAAAGAGATTATAATTTCCTTTCCTAACCCTATGCAACTAAAGTTTTTTCTGGCTCCATGCCACGAATACTATTCTTTTGCTGACAAACTTGTTAATGTACATTGGGCGGTAAGGCAAATCATTTGTTATATTCTTAATATTTTTTACTATTTCAGAAACAGTCATGTCTTTTTTCTTATCATGCTTCAAAGTGCTCTCAGCCCTGATTACTGCATTATATTTTTTATTCTTAATTTCCTTATCACCAACTATTACAATGTAAGGAACCCATTTGCTCTTTGCATCAAACACTTTCTTGCCCAAATTAGTGCTCCTGTCATCCACTCCAACACGGATTTGATGCTTCTCCAATTCTTCGCTGAGTTTTATTGCATGCTTTAATTGCTCATCATTCACTGGTATTATCCTGATTTGTTCCGGCGCCAACCATAAAGGAAGCATTGGTGCTTTCCCTTCATTCTCATCATACACTGTATTCTCCAGCACTAAATACATGCATCTCTCCAAACTCCCGATTGGTGCTGTATGAATAATATAGCAAGGCTTTCTTTTCCCGTCATTATCCAAATATTTAATGTCAAACCTTTCGCCGTCTTTAACGTCCAATTGCAACGTGCTTACCTGCACGTTTGCGCCGTCCAAACCTATTGCTTGATATTCATTCTTGAACGCGTAATAATGGCTCATTTTAGGCATAATTTTCACGAATGTCGGGCATTTCATTTTCTTGCTTATCCTCTTGAAATAATCTTTGTATTTGTCCCAGTATTCCTCCACCACTTCCCAGCCCAGCACCCACTTATCACCTATTAAGTTCTTAAGCATATTGTCAAAATTGTAACATAATTCCTCTATTTTGTCAGTGCTTTCTTTCTCTGTCTTGGTAAACACGTGTATGTCAAGCATATTAAATGCCCTTAAACGCTTCAATCCTACTGTCTCCCCTCTTTTTTCAAGCCTGAAACTCGGCGCTTCTTCATAAATTGCAAAAGGCATCTGCTTGTAAGTAATGTTTAATTTTTTCAGCATTGGAAAGTTCAACGGATCGCTTGCATACCTGAGTATGAATTCTTTTTTCTCGCTTAAAATTTTATAATCCTTTTCATGAAAATCTGAAACTAACTCCTGTATTATCTTATCTTCCGGGTCGAACATTAAAGGATTGTATAATTTCATGCAACCGAGTTTTAATGCACTATTATACAAAGTATAATCTTTCAACAAGTCAAAAATTAAAGCACCATTAGGATAACATCTTAAATTTCCAACATCACTTTCAGGAACGTAATCATACAATTCTAATTTTCTCATTAATTCAACATGCTTCGGCGCCGCCTTTGCAATATTGCCGGCAATTTCATTGCGCACAAAATGATGAAGCATTCCAACTCTTTGCTCCTTACTCTTCCACAATTTTGCATTCTTCCAATCCTTCTCAGTTATTTCCTCAACATCCCCTTTAGAAGATATCAAAAAGAACTTGTTGAACTCGCTTCCCTCCTTCCGCTCCTTCTCGCCAGTAGGTTTAGAATTCACTGCAGTGAACTCCCTGCTCAACTCGGCTAATGGATGCCCTTTGCATTTGATTTCGAATTTTTTGTACCAGCCGAATGGTGCGCGCAAAACTTCAAAATCCTCCTTCAATAATTTTTCCGCTTTCTCCAGAACTTCCACAGCAGTTTTAGGGTTGGCTAATTCAGAACTCAGGTGCGCGTAAGGATACAAAACAATCCTGTTCGTCTTAACCTGCTTAATAATATTCTTAATCTCATCAACCAATTTAGCAACAGTGCCGTCAACATTCTTCTCATCCACTTTTTCAACGCTGGAGAATACGACTAAGCAGTCCTTCATGCCCTCTTTCTTCTTCTCCACATCCTCAGCACTTTTGAGCGCTTTCTTTGTGGGCTCGAAATTAATATAATCCGAATGAATAGCAAGTATTCTCATACTAACACCCCTACATTTAATGCTTTATTAATTTTTTGAGAAAAAAAGAATACTTTACTGTTGTGTGGGACACTCAACTCGATTCATAATTGAGATAATAATTATAATCCTATTGTTTTAAAAGTTTCTAAAAAGTCAGGTTCTTGTCAATCCTTGCCTCAATTAAACTAATATTTTTGCCATTTTTGTAATCTTTAAGCAAATCCTCCAATTCAAAGAAAGAATTCTTCAAAATTTTCCCAAAATTAACGCCAGTATTATCATCTTTTAATTTTAACAACAAGCCGGCAAACTCGCTTCTCTCACCCTCATCATGAATGTACTCAATAACCTGAAAAAAATCATTACTACCTTTGAAAGTCAAAAGTGTGAACTTGTCAGGAGTGTCATTATCCCTTGTAAAATACCAGTCAATCCTCATACTCCTTAAAGCGCTGAGGACTGAAAAGAATTCATTGCGCATAATCCTACTATTGAAATATTCTGAAAAAATATCCTTATTCTCCTGGAGGAATAGTTCCAAATCATAACCCAAACCATTCTCCGACTCCAAACCAACCAATTCATTATTCTTGTTAAAAGCGCTGCAGTACATCATCAAAGGCTTTGACTTAAAATTACTCTTACCCCTTCGCTCATCATTTAACAAGCCAGCGTATAATTTGTTAAAAACACCATTATGCGTCAACTCCGATTTTGTCTCGCATGATTCATCGCATACAAAATTATTATTCTCATCGCAGAAAGTCTTAGTCAGCTTCTTCGCAAGCGTTTCATCTATTATTAAAAAATCATCGTTCTTCACTAATAACCTGTCAATGCCCACGCCGTTAAAGCCTGACTCTTCACCGCAGCTGGAATACCTGTAACCGTACCCGTAACCCAAAGGCAGCGTAGTAATCCCAGCATCGTAAGATTTCCTGCTTAAATTAATATGCTCAAGGAATCCGATAATCTCAAAATTAACACCCAAGCCACAACTAACATAATCTTTCATCGCGTACAATAAGCCGGAAAACTCCACCAAACTCAAATCATTCCTTTCAAGCTGGGCGTTATAATGAGGCTCCAGCCGTTCCGCCAACGGAATACCATGCTTCAAACCAATCCAACCGTTTAATTTACAACCCATAATGTTCAATTAAAAAAAAATATTTTTATTTAAAAAATCTTTTATTTAACTTATCAAGCCGTGATTAGAAACCATTAATGTTCCTTCAAGATTGCCAGTAATCCCATTATCAATGCAGAATTTGAACAAGTGCATTGTGGGAACCAACTTGCCGTCCTCTTCAAACAATAAGCCTTTTTTCTTCGCGTAATCGATTATTTCATCAAAACCGCCAATATTTTTTATTACCTTGCCAACAAGGATGCTGTAAGGGTAATCTTTCCTTTCATAAAATTTCAAAATTTTAACTGCGTCAGCCTTTTCAAAATCCAAATCATTTTCAGTATAATCAAATGATTCAGTCTTAATGAAAGCATTCTGGAAAAGGAAAGAATACAAAACCTGCTCTTTTAATCTCTCATTATTCTTCAAATCATAAGCTGATTTAGTGTCAATGTGGTTAAAACTATAAAATCTTATGCTGTCCTTGATAACTTTTACCTTATCCGTGTTTAAACTGAACTTAATTGACACAGCAAATCCCTGATTAACTTTTTCAAGTATATAAATGTTCCTTCAAGTATAAATAATTAACCGAATTATTTTCTCCAGTAATTGTTGATTAACACGCCGAGCCCGATTATTATTAACAAAACCGGCCACCAGCTGATGCTCGTGCTTATCCAGCCCATGTCCTGCGCGAGCCAGAAAACCCCTAATGTTATTAATATTAATGCTCCAATCGGCAGTAATCCCTTGTCCCTATGAATCATAATATGAGAAATGATTCAAGAATTTATAAGAGTATGTTCAGAACCACGGCGCCAACAATAATGACTAAATTGCTTACAAGAATGTAATAAAAAGCAGTCCTCCTGCCGAACACAGTATCAACCATTTTCAACTCTACCAGGTCGGCAGTGACTCCAACCATCATCATCGTGAAAACAGCTCCAATACTCGCACCCAACAAGTATAATTGCCCTGCAAAAACACCCAATCCCTCGCTGATAACTTCCATGAGAGCAGCAACAGGAACTGCCAAAAGAACAGAGCCAACATCGCTGCCGAATACTAATCCGACTTCAGCGCTTGTAAAGAAGGTTTTAACCAAAGAAGCCAATAATAAAGCAATAAACAAACCTTTCAGCATATTAACCAGCAAGTTAAAAGTTCCACCAACAGCGTCATGATTTACTGCGCAATCATCACCATCCTCGCAATTGCACTCAATAAGCAAAGCCCTAGTAATCCTCTTCTTTGACTCGAACAATTTTTCATCCTCCATTATTGAAAAAATCAATCCGCAAACAATTGCAACAATAAAAGAAACAATAAACATGATTAATGCACTGCTAAAACCCACATAATATTCCAATAAGATAAGCTGTGATAATCCAAGCCACGGGCTGGCAACAATCATAGTCAGACAATTGCTCGTCGTGGCGCCCTTCCTCCTTAAACTTGCAATAATCGGCAGTGCACCGTAAGAGCAAGCGCTTAATATGACACCAACAATGCCCGCCTTAACCAGAGAACTAATAGTGTTCCTCCCGAAACCCTGAACAATCCTCTTCTTCGGCACGAAAACATTAATCAGGAAAGACACAAAGAATCCAATTAAAACGTAAACCCATACGCTGCCAATAATATTGTAAAAATTCTCCAAAAACTCAACAATCATATCCAATCAAGAAATAAGAATTAAGAGTTTAAAATATTTATTAAATTAGAAAAAAGAGTGTGGGGCTGCGAGGATTTAACACCCATCTTTCTTAAAAATAAAGCTGGACCAAAGAAATCAAAAAAATTGGGGCTGCGAGGATTTGAACCCCGATTAGCTGGTTTCTTCAACAACGCTTGCTAAGAGCGTCTCAGCGCTCCAAAAAAAACTTATTCGTTTCTGGAGCCAGCTGCCCTGCCAGGTTAGACTACAGCCCCTCTGATAAATATTAAATAGAAATTCATTCTTTTATAAGCATTACTTTTTAACATGCTTAACAGCAGAATAACTATCACCAAGGCAGGAAACAGTATAACCTAATTTTTCAAAAAAATTCTTCTGCCCAGTGTCACGTTCAACCTTCCAGTTGCACATAACAAAATCATTAGTCACTAAATTATTCTCAAGCATTAATTTCTCCAATTCACCAGCAATACCCACACCTCTGAAATCAGGATGGGAAAAAACGTGCATTATATCAGAACCATCATACTCCTCAACCCATAAACCGCCGACAACCTTATTTTTTAATTTGGCAACAAGAAAACACTTCTTCGAAAAACACTTCCTTTCATTATACTCAACCATTCTCTTAGGATTTTCAGAAACTCTCGAATACAAATTCCACATCATTTCAGCATCACTAATTTTCAAAGGAACATGAACACCAGCACCTGCTGAATTAATCCAATCAGTTACTTCCCTGCCACGCAACCATTCACGAATAGGAATATGCAAATTAAACTTAACACTGCATCCGTTCAAATCCTTCACAACACTTTTAACGCTGTAATCGTCACCCATAAGAAAGAATAATAAGAAAGTTTAATTTTTAAAACTTACTGAATCAAAAGGTTTAAGATTAACTTAATTTATTAATAATACTTAATGACGAAGTTAATGTTATCATTATTGCTGTTGCAGTAAAGGATTTCACTAAGCTTCGCCTTCTAACAAAAAAAACTTTTTAACAAAAAGTAAAAAATTTGAGGTGAATTAGTTATGACTAAAAAAAATGTTGAAAACATTGCAGACATCATTGCAGGAATAGAAACTGGGAATTTCAGACAGGCAAGCATTGGAAAATACGAATTCTCCGTTACAAAACCGAACAAGGAAATAGAAGTAAGCGTTTGCAGGACAGGCAAAAATTACGAGGACACCGGCTTTGCAAGCAGGAAATTCCAGAAAAACGTGAAATGGAGCGAGGTGTACAATTCCATAAATGACATGATGACAGAAGCAAAATACGACGGCGTAACAGTAACAAGCACAGGCTGGTGAAAATGTTAAGAAAGAAATAAAATTGGATTAAGATTCAATTAAATTAATAAAACAAGAATGAGGTTTAAAGAAGTAATGGATATCCAAAAAGTTGAGAAGAAATGGCAGAATAAATGGGCAAAGGAAGGAATATTCAAGGTAAAGGCAGAACCTAAAAAGAAAAAATTTTACTGCCTGGAAATGTTCCCTTACCCGAGCGGGAAACTGCATATGGGGCATATGAGGAATTACTCCATAGGCGACTGCATAGCGCGCTTCAAAAGGATGCAGGGATACAACGTGTTATACCCAATGGGTTATGACGCTTTCGGACTGCCTGCAGAGAACGCGGCAATACTGCAGGGAATAAAGCCAAGAGACTGGACTTTCAAATGCATGAAAGACATGGAAGAACAGGAGCGCAACATAGGATTCAGTTATGACTGGAGCAGGAAAATAGCCACTTGCACTCCAGAATATTACAAATGGAACCAGTGGATATTCATAAAAATGTACGAAAAAGGATTAGTATACAAAGGAAAAGCGCCAGTGAACTGGTGCCCAGGATGCAATACAGTCCTTGCAAACGAGCAAGTGGAGAACGGGAAATGCTGGAGGTGCAAATCATTAGTCACGCAGGAAATGCTGGAGCAATGGTTCATAAAAATCACAGATTACACAGAAGAACTGCTCAAAGACTTAAAATTATTAGAAAATAAGTGGCCTGAAAGAGTACTAATAATGCAAAAGAACTGGATAGGCAAAAGCAAAGGCACAATCATAAATTTTAAAATAAAAAACACTAATAAGACAATCTCAACGTTCACTACTAGACCTGACACTATTTTCGGAATTACTTACTTAGTAATGGCACCTGAACACCCATTAGTTGCCGAATTAGTGAATGGCACAAAGCATGAAACAGAAGTCAAGAAATTCATTGAAGAAGTGAAGCATGAAAGCATGCTTGAAAGGGAATCATTAAACAAGGACAAGAAAGGAATATTCATCGGCTGCTACATTATAAATCCCGCAAACGGGGAGGAATGCCCTGTTTACATCGCGGATTATGCAGTAATGGGTTACGGGACAGGCGCAGTAATGGCAGTGCCTGCTCATGACCAGCGCGATTTCGAATTTGCAAAAAAGCACGAATTACCAATGAAGATAGTCATCACGCCAAAAGGGAAGAAACTGAAATCAGAAGATTTGAAGGAAGCATACACTGAACCCGGAGTACTGGTTAATTCAGGAAAATTCAATAATTTGGACAATGAAAAAGCCAAAAGTTTAATCACGAAGTGGCTGCAAACGGAAAAATTCGGCAAGGCAACAATCCAGTACAAATTAAGGGACTGGCTAATAAGCAGGCAAAGATACTGGGGCACGCCAATACCATTCATTAACTGCGAAAAGTGCGGGACAGTGCCTGTGCCGTTAAACGAGCTGCCGGTTAAGCTGCCTGATGACGTGAAATTCGGAAAAGGCAACCCCTTAGAAACGAGCAAGGAATACGCCAGCGTTAAATGCCCGAAGTGCAGAGGCAAAGCAAAAAGGGAAACTGACACAATGGACACTTTCTTCGACTCATCATGGTATTACTTAAGATACTGCAGCCCGGAATATGACAAAGCGCCATTTGACTTGGAAAAAGTAAAATACTGGATGCCTGTAGACCAGTACATTGGGGGAATAGAGCACGCAGTCCTGCACTTATTATATTCAAGATTCTTCACAAAATTCCTGCGGGATATTGGACTGTTAAAATTTGACGAACCATTCAGCAAATTATTGGCGCAGGGAATGATACTGAAAGGCGGAATAAAAATGAGCAAAAGCATTGGCAACATAATAGAACCAAGGGAAATAACTGAGAAATACGGAGCTGACACTGCAAGATTATTCATACTCTCAGCAGCGCTTCCGGAGAAAGAAATGGAATGGAACGATAAAGGAGTTGAAGCCAGTTACAAGTTCATAAAGAAATTAAACACAATGGGTGAAGATTTAGGAAGCGTGAAAGAAATTAGTATGAAGAAATTGTCAAACAAGGAAAAAAATGTTGCAGGCAAAGTGCACAAAACTATCAGGGACGTTACGAAAAGCATAGAAGATTACGAATTCAACGTTGCAATCAGCAGCATTACAATCTTAGTCAATAATTTAAGCAGGAAAGCAGAAGAAGTAAGCAGGGAAGTGTACAATTACGCGTTCAACAAAATATTATTATTACTGGCTCCTTTCACACCGCACGCGTGCGAGGAATTATGGGAGAAGACAGGCAATAAAGGATTCATCAGCACTGCAAAATGGCCTGATTTTGACAAAGAATTAATTGACGAAAAGGCAGACGTTTTCGAAGACGTTCTTGAAAAAACCTGCAAAGACATTAATAATGTCATAAAATTAACGGGCAAAGAACCGGAAAAAATAAACTTGTACGTCAGCAATGCCTGGAAGTACGAACTCGCCGACGTAATAAGAAAAGCGGACATCAGCAAAGTGAAAGAAATAATAAAAGAAAGCATGAAGAAGCCGAAAATTAAACAGAACGGGAACGAAGCCATGAAAATAATCCAGGCAATCAGCAAAGACATGAGCAAATTAGTGCCTGTCAAGATAACGCAAAAAGACGAATACGAATTCTTCAAAGAGTCAGAAGAATATTTGAAAAAAATGTTCAACTGTGAAGTCCAGATTATTAAGGCAGAAGAATCAAATGATAATAAAGCAAGGAGTGCATTGCCTGGCAAGCCTGGAATCAAAATAGAATAAAATTATTCAATCTTTTTTAATGAGATTCCCTTCTTCTTAATGTAAGTAATGTAGCCTGTTAACCTGTTCCTTATCTTCTTGCTGTTAGTCTTCACCAATTTGCCCAACACTTTCTTATTATCCTCAAAATTATCAGAGAAATCCTTGCCGAATTTGTCAATTATTTCACGCGTATTCCTCTTAATGAACGTGTTCCTGACTCTTCCCATAAGCAGTATTAATCCAGAGAATTACTTAAAAACTTTACTGTATTGTGAAAACTTTCTTCTCCTTTAATACTTTCCTGGCTCTTTCAAGCTTGAGCCTGCTTTCAGAATAAACAGTTAATAATGCGTCGCCAGCCTTAACGAAGTCAGACAATTTAACATTAATAAAAACACCAGCACCCTTATTGTAAGGCGCGCCTGCAGCCCTCGCACAATCGCTGAGAGTCTTATTATTAATTATTGTAACAATACCATTAGTGTCTGATTTAACGCTGAAAGTGTAACTGCCGACTTTAATATTATTAATTTTAAAATCAGGATTCCCGCCCTGAGCCTTGACAATCCTCTTAAACTGCTCGTAAGCTTTCCCGCTTTCAAGAATCTCAGCAGCCTTAGTACTGCCTTTGCCTTTCTCTGCCTTGCCAGCCATTTCAAGCATAGTCCCAGCGAATAATAAACTCTTATTCTTCAAATCCTGAGGAGCATCCTTCGCATTAGTCAGAACTTTTAACACATCCCTCGCCTCCAAAGCAGGCCCTATCCCGTTGCCGCACGGCTGGGAACCGTTGCTCTCAATGCAGTCCACTTTAATGCCTAACTTGTCGCCAAGAGTTACGAAATCCTCCTTTAATTCCTCAGCTTTTTCATGAGTCGGCACCTTAGTTCCCGGACCAATAGGCAAATCAATAATCACGTGATTAGAACCAACGCTTAACTTCTTAGCCATAATGCTTGCCAGCAACTGGCCTTCAGCGTCAATGCTTAAAGGCTTCTCAACCTTGATAATTTTGTCATCAGCAGGCGCTAAATTAAAACTCCCACCCCACACTATGCAGCCCCCGACTTTCTTAACAATTGATTCAATCCTGTTCTTTGACAAATCAACAGGAGCGAAAACTTCCATAGTATCCGCAGTCCCTGCAGGGCTGGTAATTGCCCTTGAAGAAGTTTTAGGAATTTTCAGACCAGTGCTGCTGATAATAGGGATAAGAATCATAGTCACCCTGTTGCCCGGCACTCCGCCAATGCTGTGCTTGTCAAAAACTGCGCCCTTGCCCACTTTCAAAGTGTCGCCGGTTTCAACCATTGCCATAGTCATATTATAAGTTTCCTCCATGCTCAAACCCCTGCAGTAAGAGCCAGTAATAAACGCAGTTAATTCAACATCACTTAACGCGTCATCCACAATATCCTTAATAATAGTAAAAATTTCATCCTTATTCAATTCCTCGCCTTCTAATTTTGACTTAATGAACTCCAAACCCAAAGGCTTGGGAACACTGACAACTCTTAATTTAGAACCTTTCTTCTTCAGGCTAAGCTTCTCCCAAGGCTCCACAAACAATCCAACTTCGCCCTTCTTCACACTTATATGGGTAATGTCAACGCTGCAAATAATGCTCTTGCTGTTATGCTTTACCATAACCCTGTCCAAATGCTTAACATCCATATCCTTTGCCTGCTCAGCATTCAAAACGGCAATGTTAATGCCACCAGTTTCAATATGCAAAGGAACAGCGCGCAAAAAATTATTCTTCTTTTTAATCATTAAAAAAAATTAAGGATTGGAATCTTTTAAACTTTACAGTTTCTTAAAATCCACGCACCACCTGAACACTCCGGGGCTGATATCGCCGCACTTCGTTTTACTCAAAATCCTGCACTTACCATTTGCCTTAATTTCCCTAATCTTCAAAGGCAGTTCATCGCTTGACGCAAAAGTGTAATAATACACTCTGCCGTTCTTCTTCACATTCCTGAAAGCAACATCCAGGAAAGAACTGCTGAACTTCGGAATATTCATAATTAACTTGTCAGCCTTAATGTTGAATTCCCTCGCATCCTTATTAAAAACTTCCACTCCGCCACCAACTTTGTTCAATTTCACGTTCTCAACCAAGTAATCATACGCGTCCTTATTCAAATCATTGGCAACAACTTTCCTGCATTTTGAGAACTTCGCAATTAATACTGCATAAGGCCCAACCCCACAGAACAAGTCAGCCACCACGTCACCTTTTTTAACAGTGTTTAATACGCGCAATCTTTCATTGCTCAACCTTGGAGTGAAAAAAACTTTATTCAAATCAAGTTTTAACCTGATGCCGTTTTCCTTATGGATTGTTTCAGTCGTGCGCTCGCCAGCAAGGAATTTAACGCTCCTTATCCTGTACTCGCCAAGAGTTTTGCTGTCCTTCTTAACCACTGTCTCGACATTCTTGAAATTATCCAATACTTTCCGCGCAATAATTTTCTCCCTGCCCTTCAATTCGTCAGGAATCTCCAATTGCGCAATGCTGCCAATCTGGTCAAAACTCCTCTTCAGCAAACCTAATTCACTGGCTGACAAATCATTCCTGAGCAAATCTTTCAAAGTCATTACTCAAAAACTATATAATACGTTAAATTAAAAAAATATTGTATTATGAAGGCAGATTTGCACACTCACACTAATTACTCCCCATGCTCGCCAATGAGTGCTGAAACACTGCTGAAAACAGCTCACAAAAAAGGGCTGGACATTATTGCAATAACAGACCATAACAAGATAAACGGCGCATTAAAAGCCCGGAGAATTAATCCTTACAAGGATTTAAAAATCATAATCGGCTGCGAAAAAAAATGCGAATACGGTGAATTGCTGATATACAACCTGAAAAAAATGATAAAATCCTCAAAATTTCAGGACATACTTAGAGAAGCAAGGGAGCAGAAAGCAAAAGTGTTCATAGCGCACCCGACTGATTACCTGCGATTCAACAATAAGTGGAAAAAAATGAATGACTCGTTCCTGAAAAGCGTTGACGGCATAGAATCAGTGAACGGCAGGAACATTTTCAACCAAACAGCAATTAATATTGCAAAAAGTAAAGGCTTGAAAGCAGTGGCAGGCAGCGACGCGCACTACCCTAAAGAATTAGGAAACACTTACATAGAATATGACAAGAATTTATGGAAGGAAATAGACGCGAAAAGAATCAGGATAATCCACAAGAATAATTTATTCAATAAATTAAAATTATTAATGTCAAGCTTCCTGAACAAATGGGTGCTTAAATGAAGAATGAATTACTGGAAAAGATTGAGAAAGGGATAATAATTTCAATAATATTGTCAATCATTGTTTACGCAGTATTTTTCTTCTTCACTGACTGGGCAAGCATAATAAGCTCAGTGGAAAAAATAGGACTCGCACTAATAATTATCCTGCTAATCCTTAGCCTTTTGAATTACGCAATGCGATTCCTGAGGTGGGAAGTGCTGATAAGGAATGCAAAAATAAAGATTAAATTAAAGGATTCGTTAAAGTCATTCCTTGCAGGATTATGCTTAACTATTACGCCGGGAAAAGCAGGGGAATTATTCAAAGCGTCATTTGTGAAAAAGTACTCCAACACTTCAAGGCTGAAAGTCTTGCCAATAGTAATCCTTGAAAGAATTTTTGACTTAACAGGATTCGCAAGCATACTGTTAATCAGCCTATTATTCGTATCATTCGAAAATTACGCAAGCGCGGCAATGCAGGCCAGCATAATAATATTCGCGGCGCTAATATTCTCATTCTTATTCATTAAAACAAGAATTTGCAGGGAAATAATCAAAAAAGTAATCAACAAGTTCAGTTTCCTGAAAAAAAAGGAAGAAATAATACTCGAAGTGCTGGATGATTATTCCGCAATAAGTTTCACAAAAATAATGGCATTAATAGTCCTGAGCTTCCTCGGATGGTTCTTTGAAGTAATAGAATTATACTTACTGTTCAATGTCTTCAACATTAACGCTGACATTTTCATGGCAGGATTCGTTTTCGGATTCTCGTCACTAATCGGGTTAATCAGCTTCACGCCAGGAGGAATAATCGGGTTTGAAGCATCAAGCGGGTTATTATTAAGCAATTTATTGGGTTTAACTGTTTCAACGGCAGCAGTCATAACATTAATAATACGATTAACAACCCTTTGGTTCGCAGTCCTGATAGGATTAATAACTTACCTGAAATACATAAAAAAATAGGTTTTTAAAAAACAGGATTATCACTTAATCTTTAATGAAGATAAAGAAAAAAAAAGATTACTTAGAACTGGATTTCGGGAAAAGCCTCAGCACAACCAAAATATTGGCAGGCGTGCTCGTAATACTCACATTAGGTTTTAATCTTTTAAATTTCAGCACAAATACAGGCGTGTGGTGGGATGAAGCAGAATACTTATCATTCGTGAACCACATAGTTGACAGCGCGCCCTATTCAATGTGGGAAGGAAGGGCAATATTTTACCCTTTAATGCTGTCATTATTCGCATTCATAAATAATTCAGAAACAATGCTCAGAATCGGATTATTACTAATAAACGCGTTAACAGTCCTGTTCTCATTCCTCGTGCTGAAAAAATTATTCAACGAGAAAATAGCATTCATAGCAACATTATTCTTCCTAACTAATGACTTGTTCAGGTTCTTCTCATTAAGATTCCTGACAAGCATACCAAGCATGATGTTCATACTAATAGGATTATACTTTTACTTAAAGAATGATACAAAGAGTAAGTTAATCAGCGGAGTATTATTCGGATTCGCAACAGCCACAAGGTTCACGTCAATAATAATAGTGCCTGCACTAATAATTTACGAAATCTGGAACAAGAACAAAGACATAAAAAGTTACGCGTGGATTCCTGCAATACTATTGGGATTCTTGCCAACAATGATTTTTGACGTGGTGCAGGGCGAAGCCCCATGGAATACTCTTGTAACTTTCTTCACTCAAAGCACAATGGCAAGGGACTGGGGCGCGAACTTGGGGCAGTGGTATTTTTACCTGACAAATCTTCCGACAATTGCAGGAATTAACGATTTATTCCTACTAATACTGTGGATAATCCTATTCTTCATAGGATTCTTCTCATTAATTTTCAGGCTGAAAAAGAAGAAAGAAATAATAATAATCTTATTATTCTCATTATTCCACTTATTAGCCTACAGTTTCATGACTCCGCTGAAAGAGCACAGATACATAATCCCCATTCTACCGTTCATTTACGCAATAATAAGCATTGGAATAATTAATGTTTCAAAAAGTATTGCAGGACAAATCAGCAAAGCATGGAAGTACAAACATTTAGAGCTAATAATAACAGGACTAATAACTGCATTATTCGTGCTCACCACTATACCCCTCGCAAACAACATGATTGCATCATCAAGCAATTCGTATCAGGAATTAGGAATGGCAGGAGCACTGCTAAAAACTATTCCCTCAAACCAGATTATTATGACAAACGCAGGACCACACGTATCATATTATTCTGAAAAAGAAGTAACAGGCTTCCCTGCAAACATGACAGATTTAATCAACGAATTAAACAATAATGCCAATATTAATTATTTAGTGATTAGTTTTTACGAAACAACACCAGCATACACGAATGACTTCATTAATAATAGTTATTTCGGGCTAATAAAGCAGTACGTAAGGGGTAATTCAACATATTTGGTAATACTCCAATACTTACGTGAATGAAACAATAAGCAACCATGCAAGGCAGAAAAGCCCGCCCATTATAGTAAAAAATTTCTTCTGCACGAAAACGTCCTCCGGCTTCTTAACAACGCTCGCACCCTCCTTAAGGAAGGACTTGTACCAGTACATTTGAAGGAAAAACCATGGGCCAATAAGGAATAATAATTTGTTAAAAATGTCAGCAAAGAAGTAATACGCAAGAATGCTTAAAGTGAAATAAACATTAATAGAAACGTATAATGATTTTTCACTGTAATACTTGTAAACTCTGCGCACCTCGCCAGCCCTGCTCCCAAGGAAATCATACTCTGCCAGCCTCTTGCATGACAACAAGAATCCTGCAATGAAGAAAGGGAATAATAAAACAATCCTGTAAATAACAGTGTCAGTAATCGCGTACCAGCCGATTAAAACCCTTAAACTGAAATTCAAAGCAGCACATAAAACGTCAAGAACAGGAATATCCTTTAACCTGAAAGGCCTGAAACTGTAAATCAAATTGTTAACAATCATTAAGCTGCCGATTAATACCAAGAAAGGGTTCAAAAAATACAACATGCCGAAACTGGCAAGGAATAATAAGGCGAACAATAATAATGCCTGATTAATGCTGACTTTACTGCTGGCAATTGGGCGGTTCTTCTTAATCGGGTGAAGTTTGTCCTTTTCAAAATCTGCAATATCATTCAATACGTAAACTGATGACGATAATAATAAAACGCTGACAATTGCCAGAAGAATGCGCCACAAATAATCAAATGATAAACCATTATTGAACAATAAAACGCTAACGCCGAACAAAACGCTCGCACTCTTAAACCACTGCTGCGGGCGCATTAATTTAAACAAACTCTTAACATCCAATGCTTTCATAAATTTTTAATACCTCTTAAAGACTTTACCCCAGTCCGATTTCATGAACTTGTCAACCCTTGGCTTCCCAATAAAAGGATACCAGAAATAATCATGATAAACTGCGCTGCCAAGAATGCACGCATTAAACAAAGGAGTGTGGAATAATAACGGCTCAAACAACGGCAGTTTCTTCCTCAAAACCTGGTCCCAGTACACAACTAAACTCTTGCCGGTCCTGAAACCATAATTAACCCTGCTCACATCCTCACCTTTAATGTCCAATTGCTTAATATCACCGCAACCCAAACCCTTATCATGCGCGATTTTAATAAAAGGAATACTCATAGGTTCAAAGCCCATCATTTTAGCGCTCAACGCGTCAACCGCGACCTGGTCATTAGAAGCCAGTAAATAATTCTTCTCGTGCCACGTCATAGTCCTCGGACCAGCACCATCACCGCAAATTGTCCCGTCAGTTACTGCAAAAATTCCCCTATGAATCTCCTTCTGGATAGTCAGCAAATCCACCAAGACCTCATGAATCACTTTATGCGAGTGATGCCTCCTCTGCGTGATTAAACCGCCAAAAGCATTCTTCATGGCGCCGGTAATAGTTGTGTGGCCGTGAGTTTTCTGGGTTGGCAGGTGAATCACGTTCTTATTCATGAAAATTTTAGGAATCTTATGAGTGCCCTGAAACAATTCATCCAATGCAAGCATTTCACCTTTCGGCTTGTAATTCACCCATTCCACACCAGTCAAAGGCGTGAAACGCAAACCATACTTTCCCAATACAGGAAGCCACTTATTCTGCTTAGCACCTTTCCAGGGATTAGTCACAACTGTCTTATTCTCAACAGGAATCAAATTCTCATAACCGTCATCAGTCAAAGTTTTAAGAACAGCATCCAATTGCCATGGAGGTGTTGAGCATGCTGGGTAAAACAAACTCCATGAAAGATTAAGCTTTAAAATAGTTTCATAACTTTTCTTAATCCATTTTTTATAACCAGCCAAGTGCATTAACTTCTTGTAATCATTCATGTACGTCTCAGGCGACGTTTTCAAAACTGAAACAACACTCTTTTTAGCCATTATTTTTTAATCAACTCATTTCCAGTAGCAGGACTTCTTAATCCTCGGTTCATGAATCATATTTTCCAGCTCATAATAAATTTTGCCGTTAAGTATGCTGTTCTTGTCAACAGTCAAGAAAGGCCACAATTTAGTATTATACAAAATTTGCGAGTGGGAGTCAATGCAGCAAGAGTAACCTATCATTGCCTGCTCCTCAATCCTGTTATCCTCATTAATCACGCAGTCACCGTCAATAATAGCCCTCGTAATCTTAACCTTATTATTAGTTTCAGAATTCTCAAACAATATTGAGCCTGCAATAATATTATTCTTCCCAATCTTCACATCCCTAAGCAAAGTAGTGTAAGGGCCGATAATAGAACCCTGTTTAATTTTCACATTCTTCCCAATAATGCACGGGCCGATAATAGTGACATTCTCATCAATATTAACACCCTTCTCAATAATGACTTTGCCAAGAATTTTAACATCCCGCCTTAACTTAACACCTTCATGAATTCTCCGCTTAATAGCATCCAAAGCGCGGTGGTTAATCTCCACGTAAGGCAGCGGGCTGCCAACATCACCCCAATAACCTGAGAATACGTGCCCGAAAATTTTCAATTTCCTCGCGAAATGAGCCCATAAATCACCCATATTATCAGGCTTCCTGCAAGCCTTCAACTCCTTCCGCACGTACTCCGGCAAATGCTTGCATAAAAAATTCTTACTCATAACGTAAATAAAAGTTGACGCGAGCATGCTCTTCGCCTCCTCAACCTTGGGCTTTTCCTGAAAAGAAACAATCCTGTCATTATCATCAATGACTCCAATACCAAAACTCGGAACCTTGGTAATATCACTTAATTCGAACAAAGCAATAGTGGCATCCGCTTTATTCTCCTCATGCATGCTTAACATTTCATTATAATCCAAACCCTGAGTGTAATTATCAGCGCCGAGCACGAAGTAATCATCAGCGCCGAACTTGTCAACAACGAATTTCAAAGCACCTATTGCCCCTAACTTGTCAGAATCGCACGCAGTATCCTCAAAAACGTAACTAATTTTTAATTCCAAATTTTTGGAATCAAGAAAATCCTTAACTTTTACCTGATTCTTGTTCAAAGAAATAATAACTTCACTAATGCCAATATTTTCCAATGAATCAATGATTGTCAGAATAGTGGTGGAATCACCAACCGGCAGAATGCACTTCGGAGTCCTTAACGTTAACGGCTGCAAACGCGTGCCGTAACCTCCTGCGAGGATAATAGCCCTCATAGTATTATAAGAAGAATATTACTCTTTTAAAAACTTCCCAATCTTGTCGCTAAAACGCTCAAATAACGTTTTTAAATCATTTTCATTGCTGGCTTCAACAGTTAACCTAATCACTGGCTCAGTATTGCTCGGACGCACAAGAACCCAATCAGTATTATTCAAAAAGAATTTCAAGCCGTCAAGAGTGTTAATCTCAAACTCTTTGCCCAATTCATCCTTAATCTTGTTAAAAATTTCAAACTTAACACTATGATTCTTGACATTAAACTTTGCATGCTTAATTGGAAACTTGGGCAAAGAATCAACCAAATCAGAAAATTTTGCACTATTCATTGACAAAATTTGTGCAAGCTTCGCGCATGACAATATTCCGTCGCTGAACGGGTAAAAATCATTAAAGTAGAAATGGCTGCTCACCTCGCCGCCGAACATTGCCTTATTCTCCAATAATCCGTGCTCAACATTCTTCATGCCAACAGCGCACCACACCAAGCTGCCGCCGCAGTCCTCAACAATTTTCTTCAACGCGCTGCTCGTGTCAACGCTCGCAACAATGTAAGCATTCTTATTATTTTTAAGAATCTCCCTTGCAAAAAACGTGCTCATTATGCCGCCATCCAATACCACTCCTTTGTCATCAATGAAAACGCTCCTGTCAGCGTCCCCGTCAAAAGCGCACCCGAAATCAGCCTTTGACTCAATAATCCTCTTCTGCAAATAAACAAGATTATCCTTCCTGGGCTCAGAATCCCTGTTAGGAAACTTCCCGTCAGGCTCAGCACTAACATTAACCACTTCACAGCCCAAAGATTCCATTACTTTCGCAGCAATTAAGCAGCTCGCGCCGTTCCCATGGTCCAAAACAACCTTAACTTTCCTCGCAAGTTTTATTCTTTTAACAATATTATCAGCATATTCACTTAAAGCATTATTATCATAACTTAAAGCTCCTAAATTGTGCAAATCCGCGCGGCTGAAATCCTTATTCAAATATTTCTCCTCAATCTTCCTCAAGCGCTTGTCATAAATTACTCCTAATTTGTCAAAAAATTTCAATCCATTAACATCAGGAGCTGTATGGCTGCCAGTGATTGTCACATTATCCAATTTATGGTTCAAACCATAATAATTAATTACAGGCGTTGGTGCAACTCCTATGTCAACAATGTCAAAACCAGCAGACAAGAAACCGCTGATGAATGCGTGCTTAATCGCAGGAGTGCTTAACCTGACATCGCCTCCAATGCATGCTTTCTGCCTAATCAAATCAGCGCAGCAAGCGCCAATCCTCACCGCGTCCTCAGGAAATAATTCCTCATTAAAAACTCCCCTAACATCATAAGCCTTGAACGCGTTCCTCATTTCACAGTCACGCTCTTCGCAAGATTCCTTGGCTGGTCAGGATTCAAATTCTTGGCAAGCGCCAAATAATAAGCCAATAATTGAATAGGAATTATCATCAAAACAGGATCAGCAATATCAGCGCCCGGAACTTTAATAAAAAAATCATACAATTCATTATTCCTTGAATCAATGCCAATCACGAAAGCGCCTCTTGCCTTAACTTCCATAATATTATTAACTAATAAATCATTAGTCCCGCGCGTATTCAATGCTATGACAGGCACACCATCTTGGATTAATGCCATAGTGCCATGCTTTAACTCCGCGCCTGCAAAACCTTCTGCGTGAATATAACTGACTTCTTTTATTTTAAGCGCTCCTTCCAAAGCAGAAGGGTAAGCCAAATCCCTCCCAATAAGAAACAAATCATTAACTCTTTTCAATTTTCCAGCCAATAATTTCAAATCATCATTAATATTATTTATTAAATCATTAACTTTTCCGGCAACATCAACCAATAATTTTTTTGCCTGCTTGAATTTATCAACTGCTGAATACGCCAACAAAGTCAAAACTGCCAATTGGGAAGTGTAGCTCTTAGTGGATAATACGCAAATTTCCGGACCTGCATTCATCATAATATTCAAACTGCACAATCTTGTTAATGTTGAACCCATCACGTTAACAATCGATAATGTTCTGCAGCCATGCTTTTTGGCAAAACTTACTGCATCAATAACATCGGCAGTCTCACCTGACTGGGAAACTGCAATAACCAAAGTATTGCTTGAAAGAAAGTGCTCATAATTCCTGAACTCAGAAGCAAGCAGGACATTAACATGCTTTTTGGCAATTTTTGAAAAAATATACGACGCTGACACGCACGCGTGATAAGATGTTCCGCAGCCAACCAAGAAAACCCCGCACGCTCCATTAATCAAATCAGTTGCTTCTCTGATTAATTCAATTGACTGCTCCGCTGCTTTTTTAATAGTATTGCCCTGTTCATTAATTTCTTTCAGCATAAAATGTTCATATTCCCCTTTCTTTGCCTGCTCAAAACTCCAATTAATAATATTAATCTTCTTAAAATTCTCCCTGCCAGTATTAAAATCATAAATATGATAATCATCACCCAGCACTGCAAATTCATCATCATCCAGGTAAACAACTTTATCAGTGCATTCTGAAAAAGCAGGAACATCTGAAGCCAGAAAAAATTCCCCAAAACCAATACCCAGCACTAACGGGCTGCCTCTTCTTGCACCAATAATAATACCATCATCCTCGCTCATAATAACAACAGCAAAACTGCCTTTAATTATTCTTAATGTTTTTTTCACCGCATCTTCAAAACTTTCACCATTGTCAATAAAATACTGGACATAATTAGGAATTACTTCAGTATCAGTTTGTGAAATAAAACAAAAACCCTTATTTTCCAGAAATTTCTTAATTTCCTGATAATTTTCAACAATCCCATTATGAACAACGCAAATTTTATTATTATTTGACAAATGAGGATGGGAATTAACATTATTAACTTCCCCAGTAGTCGCCCACCTCGTATGAGCAACGCCAATACTGCCTTCTAATTCTTCAAAAAATAATTCATTATTAACCTTATCAACATTACCTGCTCCTTTCTTCACAATTATACCAGACTCACCAAGCACTGCCATCCCAACAGAATCATAGCCCCTGTATTCTAATCTGCGGACAGAATCCAACAATATTTTACTTGCCTTCTTAAAACCCTTATACCCAACAATACCACACATAAGAATTAAAGAAAAAAATCAATCATTTTAAGGTTTTTTCAAAAAACAAAAAACAACTATTACAAAAAAAATCGTAAAGGCTATTCCCTGCAGAGTAAAATTATTTAACAAATCACTAACATTTAATAAATTAATCCCAGAACTTCCTTCAATTTCTTGTTCATTAATCCTTTCGTGTCCGCTTCCAAGTTCAAGCGAATTACTGGTTCAGTGTTTGACTCGCGCAGGTTAAACCACCATTCAGGATATTCAACTGTGACGCCGTCAATGCGGGAAATCTTCGCATCACTGTAATGCTCCTCAACGCGCTTAAGAACTGCGCGCGTGTCATGAACTTCTTTGTTAATCTCGCCTGACTGATAATACTTGTTAATGCCTTTGATTATTTCAGAAACAGGCTTCCTAATCTTTGCCAATAAAGACAAAATAAACATTAACGCGATTGCTGCGGAATCGCAGTAAAAATTATCCCTGAAATAATAATGCCCTGATAATTCACCGGCGAAAATAATATTTTCATCCCTCATCCTCTGCTTAATGAATGAGTGCCCAACTCTTGAAATGACAGGCACGCCGTTATCATTCTTTATAATTTCAGGCACGCATTTTGAAGAGCGCAGGTCAAACAAAATTTTCTCACCTTTATGATTTGCCAAAATTTTCCTCGCAATAACAGCAGTGGTAGTGTCGCCGCCAACGCGCTCACCTTTCTCATCAACTAATAATAACCTGTCAGCGTCCCCGTCAAAAGCGAAACCAGCATCAGACTTTAATTCAAGCACTTTCTTCTGCAAAAATTTAGTATTCCTTTCATCAAAAGGGTTGGCGTCATGGTTCGGGAAACTCCCATCCAGCTCGTCGAACAGGAAAACAGAATCAACACCAAGATTTGACAATAATTTCTTAATCGTCTTCCCTGCCATGCCGTTACCGCAGTCAACAACAATCTTCAAACCCTTAACATTATCAGCAAAAGATTCCACGTACTTGACATAATCATCCAGTAAATCAGCATCAGTGACTGTGCCTGCCTTCTTCGCGCCCTTAAAATTATTTTCTTGAACTAATTTTTCAACCTGCATGATGCCGTTGTCATAATTTACAGGCTCCGCTCCCTTCTTCACAAGCTTGAAGCCGTTATACTCTTTCGGGTTATGTGAGGCAGTAACCATGACGCCTGCGTCAGCGCTTAACTTGTTCACTGCATAATAAAACATTGGAGTGCTCACTAATCCAACATTAACAACTTTAACACCCTGATTCTTCAAACCATTAATCAAACTCTCAGATAATGAATCACTGCTTAACCTCATATCACTCCCGACAACAATAACTCTTGGCTTGAAAAGTGCTGCAAAAGCTTTCCCGATTTTGTCTGCAATACGCTCATCAACTTCATCAGGATACTTTCCCCTTATGTCATACGCTTTGAAAATAGTCATTTGAATCCTTTCCATTCCTTAATTGCGCGCTCGTACTCGTCAGGAGTTCCCGCAGGCAGCCACTGCCCTTCCATGACGTAGCCGTAAAACTGCCCCTCGCTGATAAGTTTCGGGAAAACTTCAGTTTCAATCATTGAATAAGTTTTGTCAGGAACGTATTTGAAAATTTCAGGACTGAACAAGTACACTCCTGCATTAATCAAATTTGAAGGCGCATCCTCTTTATTGGGTTTTTCCAGAAATTCAAGAATCTTATTACCTTTTAGGCGCGCAACGCCGTACTTTGTTGGGTCATCAACGCTTGTCAGGGCAATAGTTGCAACTCCATTATTCTCAAAGTGAGCATTTATCATATTGAACAAGTCAAGGTTGAACAAGTTGTCGCCGTTAATCATCACAAAATAAGAATTTTCCAGAAATTTCTTCGCAAGACGCAATGGGCCTGCAGTGCCTGTGGGCTCATCATCACTGACATAATCTATCTTCACCCCGAACTTGCTGCCGTCACCAAAGTGCTCCATTATCTTATTGCCCAAGAAACCTATTGATAAAATAATGTGCTTAATATTATGCTCTTTCAGAAAATCAACAGTGTGCTCCAATAAAGGGCGTCCCTGCACAGGAACCATTGGCTTCGGAATCTCATAAGTGATGGGGCGCAGGCGCGTGCCTTTCCCTCCTGCAAGAATCAATGCTTTAGTAACTCTTTTGTCGCCTAATGCTTTGGTTAACAATACTTCCACTGCATGGCTCCTGTTCCTGACTCTATTCCCGTCAACAGTGGCATCAACAGCGTTAATCAGGTTCCTTTCAAGAGTTAAAGAAACTCTCTCACGAAAAATCATAAAGTATTACGAAGTAATACTTATTTATAAATTTTGGTTTTTAAATGAAAAGTAACTTATTTATATATCAGTATTTATTGAATTATTTGATGAAAGTCCTTATCACGGGAGGTGCTGGTTTTCTGGGAAGCAATTTATGCAAGTATTATCTTGAAAAGGGATGGGAAGTTTTATGCGCTGACAACTTGGGAAGCGGAAGCATGGACAACGTAAAGGACTTGATGGATAATGAAAAATTCAAATTTTTGGAAATTGACATAACAAATAATGTTAATGATTTGCCGCGAACTGACTTAATACTCCACTTCGCAAGCAGGGCAAGCCCTGAAGATTACCAAACCAACAGTTTTGAAACAATGATGGCGAACAGCATAGGCACGTTCAATTTGTTAAAGAAAGCCAACAAGGACAATGCAAGATTCTTATTCGCGAGCACTAGCGAAGTATACGGACAGGCAAACTTAATACCCACTCCTGAAACTTATTATGGCTACGTGAACAGTTACGGCCCCAGAAGCTGCTATGATGAAAGCAAAAGATTCGGCGAATCATTATGCTACGAATTCATCCACAAATTCAATGTTGACGCGAGAATAGTCAGGATATTCAACACTTACGGCCCGAACATGAAATTCAACGACGGAAGAGTAGTCACTAATTTCATACACCAGGCATTGAATAATGAGCTAATAACTATTTACGGCAGCGGAAAACAAACCCGCTCATTCTGCTACGTTAATGACTTAATAAAAGGAATTCACGCGTTATCAACAATTGATGGCTTGAATGGTGAAGTCATAAATTTGGGAAACCCTGCTGAGACAACAATTCTTGAACTTGCAGAAGAAATAATCAGAATCACAAAATCAGAATCAAAAATAATCTTCAAACCATTGCCAGAGGATGATCCAGTAAGGCGCGTGCCTGACATTGCAAAGGCAAAAAAATTATTAAAATGGAGCCCCGAGACAACGCTTAAAAAAGGACTAACAAAGTTAACGGAGTGGTTCAGGAAATGATAGGAGTAATACCAGCAGCAGGAAGCGGAACAAGAATGCACCCCTTCACCAAAGCCACGCCAAAAGAATTATTCCCAATCGAAAGAAAAGCAGTAATAGACCACGTGGTTGACTCTTTGCATGATTGCTGCGGAGTGAACAAGATTTTCGTAATAGTTGGAGCACAAAAAGGGGCAATAATAGACCATTTAGGCAATGGTGAAGAAATAAATAAGGAATTACGAATAGCTTACTTGTATCAGGAGAAAAGGAAAGGATTAGCGCACGCAATATACCAAGCCAAAGACTGGATAAACGAGGATTTCATTGTCCACGTGGGAGACTCACTCATTTATCCGAAGAGTGAGTTAAAGAAAATGGTGAAAGTGCACAATGAACTGAAACCTTTTGCAACTATTCTTGCGCCAAGAGTTTCAGACCCAACGCATTACGGAGTATTAAAAATAGACAAAGACAATAACATAATTGACACAATTGAAAAGCCGACAATTGAAGAAGCACAACCATTCAAATCAGGGAATGAATACGTTGTAAACATGGGAGTTTACGTGTTCTCGCCAAAATTCTTCCAATACGTGGAAGAAACCCCAAAAGGAATAAAAGGAGAATACCAGGTGCCAGACGTGATAAAAACAGCACTGAAACGCAAAGAAAAAGTCATAGCAGTGCCCACTACTGGAAAATATGCCAATATTGGGAACTGGGAAAGCGCAGAAGAAGTGCAAGAATTCTTCAGAAACATTAAAAAAATGAAAAAAAGTGAAATGCTAAAATGATAGGAGTAATACCAGCAGCAGGAAGCGGAACAAGAATGTACCCATTCACAAGGGCGAACCCTAAAGAATTATTCCCAATTGAGAGAAAAGCAGTAATAGACCACGTGATTGAAACACTGCACAACCACGCAGGCATTAACAAAATATTCGTAATCGTTGGCGCTCATAAAGGGGCAATAATAGACCACTTGGGAGGGGGAGAGGAATTAAACAAAGGCAACCTCAAAATAGCGTACTTATTCCAAGAGAAAAGAGAAGGATTAGCGCACGCAATATACCAAGCCAAAGACTGGATAAACGAGGACTTCATAGCGCACGTTGGCGACTCATTCATACAGCCAAAATCAGAAATCAAAAAAGCAGTTAAAGTTCATAATGAAGAAAAACCATTCGCAACAATTGTTGCAAGAGAAGTCAAAGACCCGACAAAGTACGGCATACTGAAAATAGACAAAGACAATAACATAATTGACACAATTGAAAAGCCGACAATTGAAGAAGCACAACCATTCAAAATTAACGGGAAATACGTTGTTAATTTGGGAGTTTACATTTTTAATCCAAAATTTTTCAAGTATGCAGAAGAAACTCCTAAAGGAATAAAAGGAGAGTACCAGGTTCCTGACGTGATAAAGACAGCGCTGAAACGCAAAGAAAAAATTAAAGCAGTAATTATTAAAGGCGAATACTTGGATATTGGGAACTGGGAAAGCGCAGAAGAAGCATGGGCTCATTTCAGGAAAGCAAAAAATAATAATTAATTCTTCTGAAAAATAAACAATTGGTTCATGAAAGGCTTGAAACCAAGAATAATATTCCTCAAAACCTTAACAGGATTCAATTGAGGGCAGAAATACGTGTGCTTCAATAAAGTATAACCAGCAAATAATCTCTGCAAAGCAGCCTTATTATACGGGCGCTTGTGCTGCGCATTATCCCAGAAATGGTTCAATTCCTCCAGGTTCGGAAAATTAGGAGTAGAAATTATAAGCAATCCTTTCTTTTTCAGCAAATGATTAATTCTCCCAGTCATCTTAAGAAGATTGTCATAATCCAAGTGCTCAATTAATTCAAACATGGAAATAACATCAAATTTCTTATTAACATCCAGATTCTTCAGAAAATTGTAGCCTTTCTTTTTGATTATTTTCTCGCTTTCCTTTTCAATGTCATTGCCGTAAAACTCGCAGTTCTTAACGCTCTTCTTCACAATGTCAAAGAATCTTGCGTCGCCGCACCCAATATCCAAAATTTTTGAGCCATCATTAATGAATCCTAAACACAATTTCTTGCCTTTTTCAAAATCAACAAGTGATTCTGAATCATTTTTTGACATCCAGGCGTGATTCATTAAGAATGAAAAATAATATAAGAAATATAAACCTTTTTAATTAATAGTTATGAACTTGAGTTTAATCATACCAACCCTGAACAATGAATCAACTATTGAAAAATGCCTGAAATCATTAAAACCACAGCTCGGCAAAAATGATGAAATACTGGTAATTGATTCTTACTCAAAAGACAAAACAATAAAGATTGCGAAAAAGTATACTAATACAATCTTAAAAACGAGAGGCAACCGTTCAATTGCAAGGAATATTGGCTGGAAAAAATCCAAGAATGAAATAATAATATTCATAGAATCCGACTCAATCTACAAAAAAGATTACATAAAAGTTGTTAAGAAAAGGATGAGCGACAAGAGTGTTGACTGCATTCTTGACAAGAGAGAACATTACAAACCCAATAATTGGGTAAGCAGAACTTTGCAGCAAGAGTTCGAAAAAAGGTATGCTGAAAACTTTGTTCCAGTAACTGCGTGGATTTACAGGAAAAAAGTACTGGAAGAAGTGAAAGGATTTGACAAAAATCTGGAATACGCAGAAGATGCAGACATTGGCATACGGCTGAGGAAAGCAGGATATGACATTGTTTTCGCACCGAAAGCAGTGCAGTACCATTTGGGAGAGCCTGGGACACTGGAAGAAGTCATAAAAAGAAGCTGGAAATACGGGCAAAACATGAAAAAATTTTACGCAAAAAACGGCAGCGCGCCCACTCTTAAAAATATATTATTCATATGTTCAATAATATTCCCTCCATTGCTTCTGCTGATTTTCATAACAAATATGATAAGATATGACACCCTAAGCCCGGAGCAAAGAATAAAACTATCATTCATCAGCATAATAAGAAATGCTGCATTTGCAGTGTCCTACACACTTTCCATTCTTGATTTTTAAGCAAATATATTTAAATAAACATAGATAATTACTTTTTAAAATGGTTTTAAAAACAATTAAAAAAAAGAAAGAACCAAAATCAAAAAAAACTGCAAAAATATTATTAGTCCAGCCCGAAAGCACAAGACAACCCCATAATGGAATAATGTTTATTAGTGCAGTGCTGAAAAAGGCAGACTATAAGAACATTAAATTTGTAGCCATAAACGATGATTATAACAGGTATGAACGCTCAAGCAAATATTACAAAGATTTGCTAAAAAAAGGGCAGGATATAGTTGCTATAACAACAGCAACATCAACTCTTAAAGAGGCAATAAACTGCGCAAAATTAGCCAAAAAATATAAAGCAATAACTATATTCGGAGGGCCTGGAGCAACAGATATGCAAAAAGAATTAATAGAAAATGTAAGTTCCCTGGATTATGTTTTTTGCGGGGAAGCAGAAAACAGGATAGTAGAATTTTTTGACAAAATATTAAACAAAGAAGATATCAGAAATGTTAAAGGAATAGCATACAGAAAAAATAAAAAATACGCATTTACAGGAGCACCAGAATTAGTTATAAATTTAGAAAGCCTGCCTTATGCAGACAGAAGCATACTTGACTTCGACAGTTACATGACACCAATGACTTTAGTTACCAGCAGAGGATGCCCGTACAATTGCTCTTATTGCTGGAAATCAATACATGGCAATAAGTGGAGAGGAAGAAGTCCTGAAAATGTTATAAAAGAAATAGAATATTTAATTAAAAATTATGACAAAGAACTTAATAAAACGAACAGGGTAATTGCAATAAATGATGATAATTTTAATTTAGACATTAAGCGTGCAAAAGAAATAATACAAAAAGTAATACAAAAAAAATTCAACATTAGATTAGTTTCCAGCAACGGCTTTCATGTCGGAAGTGTTGATTTAGAATTACTAAAATTGCTGAAAAAATCAGGATGTAATGAATTATGGTTTGGTATGGAATCAGGAAATGAAAAAATACTCACTAATTTGGGTAAGGGCATAAACAAAGATATGATAAGACGCGCAGTTAAATTAGCAAGAAAAGCAGGCATTAAAACAGTAGGAGGAAATTTTATTCTGGGATTGCCGGGCGAAACTAAACAAACTGCAATGGACACTATTAACTTTGCAAAAGAATTAAAACTAGACCTTACAAGGTTTAATCATTTAATCATACTACCCAACACCCGCTTATGGTATTGGGCTGAAAAGAATGCAAGATTCCTGTACAAAATTGACAAGTTCGATTTCCGCACATACGCAACAAACAATACATTACCAACATTTGAAACAAAAGAGTTTACTGAAAAAGAAAGAATTGAATGTTATAGTATTGCCCTTAATCTTACAAATTCCCTGATTAAAAAAAGAGCATTCACCCTCACCAATGCAATCAGGTTCATTAATAAAATTAAAAATCTTGATAATCTAAAATCTTCAGTAAAAAAATTACGAACTTTTATTTTCGGGAAAAACCTGGCAGAAGTCGTATATTATGCGCCATTGAAAAAAGAGGAAAATAAATAATGAGCATACTATTCTCAGCATATAAAAAAATATCCAAATCATTATCAGGATATGGACTGGGCAACAATAAAATAATAAAAAAAATTAAAAGATTCATATTTATGAAAACAAAACCTGAATTTATTATTGTAAACGGAAACAAAATGTATCTGGACAAATTAGATTCAATGAGGATATTAACACAAGAATTTGAACCAATAGAAACCAGATTAGTAAAAGAGAAAATAAAAAAAGGAGAAACAGTACTGGACATAGGAGCAAACATAGGATACTACACTTTAATATTTTCAAAATTAGTGGGACCCAAAGGCAAAGTATTCTCATTTGAGCCCGATATTGAAAATTTTAAGATTTTAAAAAAAAATGTTAAGGTTAATAATTGCAAAAATGTCATACTGGTGAATAAAGCGGTAAGCGACAAAAATGGCACAGAAAAAATGACTATTTTTGACGGAAACCGCGGAAGGAATACAGTAGGAGCACGTGATTTTAATGATGAAGAAATCACATCAAAAGAACCTGTTAAAACAATAGCAATAGATAAATATTTAGACAAAAATATTAAAGTTGATTTTATAAAAATTGACATCCAAGGCTCAGAATATAAAGCTTTTAAGGGGCTAAGAAAAGTGATAAAACGAAGCAACAATCTGAAAATACTGGCAGAACTGTCTCCCTCCTGCCTGGAAATGTGCGGAGCAAAAGTGGACGAATACATAAAAGAATTAAAAAAGAATTTTAATATTTACACAATAGATAAAGGTTTAATGAGAACAAACGGGAAAAACATAAAATACAGATCTGAAAATTATACTGATTTATACGGCGAAAGAAAGAAAAAATAAATACCAATCTTTTTATTTATTAACTATTTTGTATTTAAAATAATATGAAAATACTGCATTTATTGCCGAATTATTTTATTAAAAAAAAAGTAATATTGGGAATGGAAATGTATACCCACAACTTAACAATTGAATTAGACAAACTTGGAATTGAACAAAAAATTATTGCACAAACAACGGACATTAATTCTTATAAAAAAATAAACGTCTACAAACTTCCGAAAATAGGGAGATTTACTTTTTTAAGAACTGGATTAGAAGCATATAAACTAATAAAATCAAAAAAAATAGATTTTGACATACTGCACCAGCATAATGTTGGATTATTCTCAATAATAAAATATAAAAAAGAATTAAAAAAACCATTCATATTAACACTGCACAGTTCGCCAATATTAATATTAAAAAGTATAAACTGGCTAAGCTTAAAATCAATTAAAGAAGCGCTATATTATTATTTTTTCACAAAATTATCCATAAAATACTCCGATATTATTATTGTCGGGTCCAATGAGTGCAGGAATGAAATAATAAAACATTTTAAAGTCAATGAAAATAAGGTTAAATACATACCTGCAGGTTATAACGACAAAGTATTCAATTTGTCTAAAACTAAAAAGAAAGACCAGTTACTATTTGTTGGAAGATTTATAAAAATAAAAGGCATAATTACATTACTTAAAGCATTCAGAGAAATAATAAAAATAAAACCATATTTAAACTTAATCTTAATAGGGGCTGATAAAAATAACAGCAATTATTACAATGTTATTAACACGATTAAAAAATATAATTTAAACAAAAATGTTAAAATAATCGAGTCCATTCCTGCAAATGTTTTAGCCAAATATTACCAATCTTCCAAATTAGTAATAGCCCCATCAACTGTGGAAGCCACATCCCAAGTTGGTGTTGAAGCCCTGGCATGCGGCACACCAGTTATATCAACAAATATATCTGGTTTCAAAGATTATGTAATAAATAATAAAACCGGCTTCAGAGTAGAAATTGGAGATTACAATAAAATATCCGAAATTGTATTAAGAATAATAGATAACAAAAAATTGCTGAAAAAATTAGGTTTAAATGGAAACAAATTAGTAAAAAATAATTTTACATGGAAAAAAATAGCCGAAAAACATAAAAAATTATACAAAAATCTCATTAATCATGTTAAAGTCTGAAATTAAGAATTATTATTTTTTCACACGAATCGGGTCCAAATGCTTCTTTTTAGAATATAAAACAATTCTTTCACCAGCCCTTAAATCTCTCTGAAACAAGAACCTCCAGACTTTACGAGCATGAAAATGCTTGATGAATTTTATAATATTTTCCAATCTTAAAGCCTTTAATCTTAATAATTTATTAGTTAATTTTACTGCTTCATCATATGCTTTTTTCCTCTCTTCGCTTGTGAATTCTTTAGTTTCAAAAGCCGGCTTATTGCCAACAAGAGTGTACTCATCAAAATACTTATACAATGATTTGCCATTCTCCTCAACCCAATTCCACAGCCTTGTCCCCGGCAACTGCGTAACATGATTATAACTCACCAAATTCAATTTTAAACTCTTAGCAAACTCTAAACTCCTCTTCTCCGATTCTGGAGTATTGCCCGGCAAACCAATCAACATATGCCCACCAACTAAAGGTATTTTCGCATCCTTGGCTAACTTAACCGCTCTCCTCACCATATCCAAATCTATTCCCTTACCTAATTTTTTCAGAACCTCCTCATCACCCGACTCTATACCAAACCATACTTCCTTAGAACCTGCTTTCTTAAGCAAATGGAATAATTCTGCATCAACATTCCTCACATGCAAGCCAGCAACGAGCATTAAATTAATATTCAAATTTTCATTTATTATAAGTTTCAATATCTTCTTAGCCCTCGGCAAATCATAATTAAATATATCATCCTGTATTGCTACAATTCTGCCACTCCTGTTAAAATCATCCTCGTATTCTTTAATTAAATATTTCAATTCTTCCAATACATTATGAGGGCTTCTTCCCCTGAACAAGTTGCCAAAATATTTACTGCAATAAATACAATTGTAAGGGCAGCCCCTGCTTGTTGATAAAGTAATTGGAACAGGGAATTTATTCATATCCAATACGCTCCTGTCAGCGAATGGCAATGAATCCAAATCCCTAATAAAACCCAAGCTTATTGTCTTCTCCTTTTGCTTTCCATTTAATATTTTTGTTATAATTTCTCCTATATTATTCTCTACTTCTCCTTTTATTACATAATCAACACTTTTATTTTTCGTTAAATCCCTGGGATGAACCGCAACTCCTATACCTCCTAATATTGTGATAGCACCCACTTTCTTGGCTTGTTCTGCAAATTTTATTGCCACACCGACAGATTCAGTCACTGTTGTAAACCCAACTATGTGCGGTTTTTTCTTTAATGCATCTTTATAACCTTTTACATGCACATATGTAATATTCTTAAAACCATCCCTTTTGAGCGCTGCACTTATAAGCATCAGACTCATTTGTGGCTGAGTGCTGCTCTCTGGCAGGACTAATAATATTTTCGCATTCTTCAATTGTTTTCCTTTTAATGTTTCTCCCACGACTTCATTAACCCTCTTTTTAATGTATGTTGACAATACTTTTTTATATATTTTTCCGTTAATACATTAATCATTTATAACTCTTTAAAAAAAATTGTCCTGATTGCAGGATGAATTATATCATAAAAAATTAATTATATCTAATTTTGTTAAAAAGATTTAAAACAATTCTATGTGCAAATAATTGCATGCGGATTTGCTGGGCCTGCCAGAATTATAACCATAAAAGCAGTGGTGGAATAAATGAGTAAAATGAGATTATTGGAGAAATCTGCAATTACAATTTTCCTTATAATATTAAATAATGCAATTGCTTTCCTGATTAATGTTTTCCTTGCAAGAACCATGCCCACTTTAGAGTTTGGAAAATTACAGACAGCTTACGGTTTCACAGCATTAATATTCAATTTTATCAATCTGGGAATCGTGTTCGCTACGAACAAGCACATACTGCATGCGAAGAGCCAAAAAAACAATGTTAACAGCTACATCTTCAATGGTTTTATCCTAATGCTGATAATTTCAGCAGTTTTCCTCACTTCATGTTTTATCATGCTAAAACCTATAATGAATCTTTTCGATTTTAACCCAGCACTGGAAACAGTTATCCAATTAACATTAGTGCTTGTGTTCTTCAACTTATTGTATTTCTTCTTTTCAATGAGTTTAATAATATCAGGCAAAACGCTGAAATATTCAATAATTGACGTAGCAAGCATAATATTTTATGCATTAGGCAGCATAATTTTGTTCTTTTTATCATCAATGTTTGTTGAAAATGTGATAATAATCCGGATTATCAGTTTGGCAGTACCTGCAATAATTATAATTTTTATCATATTCAGGAATGCAAAAGCCAAAATTTCATTTTCAAAAATGAAAGAAATAATAAAAACTGCCAGAATAAGCTTCATAACGTTTATATCAGTAATATTAATGAGTTATGTATCAAAGCCAATAATAGGTTTGATCTCTTTTGAACAAGTTGCTTATTTTTCAATAGCAATGAATTACGGACAGATAATATTAATAGTAGCATCCGGCATTAAAACAATCCTCTTATCAATAATCGGCTCTCTTGGTGTGGACAAAAATTTGAAGAAAATTAACACTGGCTTAAATATTTTTTCAGACGTTGTGTTAAAAATTGTACTTCCACTGGCATGCATACTTATAATATTATCAAAAGTAACCATACTTTTTTTATACTCAGAAACTTACACTCCTGCAGTTATCCTTGCAGTCCCGATTATAATCGGCGCAGTAATTAATATGCTGTCAATAAATGACTCTGCATTATTCACAGGTTTGGATAAACTAAAAGATTACAATATTTACAATTTAGCAAAAGTGATTATTTACTTGCCATTGTTATTATTCATGATTATAAATTTAGGGGCAATGGGTGCAAGTTTAAGTTACGCCGCCTTAAGCATTATCAGCCTGGTTGCTTTTTTATTCTTCACAAGAAAGTACGGCATCAAGATGAAGCTTGACAAGCCGTTAACCCTAATAATTCCTTTAACAATGCTGTATATCTTTTTTGTGACAAATAATTTCCTATTAACATCTCTTCTGCTAATACTTTATGTCTTATTAAGCGTTAAATTTAATATTATATCAGCAGATACAAAGAAAACTATGATTACTGCATTAAAAACAAGAAATTTGAACAAAATTGCTGAACTTATTAATTAATGCGTAGAAAGATAATTAAATACTTTGATTCATTATTAAATAATGGAATTAAAATGGCTTTCCATTATAGGTTTAATACTCTTTATTTATCTTGTTTACACAGCAGGAATTAATAATATAATATCTGCATTGTCAAGTGCGAACCTTGTTCTATTATTATTTGCTTTCCTTCTTAACCCAGTTACAATCTTCTTAAAAAGCGAAAAATGGAGAATTTTAATAGACGCGCAGGGATACAAATACTCAAAACTTAAAAGTTTCTTAACATGGCTGATAGGATTATCATACGGAATAATAACCCCCTCGAGAAGCGGGGAATTAATAAAAATATTTTATCTTGAAAAGCAAATAAAAATGCCCAAAAGCAAAGGAATAATCTCCACACTAACTGACAGAATAATAGACATGTTTTCATTAATGATTGTTGCACTAATAGGCTCGTCCATACTTTCATCAGAGATAAAAGGAAACTTGTCATTATTCCTGTTCGCTTACATGGCTGTCTTGATTATAGTGTTCATAATATTCACAATATTCATTAACAACAAAAATTTCTTCAAAAAAGTATTAAAACCGGTCAGGAAATTCAAGCCCGAATGGCATGAAAAATTAATCAATTCATATGATAATGTATTAAATGCTTACAACGTGTATGTTAAAAAGAAAAAAACAATGATAAAATCAATATTTTTGTCAATAACTGCATGGGCTTTCATTTATTATCAGGCATTCCTTGTTACAGAAGCATTCTCATTAAACTTATCATTCTGGCAGGTATTAAGCGTGTTTCCCGTTACAACCCTTGTCTCAATACTGCCAATATCAATAGCTGGCCTGGGAACAAGGGAAGCCACTTTAATATTATTAATACCCTCCCTGACATTGCATGGAATAATACCAATGTCATTAGTTCTGAGTATAATAACAATATGGATACCTGTATTAATCGGATTCCTAATCACTAATATTCCATATTTGGAAAAATAAGATTATTCCCTCTCAATAACAAACAAATCAGTATTGTTATAAATAATAACTCCCGGAACCGAAGCATTATAACCAATGTAATAATCCCCTCTCCCATCATATCTGAAAACAGTAGTATTGCCAAAGTAAAAAGAATCGCCTGCAAAAATCATCCATGGAGTTCTTAAAGATTTTTCAAGATTAATCCGAATAATGCCCGAATAATCATTAGATAATCTTATTAAAGAATCATAATAAAAAGGAGGGGAATTAATTACAACGTCATCCAATAATCCCGAATCAAGGGAAATTGTTGAATTAGCAGGGATTAAATAAGAAATCTTATTACCCACTTCAAAAATTGCAGGATTAAAATAAGAATTAGAATCAACATAAAACAAATAACCTGCAAAGAACGCCAACAACAATAATGAAACCACTGCGATTTGCCTGAATTTAAAATTAATATTGGCGCTGAATAATATTGACAAAGGAATCATCTGCAAATAAAACAATTTAACAACCATGTAAAACTGCTTCAAAGTAACAACACCAGTAATGCCGAAAAACCAGTTTAAAAAAACAGCAACAGACAGGAATACCTGCATTATAAGAATTGAAAAAAATAATAAATTATAATCTTTGAACACGTCCTTAAACCTAAAATTCTTAAAAGCAAAAATGAAAAGTATAACAAGCCAAAAAATCGGGACAATATTGGGCGCAAAAATACCCCCTTTCATAAGAACGGCACTATCAGAATGATAAATAAAAATACCAAATAATGACAGGAAGAATTCAAAACCGCCAACAACTAAAAACAAGAATATCCTCTTGGCTGAATCCCAAAACATCTTATCAACAAAACCCTTAATCAAAAAATACAAACATAACACTATAAAATAATGAGGATAAACAGTAGCGAGAGCCCCTCCATTAAGTATTGACAGCCAATCTTCATCACCAGCATAAAACAAGCAGTTAATCAATAAATAAAATCCTAAAACTGAAGGAATAAAACCCAATTGCAGATTCCAAATAGTTGTAAGAAAAAAAGTGAACAAAACAGCAGCAAAAAAACTTTTAACCTCATTCTTCAGCAATTTAAAAGACAACTGGTAAATACTTATTATTGAAAGCAGGAACAAAGAAACAGCAATAATAGTGGTTGTCTGGAAAAAATTCAAAGGCATTAACTGAATAAGGGCGCCAAGCAATGAATGAGTTCCTCTGGGATAATCATGCATTAAAGAATCAAAAATTTTAGTTTCTGCAAGAATTCTTGAAATTGAAGCATGATTATAAAAATCCGAATGAACGGTAGGATAAACCAAACCAGGCAAAATAATGGACAAAAATAATAAAGCAACAAGCAAAGCCAGCACGAGAATATTATTACCAACATCATACTTCTTCTTAACTGCCAAAAATCCGAACACTGCAATGCCAAGAGTAATAACAGGATTCAAACCAAAAGTATACGCTGAAAATAAGGAAGATAAAATTAGCAATACAACTGCAAGATTCGTTTTTAAAAAAAAATCAGTCTTCATTCCAAAATCCTCTCATATTCTTCAATATATTTGCCGACAATCCTGTCCCAATAATAATTCTTCACTAATAATTTCTGGTTTTTCAAATTAACTTTTTGGGTATTCTTAATCTTGTTAATCAAATCTTTGCAATCTCCTTTCTTAAAAACCAAACCAGTATTATTTTTAACAATTTCCTTCATGCCCCCTGCGCTGCTTACGATTACAGGAATATCTGCGCATAAAGCATCCAATACTGCAATTCCGAAAGGCTCATAATAACTCGCCAGAACGAAAACGTCGCATGCTTTAATGTATGACTGCACTTTCTTATGATTTACTCTGCCGTGAAAATAAAAATTAGTCAATCCTTCACTCTTCAGTTTTTTCCTGAAATATTCCAAATCTTTTCCCTCTCCGAACATGACAAAATTATAATCTCTTAATTCTTTTGCAGCATTAATCAATAAACCTATTCCCTTTATTTCAGTTATCCTGCATGATGAGCAGACAATTTTACTGCCATACTTTTTCCTCACGCTTTTCATTATTTTTTTGTCAATTGCCTGCTTAATCACTCCGTTAGGAATCAGTTTAATTTTGTCCCTCTTTACTCCCATTTTTAATAAAAAAAATTTCACGTACTCTGAAGTTGCAATTGTAAAAGCAGAATTATTGCAAATCAATCTTTGAACAAAACCAAAAAATGACTTAACAATATTATTCGAATTCAAGGCGTATTCAACACTTTTATTCTTCCTTAACATGTATTCAATGTACAAATCCCCTGAAAATTTCAAAACGTACGGCTTGCCTAAAATTAAAGCAGCAAGCATTGTAGGAAAGCCCGAAACATTAACGTCCTGTGCATGAAACAAATCATATTCCCTTCCTTGCTTCATTATTGTCATGAACAAATAATACATTCTCATGAAAGAGCCGATTATAGAATGCTTGCTTTTTGAAACAACAGGAGTCCTGATAACATTAGAAGCATCATTGTATTTCTCATCAGTCCCGTTAGTAACAATAGCATTCGCAACACCCCTGCGCGAGAGAATTTTTGAAACATATTCTATTGACGCTGCAGGCCCTCCAATCTGGGGAGGGAAATTTGACGAAACAAGCAAAACTTTCATAATAATAAAGCAATAAACCCCCTATTTTTATCTCTTACTTTGACATGAATCTGAGGAAAGGAACGTTCCAGAACAGGAAATAAATGATTTTCTTAAACCAATTAGGGATATATTTACCTAATTTTAAAAAATAAGGAACAGCATACTCCCTTAACAATAACATGTATGCTTTCACAATATTCCTGTCCTTGTAGCACAGGAAAGTGAAATGCTTTGCATAATACTGCAATTCATTATTCGTCAGATTATCATTTCGCAGGTAATCGCCAAAATAATAAGACAATTCAATATCCTCAGTTTTCAATAAATTATTCTCCCTGCAGTAATTGTACAAATCAGTGCCTTTGAAAGGGGTGAAAATAGTAACCTGAATAGAATCCGGCTTCACAATCTTGTTCAGATTAATAGTTTTTTCAATCTGCTCTTTCGTCTCATCTGGAAAGCCGATAATGTTAAAAGACATGGTTGGAATTCCGTACTTCCTTGCGTATTTGAAGGCATTGATTATGTGCTCGTCGCTGATTCTCTTCTTCAATAATTCATACCTTAATTTTTCATCGCCTGACTCAATTGCAATGTTAAGCTTTGAGCACCCCATCATTTTAAGCAGTTTAATCTTATTGTCAGTGCAGAAATCAGCCCTTACATCGCACTCAAAAGGCAAACCAATCTCCTTATTGTAATGTTTTCCTAAATAATCCAGACGCTCATTATTAATGATAAACAATTCATCAGCAATCTTAACGCTCCTGATTTTAGGATACTTGCTTTTCAGCAATTTCAATTCATCAATTATTTTTTTGCCTGACTTCGTTCTTGCATAAACACCCTTGCCTTTATACTTCTTAATCAGGAAATGATTAATGCAGTAAGCGCACTGGAAAGGGCAGCCCCTTGCAGAAACGTAATCAACCTGCCCGTACCTAACAGTCAAATACTGGTTCATGTCAAACAAATCATAATCAATAATCGGAAGCGCATCCAAATCCTTAATCAATGAACGTACAGGATTCCTGACAATTTCAGCACCTTTCCTGAACCAGAAATTCTGCACACTAAAATAATTTTTTTTCCTGCTGATTTTACCCGCTAATTCATACAAAGCCTCCTCACCCTCACCAATGCATAATGCGTCAAAAACTTTTGAATTAATGACTTCCTCAGGGAAAACAGTAGGATGAATGCCGCCACAGACATACAAAGCCTTATGATTCTTCCTGAACAATCGCGCCATTTTCTTAACATCATCATATTCACCGCTCCTTGAACTGAAACAGACAATGTCAGGCGCAAAACTCTTCATAACAGATAATGCTTTCTTCTCTTTCAAGCCGAAAGTGAAATCAACCAAACCAGTCTCAACACTCCTCTCTTTAAGATACGCTGACAATGAAGCAATCCCTAAATCAATATAAGGAATCCTCAAAGGATTAACGTAAACGAACAAAACTTTAACCATTTAGTTAAAAAAATAATATCTGGATGTTTTATAATTTATGGTAATCTTTAAAATACAATGCCATTTTAATCTTAATTAAATGAAAAAAGTGTCCATTATAATCCCTGCGTATAATGAAGAGGAAGGGCTTAAAAAAACAGTCAAAGGAGTTATACAAGCAGTGCCTGATGCTGAAATAATCCTTGTTGATGACGGAAGCAGGGATAATACCTGGAAAATTATGGAAAAATTAAGCAAAGAACACAAAAACATCAAATCGTACAGGCACAAAAAAAATAAAGGCAAAGCATCAGCATTAAAAACAGGATTCTCAAAAGCAAAAACAGACATATTGGGAACAATAGACAGCGACTACACTTACCCCCCGAAGTATTTTCCTGCAATGATAAAAAAAATGGAAAAAGGATATGATTTGGTTGTGGGCTCAAGATTTTTGAAAGGCTTCCCGAAAAAATACCCCTTAATAAGGGCTTTAGCGAACAGGTTAGGGGCATTAGCATCCAGCATAATATTATTCCACAAAATTACTGATGTAACAACAGGATTAAGAATTTTCAACAGAAAAGTTGCAAACCTTCCCACACGCGCAAAAAATCTTGACTTTGAAGCGGAATTAACCGCAAGAGTAATAAAAAGCAGAATAAAATATGCAGAAGTCCCGATAACAATGAAACCAAGATTAGGAATGAGCAAATTAAACCTGATAAAACACATAATTAGTTTCTTTATAGCAGTGCTGAGAGGAGCAGTGCTGAAAAGCAACCCTTAACCAAAAGAATACATTAAATAATCTTCATTCTCATAAACAAGAGTTAAATTAAGGTAATCTGGCTTTTTCACAACAATATAATCAGCATCATACTCTTCTGAAAGATTAATAAAATCATCAGTGCTGAAATTGTCATACTTCTCACTGCAGTGCTCCCAAGCGCTTGGAAAACCGCTGAAATCATCAGTAACGTTGCAGAAAACGTGCAACCTGTTAATCCATTCCCTTGCAATACTGTCAGAAGACCAGTAACCAGTCACCCTGAAATTAAAAACTTCCGCCCTCTCTGACAAGTATCTGAAACTGTCATCAATAGGCGGCGTTATAAAAACGCTGTCAACAGGAGTATTATCCTTTGCAAAAAGCGCAACTTCATCAAAAAGAGTAATACTCTTGTAAATATTCACACTTTTAATTGAAAAACCTCCTGAATAAAAAATGTAAAAAGTACTAAAAGCAATAAAAGCTGAAAAAATAAGGATTAAAAAAGTGCTCTTTCTCTTCAATGCCTCAAAAAAAGCAGCAGAGAAAATAACAGGGAACAATAAATTAACAAACATTGTACTCCTGAAAGGCAGTAATTTAATAACAAACGGAATCCTCAAAATTTCAATAAAAAAAGCAGAAATTAAAAGCACTAATGCAATGGAAATAAAAAATGTTAACAAGCTCTGCGAAGAAATAATAGTTCTCCTGAAAACAAAAAGTATGAACACGCAAAGGCAGAAATAAGAAGCAAAAATTATGTAATGAATAATGCTGAAAGTTGAAGGCAGGGCGTGATGCGGCAGTCTGAGAAGTGATTCTTCATAAACAAAACCAGAATCACTGCTGCCTCCACTCATGAACAAATAAGTCAAAAATAACATATAACTTGACAATAACAAAAACACTAATATGGGCCTGCATAATTGGTTCAAATTCATCTCCTTCCTCACAAAATAATAAAAAAGAACCATTGAAAAAATGATAAACATTAAAACACCTGTAGGCAAATGGAAATAAACAATCAAAGCCAAAAATAAGAAAGACTTAACATAATCATTTTTTAGGAACAAATAGATAGAATACAATAATACAGGCATAATGATAAGATTAGGAGTGAAATACGAACCTAACGGCTTGAAATAACCAAGAGTTGGCATGTTAAAAAAGAAAGCAGAAATTATAATGGCAAAAATTGCTGCCTTATTATTTTTCGACAAATGGTAAGTTATCAAACTTATCATGTAAAAAAAGAAGAATCTTGCAAGAATATGCGCTGTAAAAATAAGCACTTCAAAACTAATATTTGAAAAATCACTAATCCCCTGAATAATTAAATAAAATAATAATCTATGAACCAAAGGGTCGAAAGAGCCGGAACCAAAAATCAAATCATTAGAGAATAAATTATTATCAAAATACTGCTCAAGTGCAGGGAAATGCTCCGCGTGGTCAGAAATCCCGTAATCATACCCTTGAAAAATTACAGAAACAAAAGTTAACAATATGCAGAATAAAATAATTTTTTTAGCATAAAATTTTTTCATCACTGCACCTTCTTGAAAAATTCGCCAAAAACTTCAATCACGTAATCAATCATTTCATCAGTAATGCCTGGATAAACTCCTATCCAGAAACTATTATTCATAACTTTGTCAGTATTGACCAAATTTTTATGCACAACGTGTTTCACTCCCTTAAAATACGGCTGTTTTGTAACATTGCCTGCAAATAATAACCTGGTTCCTATTTTGTGCTTTTCTAAAAACTTGGTTAATTCAGTCCTGTCAACGCCGTCCTTGACTGTTATTATAAAACCAAACCATGAAGGAACAGAATTTTCTTCCTTTTCAGGCAGGATTAAATACTTGCCAAATTTTGACAAACCCTTGAATAATCTTTTGAAATTATGATTCCTCTTCCTGATAAAATCAGAAAGCTTGTCCATTTGCGCGCATGCAATGCCCGCCTGCATATCAGTCCATTTCAGGTTAAAACCTGCATGGGAATAAACATATTTATGGTCATAACCAAAAGGCAAACTCCCATGCTTCTGGTTAAACCTTTTATTGCATGTATTATCATGCCCTGTTTTGCACCAGCAATCCCTGCCCCAATCCCTTAATGACAAAATTATCTTATTAAGCAAATCATTATTCGTAACCACTGCACCCCCTTCGCCTGCAGTTATGTGGTGCGCTGGGTAAAAACTGAAAGTGCTGACATCCCCGAAAGAACCCGCAAAATCATTGCCATACTTTGAACCAAGAGCGTCACAGCAGTCCTCAACCAGCCACAAACCATGCTTCTTGCATAACTCCTTTACTTTTTTGACATTGAACGGGTTGCCCAAAGTATGAGCCAGAAATACAGCCCTTGTCTTCTTAGTAATTGCCTCTTCCAATAATTCAACATTAACATTATAATCGGGAATATTAATGTCCATGAAGACAGGAATGCAATCATAAAAAATGATAGGATTAACAGTTGTCGGAAAACACGCAGCAACAGTCAAAACTTCATCACTTTTTTTAATCCTCTTATCTCCCAGTAAAGGGGATGTTAAAGCCGCAAACGCAAGCAAATTTGCAGAAGAGCCCGAATTAACAGGAATAACATGCTTAACATTAAGGAATGATGAAAATTTTTTAATAAAATTTTCAGTAAAAATGCCTTCAGTCCACCATCCTTTTAAAACAGCATTAATGCCCGAGCATAATTCATCAGAATCATAAACTTTGCCAGAAACAGGAATTGCTGACTTTCCAGGCATGAAATCTGACGAAGGAAAAACGCCCTCCTCCTTTGCAAGCTTCCTGACATTATCCATAACTCACACTTATTGATTTATAACTTTAATAATTTATTGAAAAACTTTTAAACCCTCCGAAATAACTTAATCATTTAATGAGAATATTATTAGTGCAGCCGGAAAGCACAGAAGACGTTAACAAGGAATTCCTGTCACTGCAATATCCTATTAATCTTGGATACATCGCCTCTTCTTTGATAACAGCAGGGCATGAAGTTGAAATGATTGACTTGAACGTGTTAGAGCACAAAAAATTATTAGAGAAAATTAAAAAATTCAAACCTGAAATAGTGGGCGTTACTTCAATGACTCCGAACATTTACTTGGCGCAGAAAGCAATACAAGAATCCAAATCAGAAAATAAAAAAATTAAAACATTACTCGGAGGAGTGCACGCTTCAGCACTGCCTGAGGAAACGATGAAGATGATAAAAGAACTTGACTATTTGGTATTCGGGGAAGGGGAAGAAACAATAAAAGAATTAGCGGAAAAACTTGAAAAAAAACAAAGCGTGAATAACGTGAAAGGAATACTTTACAGGAGCAAAGGCAGGATAATAAAAAATGCTCCGCGCCCTTTAATCAAGAATCTTGATTCAATACCCTTCCCTGAAAGGGACTTGCTGCCAATGGACTTGTATACGAAACACCACGTAAGCAGGGGATTCTCCCGTGAGAATATGAAAATAATGGAAATATTAACGAGCAGGGGATGCCCGAACCAGTGCATTTTCTGCGCAGGGCACATAAATTACGGACACAGTTTAAGATTCAGAAGCTACGAGAATATAATACAGGAAATTAATGAATGCATCAGAAAATACAAAATAACACATGTATCAATAGAAGATGACACTTTCACAATAAACAAAGAATTAGTGAAAAAATTATGCAATTTTTTCAAGAATAAAAAATTAACATGGAACTGCAACGCTCGCGTAAACACTGTAAACTATGAAATTCTAAAATTAATGAAAGAATCAGGATGCAAAAAAATAAGCTTCGGAGTTGAAAGCGGAAGCGAAAAAATACTGAAACTGATAAAAAAAGGAATAACTATACCTCAGGTTAAAAAAGCAGTCAGTGACGCGAAAAAGGCAGGAATCAGGTACGTGGAATGCACGTTCATGATTGGCTCACACCCCGACGAGACAATGGAAGACATTGAAAAAACAATAAAATTAATGCATGAATTAATGCCTGACTTTCTCGCATTCAGCGTTATGTGCCCGTTCCCGGGAACAGAAGTCTACAACATGATGAAAAAAAGGAAATTATTAATGAATAATCCTGACTGGTCCCAGTTCAGTTTGTTCGGAAACCTGAAAAGATACGAAAAATTAACAAATATGACATCTGATGAAATGATAAATTTGCAGATAAAAGTATTAAAAGATTATTACAAAACGCCAAAATACGTATTGTCCCAATTATTAAAAATAAGGACGCTGGATGAAATAAAATATTTCACAAAAATGGGAATATTATACGTGAAAGAATTAATGCTCGGGAAAAAATCATAATTTAATCATTTTGAACATTTCATCCAAAGTGTAAGCGCGTACACCTTTACTTTCCATTTTTGACAATAACAATTTCACTTTCATCGGGCGCGGAGCTTTCTGGCTGGATTTATCAGTGCTGACGCTCTTAATTAAGGAAGAATCAAGGTTGAAATATTCCGCAAATAATTTTGCAAACTCGTAATTATTCACAAAATCCTTCCCTCCTATATTAAAAATGCCCATGGCTTTCTGTTTGATTAATTCCTTAATGCTTTCTGAAATGAAGTCCGCAAGAACAGGATTATTATACTGGTCTGAAACTGCAAAAAATTCCTCACCTTTTTTCAGGGAATTATAAACTCTTGCAATAAAATTCCTCTCATCATATCCAATGCTGAAAATTTTGCAAGGCCTTACCACCATTGATTTTTCATAGTTAAGAACTTCATTCTCAGCAACCCATTTTAATATGCCATAATAATTAATTGGCGTAGGAATGTCATCCTCAGAATACTCTACTCTGGAGCCGTCAAAAACGTAATAAGATGAAATGAAAACAAAATAAGAACCAAAAGATTTGCTTGCTGTTAAAAGATTATTATTGCCCTCATAATTTATTTTATACGCTAATTCCTTCTCAGTCTCGCACAAGTCAGCATTCACAAGAGCTGCAGCATTTATGACAACGTCCGGCTTAATCTTCTCAAAAATGCTGAAAACTTTTTCCCTGTCAGTAATGTCACAAGCGAACACATTATTTCCATCAGCAACTTTATCCAAACCATAAACTTCAAAAGAACCAGAAAAAACTCTGCGCATTGAAGAACCCAACTGCCCGTTAATGCCGCAAATTAATAATTTCTTCAAATTCTCTCGCCTCTTAATTTTAAAAAATTATTAATCTGGTTCAATGATAATTCGTAAATATCCTCATTTCTAAAATTTTTATACCATTCAACAATCATACTGACAGTTTCATCAAGAGTCAGGACAGGCTTCCACCCCAACTTTGAAACTGCTTTCATTGAATTAAGACATAAAAAATTCATTTCATGCACTCCCTTCCCATTCCCAGAATGCTTCCATGAACCTGAACTCCATTTTTCCAGAATCTTTTCAACCAAAGCCTTGACAGTGACAATATTATCATTTTCAGGGCCGAAATTCCACGCGCCTGCAAAATCAGCACTTGAAAATAATTTCATACCCAACAGTAAGTAGCCATTAAGAGGTTCAAGAACGTGCTGCCATGGGCGCACGGATTCCGGATTCCTCACAATAATCTCTTCATTATTAAGCAAAGCCCTCATGCAGTCAGGAACAATTCTGTCCTCGGCCCAGTCCCCCCCACCAATAACGTTCCCCGCGCGCACAGAAGCAACATTAACACCACTATTTCTGAAAAAAGAATCCCTGCAAGATGAAACAACAATCTCAGCGCATGCCTTGCTTGCACTGTAAGGGTCAAACCCTCCTAACTCGTCACTCTCACCATAACTCTTAGAATCATCCTTATTCTTATAACACTTGTCAGAAGTAATCATCACCGCAGACTTAACAGAATCACTCTTTCTTATGCATTCCAGAACATTAACAGTGCCCATAATATTAGTCATGAAAGTTAGGGCAGGCTCATCATAAGATTTTCTTACTATAGGCTGGGCTGCAAGATGAAAAACAATTTCAGGATTATGCTGCTTAAAAATTTTGAACAATTCATCAAAATTATTCACATCACCCCTCACGTCAACAATTTTATCCGCAAGATTTGCACGCTCAAACAAAGTATCAGCACCCAAGGAATCAATGGAATAACCAATCACTTTCGCACCCATCTTATTAAGCCATAAAGAAAGCCATGAACCCTTAAAACCAGTATGCCCAGAAACAAGAACTACTTTATTCCTGTAAAAATCATTAAAATCTTCCATAATAATTAATCCTCTAATTTTGTCCATGGAGCAGATTCTTCCCAAATCCTGTTCAAATCCAGATAATCCTTGTAAGTATCCATGCACTTCCAGAAACCATTATGCTTGAAAATAACAAGATTCTTGTCCCTTGCCACTTTTTCAAGAGGCTCTTTTTCAAGAATCAAAGAATCATCATCCCTTAAATAATCAAAAAATTTAGGCTCAAAAACGAAAAAACCGCCATTAATATAACTCCCATCCACTTGAGGCTTTTCCTGAAAATCCATCACAATATTCTCATCCACATTTAATTCCCCGAACCTTGAAGAAGGCCTTACACCAGTTATTGTGGCAATCTTGCCATGACTCTTATGGAAATCATAAAGTTTGCGGAGATTAATATTCGCAACCCCGTCTCCGTAAGTAGCCATGAAAGTATTATTGCCAACATACTTCTGCAATCTTTTAAGCCTGCCACCTGTCATAGTTTTCAAACCAGTATCAACAAGAGTAACTTTAATATCCTCCTTTAAACCTGACAAAAACTTAACTTTGTTGCAACTCAAATCAATCTCAACATCATTATTCAAAGCCAAATAATTAAGAAAATACTGCTTAATCATGTCGCCCTTGTAGCCCAAAGCGATTATGAAATTATTAAAACCATAATGAGCATAAGTTTTCATAATATGCAGAATAATAGGAATTCCCCCAACAGACACCATTGGCTTCGGCTTATACTCTGTCTCCTCCCTTAATCTGGTGCCCATGCCTCCTGCAAATATGACAACCTTAACATCCTCATGCTTAGTCATACTTATTTATTAAAAAAGAATCTATATTTAAATATATTCTTTGCAAATTCCAGCGCTGTAAAGAAGTTAACGCTTGATTTTCCAGCCTTCCTGTCCTTGGATTTGACAGGAATCTCGCCAACAGAAAAGTTCATCCTCTTCGCTTTAATCATAATTTCAGCATCCAAAAACCAGTCCTTAGAATTTAAATCCATAGCTTTAAAAACAGATTTTTTCATAATTTTTGGGCAACCATTCATATCCATAGAATCAATACCAAACAATAAATTCACGCCAATATTATAAAAAAATGAAGCAATACGCCTCAAAAAACCCTCAGTCCTGCTGACTCTCGCAACCTTGCAAACATCCAAATCATCCCTTTTCAGCCTCTTAAAAACACTGATAATAATACTGAGAGGAATCTGGTTATCACCCCATAAAAAACCAACAAAATCACCCCTACACTTGTGCAAACCCCTAAGCACGCCGTTGCCATAACCCTCATTCACTTTAACAACCACTTTCCGCACCCTCATATTCCTCTTTGCAAACTCAGAGATTAACTCCCCAGTCCTGTCAATTGAACCATTATCAACAGCAATAATTTCATAATCCAAATTATTAGCAGACAATAATTTTGCCAGCCTGCCCAATAAACCAGCAACGTTCGCTTCCTCATTATACAAAGGTATTGCCAAAGACAATTCAGGATTACCCATTAAAATAATAATAATTTAAAACAATTAAAATACTTTTTCCTTATTATTTTTAAATCACATAAACATGAATAATAACATGAAAATACTGCACTTCTCATGGGACACGCCCATTCCTGGCATTGGCGGAAGCACGCATGAATGGAACATGGCAAAAGCGTTCAAAAAATTAGGGCACAAAGTCCGCCTAGTGTGCGAATGGGAATATGACAAAAAAATCAGCGAGGACTTGGAAGGAATACAAATCAGAAGAGTGCACTGGAGAACAGGATTCAGGCAGATAAACCCTTTAATACTTTGCGTGAAGGCAAAACTTAACGCGTTATACCACATAATATTTTTCTCGCCGAATATTATTTACGAAAGGTACAGGATAATGGGAGGATTCGGAGTCCTCATAGGAAAATTGTTCGGGAAGAAAACAATACTCGAAGTGAATGACCCAACAATTGAAGCCCCCTACATTGAAGGCAGGATAGGATTGTTTACAAAAATAATTGCAGGCATTTGGGAGCGCCTAATATTCGCATGCAGCGATAAAATAATCACACATAATGAAGTAATGGCAGGAAGAGCAAACCAGAAAAAAGTCAGAATAATCACAAATGGAGTTGACACAAAAATTTTTAATCCCGAAAAATACGCGCGCACAAAATGGGCTGATAAATTCGTATGCTTATTCATAGGCACGTTCGCGGAATGGCAGGGCACTGAAACAATACTAAAAGCAGCGGAATTATTAAGAAAGAACAAAAAAATATTGTTCGCATTCGCAGGAAGCAAAGGAGACAATGAAGAAAACACTGAATATTTGGGAAGAATCAAATACTCTGAAATCCCCCAGTTAATCGCGAACAGTGACGTGTGCTTGTACACTCCTGACACTGAACACTACAAGCCAATGAAAAAATTAGGATTCTACTTCTCACCCCTTAAATTATTCGAGTATATGAGCATGGCAAAGCCCGTAATAGTAAGCGATGCAGGAAACCTTAAAAAAATCGTAAAAAATGAAGTGAACGGGTACAGGATAGGAGAAAATAATGGCGCAGAACTGGCAAGCAAGATTTTAAAACTTTACAGGAATAAAAAATTAAGAACAAGAATCGGCAAAAATAACCGCGAAGAATGCGAGAAAAAGTATTCATGGACTAAGATTGCAAAAAAGGTGCTGAAATGAAAATAAAAATAAAATTTGACAATTACGCAATAATATTCCTCTTAATACTTATTGGTTCAATCCTCATAAGATTCATTGATTTGAGCGCAGTGGGCTACGTTACTGACGAGCCGGTAATAATCACAGCAGGAATAAAACACTTCCTCAACAACCCATACCCTGTGTCGCTTTACGATATGGCAACGCCGGGAGGGCAGTGGCCAATAGGATTATCAGTCACACTATTATCAGGAAGGGATTTTTCAATAATAAAAGATTACAGCATGATGGATTATGCAAGCATAGACCTGAACAATAATTTATTGAAAGGACTGGAATTCGCTGCGCGCCTTCCGGGCGCAATAATGGGAGTAATCAGCGGGATAATAGTATTCCTGCTCGTAAAGGAATTATACGGAAAAAAAGCAGGACTAATAAGTTATGCAATGTTCAGCTTCAGCCCAATACTTATTGACTACAGCAGGATTGCATTGCTGGAAATTTACCAGATAACATACATGCTGATTGCACTATATTTCCTGTACTTAAGCGTTGCAAGAAAAGAAAAAAATAACACTTACTTAATACTCGCAGGAATATTCACAGGCTTGACTGCAGCAGCAAAACTAAACGGCTTAATGCTCATACCCTTATTCGCCTTGTTCACAATTGTATCGCAATTCAAAATCAAAAAGAAAAATAATGAACTGCAAATTAACTTAATTGGCTTCCTGAAAAATGCAGGAATAATAATACTGACGAGCACAATAATCCTTCTTATTGTTTTCAATTTCAACATAAACACCCCCCTCACAGTCTACAATTATTACAGCCAGACGAGCGGAGCTACAGGGTTGCAGTTCGTATTATTCCAATTAATTTATGACTCCTTATTCTTCTTCAACCCGTTAACGTGGATATTATTAATTGCAGCATTATACTTATTGATAAAAGATTTGGGAAAGATTGAAAAGAATGACTTATTCTGCCTATTCCTCATCTTATTAATAATTATCAGCGGATTCTTTGACACGCACAGCACCATTAAGAGAGGAATACAGTTCATGTGCTTAATATTCATAATAATCAGCAAATTATTCTCCCAGAAAAAATTCATAATCAGCAGAAAATACTGGGCAATAATACCAATACTGATAATAATCATGAACTTAGGATTAGTATTATACTACTTCCCGAATACAGGACTGGCAAAAAGCGTAATATGCACTAATCAGGAATGCCTTGACGCGCATAATACGCGCAATTATGACGCGAGAATAGTCGGGGAATACTTCAACAATTTAGACAATGCAGTCATTTATGATACTGTGAGCACAACAGGATTAACAGCATTCTACCTCAACAAGGAAGGAAATTATTACTTAACTGGGGGGATTGCAAAACTGCAGCTGAACAATACGTGCCCAAATTACCAAATACTGAAAAATGTGGGATTCAATTACGTAATAGATAACGGAGGATGCTTTGCAGAAATCAGCAAGAATCTGGAAAACTGCACGTACGAAAATATTTACATAAAAAATTATGAAATGGTTAAAATTTACAACATAACCAACTGCTAATATGATGAAAAAAATAAATTTTACAGCAAGAAATTATTACCCAGACTCCCCTGGAGGATGCGAAAAAGTATTCTACGAATTATACAAGCGCGCAAAAAAAGATTACAATATTAAAATAATCAGCAGTTACGAAAACAAGAAAAAATTCCCGAAAGGAAGCGATACTTTCAGAAAAATAAGAACAAAAAACAGCATAATCAGGTACGCGTATTACGCGTGGAATATGAGCCTGAAATCAGTGAAGAACAATCCGGACTTGATTCACGCCAACAACATAGAATGCATCAGGATAAGCAAAAAAATACCATTCATATTAACAATCCACCACGTGGGGCACTTCCTGAACCCTGAAATCAGGAAGCAGGACTTTTTCACAAAAATTATGGGAAAAATAATTGTTATGCAGGCAAATAATGCAGACAAGGTAGTAACAGTCAGCAACTCCGTGAAAAAAGACTTGATTCTTATGGGCATAAAAAAAGACAAAATAATAGTAATACCAAACGGCATTGATTTAGAAATATTCAAACCCCTAAAGAAGAAAAATAAGAACAAAAAATTTGTAATCACGCACGCGTCAAGAATAAGCCCTGAAAAAGCGCAGCACTTCACCATTAATGCAGTAAAAAAACTGCCCGAAAGGATAAGAAAAAATATTGAACTGCGCATAATAGGCTACGTGAGCGACGAAGAATATTACAATAAACTTGAAAAAAATAAAAGCGTAAAATATTATACAAATCTTTCGGAAAAAAATTATGCAGAAAAATTAAGGGAAAGTGACTTAATAGTGTTCCCGACAATGATGAGTGAAGGATTCGGATTAACAGTGCTGGAAGCGCTCGCATCAGGAGCGCCAATCATAGCCAGCAGCCAGGCAAGCATTAAAGAAGCAGGCGGAGAAATCTGCCAGTACTTCAAGCAGGGCAATGAAGAAGAATTCATCAAAAAAATAATAAAATTGTACGCAAACAGAAAATTAAGAATAAAATTGTCAAATGAGGGAGTGGAATGGGTTAAAAAATATTCATGGAAAAAAGTGTATGATGATTACACAAAAATTTATGAGGAATTAATGCAATGAAAATCAGCATAATAATACCAACGCACGGCAGGCCGGGAGTGTTCAGCCAGTGCCTGAAATCAATAAATTTACTGAAAAAAGAATTGGACAAATTCAAACCATACGAAATCATAATAATCAACAACAATAATGAAAAATTAAGGAACGAAACCAGCAAAGCGTGCAGAGAATACGATTTGCCAATAAAAGAAATAGTCATGAAGAAAGCAGCCGGAAGCGTGAGAGCGCGCAACGCAGGCATTAAAAAAGCAAAAGGCGACGTGTTAATCTTCTTTGATGATGACACAATAATACTTAAAAATTATTTTACTAATTTAATGAAGCACTATAAGGACAAAAAAGTGGGCGCAGTTGGAGGAAGCGAAATAAAGCAAAAGAATACTCTGCTGCATAAATTATTCTTCAAATTCCACAAACCCGGAAGCATTACGTGGAGCGGAGAAATAATAAGCAATTTCTCGCCAGATTACAACAAGCCAATAATTGTGAAGCACTTACACGGCTCAAATTTCAGCATCTGCAAACGAGTAATTGATGAAATCGGATTAATGGACGAATTAATGATAGGCCATTACAGGGATGAGACAGAATTTATTTACAGAGTTTACAGGAAAGGATACACAATTATTTTCGAGCCAGAAGCAGAAGTAATACACACAGAATCAAATATTGGAGGAAGCATAAGTCCCTCAAAGAAGAAAGAATGGGCTTACTGGTACCACAGGAATACGAGTTATTTCTTCTTCAAACAATTATACACAGGCAATCCATTGCAGTTAATCGCATACATTGCAAGGGAATTAATAACATCAATAATCAGGGCAATCATTTACAAAAACTCATACTACTTGTTTGAAATGAAAGCAGTCAAAGAAGGACATGATTTGGCTCTTAAACGAATTTCTTATTAAAAGTTACGTTCTTGTCAAAAAAGTAGCCGAAAAATAATACAAGAAAAGTAGTAGCAGCCCTGCTGATTAAACCATTAAATAATAATATTTCAACCAAAAAATACATCAATACCAGCGTGAAAACGTAGGACAAACAAACCATTAACGCGTAAAAACCCAATTGCCTGAACTTCCTTGACTTATCCCTGAAAGTGAATCTCTTGTTCAAGCCGAATTTGACAAGAGCGCCGCTAATGAAAGCAAAAGAAACCGCGTACTGGTAATACAAGCCGGATAAACTGAACAAAACGAAAAAAACAATCCAGTCAGTCAAGGTGGCAATTACTCCAACTCCAACATAAGAAAAAAACTGCTTCTTAACCATGAAAAATAATAATCAGTCAATGCTTTAAATTTTTAATCTGAGCATGACTAAATCATAAAGCATGCCAATTGGCGTGAAAATGTTAATCTTGCTCTCCCCTTTGCGCCTCACTGTCTGCACAATAGTATAAGTTGCAATCCTGAAACCTGACTTTCTGACTTTGTAAATAAGCTCAACATCAAAAACCCAGCCCTTATTCTTCAAAATAATATTCTTAACGCACTCCGTTCTGAACACTTTCAAGCCTGACTGCGTATCAAACGCTATTCCGAACAATAAGAACACGAAAAAATTAAACAATAACCCTCCAATCCGCCTGTACCACTTCGTCTTCCTCACCCTCACACTCTGGACAAAATCATAAAATTTCAGCTTCTTAACCATTGGCAGAATATACTTCGGATGATACTCCATGTCAGCATCAATAATAACACTAATACTCGCCTTTAATTCCTTCAAACCCCTCATCACAGCATTCCCCTTTCCCTTCTCACCCCTTCTCTTAATTATTAAAGAATTAATATGCAGTGCTTTGCACTCCTTCCTTGCAATAACAGCAGTGTTATCACTTGAATCATCCACGAGAATCAGCCTGAAATTATTATTCCTTAATTCTTTTTTCAAAGTTTTAAGAAACAAAGCAATACTACCCTCCTCATTCAGGCACGGAACAACCACGTCAATCATAAAAATATTAATAAAAAGGTATGTGATTTAAAGATTATGATTTCAATAATAATCACTGCCTGCAGGGAAGAAAAAACAATAATCAAATGCATCACGTCAATAACTTCCCAGCGCATAAAAGAAGACTATGAATTATTAGTAATCGCGCCTGACGAAGCCACGCTAAAAGCAGCCAAAAAAGCCTGTAAGAAAGTTAAAACAATAAAAGACAAAGGATTAGGCAAATGGGACGCCTTAAATCAGGGTTTCAGGAAAGCCAAAGGCAGAATACTCATATTATTGGACGGGGACACATATTTGCAAAACAGCAGTATAAACTCCTTAATCAACGCCTTTAATGAAGAAGATACCGGAATTGTGAGCGGCAGAGTCATAAGCCAGAATGCAAAGAATAACATGCTCGGATACTGGTCGCACCTGCTCGTAAACGCGGCGCACAAAGAACGCGAAAGAAGGGACCGGAAGAAGGAATTCATCATATGCACAGGATACCTGCTAGGAATAAGAGCCAATATTATCAAGAAACTGCCTGAAAACCTGTTAAGCGAGGATGCTTACATGAGCCATTACGTATGGAGCAAAGGGTATGACACGCGGTACGCTGCTGAAGCAAAAGTAATCGTGAAATACCCCTCAAATTTCAAGGACTGGATAAAGCAGAAAAGAAGAAGCACTGGGGGATACCACCAGTTAAAAAAATATTTCAAAAAAAACCCAAGAATGAGAAGCTTCACAATAGAAGCAGTAAAAGGGCCTTTTTACGCATTAAGTTATGCAAAGAATTTGAAAGAATTAATATGGAGCTTAATATTATTCCCCGCAAGACTATACTTGTGGATATTAACATTTTATGACAAAGTTTCGCGCAAGAGTTTCAGGCAGGTATGGCAGAGAGTGGAAAGCACAAAATAAATTCACTTCTTATTCTTAATGTTTAAAAAGTTCACAATAATAAAAACAATAACCATTAACAGGACGAAATTAATCAACGCGGAAAGAAAAGAGCCTATTCTTAATTCAACAACCCCAATTGAAAGAACTATATTCTCCCATTGCCCGTAAGAATTCAAAGGAAGAATTACAGGCATAACAATATCATTAACGAATGATTTAATCAAATCATTAACAGCAATGCCGCTGATAAAAGCAATACCCAGACTGACAATTTTATATTCTTTCAGGAAATCCATAAAACTTTTAAAAAAATTAAACACCATAACAACCTCATATTAATACAAACAAAACCCATGGAATAATGCTCATGATTAACTGCAAACCAGTCAATCTCATAACAATGCCCTTCTCAGTAGCACCCTTCCTGCCCATCACGAAATGAGTCAATGAATACACCTTATCATACTTATTCCTAACCACACCATTAGCGCCTAATTTGCCCAGACTCACCGCGAAATAACCCAAATCCTTCAAAGAGCGGAGTTTCAAAATCCATTCAATAATGAACAAAGTCATAGTCACTAACGCGAATTTCTCCATATTGGCAAGAATAGTGCACACTGCAACAATGCCTCCCAACGCGTAAGTCAGACTATCCCCGGGCAAAATTTTCGCAGGCACAAAATTATAATACAAAAACGCCAGCAAAGCAACAGTGGTTGACAATAAAATAATCGCGGGAATACTCTGCCCCAAATACAACGCGTATAAACCAAGACTGAAAGTGTAAATAATTCCCATTCCTGATTCAGCACCATTAAAACCCCCCAACAAGTTAACCATGTTAGCGCATCCCACAATAGCAACAGGAACCACTAATAAAGGATACAATAAGCCAAGATTAACAATGCCAATCAAAGGAATGCTCATAGTAGTAGTTCCTGCATTAATAACCATTAAAGGAATAACCGCGGGCAGAGTAAACAGCGGCTTCTGCCACTGCTTCAAACCCTTCTTGTAAGAGAAACCCTCATAAGTGCGGGGTTTGCTGTTCAAATCATCAAAAAAACCAGCCATGGTAATAATAAGAATTGAAGTAATCGCGCTGAACAATTCAATCATGTTAGCAGAATCATGATAAACAAAAGTTTCCAGAGCAATGTAAACAAACAAACCCATCAAGACGCCGCTCATAACTGAAATGCCGCCGCTGCTCGCAATTAATGACTTATTCTTCTTATGAACATCAGACGTTACAACACCAATGCTTCTGAAGAAATTGATAAAGCCAGGAGTGATAAAATAAGTAACCATGAAACTGACAGTCAAGGTTATCAAAGAAACAATCATTACCAAAATACGCCCCCAGGCACTTCCCAGTAACTCTTCAAAGGCTCATCAAGAATGAAAGGACTAAGTTCAGTATAATTAATCGCGTAAATCTTAATATCAGTCAAACTCTGGCTAAGCATACCCTGAATAGTCAAAGGCCGGCTATTATCATATGCCAAACTAAAACCCGGAACCTTAACATCCAATAAGTACAAGTAAGTGAACAAATTATCACTCGCATTCTTCGTGATTAAAAGAATGCCGTCATCAAATAATAACGGGCATGCAGGAATGCCGTCATCACGAGTCCAATAACACTGCTCACCCTTAACGCAGTAGCAGTTGAAAGGAATAATCTCACCCTGATTAGGATAATACTGGTTAACAATAACCCCGTAAGGCTGCATTAACGGACTCGTGCCGTTATAAGGATAAATAATGTTGTAAATGTAAGTGGAGCCGCTCTGGAAAATAAAATTATTATAAACAAAAGATTCCTGCAGAGGGAAAGCGCCGTAATACGAATTAAACACTAAAAGAGTCGGGTACTCTGTCGCGTTAACCAAATTAACACTATTATCCACTTCCTGATAATAATAACCAGGCACATAATACGTTGGGCGCTTGCCAATCCTGCCCATCTGCACGTACTTCAAAACGTCATCATCAATAATCAAGAAATAATCAGGCTTTCCGAAAGTTCCTGCAAGAACAGTGGCGGGCTCAGTCATGTTAAAAAAACCATTATCATAAATTTGGGAAGCAAACAAGTACCTTCCAATCATGTGGTCCAGGTTAACATCAAAATTTCCGCCGTCAAGATTCGTAGTCCTGTTGCCCATAGTCTGAACCCAGTAGCCATAATCCCACCAGTGAGTGAACACGCTGTCAACAGCAGTATTACCCTGAACCCAAATCATGGCTTCATCCCACTCACCAGTAAAGCTTGAATACAAGTTGCTGTTAGCAGCAATTGCAATATTCAAATTGTAAATAAACAATACACCAAAAATTGAATAAGTAATCACGGCAGCAAAAACTCCTGACTCAACAAAACCCTTAATCCACTTATTGAATTTCTTAAAAAAATAACCTGACAAAATCATTGCAGGAGGGCACACTGCAAAAATGATGCGCACGCCACCCCTCGCGCCCACAGCAGAAACGAAAAACCAGAAAAACATGAACAAATAATCAACCCTTATGCTCTTGAAGTTCTCAAACTTTTCCTGGTTCTTAACCACGAAATAAGCAAGGTAAACTGCGAATGCGAACAAAATAATGTAATGCAACGGCACGCCGAGGACTGACTGGCCGAAAAAAGCAGTAATGCCCGCGTATTCAGAAGCAGTGCTGAACCTCGAAAAAATAAACAAGATAAGAGTTAAAATATACGTTGAAGTAATGATTAATTTCTGCTTCGGGAATTTTTTGAACATTTCAAAAAAGAGTATGAAAGAGCCGAGAATCATCGTGAAAAAAGTGAAATTCATAGGACTCCACCAGTCAACATGCCCGCTCGGGTCATAAAAGTAAGGCGCCTGATTCTCATTAACGCTCATAGCGAACGCGTCAGAACCGAAAGGATTGCTCATACGCTCAAAAGCAAAATTCAAAAGATAAGAATAAAAACCAAAACCCGGATAAACCAAGCTGACAAGCACCAATAACCCTATTCCCACAATCATTGAATAAAAATGCTCAGACAACTTCTTAGGCTTGTATTTTTTAATATATTTTTTAATCCTCGGATACAATTCAAACCTGTAAAGGTTCAGAACCAAAGCAACAGGGAAATAAATGAACATGTAACTCTTGAAAATGTCAACAAAATTGCCGTACCTCCCAACTAAAAAAGTAACACTAATAATTGACAAAACTATTACAGCAAAAACAATTGAATCATTCCTCTTGCTGATTCCCAAAAATATTGAAACAAGGAATAATGCGCCGAGCGCGATGAAAGTGAAATTAACGCCGCCCCATGAAAGTACTGAACCAATCACGCACAATCCTGCAGGAATAGAATAGAATAATTTCTTATGCCAGTCATCATTCTTTAACGCCTTAATAATGAAATAAATAAGTGCGAACAAGAACATGACAGCAACTGACTCCTTCTCAGTGAAGCCCGCGCTCGTCCTGTAAAGGAAGCCATTAACAACAGCCAATAATAATGATGAAGAGAATGCAACAGTGTTGCCGAAAATATCCCTAACGAACAGGAAAAAGAAAATCATCCCAATACAAGTCACTATTACAGGATAAATAATAGCAGCATTGACAATGTCAACATCAGCGAAAAAGTTCAGGAAATAATAAACTGCAGCAGTCGCGTAAGAAGGCATTAACAATTCCCTTGAAGTGTCAAAACCTGAAGGGTAATACCTCATAGTATCATTCAACGGCACACCACCCCATTCAACAATATCCCTTGCATAGCGCAGGAAAACATGAGGGTCCAATGCCAACAGGAATTCACCGTTAAGATTAGGCAAATCCCTTGTCCTGACATAAGCAGTCAGGCTGATAATGAGAACCAAGCCTAAAATAATCAGCAACGTCTTATTCTTTTTCAATTTTGAGAAAAGTTCATCAAAATCAACTTCAAAACTCTCCTCATTTTCTTCCTTAACCATGATTAAATATTCACTTCAATAAAAGCAGCGATTAATAAAAATATAATCCCACCAATTATTAAATATGAAGTATTCTGAAAGAGTTTAAAAAAATTCCTGCTCTTATAATGCCTCCTCACAACTGCCGCGCTGATAATGCCTCCAGCCAGACTTGCCAGGAAATAAGCCATTAATTCAAAAATGCCGTGAAACATGTACTGTCCCAAACCATAAGGCAGTGAAGAAAAATAAACAATTCCTGAAAAGTAATCACCAGCAACCACTTTAACCAACTGCTCCCTTATAAACAAACCAACAGCAGCTCCAAGAACGCTCGCATTCCACGCAAGGATTAAAACTGCGCCAGCGCCGTAAATGAAAGAAAACAATAAGCAGAAAAATAACACCCTTAAATTGTTCATGAAAATTAACTCAAACAAGCCGTTAAAGACAACGTTGCCGGTAACTAATGACTGCATTGACAAAATATTACCAACCTGCTCCGAGAAAACACTCTGCAAAGCCCAGTCAGGAAGGAAAGAAAACCACAAAGAGAAAGAAACAGTGTATCCAAGAAATAAGAAGAAGAAAACGCTGATTAAATCCAATTGCTCATGAAAAACCTGCTCCTTTTTGTCAATTAAACGAAGATTAAGATTCTCCTCATCCTTTAATAAATTCACAAACAAAGGAGTAGTCGCAATCGCTGTCAAAAAAATTGAAAAAATGCTGGCCTGAGAAGGGAACACTATCAAGGACAATAATATGGCAATGCTCGAATAAATCAAACCCATAAAGAATAAAGACCAGCTATTCCTCTTCGCCTCAACAGGGGTTAAAAAACTTTCAAGCACCAAACCATAATCATCTCAAATAAATTTTCCTGCTCTTGCCGCGGAAACCGCTCCCAGTATCCTCTGTTCTTACAAATTCCAATGTTTCAAGACGATTTAAGTATTTCCTAAAAGTCCTCATACTAACACCTTTATGATTCTCCAAAAACTTGTCATACAATTCGCCGGTAATAGCACCATTCAAGGTTTTCAGTAATTCAAGAATAACCTGCTCGTGCTCCTCTAACTTCTCAGCCTTCTCCTTAAACAATACGTTCTTAATGCTGCTCACTGCTTCGTCCACGTGCTTCCCAAACACTTTACGGCTTGAATCATTCTCAGCAATCCTCCCGGATTTCAACAATAAAGAAATGCCCAGCCTCAAATCATTATGCTTAAAAGAGTAATCCACTACTTTGCTGAACGCTTCATCAGTGAAAACTTCCGGATAAAACGCGTGATTAACCCTCTGCATTAAAATTTTGCTGACATCATCCCTTGAATAAGGCTTAAAATCCAGATTCTCCACATTCAGCCTTGACAACAATCGCGAGTCAACCTTTTTAAGAAAATCAGAATAATTACTGATAAACAACAAACCAATCTTCCTGCCAAAACCCTCAATTAAAGGATAAATAAAATCCAGACTCCTTGCCTTGTCAATCTCGTCAAAAGCAATAACAATACCCTTCTTATTGTCAATCTTCTTCGTAATGCCCCTGATAATCTCGTCAGTGCTCACACCCTTCCTCGGATAAGGCACGCCGAAAAACTTGCTTAACTCCACAAAAACGCTGTGATAAGTCGAGCACTTCCAATTATTAATATAGCAGGGAATAATCTCCTCGCTCGTATTCTTCAATTCATTAAAAACGAAGCGCACGCTCAAAGTCTTGCCAATGCCAGGCTTGCCAGTGATGAAAATATTAGCCGGACGCTTCTCAGCAAATAAAGGCTTAATTCCTGAAACAATATTCTTAATCTCATCCTCGCGGTTAGTCACCGCAGGAGGCACGTAATCAAAATCTAACACGCTCTCATCAGTAAAAAGTGTCTGCTCGCTACCAAGCATATCATCAAATAAAGACATACTATTATAGGAACTTTTAACTATTTAAAAAAATTCCTGTAATTAATCACTAATATCAAAACTTTAAAAATAATCAGGCAATCAATAATATAATACAATGGCAGAAAGAAAAAAGGACAAAACAGCAAAAGATTACTACAAAAAAAATCCTAACACCGTAATACGCGCAGTGAAAGCAGGAGAATTATCACTAGTGGAGCTGGAAAAATTATTAAAAAATGAAGCGCAAAGGAAACGCAAAAGGAAAACAGTAATGAAAGCAATAAATGACAAAATCACAGATTATGAATCAAGGATTAAAAAAATCAGGGCAGAACCAATAATAAAAGTAAAACACGAAAAACCAGAAAATACTGACAATAAAATTCTTGGAGGAGTAAGCCAGGCAGTCAGCGACGCAACAGGCATAAACGTAGAAGTGATAAGAATATTATTCCTCGTGTCATTCGTGTTCTTAATAGGAATACCAGTATACGCATTATTGTCATTATTCATAAAAGAGAATTAGAAACCGTGCTCGCCCTTCAAAGGCACAAACCTGAACTCGCCCAAATCACTCTTAACAACGCCCTTCCTTGTCTTTTTCAATTTAATCATGGTTTGGATAAAATCGCCGACAGGAATAACCATTACTCCGCCAATCCTTAACTGGTAAACCAAAGGCTCGGGAATTTTAGGAGCAGCAGCAGTGACAATAATTTTGTCAAAAGGCGCGCCCTCAGGACAGCCTTTGCTCCCGTCACCAAGCAAAACAGTGACATTAGAATAATTTTTCAGGTTCTTCCGCGCAAACAAAAATAACCCCTTCAGAAATTCAACTGAGAAAACTCTTCCCTCTTTGCCAACGCACTCGCTCAATATTGCTGCCTGGTAACCGCTCCCAGCGCCCACTTCCAATACCTTCTCACCCTTTCTGGGGCTTAATGCCTGGGTCATTATTGCAACAGTGGTGGGCTGGCTAATAGTCTGCCCCTCCCCAATGTGCAGTGGAGCATCATCATACGCGTAATCATGCAAATATTCAGGGATGAAATTTTTTCTGTCAACTTTCCTGAAAGCATTAAGAATATTCTTAGTAGTAATAATTTTGTCTTTTTTCCAGTAATTAATCAAAGCCATCTTCCTGCTCATTATTAATTCTTATGAATCCAAATTTTTTTAAACCTTTTATTATTACTAATCTAATTGATGAGCAATGAAGTTATAGTAATAGGACATAAGAATCCTGATTTGGACAGCGTGGCAAGCGCCATTGCTTTTGCAGACTTCAAAAACAAGACAGGAGAGAAAGGATGGATTCCGAAAGCAGCAGGAAAACTGGACAATGAAACCAGATTCGTATTCGACAAATTCAAGATTAAAGCTCCTGAAATAATAGAAAATTTGAAAGGGAAAAAAGTTGCACTAATGGACCACTGCACAATGTGCCAAATAGTTAACGGGATAGAAGACGCTGAAATAGTGGAAGTGGTAGACCACCACAATATCGGGGATATTGAAACCAGCAAGCCCATAAGGTTCCATAATGAACCAGTTGGCTCAACGTGCACAATCATAGCATCATATTATTTTAACCACAAGATTGCAGTACCTGAAAAAATAGCACAATTATTGCTTGCGGGGATTATCAGCGATACTGACCTGTTCAAATCACCCACAACTACTCAGCTGGACTTGGACATTAAAAAGAAACTTGAAAAAATAACAGGAATTAATTCCAAAATGCTTGGCGCTGAAATGTTCAAAGTGAAAAGCAATTTCTCCTCAAAAACCACAACTCAGATTATTACTGAGGATTTCAAGGAATACGATTTGCCTCTTGGCGTGAAACTTGCATGCTCTCAGGCGAAAACAATGAACAACAAGGAATTCCTCTCAGAGAGGGGTGATGAAATATTAAAGGTTATGAAAGAATTATCCGCGAAGAACAATTACGACTTATTCGTTGTCATAATTACTGACTTATTTAAGGAGGGGAGCGACGTCTTTGCCATTGGCAGGACTGACATTTTTGAAAAAGCAATGGATGCAAAACTGAAAAATAATCACGTTTACATTCCAGGGCTTATGAGCAGGAAATCGCAGGTCATCCCGAAACTAATAGGATTAAAGGAATAAAAAAAAGAGAAAAAATAAAAAAATAAAATTTTCTATCAGCAGCTTCCAGTTGCCTGCGCAACCTGTATACTGTCAATATTTTCACAACCGCTCAAAGCATTATGCAATGAGCACAATAATCCCAAAGGACCATTAGTCAAAGACAAAGCACTGCTTGTTCCGATTATTACGTTGTCAAAAACGTAAGTCGGGCTTGACGAAACACTTAATTCATCAGCAACTAATATGTCTTCAGCGTACAAGTTCCATCCGATTTCTGAATTAATGCATTCATTCATTAATGTCTCATTATATCCCATGTTCTGAATTGTCTTGGATATGTTCATGTCATTATTGATATGGGCTGTTATGAAATCTGTCCAGTTATTGTAATATTTCATTGCGCATAATTGTGCAATATCATTCTCAACCTCTTCAGGGCCGTGCAGGCTGCAGTAATACTTAGTATCATTCTTCTGCTCGCACATTCCATAAGACTGGTAGTAATTCTTGTAATCGTCAGACAAAGCATTCCACTGCGCAGCAGTGTAAACGTTCCCAATGTAATGAATGTTCAAATCAAAACCTGAAATAGTATCCATTGCATTTATCATTGTCTGCTGAGCTGGCTTCCCATAAGGGCACTCGCTCATCACGAACAAGTCAATAGTTGGAGTATTGGTTTCATCCCTTACCAAACTCTTTGTTCCCTGAATATTCAATAGGTAATAATCACTTATTGGAATAATCCAGTAATTATCTGAATACAGTGTGAAATTACCAGCATCCTGAACATCAGAGGCGAAGAATGCAGCAGGCAGACTCGTAATGCTTAATTCATTAACGAATTCCTGGCCTTCGGGGGTGTTAACGTCAACGTAATGAGTTTCAACGTTAGCAAAATCCAGCTCCACTCTTGGTTCTATCCAACTACTATCACAAACCGGACACGAAGAATCTGTTAAAACGTAAAGAGTAATTGCACCTTCCGAAGAAACAGGGGTTACAATGTTTAATGAGTTAACAATTAATCCAACAGCTATTATTCCTGCAAGGAAAATAACCGGCACTTTCCAGTTAAACCCCTCACCATTCTTAACCTTCCTCTTTGAATTCTTAACACTCTTACTTTTAACTTTCTTAGTTCGAGCCATAGCATATATATTACTGAATTAGATTTAAAAAGTTTTATGTTAATTAAATACTTCATAAATATGATGGATTTCATAACTGCAGGCAAAATAACTAAGGAAGCAGTGATTCTTGCAAGGAAAAACATACGCGAAGGAGTAAACATTTACGATTACGTGAAAAAAATAGAAGACTTCATCAAGAGCAAAGGTGCAGGACTCGCTTTTCCAGTGAACATCAGCATTAACGAATACGCAGCGCATGACACAGCAGATTATAAGAGCAATAAAATTTTTCAGGCAGGACAGGTTGTAAAAGTTGACATTGGCGCGGAAGTTAACGGTTACGTGGGTGACAGCGCATTCACCAGTGAAATAAAAACTAAAGAATACTCTGACTTAATACTCAGCAGCGAGAAAGCACTAAGCGAAGCATTGAAAATAATAAAGCCTGGGATTAAACTGCGCGAAATCGGCGCAGTAATAAACAGTACCATTGCAATGTTCGGGTACAACCCCATCAAGAACTTGGGAGGGCACGGCGTGGGAAAATACTCACTGCATACCGGGATATTCATACCAAATTATGACAACCATGACAACCACGAACTAAAAGAGGATGACATGGTTGCAATAGAACCATTCGCAACAACAGGCAAAGGGAGTGTGGTGAGCAGCAATTCAGTAAAAATTCACTCATTCACTGAAAAAAAGCCGGTGCGTTCCCCAAGCGCAAGGAAAATTCAGGAATACATTATGAAAAATTTCAACACCCTGCCTTTTGCAGAGCACCAATTGCAGCCATCATTCAAAAATTCCGAGATTAGATTCGGAATAGCAGAATTAATCAGGGCAGGCGCTCTTCACTCATATCCTTTGCTAAGGGAGGCAAGCAACGGAGTAGTGAGCCAGGCAGAGCATACTGTCTTAGTGAAAGACGAGCCGATAATAACAACTAACTAAGTTTTATAAATGAGAATAATTTAAGTTTTAAACTAATGAATATTGCAATTATAGGAACAGGCTATGTGGGATTAACAACAGGAGTGTGCTTAGCCAGCAAAGGGCACCAAGTCACGTGCGTGGACCTGGACCAGGAAAAAATTAACATGATTAATTCAGGCACTCCGCCAATTTTTGAGGAAGGCATGAAGGAATTGCTGGAAGAAGTGATAAGCGCTGGATTGTTAATCGCGACAATTGACTCAGAGAATGCGATAAAGCATGCTGAAATTATTTTCTTATGCGTCGGCACTCCAAGCAAAGATGACGGAAGCATTAACCTTGAATATTTGAAAAAAGCAGCAAATACTATTGCAGAAAAAGCAGGCAACCATAAAATTGTAGTAATCAAAAGCACAGTAGTGCCGGGCACTACAATGAATGCAGTGAAGCCAATACTTGACGCATCAGGCATTAACCACGGATTGTGCATGAATCCTGAATTCCTAAAAGAAGGCGCAGCAATCAAGGACTTCTTAGAAGGCGACAGAGTAGTATTGGGAGTAACTGACAAAGAAACTGAAACAATAATGCGCGAATTATACAAGGACTTTCCCCAGCAATTGTTCATCACTAATCCGACAACTGCTGAAATGATAAAATACGCGAATAACAGTTTATTAGCCACTAAGATTAGTTTCGCGAATGAGTTGGGGAATTTGTGCAAAAAATTAGGTATTGACTCCTATGAAGTAATGGATGGAGTAGGATTGGACAAGAGGTTAAGCAGGCAATTCCTTAACTGCGGCGCGGGATTCGGAGGCTCATGCTTCCCGAAAGACGTGAAAGCCATTATAAGCAAAGGGTTAGAGGAAGGCGAAGGAATGAAATTGTTAAAAACAGTCATTGAAGTGAATAATGAGCAGCCGGTTAAAATGATAAAATTATTAGAAAAGCACGCAAATCCTGTTAACAAAAAAATAGGAATACTAGGGCTCGCATTCAAGCAAGGAACTGATGATGTGAGGGAAGCTCCGAGCATTGCAATAATTAATGAATTGTTAAAAATGAATTCTGACATCACAGTTTACGACCCTGAGGCAATGAGTAATGCCAAGAAAATATTCAGTGATAAAATAAAATATGCTGAGAGTGCGCGGGAATGCGCCAATAAAAGCGATGCAATATTAATACTTACTGGCTGGGACGAGTTCAGGAAGCCGGAATTATACAGTAATAAAATTGTGATTGACGGCAGAAGAATCAAAGAAGCAGAACAAAACGCGAAAATATACGAAGGCATCTGCTGGTAATTTCACAATACTTAAATAATCCTTGAATTAATAATAATCCCTGAATGACTCACACTTTAATGATAAGCGAGAAGCCTGATGCTGCGCACAAAATAGCAATGGCACTGGCAGACAAGAACACTATCCATGAAATTAAAATTAACAAGACAAGATACTACACCTTCAAAAGGGGAGGGAAAAATTATGCAGTAGTGCCGGCAGTGGGGCACTTGTTCACATTAAAAAATTTGAACGGAAAAAAATGGACATACCCGGTTTTTGAAAGCGAGTGGGTGCCGTCATTCGAAGCTGACAAGAAAGCATTATTCACGAAACAATACTACAAAAATTTTGAAAAAATGGGAAAGGATGCTGATGAGTTCATAGTGTGCACTGACTGGGACACTGAAGGAAGCGTAATCGCGTACAACATTTTAAGATTCATACTTAAAAGAAAAACTGCTCAGAGGATGTTCTTCACCACTCTAACAAGCGAGGAATTAAACGAGAGTTTTGAAAACGCTAAAAAAACAATAGACAAAGGCATGATAAACGCTGGGCTTGCAAGGCACAGGCTTGACTGGATGTACGGAGTAAACTTGACACGCGCACTAACACTATCATTGAAGAAAGCAAGAGGAGGATTCCACCTGTTAAGCACTGGCAGGGTTCAGGGGCCAACCCTGAAAATATTAACAGACAGGGAAGAGGAAATAATGAAATTCAAGCCTGAAGATTACTGGGAAATCCGAATCAAATGGAACAAAGACTATGACGCTATTTACGAAGAGAAAAGAATCTTCCAAAAAGAAATAATGGAAAGAATAGCAAAAGAGTGCTCAAAAGCAAAAGAAGGAGTCATAAAAAAAGTAACCATAAAGGAAGTAAAAGTTCCCCCGCCATTCCCCTTCAATCTTACGGATTTGCAGAGCGAAGCATACAACCAGTTCAAATACAACCCCTACAAGACCCAGGAAATTGCGCAAAAATTGTACACCCACGCATTAATCAGTTACCCGAGAACAAGCAGCCAGAAACTGCCGCCAAGAATTAATTACGCAAAAATATTAAGCAAATTAAAAAACCAGAAATTTTACTCCAAAAACTGCGAGGAATTGCTGAAAGAAAAAAACTTAAAAGCTAATCAGGGGAAAAAAGACGACTCAGCGCACACCGCTATTTACCCAACAGGGGAAACGCCCAAAAGTTTAAGCGTGCAGGAAAAAAACCTTTACGACTTAATAGCCAGAAGATTCCTGAGCGTTTTCGGAAAAACAGGGCTTAAAGAAAGCAAAAAAATAATCATAAACGTTAACAATAATAATTTTGTAAGCCACGGCTCAACAATACTTGACAAAGGCTGGATGAAACACTACGGAAAATACGCGAACAACAAGGAAACATTACTGCCTGAATTGAAGGAAGGTGAAAAAGTCAGCGTTGACAAATTCGAAACCCTGAAAAAAGAAACCCAGCCGCCCAACAGGTACACCCACGCTGGAATCGTGAGCGAAATGGAAAAAAGAGGATTAGGAACCAAAGGAACAAGGGCAAATATTGTAAAAACCCTTAACGACAGGGAATACATCCGCGAGGAAAGCATACACGTAACAAAGTTAGGATTGGGAGTCACGAAGGCATTAAAGGAATACTGCCCGAGAATAATCAGCGAGGATTTAACCAAGCGCTTTGAAAAATTAATGGAATTAATCAGCAAAGACAAGGAAACCAAGGAAGAAGTAATCGCGCACGCGCAGGACGTCTTAACAGAGATAAGCAATGAATTCAAAGATAATGAGGAAAAAATAGGGAAAGAATTAAACAAATCATTGGAGGCAATGTGGGAAGAAGAAAGCAATGTAGGAGAAAAAGCAGGGAAGTGCCCAAAATGCGGGGGCGACCTGGTAATAATGTATAGCAAAAAGAATAACCAGGAATTCATCGGCTGCGCGAATTACCCAAAGTGCGAAACAAGCTACAGCCTGCCGCTAACAAATTATGAATTAACCAAGAAAACCTGCAAGTGCGGGGCGCCAATAATAATAACAGGAAAAAACAAGTACGAAACGTGCATTGACAGGGACTGCAAAACAAGAATAGCAGGCAAATGCCCTGAATGCGGAAATAATTTAAGATTAATGTTCTCGCACAGGGGTTCAAGATTCATCGGGTGCAGCAATTACCCGAAATGCAAAAAATTGTACGGCTTGGCAGGCAAAGGCGAAATAATATTCACAGAAAAGAAATGCAATAAGTGCGGGGCGCCAATAATACTTTTAAATGATGAGGAATTATGCCTTAACAATAAAGAATGTGAGGGGGCTGGTAAAAAAAATGGTAAAACCACACGTTGACTGCAAAAAGTGCACAAGACAATTCGTATGCGTAAGCGTCTGCCCAGTGAGCGTTTTTGAAAAAACGAAAAAAGGGTGCGTTAAAGTTGCGCATCCTGAGAAATGCATAGGGTGCTTAGCCTGCGAAACTAATTGTCCTGAAAACGCGATAAAAGTAAAATAATCATTTCTTCAAAAGTATTCTGGAAAAGATTAAGACAGTTACAAAAGACATAATAAAAGTGAAAATTCCAGTAGTGATGAGCAAAGAAACGTCAATGAACGGGTGAGTATTAAGGAAGTAATCGCTGAAATCATTCGCCAGAAAAAAAATGATTAAAGGGATAATATGCTTCATTAAAAAATCACCCTCAATGAATAAGAAAGACTCTATTAACAAGCCAAGGTGCATTATTATATTAAAAATTGCAGGCAATAATTGAACCATTAAAATCGGCTGAGTAAGAGTCACAACAACAGTCCAAACCCCGTACTTGAACGCCGACAACCTTGCAAGAACTTCAAAATACTTATTATTAAAACCCATTAAGAATATTGCAAAAAACAAGGCAGACAATGGGCAGTCAACCACTAACAACCAAAGCTGAGGGGCAGTACTCATTAATTGAGGAATGTAAGAATACATTCCAATAATGAAGCCGAACAAGTTAAGGAATATAAGAACGTGCCTGAACAAAGTATTCATACACTTTAATTAATCACTTTTTTCAATAAAAACATTACCTTTATAAATTCCATAATTCTAAAAAATGAGATTATGACCCAAAGAAAAGGAACAGCAAAAATAATTGACAATTACAACCAAAAAATCCGCGATTTGGAAAAAGCACTCCTCAACAACGGAGAAGAAATTATGAATTTGGCATATTTAAAAACAGAATATATAGGAAAACACAATGATTGCATAAAAAGAGGGGACTGCATAAAATACTTAAGAGAATACACAACGAGTTTAATAATAAGATATTTAATGCGCTAAAAATCGCCTATTGATTTCTGAGGATTAACATTAGCATTAATAACCGGCTCGCCGTACACGCCGTCATAACCAGGCTTAACCCTCAATGATTTATCCCTTAAAGACTTAACAATGCTGCCCAAATTAGCAAAAGAATTATTCAAATCATCAACAGAAACTTTGAACATAATGTTAAACTCGTTCCCGTACTTCTTAATCAATGCCTCATAAATAACCCACACTTTCTTGGTGCTCACGCCAGAACTAACTAGATTGCTGACAATTTCAATCAAAGGAATATGATACTCAAAAGGAACAGCCTTAGCAGGCTTGTAACCCTCGGGCTTGTCAGCCAATTCCTCAACCCTGTGCAAAACTCCAATAGTCAATTCCCTGCCGCACACAGGGCACTTATTGCCAATCTTTATTGACTCCGAAGGATTAAGGCACACATTGCAGTTCCTGTGCCCGTCAAAATGATACTTGCCATAACTTGGGTCAACTTCAACAGTGAATTCCAGCTCTTTCCTCTTCAGCGCGTTCAGCAAGTAATCATAAGAAAAATCACTAGCATCACCTCTTAGCACGTTGCACTCCCTGCCAATCCTGCTCACGAAAGGAGAATGGCAGTCGCTGTTGCTCACCAATACTTTATCACTAATGCTTGACAGCCTCCAATTCATAAGAGGATCAGAGGATAACCCTGTTTCCAGAGCAAACAAATCCTTGGCAAACTCGCCGTAGCAATCATTCAAATTGTCAAAGCCGCTCTTGCTGCCGAACACGCTGAACCATGGAGTCCAGATGTGCGCAGGGATCAGAATATTCTTTTTTGAAACACTAAACAAGTGCTCGCACAATTCAACACTACCCATTCCAATAATAGGCCTGCCGTCAGATGAGAAATTGCACTTCTTCCCCCTCTTGTACAAATCAATCTTTAACTCATCATAAAACTGCTCCACAACGTCAAAGTCAGGAAATAATACAACGTGATGAACCCTCCTTAACTTGTCATCCTGCGAGTAAATCGTTGCAATCTCGCTGCTCAGAACGAACAAAGTATTATTATACTTGCTCTTGAAAACGCCGTTGCCCAAAGGCTCAGTTTCATTCCTTAACTCCTCCCTCCACTTCGGGTGGGTAATGTCCCCTGAGCCGATAACGTTCAAACCCTTCATTTCACCGAAACGGGACAAGTGCTTAACGTCCATGTCCTTGCTAGTGGCGCGGGAATACTTTGAATGAATGTGCAAATCAGCAAAAATCATAATTAATAGCAGGGATAAAAGCAGGATTTAAAAAACTTTTATAAACAAAAAATGTGCTAATAATAATCAGTGCCTGTGAGGAAGATTGGCTTGAGATGATTAATGATTCTTAAAGTTGACGCCTGAGGCACTAAAATTTTTTCAAAAAGTAAACTGAATTAACCAAATCTGATTTTTCAGCGCGCACATGCTCTTCCCTGAGAATCTCGGCGCCTAAAAATTTCAGGCACGCACTCATCTGCGAGCAGTAATCACTCGCGCTGTCAGGGATTAAATTATTATGATGGGACAAGTAAACAGTCAGAAAATCCTCTTTCCTGACTAATTTTTCAATTTTTGCGTATTCAATCACGCTGCTGAAACCAGCATGAATGTCCAAATCTGACAAAGCACTGCTTCTGGGAAAATCATCCTTCTCACAGCTAATTTTAAATTCAAGCACCATTGCAAAACACCAATTAGATTATTTCACAAGAGGCTTACACCTTTGTAAAATACGCTGTCATGCCCAAGAAAAACATTGCATTAAAACCGTTCCTGCTCAAGCAATCCATAATTGTAATAATAAAAATTTGTACTTTTAAAGTTTTGCTAAAAGAATTTGTCCAGTCCTGTCTGCGATTTTGACTTATTAAAATCCCTGACGCGCTTCAAAGCATTAACAACCCTGTCCTCGCCGAATTCATGCTCAGAGCATAATAATTTAATCAGTGCTTTGTCATCAGGCTCCTCCCATTTCAGCGAGTAATCATCAGTTACTGGGTGGTTCATGAACAAGTCAAAAATTTCCTTCGGAGAAACGTCAAAACTCCACTCAATGCCTGCAAAAATTTTATTAAAAGTCTTCAACTCCTTCACTCTCTTGTAAGCAGTTTTCGGGCCAATGCCAAAAATACCCTTGGGATTATAATCAGTGCCCACGAGAATTGCCAGCATTATTAACTGCTCCTGCGACAAACCCAAACGCTCCAATTCCTTTTTCAGGACAATCATTTCAGGGCTAATATTCACATAAGCATTCCTGTAAGGAATCTTCCGCTTCCCTGTAATGTTCAGATTCCTGACAAGAACCGGCGACTTGAACAGTAAAGAATCATAATCCTGGCTCACGCACGCAAAAACGTCACCATTCCTGCACATGTGGGACGCCTGCGCTTCACCCTCGCACGGAGCCTGAATCACTGGAACACCTATGAATTTCAGCAACTTTTTTGACTCCTCAATCATTTCAGGAGTCAGGCGCGCCATCTGCATTGACTTACTCCTTGCAGTTTCATAATCCTCAACTTTCAATGCCTGCTCATACTCCTCCCTTGCCTTCTCACGCGCATTCCTCCTCGTGCTCACAGTATTATTCTTAAAAACCGGCGGCTTGCCGTCAAAAACAAAGCAGGGCTTCACACCATCACTCATAATCTTCGTAGTCCTGTAAAATAAACCGCTCAAATGGCTAGTAATCCTGCCCTTGGAATCAGCCAAAGGGGAGCCGTCATACTGCCTAATTGTTGAAACGAACTGGTAAAGCGTGTTATGAGCATCAACAGCAATTTTCTTCCCAGCCAAATCCTTAATGCTGATTTCTTCAGAATGAACCAAATCCTTGAAAGGGACACCCATAAATAATAATAACTGCTGGTTTTTTTAAATTAAACTAAAACTCTTCACAACTTCATACTCAGCCCCTGAACTGTTAAGAATTGATTTCATGAGAACAAAATTTTTAACAATAAAATGTTCTGACTCGAAACGTTCAGAAAAAATTTCAGCATCTGAAAATTTTTCCTTAATCCTTGCAATTGTCAGGTGGGAAACGAATCCTGAATTATCAACTCCGAACCTGCTGACATGCCTTCCTAACTCTTGGGACAATTTGAACAAGCCAACATTGCCCTCGCCAACTCCAATCCATAAAATTCTTGGAAAAACTTTGTCAGGAAAAGCGTCAATTCCAGACAATTTAACACTGAAAAATTCATGCTTAACTTTTTCAGCGCACCTGATTAACTCATCAACATCTTCAATTTCACCCATGAATTTAAGGGTAATGTGAAGATTGCTGGCAGGAATAAACCTGACATTTCCATACCTGCACATTAATTCCTCAACACTTTGCCTGGCATTCTCAGGGATTTCAACCGCGAAAAAACACCTCATGAAAAGAATAAGAATTTTAAAATTATAAAAACATTATTAATCATTAAATGAAAAGGTTCGTCCCGAATTACACCTGCAAAAAAACAGAACAAACAGGAATTACCTGCTTACAAGCATTAATGGATTACGCAGGGAAGGCAGGAATTTACGAGAACAAAATTAATGATATGAGCGAGTCAGCAAAAAAAATCAGCAAAGAATTAACTGCCAGCAGCCCTTGGAAAACACTGATTATTTATGACTTGGCAGCGCTTGCATTGTCTAAAAATTACTGCGCGCGAATAATCAAAGAAAAGGATTCGCACCCGTCAGACAACAAGAACATTAACGATTACAGCAGGAAAGAGAGGGAAGAATTGCTAAAAAAAGGGTTAAAGGAAGAAATAATAGTTGAAATTGAAAAAGCACTTATAAAAGAGCTGGAAAAAAACCCTGTAATGGCGTTCATGAACCTAAATTATTTGTACAAGCAGAATAATGCGGGGATGGGATGGATAATAATCACTGAATACAACCCCAAAATGGACGAATTTATCATTTATGACCCAATGTATTACACGCGGCTGCCGAAAACTGCCTATTGGGAGCGCATGAAAAACACCCCGAAAAAGAGGTTCATCACCTTCAAAAACAATTATTTCCTGAAAAACTGGAGACTAACAGGCGAGACAAAGGTTTTCTTCAAAGGAGATGCAGAAAGAACAGGATTCATGCCATTTATTAGGGAATTCCTAAGTATATCGGCAGCCAATACGTAAGTGCATCATATATATTCTATTAATTGTATCGATTAGGAGTAATAATTTAAAAAACGCGCCCAATGTTATTACATACTGTTATGAAAAAAATTTATGTCAGAACCAGCGAAGGGAGAATTGAAGAGCAGGAAAATGACAAAATAGTCAACAGTTTAATGAAAGAAGCTGATTTGCCGAAAAATCTTGCAAGAAAAATAGCCAGCGAAGTAAGGGAAGAGCTTGAAAACCTGAACGTAGAATACGTAAGCGGGCCGTTAATAAGGGAATTAACCAATGTGAAACTGCTGCAGTACGGATTAACAGATGCAAGGGACAAATACACGCGGGTAGGGCTGCCGGTTTATGACGTTACGCAGTTAATATTCAACATGGACGATGAGAACGCTAACACTTACTACAATCCAGGATTCGTGCATAAAGCAATGGGCGACAGGGTAGCCAAGGAATACGCATTATTAAAAGTCATACCAAAAGAAGCAAGCAGGGAGCACTTGGAAGGAAAAATACACATCCACGATTTGGACTATTTCATAACTAGGCCGTTCTGCTTTGAAGTGCCTGCAAGATTATTCCTGAAACACGGAGTCAAAACAGACGGCAAGGGAATAAGCACAGCAGTGGCAGGGCCTGCCAAGCATTTAAATTCAGCAGTCATGCAACTGGCAAAAGTTCTGCAAACCAGCCAGACAAGCTTCAGCGGAGGGCAGGGATACGATTTCCTGAACGTAATATTAGCGCCTTACGCTAAAGGGCTGACATATGACGAAATAAAGCAAATAATCCAGTACTTCATTTACGAATTATCAATGACTAATTTCAGCAGAGGCGGACAAACCGCTTTCACAAGCGTCAGCCTAGAATTCGAAGCCCCTGACTTCCTGAAAAAACAAAACGCTGTGCTTCCAGGAGGAGTAATAAAGGAAGGAGTGACTTATGCTGATTTTGAGGATGAATCCAAAAAAATATTCAACGCATTCATAGACACTTACATGGAAGGAGATTATAACGGCAAAAGCTTCAACTTCCCAAAGCCGGAATTCAAACTCAGAAGAAACGTTGTAAGAAGCAAAAAATTTGACAAAGAACTGCTCGAAATTTCAAAACTCACCGCGAAATACGGAGTGCCATACTTCCTGAACCTCGCAGCACCATACATGCCAGACGCAGTCCAAAGCCAGTGCTGCCGCTACTTCCTAATACCAGACAGCAAGCAGATGAAGCAAGTGGAAGAAGGAAAATTAAGATTCGGAAGCCTGCAGACTGTAAGCATAAACTTGCCAAGATGCGCTTATGAAAGCAAAGGAAACCAGGAAGAATTAATGGGAATAATAGACGAAAAATTTGAAATAGCAAAAAGAGTTTTTGACGCTAAAAGAAAAATTTTAAGAAAATACTTATTAAACGGGGGGGCGCCGTTCCTCACGCAGGAATTTGACGGGGAACCATACTTTGACATAGACACAAGCACTAACACAATAGGATTCGTAGGATTAAACGAATTAGTAAAGTACATGACAGGCTATGAAATGCATGAAAACCGTGACGCGTGGAAGTACGGGCTGAAAATATTAAACCATTTGAAAGACAAAACTTTCAGGATGCAGAAAACAACAGACAGTAAATGGAGCCTTGTGCAGACGCCTGCAGAGAGTGCAGCCACAAGATTTGCACAATTAGACCAGAAAATAAAGGAAAATACTGCAAAAGGAATAAGAGGCACAAAGAACGTTTACTACACTAACAGCAGCCACGTATTCGTAGGAGCAAAAATACCATTATGGCAGAGAATAAAAATAGAAAGCAGCTTTCACCCATTACTAATGGGCGGAGCCATTACGCACATATTCATGGGAGAAAAAGACCCTGACCCTGAAGCAATCAGGAGCTTCGTGAAAAACGTAGCCCAGAAAACATTATGCTCATACTTCTCACTAACAAAAGATATGACCCACTGCGCGGACTGCGGAAGAATGAGCAACGGCATGAAAAACGCGTGCCCTGGATGCGGAAGCAAAAACGTTGAATGGTACTCAAGAGTGACAGGCTATTTAACTCCTGTAAAAGCATGGAATGCAGGCAAAAAAGCAGAAATGAAAGACAGGCAGAGGTACGAATTATGACAAAGAAAAATGCAAACAATAACGTATTAACAGTATTCACAATGCCAAACTGCCCAAACTGCCCGAAAGTCAAGGAAAAATGCGAAGAAATAAGCAAAGAATTAGGATTAGAATTCAAAATCGTGAACATTAAGGAAGACCCATTGGAAGGGTTAATGTATCAGGTAATGGAAACTCCAAGCATAGCATTAAATGATGAAACATTATTCTTCGCCGAGAACCCCAGCAGGGCAGAAATAAAAAAAGCAATCAAAATGAATCTAAAATAGGAAGAAATTAAAAAGCGCAAATTTTTCCAAAAAAGTAATAATGAAATTAATCGAATCAATAAAGAACCAGACAGGCTCTAACGGCGAGAAAGGATGGCCAGTATCAGTAAGGGACAGGATAGGATTCCCGCACAATAATGAATTAAGAGTCACAACTGCGAACTTTGCAGTAACATTCTTATGGACAATGAGGGACGCAGTGCTCCCGTACTTGGACAAGGAAAACCTTGCAATAGCAGCAAATTTTTACACGCCAGCAGGGCTTGAAGGAATGGTTCGCAACTTATTAGCCAACCCTCACATAAGATTCATAATATTAATGGGAGAAGAGTACGCGTCAAAAAAAGGATGCGACACGAAAACTGAACTCACATCAGCGAACGCGATAAGGCTGTTCTTCGAAAAAGGAATAAATGAAGAAAGGAAAATCCCAAGATTCGAAACAGCAGTGCACTTTGACAATAATATACCCACAGAATTAATCAATAAAGCAAGGAAAAATGTTGAACTAATAGACCTGAACAAGACAATGCCGAACGCGCCATTAAAGGAAAAAATTGAAGAAGCCAACAAGATAATGAAAACGAAACGCGAAAAACCATTCATGAACGAACCAGTAACATTCGATTACGAAAAACAGGAAGAAACACAGCCTTACGAGGGAGGGCCAATATTAGTCCACGGCTCAAACATTCCAGACTCGTGGATAAAAATGATACACTCAATTAACACTTACGGCAGGAAGAATTTGATGAACGCGAACACTGACAGGTGGGTTAAAGAAATAAATGATATGACAGTAGTAATACACGACTCCCAGAATATGGACTTGACAATTAACCCGTTCCTCGTGCCGTTAACAGAGGAAAAGATTAACGCTTACAAGGCAGAAATATTGTCGCCATTATTGCCTGAAGGGAAAGCCTACACTTATGGCAACAAATTAAGGGCGTACGTGGCGCCTGCAAATCCTATAAAAGAATTAGTGAATACTGAGGAATACAGGGATTACGAATTCGGCAAAGGCTCATGGATTGATGCGAACGTGAAATACTTGAACGAGGACTTTGCTGAAGTAAACCAGATAAAAGACATTATTGACGTGCTAAAAAGGGATGTTTACTCAAAAGCGTGCGTTGCAATAACCTGGCACGTGCAGGACGAATTAATGAGAAAGCATAAATCAAGCCCTTGCTTAGTATTCCTACAGGCAATTGTTCAGGACGAGAAACTAAACCTTACAGTATTCTTCCGCTCGCATGACATGACGCAGGGATGGCCTGAAAACGCTTACGGATGCGCAGCAATACAGAAAGAAATAGCAGATAATATAGGAATTGAACCAGGAGTTTTGACTATTATGTCAGGCTCTGCGCAAATTTACAGCCATTACTACGAGCAGGTCAAAGAAATGCTTGAAAAATACCACCAATACGCTGATAATTTTAATGATGCAAGAGGCAATTATGTAATAAGAACTGAAAATGATAAAATCATTGCAAAGCATTTGCATCCGAAGGACAATTCAGAACTTAACACTTACGAAGGAAAAACAGCAAAAGAAGTTTACGCGCAGATAGCACAGAAAGGCGCGCCAACCAGCCCAAGCCACTTAATGTATTTAGGCTCAGAATTGGGAAAAGCAGAAACAAGCATAAAAAATAAAACAAAATATGAGCAGGACGAATCATAAAATATTATAGAAATCTTCAAGTATTCCCTTAATAGTATTGGCAGCATCAGCAACTTCTTCCTTTGATAATCCAACATTCTCCACATAAAAAATAGGGCTGCTATACGTTAACTCGCTTCCCCTGTAGTTTGAGTAATCTCTTTTAAAGTTAACATTAACTTTTAAATTCCTGCTAAACTCACCAGCGAACCTCTCAGCCCGTCTCAAATCACCCTCACCGAATACATTAATTGTTGAATAAATAATCATTTTTTCATCATGCAAACAATAACCCAAACGAGTGCTGGGCGAAACAGTATCATAAATTTCTTCATTAACCTTTCTAAGGACAAGAATCAAATCTTCCATAAAAGAATTAAAAACACCACTAATGCTTAATTGTTATGATAATAGTTTTAAAAGGCGCTGACGGGAGCGGGAAAAGCACTCAGGCAAAAAAATTATACGAACACTTAACAAAGAAAGGTTATGAATGCGAATTAATGAAATTCCCTTATTATGACAGCGCGACAGGGAAGAAAATAAAAAAATACCTTGATTGCGAACTAAAAATGACAACCCTTGAATTCACAAGGGCGCAGTATGAAAACAAACTCGAAAAAAACGAGACAATACAAAAATACCTGAATGAAGGCAAAATAATAATCCTTGACAGGTACTCGTTAAGCACTTACGTTTACGCAGCAGCAAATTATGACGAGCCTGAAAGGACAAAAATTATCAGCACTGTCAAGAATTGGCAGAAAAACCTTGTAAAAATAAGTTTAGGATTCTTCCTCGATTTGCCGCTGAAAATAAGCAACGAAAGGACTGGCGAAAGAGCAGAAAATAAAGACTTGTTCGAAAAAAATAATGAATACATGAAAAAAGTTTACGAAGTTTACAAAACAGAAGCAGAAAAGGAAGGGTACGCAATAATAAACTGCGCAAACCATGAAGGATTGCAGAATAGCAGGGATGAAATATTCAAAGAAATCCTCAACAGCATTAAATCAAAAACAAGTCTAAACGTTTAACCATAACTGCCTGATTATTATAAAAATTTTTCAAACCTGCAAGGAATCCTGACTCGCCCTTTGCATGCTTTCGGTACCACTTATACGCGAACAAGATAATCCTGTCATACTCGTTCTTCTCGTCATGATTTGACAGAGCAGGACTATCCCTTAACGCAATGCCTGAATCAGTGAATTCATACTTCAAACCCTCAGCCCTGCCAATCACCCTCTTCAAATAGGAAATGAAACTCCCGCGCTTCTTATCCTTCAGGTTATTAATCAGTTTGTTAAGCATTGCTTCATGCAGTTTCAGGCTTGACTCAGTCAATAATCCGAAGCATAAGATGAAGCAACCGATTACTGACAATAATGATGACAATTTGAACAAGAAATCCGCCTCCCTGAAACCTGCAGATAATAATATCAGCGCCATGCCTGATGATACGAGCAAAAACTTATTCTTCAAAGGCAGAACATTAACTGAAGAAACTGCAAAATTGTAAAAAATAAAAGCAGAATAAATTATTGAAAAAGATAAGAGGAATAAATGCATGCCAGTGCTTGACAAAGTGTCAAAATCCTGAAGGAAAGAATTAACTGCAAGAATGCTCAAAGAGAAAATAATCAAGGGAGAAAAAATAAGGATTAAATAATTCCTGTTCCTGAAAATTAACGAATCCTTAACAATAAACGATGCAATAAGCATTAAAGTCAAGGAGCACATCATTGAAAAAACTGAAAAAACGTTAATAAGGACTCTGCCGAAAGATGTCAGGAAAAAAATGCTCCCAAGAATGCTGAGCCCGAAATAAGCCAGAATGAAAAAAGCAGCCATTAAAATAATCTTGGAAACAAACCTCTTAACTCCGCCGCCGAATAATAACAGGAAAACAACACTCATCAATAAGATAATGTCAACCATGAAAAAAATGCTGTCAACGTATTCAGGATAAGCGAAACTGAAATAAGTGGAGAGGAAAGTCAGACTAATACCAACGCACATCAAATAAAAAATGTAAACCTTGTCCATTTAAATCCCCTTCATTATAAAAGGATGCGGGTTTTTAAAATAGTAACTGCTGCTGAAAAATTCATAAATATTTATATATTCAATTAATTTAACTATAACGTATGCAGGTTTACTTTGCAGGAATACAGGAAGTTTCAAGCATAGATTATCCAGGAAAATTATGTTCAGTTGTCTTCTTTCAGGGCTGCAATTTAAGATGCAGGTTCTGCTACAACGCTGACCAGTTAGGATTCACCAATAAAAAACCATTAAACCACATTTTTTCCGAAATAACCAAAAATCTGCAGGTAATTAACAGTGTAATGCTCAGCGGCGGAGAACCGCTCATTCATGAAGAGGCAATACTGAAAATCAGGGAATGGTGCAATAATCACGACTTAAAATTGGGAGCGGAAACTAACGGGACATTCCCAACCCGTTTGCAGAGATTAATGGAATTGAAAGCATTTGATTTCATAGCAATGGACGTTAAAAGCGCATTCAATGAAGATGATTACGAGAAAGTAACTGGTTGCAGAAGGATGTTCCCCCAATACATGAAAAGTTTCAGACTGCTCAAAAACAGCAGAGTCCCGCACGAGTTCAGATTAACAGTCACTCCCGCACTGCACAGCATTGAAAACATTATGGCAATAAACGAGGAAGTAAAACCCTCAAAATTAGTACTGCAAAGATTCCAGGCAGGCGAGAAAGTAATGGACAAAACCTTAAACAACGTATTCTTCCCCTCGCACTTTGAAAAAAGATTAAAGATGTGGAGCAGCAGGCAGAAAAATACTGAAATGAGATTCTGGAACTAACAAATTATCCTCATCAGCAATAATTTTAAAAACGTGTTAATCATTAATTAAATCATGCTTGACATAAACCTGTTCAGGACTAATCCTGAAATTATAAAAAAGGATTTGAAGAAAAGAGACAATACTGAAAAGATTGGATGGGTTGACGAAGTAATAAAATTAGACTCTGAGTGGAGAAAACTCACCCAGAAAAGGGACATATTAAAAAATCTGAGAAACACGGTGAGCAGGGAGATTGCCTCAACAAAAGACAAAAAAGAGAAAACCAAGAAAATTAATGAGATGAAAAAAAATAATGAATCAATACTCGCGGCAGAGAAAAATATTAACGAGAAAAAGGAAAAAATTGACTACTACTTGGCAAGGATTCCGAACATATTAGACGACGACGTGCCAGCAGGAAAAGACGACACAGAAAACGTTGAATTATACGCTTCCGGAAAAAAACCAAAATTTAATTTTAATCCGAAAAGGCATCAGGAATTGTGCGAAAAAAATGACTGGTATGATTTGGAGCGCGGCGCGAAAGTTGCAGGAGCAAGAAGCTACTACTTAAAAAATGATTTGGCAGTCCTTGAACACGCAATAATACAATACGCTATGGATTACCTCTTAAAGAAAGGGCATACATTCATGACCGTCCCCTACATGTGTTATAACAAGTGCTTTTACGCAACAGGATTCCTGCCCGCAGGAGAGGAAGACATTTACAGGATAGAAAATGAAGACACAAGCCTTATCGGGACAAGCGAAGTGCCATTAGTCGCGTACCACATGGACGAAACACTGCTTGAAAGCGAGCTTCCGAAAAAATTCGGAGGATTCAGCGCGTGCTTCAGAACAGAAGCAGGAAGCCACGGAAAAGATGAAAAAGGATTATTCAGGGTTCACCAATTCAACAAGATAGAAATGGTAATATTATGCAAACCAGAAGACAGCCCAAAAATCTTTAAACACTTGCTTAAAACTGCTGAAGAATTCTGGCAAAGCCTTGGAATACACTACAGAGTAGTTAACATATGCACTGGTGACATGGGAGTCACGGCAGCAAAAAAGTATGACATAGAAGCATGGTTCCCAGGGCAGGACAAATACCGGGAAGTCGGGAGCTGTTCAAACATAAAAACTTACCAATCCAGAAGGGCAAATATTAAATACAGGGAAGAAAACGGGAAGCCGCCGAAAGATTACGTCCACACCTTAAATAACACTTTAATCGCAGTTCCAAGAGGTATGATCCCAATGCTTGAACAATTCCAGACAAAGGAAGGCAAAGTCAAAATACCAAAAGTGCTGCAGCCATACATGAACGGGAAGAAAATTATCGGATAAAAACCTTTTAAATAATCGGATTAATTCTAATTTATCATGGAAAGAAAAGGAACAGCAAAAACCGGAGAATCATACGTGCCTGACTCGAGCGTACTCATTGAAGGATTAGTCAGCGAAATGATTGAAAAAAAAGAAATACAAGGCACTATCATATTGCCTGCTGCTACGCTCGCAGAACTGGAGCATCAGGCAAATAATGACTCACCAAGCGGATACTTGGGAATAGACGAAATCAAAAAATTAAAAGAGTTAGAGGAGAAAAAGAAGATAATCCTTAACTACTCAGGAAGAAGGCCATCACCATTAGATATTAAGAACGCTAATAAAGGAGAAATTGACAATTTAATCCGCGAAGTTGCAGCGGAAAATAATGCCACATTGATAACAGCGGACAAAGTCCAGCACGAAATCACGAACGCGATGGGCATAAAAAGCATACTGAAAGTTTTTGAGAAAAATGTTGAAACTATAAGCATAGAAAAATTCTTCGACGAAACAACTATGAGCGTGCACCTGCGCGATAATACAACTCCTAAAGCCAAGAAAGGAAAACCAGGAGAATGGAAATTCGAAGAAATAAGCAAAAATAAATTAACAACTAATGAAATCAAGGATTATGCAAAGGAAATCACTGAAAAAGCCAACATGGACCCTAACAGTTTCATAGAAATAGAAAAAAGAGGCTCAAGCATTGTTCAGTTCAGGAATTACAGGATAGTAATGACTCACCCGCCGTTAAGCGACGGCTGGGAAATCACTGCAGTGCGGCCAGTGAAAATATTAACATTGGACGATTATCATATTAATGAAAAACTGCACACCCGCCTGGAGAAACAAGCTGAAGGAATACTCGTTGCAGGAGCGCCGGGCAACGGAAAAAGCACGTTCTGCCAGGCACTGGGAATTTTTTACTTAAAAAATAATAAGATTGTAAAAACAGTAGAAGCGCCAAGGGACTTAATACTCCCGCCTGAAATCACCCAATACTCAAAAAATGTTGGAACTAATGAGGAAATACACGACATATTATTATTATCACGGCCTGATTACACTATTTTTGACGAGATAAGGAATACTGACGATTTCGAACTATTCAAGGATTTAAGATTAAGCGGTGTCGGAATGGTGGGAGTAGTCCACGCCACTAACCCTATAGACGCAATACAAAGATTCATAGGAAGAGTGGAATTAGGAATGGTTCCAAGCATAATAGACACAGTAATATTCATAGACAAAGGGCAAATCGGAAGAGTACTAGAAATTAACATAACTGTAAGGGTGCCGAGCGGGATGACAGAAGCAGACTTAGCACGGCCAATAGTAGAAGTCAAGGATTTCATGACAGGAGAATTAGCCTATGAAATGTACACTTTCGGCGAGCAAACAGTAGTAATCCCGGTAAAGGACATGCCAAAGCACAGCGTTGCAAGAAACATAGCCAAAGACGTTCTAAAGGAAAAAGTAATGAAAGAACTGCCGAAGAATACTCCATTCAAAATAAGCATGCCTTCAGAAAACACCATAGAAATACAAGTCCCAAAAGACAAAATAGCAGGAATAATAGGCAGGAAAGGGGCAAATATTGGACAACTGGAAAAAAAAATAGGAGTCAATATTCAAGTCAGGGAATTAACCGGCGAAGACTCAGGACAAGAAGACTATAACAATGAAAGTGACAGTGCTGATTATACAATAAAAGAAGGCAGAAGAAGCGTTGAAATCATCCTCAACCCGAGAATGGAAGGGAAAAATGTTGAAATATTCAGCGAAGGCAAATTAATATTATCAGGCAGCGTAAGCAGGAAAGGAAGCATAAAATTAAACAAGAAAACCTCTGAAGCGCAGAAATTAATCCAGTTAAAAAATTTAGGCAAAAAATTGCAGGTAAGGGTATGAAAGTACTATTCTTTTCAGACGCGCACGCAGACAAAAAAAGCATAAAAAAAGTAATAGAAAAAAGCCGGAATGCAGACTTGCTGGTATGCGCTGGTGACTTAAGCATGATGGAAGAAGGATTCGGGGAAATGCTTGAAGAACTAAAAAAAGTTAACAAGAAAATATTAATAATACCAGGCAATAATGAAACCCCTGACTTCATGGACGAAGGAATAGACGATTACGAAAACATTATATCAATAGAGGACGAGATTTACCAGGACATGAACATTAAATTCTTGGGAATAGGCGGAAGCACAATCACGCCGTTCAACACCCCTTACGAATTATCAGAAGGTGAGTTCAGGAAAAAATTAAGCAAATACGACAACACCATAACAGTATTAGTGACTCACTCGCCTGCAAAGGACACAAAACTTGACAAAACCAGCACAGGACTGCACGTCGGAAGCTCTGCAATACGCGAATGGGTTGAAGAAAACCAGCCAAAACTTCACTGCTGCGGACACGTTCACGAAAATGCAGGAAAAGAAGAAATGATAAAAAACACTTTAAGCTTCAACCCCGGAGCAGAAGGCAGGATAATAAAAATATGAAAATATTAATCACAGGAGCGCCGGGCACAGGGAAGACCAGCATCAGCAAAATTTTAAGCCAATTAATGAAGATTCAATACTTTGACATCAAAAAAATCATTAACTCGCACCCGGAAGTTGTTGAAAGAATAGAATGCAAAGAGAAAATAATCAATCCATTATTAAAAAAAATATTAGCAAAAGAGTTGCCGAAGGATTACATTATTGACACGCACTTAATAGAGTACGCGCCAAAAACCGACGTCACAGTAATACTCAGGTGCAACCCAATAATATTAAGAAAAAGACTTGAAAAAAGGAAATATTCCAAAAAGAAAATCAGGGAAAATTTGGAAGTTGAAGTCATAGATTACTTCACGCAGCTAACAAAAAATGACAAAGTCATAGAATACAACACCTCAAAAAATACAATAAAAGAAAATGCCGAGAAAATAAAAAACAAGATAATAAAAAAAGAATACAGCAAAGGAAGCATTCAATGGACAAAAAAAGAATACTTCACAATGCTGAAATAAAATCCTTACTCGTAAAAGTGCTGGTTATTCAATTCTTCTTCAACCCAGTACTTGTTAAATTCTCTTTTCCCTGCCTCTCCTAAGAAATATGAACTATACTCTTCCTCAACAGCCTTAAGAACACTGTTAGGTATTTCTTTTTTTGGCAAAAAGCCTCCAATATTTCTTAAAATGTCTTCAATACTTGCTTGTTCAAAATTAATATTTTCCACAATTACTCACCCCCTGTAAATTATTCCTGATAAGAAAAGAATTGAAAATCTTGGTTTTAAAAGAATTTCGATTTTTTGGTTAGGCAAAGTTGCCGGTGATAAAAATACCTCTTATTTATTTACCATATAGTAAATATATACTAAAGATAAGTTCCAGCCCGTTATTTTTAATATTATAATTTTTTCTTTTCAAATTCCAAATCAATCCTGCGCACAAAATCGCCAGACTTCATTAATAACTCGCCTTTCCAGTTCTTATCCATTTTGTCAGGATTCACAGCCAATGAAAAAACACTGTTAACACATTTGTTAAGAGTGACAGTTTCAGGAAAACTAAAAGCATTAA